>Ga0265314_10001602_pt1 | contig 24888 bp, 25 predicted proteins | sample 4126metaG_FD_203106 | JGI IMG/M metagenome (GOLD analysis project Ga0265314, IMG submission 203106) | Rhizosphere microbial communities from Carex aquatilis grown in University of Washington, Seatle, WA, United States - 4-1-26 metaG | ecosystem: Host-associated > Plants > Roots > Rhizosphere >... | reverse complement strand
CTGCTCAACCGGGCACCAGGGTTTTTCGCGCAACCTCACCACGGGTGAGATCGTCGCGCAGCTGTGGTTTGCCGAGCACTTCTTGCGCAATCGTCTCGGCACGCAGGAACGCGTGATCTCCAACGTCGTGATGATGGGCATGGGCGAGCCGCTGCAGAATTACTCAGCGCTGGTGCCCGCGCTGCGCACCATGCTCGATGACCACGGCTACGGCCTGTCGCGCCGGCGAGTTACCGTCTCCACCTCGGGCGTCGTGCCGATGATCGATCGGCTCGCGGCCGATTGCCCGGTGGCGCTCGCAGTGTCGCTGCATGCGCCCAACAATGCACTGCGCGACGACCTTGTGCCGCTCAATCGCAAGTATCCGATCGCCGAATTGCTCGATGCATGCCTACGCTACATCGAACATGCGCCGCGCGACTTCATCACGTTCGAATATTGCATGCTCGACGGCGTGAACGACACGCCGGAGCTCGCGCATCAGCTTGTCAATCTCGTGAAGCATCACGCAGGCAAAGGTGTGCCGTGCAAGCTCAATCTCATTCCGTTCAATCCGTTTCCGCAGTCGGGGCTGACGCGTTCTCCCCACAGCCGAATACTGGCCTTCGCGAAAATCCTGGGTGATGCTGGTATCGTCACCACTGTGCGCAAGACAAGAGGGGACGACATCGCGGCGGCATGCGGGCAACTCGCCGGCGACGTGCAGGACCGCACCCGCGTGGCCGAACGCATGGCCCGCCAGCGCACCGTGATGTTGAAACCGGTGCCGGCCCTTCCGGCCGCGAAGGAGACATGAGCATGACGAACACCGCGCGTCCGACACAGGCGGCGCGTGCAATAGCGGCTGCGCAGTTGCTTGCAGCGTGCCTGGGCTTGGTGTCGGTGTTCGGCCTGGCCGGGTGCGCATCGGGCGCATCGAAGGCCGCGGCCGATCCCGTGACCGCCGCCGACGACTCCGACGCACGCAAGCGTGCTCGCGTGCGGCTCGAGCTCGCGGTGGGCTACTTCGAACAGGGCAAGACCGACATCGCGCTCGAAGAGCTTAAGCAAACATTGACGATCGACCCAACGCTCGGCGAAGCCTACAACATGCGCGGGCTGATCTACATGCGCCTGGGCAACAACCCGGCTGCCGAAGACAGCTTCCGCCGCTCGGCGTCGCTCAACCCGCGCGATGCGGACACGCAGCACAACCTCGGCTGGCTCCTGTGCCAGGAAGCCCGCTACGATGAAGCGCAGCGTTCGTTCGACGCGGCGCTGGCCAACCCGCAGTACGGCGGCCGCTCGAAAACAATGATGACGCAAGGCGTGTGCTTCGTGCGTGCGGGCAAGTTCGACGACGCGGAGCGCACCCTTGCCCGCGCGTACGAGCTGGATCCCGGCAATCCCGTCACGAGCTACAACTACGCGAACCTGCTTTATCGCCGTGGCGAAAACGCGCGTGCGCAATTCATCATCCGTCAGTTGAACAACAGCGAACTCGCGAACGCCGAATCGCTGTGGCTCGGCATCAAGGTCGAACGTCGCCTGAGCGACGGCATGGCGATGCGCCAGCTCGGCGAAACACTCACCAAGCGGTTTGGTTCATCGCGCGAAGCCAGGGCGTTCGGCCGCGGGGCGTGGGATGAATGACGCCACCGAGACGCAAGACCCTGACGAGATGGCCGAGCCGCAAGAAGCAGCTGTCTCCGCCGGCACGCTGCTGCGCCGCGCGCGCGAAGCGTCGGGCCTGCATGTCGCGGCACTCGCAGTATCTCTGAAGGTTCCGGTTCGCAAGCTCGAAGCGCTGGAGGGCGACCGCATCGACGACCTCGGCGACGCCGTGTTCGTGCGCGGCCTTGCATCGAGCGTGTGCCGGTCGCTGAAGATCGATCCGGGCCCCGTGCTCGAACGCCTGCCGCAAACAACCACGCCGCGCCTCATCAAGGACACGGACGGCTTGCGTGCCCCGTTCCACGCGCCGAGCGACGGCCCGGCGCCGACGTGGGTCGATCGCATTCGCGAACCCGTGCCGGCCGCGGTAATCGCGCTGCTCATCGGTGCGGTCGTCGTGTATTTCCTGCCCGGCGTGCATCCGGGCGACAAGAGCGAAGAGTCCTCGGTCACGTCGCCCGTGCAAGCGCTGGTGAAGCAGGCCGTGAATGCCGCGCCTTCGTTTTCGACGGACACAACAGCCAACGAGACGCCCGCGAAAGCACCTGCGTCCATACCCGCATCCGCATCCGCATCCGCACCTGCGCTCGTGTCATCGCCGCCAGCCTTGTCTGCGCCTGTGCTCGCATCCGCGCCTGCGGTTGCCGACACAAAAGAGATCGCTCCGCCCGCATCAGCTGTATCTCCCGCGAGCGGCATCGTCGTCATCCGCACCAAGGGCGAATCGTGGGTCGAAGTCGTCGACGCGAAAGGCGTCGTCACGCTGCGCAAGCTGATGGGCGCGGGCGATGCTGTTGGTGCGAACGGCCCGCTACCGCTGACGGTGACCATCGGCAAGGCCGACGTCACCGACGTGGAAGTGCGCGGCAAGAAATTCGACATGCGCCCGGTCTCGAAAGACAACGTGGCGCACTTTGAAGTCAGGTAAAGCCGTGGAATCCCAATCGCCGTCCGTGCCGTGCCTGCCCATTGATGCGGCAGCGCCCGCGCAGCGCAAGAGCCGGCAAGCGCGCGCCGTGTGGGGCTCGCGCGTGGTCACCATCGGCGGCGACGCTCCGGTGCGCGTGCAGTCGATGACCAACACCGACACGGTCGATGCCATCGGCACCGCGATCCAGTGCAAGGAACTTGCGATTGCAGGCTCCGAGCTCGTTCGCATCACGGTGAACACGCCCGAAGCCGCGGCGCAGGTGCCGTACATCCGCGAACAGCTCGATCGCATGGGCATCGACGTGCCGCTCATCGGCGACTTTCACTACAACGGCCATCGCCTCCTCACCGACTATCCCGATTGCGCGCAGGCGCTGTCGAAATACCGCATCAACCCCGGCAACGTCGGCAAGGGCGACAAGCGCGACAAGCAGTTCGGCCAGATGATCGAAGCCGCGATGAAGTGGGGCAAGTGCGTGCGCATCGGCGTGAACTGGGGCAGCCTCGACCAGGAACTGCTCGCGATGCTCATGGACGAAAACGCAAAGCGCGCCGATCCTTGGGACGCGAAGGCCGTGATGTATGAGGCGCTCGTCACGTCGGCGATCGAATCGGCGAAGCGCGCTGAAGAGATGGGCATGGACGGCGACCAGGTCATCTTGTCGTGCAAGGTGAGCGGCGTGCAGGATTTGATCTCCGTCTATCGCGAATTGAGCAAGCGCTGCGACTACGCGCTGCACCTGGGCCTGACCGAAGCCGGCATGGCGACGAAGGGCACTGTTGCATCGAGCGTCGCACTCGGCATCCTGTTGCAGGAAGGCATCGGCGACACGATTCGCGTATCGCTCACGCCGCAGCCGGGCGAAGCGCGCACGCAAGAAGTGGTGATCGCAGCCGAGATACTTCAATCGCTGGGCCTGCGCGCTTTCGTGCCGAGCGTCACGGCGTGCCCCGGCTGCGGCCGCACGACCAGCACCACGTTCCAGGAACTCGCGAAGCAGATCGACGACCACCTGCGCGCGAACATGCCCGTGTGGCGCGCGAAGTATCCCGGTGTCGAAAAGATGAAGGTCGCGGTGATGGGCTGCATCGTCAACGGCCCTGGCGAGAGCAAGCATGCGGACATCGGCATCAGCCTGCCGGGCACGGGCGAAGCGCCAGCCGCGCCGGTCTTCATCGACGGACAGAAGGCGATGACCTTGCGCGGCGACAACATCGCGCGCGAATTCCACGAGATCGTCGAAAACTACATCGAAAAGCGGTTCGGCTCGAAAGTCGCCGAACACGCCTGAAGCTAAGCAACATGGCCGACAAGCTCAGTGCCGTCAAAGGCATGAACGACATCCTGCCTGCGGGCGTGCCGCGCAAGGAAGTCTTGCCGCGCAACACCACATGGGTCTGGTTCGACGAAGTCGTGCGGCGCGTGATGGCGCGCTATGGCTACCAGTACATCGTCACGCCCGTTGTCGAACCCACTCAGCTTTTCGTGCGCGGCCTGGGCGAGGTGACCGACATCGTCGAAAAAGAGATGTACTCGTTCACCGATTCGATGAACGGCGACAAGCTCACGCTTCGCCCCGAAGCCACGGCGGGCATCGTGCGCGCTGTGGTTGAACACAATGCGCTTTACAACGGCCCGCTGCGCATCTGGACGACGGGCCCGATGTTCCGTCACGAACGTCCGCAGAAGGGGCGCTATCGCCAGTTCCACCAGCTGGATGTGGAAGCGCTCGGCTTCCCGGGGCCCGACGTCGATGTGGAGCTGATCCTGATGGGCCGCGCGATGTGGCGCGAACTGGGGCTGGTGTCCGGCGACCACTATCGGCTCGAGATCAACACGCTTGGCGAGCCCGAAGAGCGCCGCGCGCATCGCGACGCTCTCATCGCGCACCTGGAAAAGCATGAGAACCAGCTCGACGCCGATGCGAGAAGCCGCCTGCATACCAACCCGCTGCGCATCCTCGACACGAAAAATCCCGCGATGCAAGCGGTGGTCGAATCCGCGCCCAAGCTGATCGATTTTCTCGGCGATGAGTCGCGCGCGCATTTCGATGCCGTATGCAAGATGCTCGAAGCGGCGGGGCAAACGTATCGAATCAACCCGCGGCTCGTGCGCGGCATGGACTACTACAACCGCACGGTGTTCGAGTGGGTCACCGATCATCTCGGCTCGCAGGGCACGATCTGCGGCGGCGGCCGCTACGACGGCTTGATCGCGCAGATGGGCGGCAAGCCCGCGCCTGCGATCGGCTTCGGGCTCGGCATCGAAAGGCTGCTGCTCTTGCTTGAAGAACTCGGCTTGCATGGACCGTCTCAAGCGCCCGACGCGTATTGCGTGATCGCATCCGATGCCGCGATGGCCGATGCCGTTGCACTGGCGGAGGCGCTGCGCGCGGAGGGCATCGACGTGCTGATGCACAGCGGCGGCGGCTCGATGAAGAACCAGTTGAAGAAAGCCGACGCCAGCGGCGCTCGGTATGCGCTCATCCTTGGCGACGACGAAATCGCGCGGCGCGGCGTCACTGTCAAGGCCTTACGCGAAGGCGCAGGCGAGCAGTCCCAGCGTTCGCTGGCCGACGCTTTCCGGTGGGCGCCCGAGCTCAAACGCTGACTCCCTACAATCGCAGGTTGCGCAGCTTTCCGCGCATGGCAAGACACATAGAAGAAGCACACACGCATGGCGAACAATTTTGACCTCGAGGAACAGGAGCAGCTGGCCGAGCTGAAGCACTTCTGGGACACCTGGGGCAACCTGATCACGTGGGTCCTGATCGCCATCTTCGGCGCGATCGCGGCCTGGAACGGCTGGAACTACTGGCAGCGCACGCAGGCGTCGCAGGCCGCCGCGCTGTTCGATGAAGTCGACCGCGCCGCCATCGCGAACGAGATCCCGCGTGTCGAGCGCGCGTTCGCCGACATCAAGGAGCGCTATCCGCGCACGGCGTTCGCTCATCAAGCGGGCCTGCTGGCCGCGCGCATCCTCGAGGACAAGGGCAACGTCGACGGCGCGAAAGCCGCGTTGACCTGGGTGGCGGAGCATTCGTCTGACGAAGGCTACCAGGCCGTCGCGCGGCTGCGGCTCGCATCGCTGCAGCTGCAAGGCAAGGCGTACGACGATGCGCTCAAGCAGTTGTCCGCGACTTTCCCGCCCGAGTTCGATGCGCTCGCATCGGACGAACGCGGTGACGCGTACTCGCTGCAAGGCAAGAAAGCCGAAGCAAAGGCCGAGTACCTCAAGGCCTACAAGGGCATGGACGCGCAGAACGACATGCGACGCTTGATCGGCGTCAAGCTCACCGCGCTCGGCGTCGACACGCGCGAGCTCGATCCCGCCGCCACACCCGCCAACGCCGCAGCGTCCGCCAATGCTGCATCCGGAGCCGCCAAGTCATGATCGTCGACGTCATCCGGGCTGCGTCCCGTCCCCTTTCGATTGCTGCATGCGCAATTGCGCTTGCGGGTTGTTCCAATTCAAGCTTGCCCACGTGGCTCGGCGGTGTCGAAAAGCCGAAGCCCGCCGTGCTCACCGACAACCCCGCCACGCTCGCCGTGCGGCAAGCGTGGTCCGCGAAGGTCGGCACCGTCGACTTCCCGCTGGCTGTGCAGGTGCAAGGCGGCACGGTGCTCGTTGCTGCCAGCGACGGTACGATCGTCGCGCTCGACGCAGCAAGCGGCCGCGAACTGTGGCGCGCCAATGCGCGTTCGCCACTGGCGGCAGGCGTGGGTTCCGACGGTACCGTCACCGCCGTCGTCACAACCGAAAACGAACTCGTCGCTTTCGAAGGCGGCAAGGAAACCTGGCGACAGCCTCTCGGCCTTGGCGCGTACACCGCGCCGTTTGTCGCGGGCGGTCGAGTTTTCTTGCTGCTGGCCGATCGCTCCGTCTCTGCATTCGACGGCAAGACCGGCCGCCGGCTGTGGAACCAGTCGCGCGCCGCGCAGCAGCAGCCGTTGGTGCTCAAGCATGCGGGCGTGATGCTCGCGGTGGGCGACACGCTTGTCGTCGGCCAGCAAGGGCGGCTCGCGGGCCTCAATCCGCTCAACGGCGTTCCGCGTTGGGAAGCCGCACTGGCCGTGCCGCGCGGCATCAACGACGTCGAACGCGTGGTCGATCTCGTCGGCCGCGTGAGCCGCGTCGGCGACAGCGTTTGCGCACGCGCGTTCCAGGCGGCAGTTGGCTGTGTCGACACCACCCGCGGCACGGCGGTATGGACCAAGCCCGCGAACGGCACCGAAGGCATCGACGGCGACAGCGCCAATGTTTTCGGCACGGAAGTCAACGGCACCGTCAATGCCTACAGGCGCACGGATGGCGAGCGTGTGTGGACCACCGACCTGCTTGCTTATCGCGGGCTGTCGGCGCCGCTGATGCTCGGCCGAGCTGTCGTCATCGGCGACAGCTTCGGATACGTGCACTTCATCAATCGCGAAGACGGCAAGCTGCTCAATCGCGTTACCACTGATGGATCCCCCATCGCCGCCGCACCCACGCTTGCCGGCACGACGCTTGTCGTCGTGACGAAGAACGGCGGCATCTACGGGTTCGCCCCCCAGTAAGCCGGATTGGAAGCCCGCCATGAAGCCCGTCATGGCCCTGGTGGGCCGCCCCAACGTCGGCAAGTCGACGCTCTTCAATCGCCTCACCAAGTCGCGTGACGCGATCGTTGCCGACTACGCGGGCCTGACGCGCGACCGCCACTACGGTAATGCGACGCAGGGCCGCTACGAATTCATCGCCATCGACACCGGCGGCTTCGAGCCGAAGGCCGAGTCCGGCATCTACATGGAGATGGCCAAGCAGACACGGCAGGCCGTCGCCGAAAGCGATGTCGTCGTGTTCGTGGTCGACGCGCGCGAAGGCCTGTCGGCGCAAGACCACGACATCGCCAACTACTTGCGCAAACTCGGCAAGCCGACGGTGCTCGCGGCCAACAAGGCCGAAGGCATGACCGAAGGCGTGCAGCTCGGGGAGTTCTACGAGCTGGGCTTCGGCGAAGTGCATCCGGTCTCGGCCGCGCACGGGCAGGGCATCCGCAGCCTCGTCGACGCCGCGTTCGAGCCGCTGCATCTGCCCGAGGAAGAAGAGACCGGCGAACAGCACGACCCAACCGTCATCAAGCTCGCGGTCGCGGGCAGGCCCAACGTCGGCAAGTCGACGCTGATCAATACGTGGCTTGGCGAAGAGCGGCTCGTCGCGTTCGACCTTCCGGGCACTACGCGCGACGCGATCTCCGTGCCGTTCGAGCGCCACGGGCAGAAGTTCGAGCTGATCGACACCGCGGGCCTGCGCCGCAAGGGCAAGGTGTTCGAAGCGATCGAGAAGTTCTCGGTCGTCAAGACTTTGCAAGCAATCGAAAACGCGAACGTCGTGCTGCTGTTGCTCGACGCAACGCAGGGCGTGACCGACCAGGACGCGCACATCGCCGGCTTCATCCTCGACAGCGGCCGAGCGGTGGTGCTGGCCGTCAACAAGTGGGACGCCGTGGACGAATACCAGCGCGAACAGGTGCAGCGCCAGATCGAAACGCGCCTGCCGTTCCTCAAATTCGCACAGCTGTATCTCATCTCCGCGAAGAAGCGCCAGGGCCTGGGCCCGATCTGGAAGGCGATTGCCGAAGCGTGGCGTTCAGCGACTGTGAAAATGCCCACGCCGGTGCTCACGCGCCTATTGCAGGAAGCCGTGCAGTTCCAGCAGCCCAAGCGTTCGGGCATGTTCCGCCCGAAGATGCGTTACGCGCACCAAGGCGGTGTGAACCCGCCGGTCATCGTGGTCCATGGCAATTCGCTTGACCATGTGACGGATGCATACAAGCGCTTCCTCGAAGGGCGTTTCCGCAAGGAATTCAACCTTGTCGGCACGCCGATGCGAATCGAGATGAAGACGTCGAAAAATCCTTATGCCGACAAGGATTGATGACCGCGGATAGCCCGACAAGGCCTGCGCCTACTTGCAGGGCTCTCTTGCTGTGGTAATGTGCTGCTTCCAACAACATTTCCCAATGCGGAACACGGAGAATATCGTGAGCAACAAAGGGCAGCTTCTACAAGACCCCTTCCTGAATACGTTGCGCCGGGAGCACGTTCCCGTCTCGATTTATCTCGTCAACGGTATCAAGCTGCAGGGGCAGATCGAATCGTTCGACCAGTATGTCGTCCTGCTGCGCAATACAGTGACCCAGATGGTCTACAAGCACGCGATCTCCACGATCGTGCCCGGCCGCGCGGTGAACTTCCAGGCGGCCGAGAACACCGAAGGCGGCACGAGCTGATCAGCCCCCCATCCGCGCCCGCGATCCTCGTCGGCGTCGATTTCGGGCATGCCCACTTCGATTCCACGCTCGATGAGCTGGCCGAGCTTGCGAGAACGGCAGGGCTCCAGCCTGTCGCGCGCATCGTGTGCAAGCGCAAGGCGCCCGATGCCAAGCTGTTCATCGGCAGCGGTAAGGCCGACGAAATCAAGGCGCTCGCCGAAGAGCTCGGTGCAACCGAAATCCTCTTCGACCAGTCGCTCAGCCCCGGCCAGCAGCGCAACCTCGAAAAACACATCGACCGCCCGGTCAACGACCGCACGCTGCTCATCCTCGAGATCTTCGCGCAGCGCGCACGCAGCCATGAAGGAAAGTTGCAGGTCGAATTGGCGCGGCTGCAATACGTCAGCACGCGGCTCGTGCGGCGTTGGTCGCACTTGGAGCGGCAAACGGGTGGCGCCGGCGTGCGCGGCGGCCCGGGCGAAAAGCAGATCGAACTCGACCGCCGCATGATCGGCGATGCGATCAAGCGCACGCGCGAACGGCTGGAAAAGGTCAAGCGCCAGCGCAGCACGCAGCGCCGCCAGCGCGAAAGGCGCGGCGCATTCAACATCTCGCTCGTCGGTTATACGAACGCAGGCAAATCGACGCTCTTCAACGCGCTCGTGAAGGCGCAGGCCTATGCGGCCGACCAGCTGTTCGCCACGCTCGACACCACGACGCGCCAGCTCTTTCTCGCGCCCGGCCGCTCTGTGTCGCTGTCCGATACAGTGGGCTTCATCCGCGATTTACCGCACGGGCTGATCGACGCGTTTCGCGCAACCTTGCAGGAAGCCGCCGATGCCGATTTGCTGCTGCACGTGGTTGATGCCGCCAACCCGAATCATCCCGAACAGATCGACGAAGTGCAGCGCGTGCTGCACGAGATCGGCGCGGCCGACGTGCCGCAAGTGATCGTCTTCAACAAGATCGACGCGCTCGATGCCGGGCGCCAGCCGCTGACGCTGGGCGACACATACGACCTCGAAGGCCGTCAGGTCCAGCGCGTCTTCGCCAGCGCGAAGACAGGCGCGGGCCTGGCGCAGCTGCGGCGCACACTGGCGGGCGAAGTGCTGCGCCGCGAACAGAAAGCCGGATCGCAAGGCGGACCCGACGCTGAACCGCACGACGAGGATTTCCACGAAACCCACGCCTGATTGGGCACAATCGACAAATGAAATTTCATTTCCCTCGGGGCATGTTCAACCTGAACGACCCGCGCTGGGGCCGAGGTGAGGACGGCAAGGACAAGCCCGACGGCAATCGCGGGCAAGGCCCCAATCAAGGCCCGCCCGATCTCGACGAACTCTGGCGCGATTTCAATCGCAAGCTCGGCGGGCTGTTCGGCGGGCGCCGCCGCGCGAACGGCGGCAACGGCGGCGACTTCGGCGGCAACGGCTCCGGAGGCGGCGGGCCCGACCTGCGCAGCGCGGGCCTCGGGGCGGCGCTGGTGCTCGGCGTGCTCGTGCTCATTTGGCTCGGCACGGGCATCTTCATCGTGCAGGAAGGCCAGCAAGGCGTCATCACGCGCTTCGGGAAATATCGCGGCACGGTGGGCGCGGGCATCAACTACCGCATGCCGTATCCGATCGAACGTCACGAGACCGTGTATGTGTCGCAGATTCGCTCGGTGGACATCGGTCGCGACACCATCGTGAAAGCCACGGGCCTGAAAGACTCGGCGATGCTCACGATGGACGAGAACATCATCGAGCTCAAGTTCGCCGTGCAGTTCCGCCTGAAGAGCGCGCGCGAATGGCTGTTCGAATCGAAGGACCCAGCCACGGCCGTGACGCAGGTGGCGGAGTCGGCCGCGCGCGAGGTTGTCGGCCGCATGAAGATGGATTCGGCGCTGGCCGAGGAGCGCGACCAGATCGCGCCGCGCATCCGCACGCTGATGCAAACCATCCTCGACCGCTACAACATCGGCATCGAGATCGTCGGCATCAACCTGCAGCAAGGCGGTGTTCGCCCGCCCGAACAGGTGCAGGCCGCTTTCGACGACGTGCTCAAGGCCGGCCAGGAACGCGAACGCGCCAAGAACGAAGCGCAGGCCTACGCGAACGACGTGGTCCCGCGCGCAGTCGGTGCGGCATCGCGCCTCACGCAGGAATCCGAAGGCTACCGCGCGCGCATCATCGCGCAGGCGCAGGGCGATGCGCAGCGCTTCAAGTTGCTGCTGGTCGAATACCAGCATGCACCGCAAGTCACGCGCGATCGCCTGTACATCGACACGATGCAGCAGGTGTATTCCGGCGTGACCAAGATCATCGTCGACTCGCGGCAGGGATCGAACTTGCTCTATCTGCCGATCGACAAGATCATGCAGCAGGTGTCGCAAGCCAACGCGGCAGCGCCGCCGGCCGATGCATCGCAGTCCGCGGCGGCTTCGAGTTCGGCATCTTCGTCGCCGGGCATGGCATCGCCGGGCGATGCGCGCAGCCGCGACAACGCACGATCGCGCGACAGGGAGGGCCGGTAAATGAATCGCATCGGCTTCATCGTCTCGACAGTGCTCGTGCTGCTGGTGTTGCTCAGCTCCACGCTGTTCGTTGTGGACCAGCGCCAGTTCGGCGTGGTCTATTCGCTCGGCGAAATCAAGGACGTCATCACCGAGCCCGGCCTCAACTTCAAGTTGCCGCCGCCGTTCCAGAACGTCACCTACATCGACAAGCGCCTGCTCACGCTCGACAGCCCCGACACCGAACCCATGCTCACGCTGGAGAAGCAGCGCATGGTGATCGACTGGTATGTGCGCTGGCGCATCAGCGACCCGAAGGCGTTCATCCGCAACGTCGGCCTCGACGAAGCCGCGGGCGCGAACCAGCTCAATCGCGTGGTGCGCAACGCGTTCCAGGAAGACCTCAACCGCTTCACCGTGCGCGAACTGCTGTCGTCCAAGCGCGAACAACTCATGGCCGACGTCAAGCGCGAAGTGCAGGCGCAGGTCAAGGGCGCGAAGCCCTGGGGCATCGAAGTCGTCGACGTGCGCATCACACGCGCCGACTATGTGGAGGCCATTACTGAATCGGTCTATCGCCGCATGGAAGCCGAACGCAAGCGCGTCGCAAATGAATTGCGCTCCACCGGCTTCGCGGAAGGCGAAAAGATTCGCGCCGATGCCGATCGCCAACGTGAAGTCACGGTGGCCAACGCATATCGCGACGCGCAAAAGATCAAGGGCGAAGGCGACGGGCAAGCGGCCGCAATCTATGCCGAATCATTCGGCCGAGACCCGAGCTTCGCGCAGTTCTATCGCAGCTTGCAAGCGTATCTCACGAGCTTCGGCAAACGCGGCGACGTGATGGTGATCGATCCGGCCTCGTCGGATTTCTTCAAGGCCTTCCGCGGCGGCGCTTCCGGCGCGTCGCAGGCGCCGGCGAAGAAGTAGCGCGTGGACGTCGACTGGGAGCTGCTCGGCTCCGCCATCGCGCTCGTCCTCGTGATCGAGGGCCTGTTTCCCTTCATGTCGCCGAAAAGCTGGAAGGGAATGTTCGCGCGCCTGCTGTTGCTGTCCGACGGGCAGCTTCGCTTCTTCGGGTTGTGCAGCATGGTGCTGGGGCTCGTGTTGTTCTGGATCGTCTCCTAGAAAACGCAGCGAGGGATAACCCTCGGGCGCTGCTGAGCGGCGCGTACAATACCGTTTTTAACAGCGTCCGCTAATCATGTCCGCCTGGGTCCTGCCGGATCACATCGCCGACGTCCTGCCTTCCGAGGCCCGCCACATCGAGGAACTCAGGCGCGAGTTGCTCGACACGGCGCGTGGCTACGGCTTCGAGTTGGTGATGCCCCCGCTGCTCGAACATCTCGAGTCGCTGCTCACCGGCACAGGCGAAGCGCTCGATCTCCAAACATTCAAGCTCGTCGACCAGCTCTCCGGCCGCATGATGGGCCTGCGTGCCGACACCACGCCGCAAGTCGCGCGCATCGATGCGCACTTGCTCAATCGGCAAGGCGTCGCGCGCCTTTGCTACTGCGGCCCCGTGCTGCACACGCGCCCCGATCGCCCGCATGCCACGCGCGAGCCACTGCAATTCGGCGCCGAAATTTATGGCCATGCCGGCATTGAAGCCGATCTCGAAGCGCTGCTGCTCGCGCTCGATTGCCTGCGTGCCACGCGGGTGAACGACATCACGGTGGACATGGGCGACGCGCGCATCGTCCGCTCGGTGCTCGCGGGCGTGCCGGTCGATGCAGCGGTGATCGCACAAGTGCACGCGGCGCTTGCGTCGAAAGATGCCGGCAGTCTTGCATCGCTCACGAAGAATTTTCCGTCGCAAGCGCGTGAAGGTCTTGCTGCATTACTGTCGCTCTACGGCGATGCGAAGGTGCTCGATGAAGCACGGCGTGTGCTGCCGCCTTCCACGCAACTGAACGAAGCGCTGGACAACCTGCGTTGGCTTGCGCAGCACGTGCATGGCGCAAAGGTCACGTTCGACCTTGCGGACCTGCGCGGCTATGCGTACTACAGCGGCGCACGCTTTGCGATCTATACACCGGGCGCCAGCGATGCGCACGTGCGCGGCGGGCGTTATGACGAAGTCGGCGCGGTGTTCGGGCGCAATCGACCGGCTGTGGGCTTCAGCCTCGACGTGAAAGAGCTTGCTTCCGTCGCCGCAAAGCCGCCGCTGAAGGCTGCGATCCGTGCGCCCTGGCTCGATGATGGCGCCGACGCGCAAGCGCTGCGCGAAGCGATCGCCGTGCTGCGCGCGCAGGGCGAAACGGTGGTGTGCGTGTTGCCGGGCCACGAAAGCGAAGTGGACGAATTCCACTGCGATCGTGAGCTGGTGCGCGATGGCGCGGGCAACGTTACGCAGTGGCGCATTTCAAATATTTAAGGCAGTCATGACGAAGACGAAGGGCCGCAACGTGGTCGTGGTCGGCACCCAATGGGGTGACGAGGGCAAGGGCAAGCTGGTCGACTGGCTGACCGAGATGGCGCAGGGCGTCGTGCGTTTTCATGGTGGCCACAACGCGGGCCACACGCTGGTCATCAACGGCGTGAAGACGGCGCTGCATTTGATCCCGAGCGGCATCATGCGGCCGGGCGTGAAGTGCTACATCGGCAATGGTGTCGTGTTGTCGATGGGCAAGCTCTTCGAGGAGATTGAAGGCCTCGAGAAAGCCGGCGTCGTGGTGCGGGACCGCCTTCATATCAGCGAAGCGTGCCCGCTGATCCTGCCTTTCCACCAGGCGCTCGACATCGCCCGCGAAGCCAAGCGCGAACAAGGCGGCACCGAAAAAATCGGCACCACCGGCCGCGGCATCGGCCCTGCGTATGAGGACAAAATCGCGCGCCGCGCCGTGCGTGTGCAGGACTTGAAGCATCCGGGGCGCTTTGCCGAAAAGCTCAAGGAGTTGATGGATCTGCACAACTTCACGCTCACGAAATACCTGAACGCACCGGCGGTCGACTATCAGCAAGTGCTCGATGAAGCGTTGCGCCTCGGCGAAGACTTGCGCCCGATGATTGCCGATGTGTCGCGCGAATTGAACGAGGGCCATCGCAACGGCGACAACCTGCTGTTCGAAGGCGCGCAGGGCACATTGCTCGACGTCGATCATGGAACGTACCCGTACGTCACATCGAGCAACTGCGTCGCGGGCAATGCGGCTGCGGGCGCGGGCGTGGGGCCCGGCATGTTGCACTACATCCTCGGCATCACGAAGGCCTATTGCACGCGCGTCGGCGGCGGCCCTTTCCCGACCGAGCTCGACTGGAAAACGCCCGGCACCGTGGGCCATCACCTGTCGACGGTCGGCGCGGAAATGGGTGTCACCACGGGCCGCTATCGCCGCTGCGGTTGGTTCGACGCCGCGCTGCTCAAGCGCAGTGCGCAGGTCAATGGGCTGTCGGGCCTTGCGATCACCAAGCTCGACGTGCTCGATGGCCTGAAAGAATTGCAGCTGTGCACCGGCTACGAACTCGACGGCGAACAAACCGACATCCTGCCTCTCGGCGCCGACGAAATTTCGCGCTGCAAGCCCGTGTACGAAACGATGGAAGGCTGGAGCCAAAGCACCGTCGGCCTCACGCAATACGACAAGCTGCCTGTCAATGCACGTTTGTACTTGCAGCGAATCGAACAGGTGACGGGCGTTCCGATCGATATCATCTCGACCAGCCCGGACCGCGATCACACGATCATGATGCGGCATCCGTACCTGGCCTGACAACGAGAGGGACTCCACGATGTTGACCGAGGACGGCAAGCACCTGTATGTGAGCTACGACGAGTATCACAGCCTGATCGAAAAGCTCGCGATCAAGGTGCACCAGTCGGGCTGGGAGTTCGACACCATCCTGTGCCTTGCGCGCGGCGGCATGCGCCCCGGCGACATCCTCTCGCGCGTTTTCGACAAGCCGCTGGCCATCATGTCCACCAGCTCGTATCGCGCCGCAGCCGGCACGATCCAGAGCAACCTCGACATTGCGCGCTACATCACCACGCCCAAGGGCGAGATCGCGGGCAAGGTGCTGCTGGTGGACGATCTTGCGGATTCGGGCGTCACGCTGCAAGCGGTCGTCGATCTCCTGCGCGGCAAATACGCGCCGATCACCGAACTGCGCACCGCCGTGATCTGGACCAAGGGCCTCAGCAAATTCATGGCGGATTACTCGGTGGAGTTTCTGCCGACGAACCCGTGGATTCACCAGCCGTTCGAAGCGTACGACTCCATGCGGCCGCAGCAGCTCCTTGACAAGTGGAAGGTCTGAGCGCCGCGTGCCTGGGCTAACATGAGTGATGGGCAAGCCGGTCACCGATCTCATTCACAACCCGTACACGCCGCCCGCGGGCTTTAGCGCGCCGCAGCCGGCGGTGCACAAGGCTTCGACGGTCTTCTTCAAGGATGTCGCCACGATGCGCGCGCGCGACTGGCGCAGCAAGTCGGGCTACACGTACGGCCTGCACGGCACACCGACGACGTTCATGCTCGAAGAGCGCATCGCATCGCTCGAAGGTGGCAAGCATTGCGTGCTGTTCCCCAGCGGGCTTGCTGCGGTCGCGGGCGTAGGCGCGGCGCTGCTCTCGTCGGGCGACGAGATGCTGATTCCGTCGAACGTGTACGGCCCGAATCGCGCGGTGGCCGAAGACGAATTCGCGCGCTGGGGCATCACGCACCAGGTGTACGACTCGATGGACTGCGCGGATCTTGAAAAGCGTATCGGCCCGAAGACGAAGCTCGTGTGGCTCGAAGCGCCGGGCTCGGTGTCGATGGAGTTTCCGGCGGTCGATGAGCAGGCGCGCATCTGCAAACAGCGCGGCGTGCTCACCGCGCTCGACAACACGTGGGCCGGTTGCATCGCGCTGGATGGTTTTGCGATCGGCTGCGACATCGTCGTGCACGCACTCACCAAATATCCCAGCGGCGGCGGCGATGTGCTGATGGGCGCTGCGGTCACGCAAGACGATGCGCTGAACGAAAAAATCAAGCTGTCGCACATGCGCATGGGCGTCGGCGTGGGCGCGAACGACGCGGAGATGATCCTGCGATCGCTTCCGAGTTTGCCCGTGCGATATGAAGCGCAGGGTAAAGCGGGGCGCGAAATCGCGGCATGGCTCAAGCAACGCGGCGAGATCGCGCAGCTTCTGCATCCGGCTTTCGAAGGCTCACCGGGCCATGAACATTGGAAGCGCCTTTGCGGCGGCCACGCGGCGGGGTTGTTCTCGGTGATCTTCGCCGAGCGATACTCCGCGCCGCTGGTCGATCGCTTCTGCGATTCGCTGAAGCTTTTCAAGCTGGGCTACTCGTGGGGCGGGCCGGTGAGCCTGGTCGTGCCGTACGACATGTCGCTCATTCGCAAGCCCGGGCATTGGCCGAGTCGTGGTGTGAAGAATGGTGTGCTCGTGCGATTTTCGATCGGGCTCGAAGATGTCGACGACCTGCGCGCCGATCTCGAACAAGCTTTGATGGAGGGACTGAAATGAAGAAGCGCGAATTCATCGCTGCGGTTTCAGCGGGCGCTGCATTGCCTTTCGCGGCAAATGCCCAACCCGCGAAGGGGTTGAAAGGCCCGGCACTGCTCACCGTCACAGGCGCAATCACGAAGACCAATCGCGGCCCGTTCGACGGCATCCTCGACCAGATGATGTCCAAGCAGAAAATCAATTTCACGAAGGCGCACGCTTTCGACTTCGCGGCGCTCACCGCGATGCCCGCGGTCACGATCAAGCCTTCGCTCGAATACGACAACAAGCCGCACGAGCTGAAGGGCCCGCTGCTCACAACGGTGCTCGACGCAGTGGGCGCGACCGGAGGCAAGCTTGCAACGCGTGCCCTCGACGGCTACGCGCCGGTGATGAGCGTGGCCGATGCGAAGAAATATCGCGTCATCGTCGCAACGCATCTCGACGGCCAGCCCATGCCCCTCGGCGGCTTCGGCCCGCTGTGGGCCATCTGGGAAGCCGACAAGTTCCCGGACTTGATGGCAAAGCCGCTCGACCAGCGCTTCGCGGGTTGCCCGTGGGCGCTGTATCACATCGACGTGCAGGCTTAGGTCAAGCGTGCAGCTAAGGGCGCAGAAGCTCCTGCGCTGTGCGCGCCATCGAATCGGGCGATCGATCCGCAAGCCGAAGCGATCGCGCGTCCGCATAGCGCGCAAAGTTGCGCTGCATCGAGCCTTCGTACCCGGGATCGTAGTGACGCGCGAGCAATTCACGCACGACCGGCTCGAAGTCGCCCGTGCCCACCTTCGCCTTCCATCCTTCGACGACGGCCTTGCCGCGCAACTGCACCAGCGCATCCAGCCGGTCGCAGAAAAGCACGCGGTCGCGCAGGAAGAAATCGTAGTCCTCCATCAGCAGCGCGACGCGTTCGCTTTCGGCAAGTTCGATGCCGACGCATTCGCTCGTGCGGATGCGTTCGATCAACGCTTCGGGCACGGCAACATTGCCGACCTTCTTGCTTTCGCTCTCGACAAACACCGGCTGCGCAGCATCGAAGCGGCGCATTGCATCCCACACGAGCGTGTCGAACGCTTTCTGCGTCGGTTGCTCAACTCCGGGGATATTGCCGAGTACCGAGCTGCGATGGTTCGCCAGCGCTTCGAGATCGAGCACCTGTGCGCCCGCATCACGCAGCGCGTGCAACAGGCGAGTCTTGCCCGAACCCGTCGGCCCGCAGATCACGCGATACGTTTGCGCTTGCGCAAGACGCGGAATGTCTTCGACGATCGCTGCGCGGAAGGCCTTGTATCCACCTTCGATCACGCGCACGCCGAACCCGATTTGCCCGAGCACCAGCGCAAGCGCACCGCTGCGCTGGCCACCGCGCCAGCAATACACGAGCGGCTTCCATCCGCGCGGCTTGTCTGCAACGTGCGTGCCGATGTGCCGCGCGATGTTGGCCGCGACGAGCATCGCGCCGCGCTTGCGCGCCTCGAAAGGGCCGACCTGCCGATAGATCGTGCCGACTTCCTTGCGTTCTTCATTCACGAGCGACGGCCAGTTCACCGCGCCGGGCACGCGGTCTTCGGCAAATTCGTCTTCGCTGCGCGCATCGACGAGGGTGTCGAACTGCGCTAGATCCGCGATGGCTTCTGCGGCGCTGATGGGCCGCACGCTCATTTGAGAAGCTTCTTCAGCTCGGGCCAGACGTTGTCCAGCATCATCGGATGCGCCTTCGCGATCGGGTGGATTCGGTCGGCCTGGAACCAGCGCTGCGCGGCGTCGGGCGCATCGCCGAACCCGGCCATGATCGAGGGCACCACCGCAGCCTTGCGTTCCTTCGCCACTTGCGCGAAGAGCGACGCGAAACGGTTCGCGTAGTCGGCGCCGTAGTTCGGCGGCACCTGCACACCGACCAGCAACACCCGCGCGCCGGCTTTTTGCGCTTCCTCGGTCATGTGGAGCAGGTTGTCGCGGGTCATGTCCAGCGGCAGGCCGCGCAATGCGTCGTTGCCGCCCAGCTCGATGATCACGACCGACGGCTTGTACTGCGCGAGAAGCGCAGGCAGCCGCGAAAGGCCACCGGATGTGGTGTCGCCGCTGATGCTCGCGTTGACCACCTTCGCGGCGATCTTCTGCTGATCCATGCGCTTTTGCAGCAGCGAAACCCAGCCTTCGCCGCGCTCAAGGCCATACTCGGCGCTGAGCGAATCGCCGACGACGACGATCGTTCGCGGCTCTGCGGCAGATGCGGGCCCGGCCGCTGCATAAGACCCGGCTAACATGGCTGCAATAAAGTAGCGCCGCCTCAAACCCCGGATGAGCATGTCTGAACCGATCATTTCCGCGTTGCACCTGAACAAGTCCGTCACCGATTCGACGGGCACGCTCGACATTTTGCGCGACATCCACTTCTCGCTCGCGCCGCGCGAAACAGCCGCCATCGTCGGCGCGTCGGGCTCGGGCAAGAGCACGCTGCTGTCGCTGATCGCCGGGCTCGATACGCCCACGAGCGGCACGGTGCATCTGGGCGGCGTGGACATCTTCGCGATGAACGAAGACGAGCGCGCCGCGTTGCGTGCGCGGCAAATTGGCTTCGTGTTCCAGAGTTTCCAGCTGCTCGGCAATCTCACGGCGCTGGAGAACGTGATGTTGCCGCTGGAGCTCGCGGGCCGCCGCGATTCGCGCAAGGCAGCGACAGAGATGATGAAGCGCGTCGGCCTGGGTGAGCGCCTTGGCCACTATCCGAAGACACTGTCGGGCGGCGAACAGCAGCGCGTGGCGCTGGCTCGCGCCTTCGTCGTCGAGCCCGCCGTGCTGCTCGCGGACGAGCCCACGGGCAGCCTCGACTTCGCAACAGGCGAGACAGTGATGCAGCTCATGTTCGACTTGAATCGCGAGCAGGGCACGACGCTGGTGCTCGTGACGCATGACCGCGCGATTGCGTCGCGCTGCGAGCGGCGCATCACGATCGAAGCAGGGAGGATTGCCGGCGACGAGCGCGTCAATGCCGTTAGTACCGCCGCGGCAGCGACTTCCTGACCGACGCCAGAAACACTTCGCGGTCGGGCGCCTTGTCGATGTTGCCGGCCACGGCAACGATGAAATCCTTGAAGTTCGGATGGCGCGAGGCTTCCTTGCGCACGAGCATCTTGGCCATCGGGCCGATGAACTTCGACAAATGCTGTTCGATCGCGACGGCTTCGTCGCCTTCGAGGGCAAGCTGCGGATGCGGCGCGATGCGTGAATAGCTCCCCGAAGGAACGCTCTTCGAGCCGGCATTCGGGCTGACGGGTGCGCTGGTGGGCTTGCTCGCCGAACGCTTGCCGCTGACTGGCACGCTGTTCGAATGGCTTTGGCTGTTCGTGCCGGCGATAAAGGCTTCGCGCGTCTTGCTCTCCTGAATCGAAGGCGCGAGCGCCTCGCGCAGTGCCTGCACGCTGGACGCGAGCGGAGCTGCCTTCTTGACCAGCACCTTCGCGAGCGGGCCGATATACCGCGCGAGTTCGGCTTCGATGTCGTGCACTTCCTCAGGCGCAAGCGGCTTCGCATCCGCCGCGGGCTTGGTCTGCGTGTGGCCGGTGGACGGGCCTTGCCGCTTGGTCGTCGGCGTCCCGTCGTGCTTGTGCGACGCGGCGTACACCTCGTGCAGGCGGCCGTGCTTGTCTTCATACTGGCCCATGTACTGGAACAGTTCGGCCGTGCCGTCGGTGATGCGCGAGATCACGTCGTAGTAAGCACGCGAGACCAGCACCTGGTTGGCCTGCGCGAAATCCATGATGCGCTGCGCGACATTGATGCCGTCGCCGATGACGTTGGTGCGGTCGTTGATGTCGGCGATCACGCGCACGGGGCCCATGTGCAGGCCGATGCGCGCCTGCACCACGCGCCGCTGTACGAGCAGGTCGCGCAGCAGCAGCGCGGCATTGAGCGCCTCCTCGGGATCGCCCATGAAGCAGATTGCCGCGCCGTCGCCGGTGTCGATGGCGATGCGCGCGTCGTCGGGCACCACCTTCAGCGCTTTCGCCAGCATGGCGTTGAACAGTTTCTTGAGCGCCACCTGGTCATCGACCGAACGCCGCGAATAGCCGATCAGGTCGAGGAACATGATCGTGCAGACGAGGTTGCGCTTCTGGGTGGCCGATGTGGAAGAGGGCGCGCCCGGCGCTTCCGCTTGGCCCAGCTCGATGTCAACATGCCCGGGTTGTGGAATCTCGGCGCCCTGGATCGCCGTGCGGAACTCCTTCGCTGTCTGCGGGCGTTGGCCTTCGTCGGGATGCAAAGCCCAATCGATCGCGTGCAACAGCGATTCGCCAAAGAGGCCCGATTCCGCAAGGCTGATCGCGGGCAGCATCGAATCCTGCTTGACTCGTGCGGCCGATTCCACCGGCTTGCGGCCCGTCACCATCCAGTACATCACCGCGCCGAGTGAGTAGATGTCGGTCCACGGGCCCTGATTGCCTTGCGAGTGATATTGCTCGAACGGCGCATAGCCGGGGCTCACGATGTTGGTCATGTCCTTGTTGGCTGTGACGCGCCGCGCCGCGCCGAAATCGAGCAGCACCGGTGTGCCGTCCGCGCGCACATAGATGTTGTCGGGCTTGATGTCGCGATGCAGGAAGCCGCTGGCGTGCACCGCTTCGAGCCCGCCCAGGAGCGGCAGCACGATGGACATCACGGCTTGTTGCGAAAGCGGCGTGTTCTGCGGCACCCAGCGTTTGAGCGGAAGGCCCGATTCGTACTCCATGACGATGTATGCTGTGCCGTTGTCCATGAAGTAGCGCAGCACGCGCACGATGTTCGGGTGGCGGAAAGTGGCAAGAGCGCGCGCTTCGTCGAGGAAGCGCTCCAGCCCCCAGTCGTACTGGCCCTGATTTTCGGCGTTGCCTGCGCGGACGTGCACTGCGTTGTCAGGCCCGCGCGTGACGAGGTCGCTGGGGAAATACTCCTTGATCGCGACGGGCAGCTGCAGGTTGCTGTCGCGCGCCAGATAAGTGATGCCGAAGCCGCCGCCGCCGAGCGGGCGGTCGATCACGTAGTCGGCAATGGCGACGCCGGGCGGCAGCGATGCGGCGTCGGCTTCGGGCGCGGCGTCGGGAGGGGCTGCATCACCGGCCATTCAATGCGCGGCGAGCTTATTGCTCACCGATCATCTGCATCGCCTTTTCAAGGCTGCGGCGCATGCGATTGAAGGAGCTGCCGAGCACGGCGACTTCGTCCTTGCCCTTGTCGTTGAATTCGGGCTCGTTGAAGTCGCCGGTGGAGATCTTGTCGGCCGACTGCGACATGCGGCGGATCGGCCGCACGATCAGCCACGACAGCATGATGTTCAGCACGATGAAGACCACGACGAACACCGCGGCCAGCGACGCCATGAAAGTGGTGAACGCGGCTTCGGCCTTCTTGAACGGCACTTCCATCGGCACCGTGACGATCTGCGCGCCGATGATCTCGTTGTGCTTCCAGCCGAAGCCGTTGGCTTCGCCATAAATCTGGACCATGGTGGGCGGCGCCATCGCGGCCGTCGTGTGGCATTGCAGGCAGGCGGCGTTGGTGATCTGGATCGGCTTGGCGATGAAAAGGCTGCGGCCCAGCGAGGTTTGCCGCTCCGCGACGATTTCCTTGACCGCGGCATCGTTGCGGAACTTGTTGACCACATCGGCTTCCCAGTCGACCGTGCGGTCGCGCGGGTTGGTCGGGTTGAGCGCGGCTTCCTTATAGCTGTAGTCGGTGTATTTCTTGCGCAGGGAGTTGATGGTTTCCGTCGCGGCGTATGCGGGCACCGTCTGCGGCAGGAACACCTCTTCGAGCTGCTTGATCAGGTGGGGGCGGATCTGGTCGACCGTGTACGTGCGAACAGCGGTGGCGGCTTCCATCATGAGGCGCGCATCGCGCACGACCTCGTCACGCGCGTTTTCGAGCAGCAGCTCGCGCGAGATGAACCCCGCCGCGGCGAAGCCCGCGATGAACACCACAATCAGGACCAGGTTGAATTTGAGTCGCAGGCCCATCGGCACACCTCTGAAGGACGTGGGCGATTCTATACATGGGCTGTCGCTGGAGCATTGGATAATTCCGTGATGTCCTCCTCGAAAGTCCTCTTCGGGTTCCATGCCGTCGGCGTGCGACTCAAAACCGCGCCGCGATCGGTGCTCGAAATCTATGCGGACCCGTCGCGCAAAGATGCGCGCATGCGGCAATTCCTTGTGAAAGTCCAGGAAGCCGGCGTGCGGGTGATCGAAGCCGATTCGATGCGCATCGCCAAGCTGGCAGGCACGCACGGGCATCAGGGCGTCGCCGCGCGGGTGGAGCCCGTCCGGGAAGTGCACTCGCTCGACGACCTGCTCGACGCCGTGGAGGGCCCGCCGCTCCTCCTGGTGCTCGATTCGGTGACCGATCCGCACAATCTCGGCGCATGCCTGCGCGTGGCCGACGGCGCGGGTGTGCACGCAGTGATCGCGCCGAAGGATCACGCCGTGGGCGTCAATGCAACCGTCGCCAAGGTCGCGAGCGGCGCGGCCGAGACGGTGCCGTACTTCATGGTGACCAACCTTGCGCGCACGCTGGGCGAATTGAAGGAGCGCAGCATCTGGTGCATCGGCGCCAGCGACGACGCGCCGCGCACCTTGTACCAGGCTGATTTCAAGGTGGCCGTGGCCCTTGTGCTGGGCGCGGAAGGCGCCGGCATGCGCCAGCTCACGCGCAAGACTTGCGACGAGCTCGTGAGCATCCCGATGCGCGGCGCGGTGGAAAGCCTGAACGTCTCCGTCGCTGCGGGCGTGTGCCTGTATGAAGCGTTGCGGCAGCGGACGCCATGACAGCGAAATTCGCAGAGGCCCGCTACACTGGTCCGCAGTGAAGGAGCGGAACATGGGGCGGAACATAGGGCGGATTTTGGGATTGAGGGCTCTCTACCTGGCTTGGGCCGTGACGGCAGTCGTGGCAACCGTCATGGCGCCATCGAGCGCATCGGCGGCCGAACGCGCGATCGACCGCGAAGTCGTCGTGCCCGCGAAGGTCGATGCAGTGTGGCAAGCATGGACCACGAGCGAAGGCATCAAGACTTTCTTCGCGCCAGATGCGCACGTCGAGTTGCGCGTGGACGGCCCGTTCGAAATTTTCATCAACCCTTACGCGAAGCCCGGCATGAAGGGCGCGGACGGCATGCGCATCATCGGTTTCCAGCAGGAGAAGATGCTGTCGTTTACATGGAACGCGCCACCGAGCCTGCCCGAGGCACGGGCGAATCGCACTGTCGTCGTGCTGCACTTCGAACCCGCGGGCGACAACCAGACCATCGTCACGCTGCACCACGTGGGCTGGGGCGAGGGCGGCGAATGGGACAAGGCTTACGAATATTTCTCGAAGGCGTGGCCGGGTGTGCTGGGCAACCTGCAGAAGCGATTCGCAAGCGGCCCGATCGACTGGACCGACTGGCTCGCGAAGATGAAGACGATGCAGTAAGGCGCAGCCAACCATGCGCGTGCTCACCGCAACGGGGCTGACGCTCGAGCCGCAGTTTGCGGCGCATGCGCCCGCGATGTTCGAGGTCCTTAGCGACCCCTCGATCTACGAACACGAAAACGAGCCGCCCGCGTCCGTCGCTGCACTGCGCAAGCGCTTCGAGCGGCTGGAGTCGCGCCGCTCGCCTGATGGATCGCAGCAGTGGCTCAACTGGGTGGTGCGATTGCATTCGGGCGACCTTGCAGGCTATGTGCAGGCCACAGTGCATGCCGACAACCGCGCCGCGATCGCCTATGTGCTGAACAGCCGCTATTGGGGCAAGGGCATCGCGTCGCGGTCGGTGCTGGCGATGATCGACGAGCTGCGTGCAAGGCACGGCGCCGGCGAATGCTTCGCGATCCTGAAAATGGCGAACGCGAGGTCGCATCGCTTGCTCGACCGGCTCGGGTTCAAGCTTGCAACGGGCGAAGAGCCCGGCACGGCGATCGAACGCGACGAGATGCTGATGGTGCTGCCGGCCGCGAAGGCGCCTAGAGCCATCCGCACCAGCCGATGACCGCGCCGGCACCCAGAAGCCACAGCAGGTGGATCCGCGTGCGGTAGACGATGGCCGTCGTTGCAATCGCAATCGCCCACACGGGCCAGTCGCTCGCCTTGTAGTTGCT
>Ga0265314_10001600_pt1 | contig 24910 bp, 24 predicted proteins | sample 4126metaG_FD_203106 | JGI IMG/M metagenome (GOLD analysis project Ga0265314, IMG submission 203106) | Rhizosphere microbial communities from Carex aquatilis grown in University of Washington, Seatle, WA, United States - 4-1-26 metaG | ecosystem: Host-associated > Plants > Roots > Rhizosphere >... | reverse complement strand
CGGTGAAATCCGCGCGCGATCTCGTGGCGCTCGCGAAGGCGCGTCCGGGCGAGATCAATTACGCCTCCGGCGGCAACGGCAGCCCGCAGCATATTGCGATGGCGATGTTCGAAGCGGCGACCGGCGCGAAGCTGACGCACGTGCCTTACAAGGGCACTACGCAGGCGACGCTCGACGTCATCAGCGGACATATTCCGGTGATGTTCTCGGCGACATCGCTCGTGATCGAGCAAATCCGCGACGGTAAAATTCACGCGCTGGCCGGCGGCGGTATCCGGCGCCTCGCCTTGCTGCCGAACGTGCCGACGATCGCGGAGTCCGGCGTGCCGGGGTTCGATTTCACGACATGGATGGCGATACTCGCGCCGCTCAACACGCCGAAGGAAATCATCGCCCGCTTGAATTCCGAAATCACCAGGGCGCTGGCGGCGCCCGAGGTGAAAGAGCGCCTCGTCTCGATCGGATTCGAAATCGACGGCTCGCCGCCGGAAAAACTCGCCGCCGTCACCAAGGCGCGGCTCGAACAGATGCAGAAGGTCATCAAGGACGCGGGCATCACCCTCCAATGATGGGCAATCCCGCGTGAGTGAGCCGGCCGTTCCGACGATCGCGGTTTTCACCAAGAACCGTGCGAACCCCGCGTACGCGGCAGCGCGCCTCGGCGCCAAGCGCACCGCGCAGCGCATGGGGGCGCGCGTCGTGCACTACGTGCCGGACAAGCCGGACGACGCGGCGGAACAGATCGCGCTGATCGACGCCGCGCTTGCCGCGCGTCCCGCCGCGTTTGTTTTGGTGCCCGCGCATCCGACCGCGGTCAACGCGGCAATCCGCCGAATTCACGCGGCGGGCGTGCCCATAGTCGGCTTCATCAACCGTTTTGCCGAGCCGCAATACATCGTCAGTTTCGTCGGTTCGGAAGACTATCCGCTGGCATTCCGGGTGGCGACTTATCTCTGCGAGCACTTGAAAGAGCGCGGCAATATCGTGATCGTCGAGGGGCCGCCCGAATCCGTGACCAGCCTCGAACGCGTGCGCGGCTTTCGCGACGCGGTGGAAAAATTCCCCGCAATTCGCATCGTGGCCGCGATTTGCGGCAATTACCGGCGCGACGATACCTTGCGCGCCGGCGCGGAATTACTGAAGTCGGCAGTACGCTTCGACGCGATACTGGCCGCCAACGATGTGATGGCGCTCGCCATGCTGGAAGAGCTGGCCGCCGCCGGCCGCACCAGTGTGGTGACGGGCATCAACGCGGTCCCCGACGCGATTGCGGCGATCAGGCAGGGCAGGCTGCTCGCGACCGCGGATTTCGACGCGATGAAAATGGGTTGCCTCGCGACGGAAGCGGCGATCCGGCATTTGCGCGCTGAACGAGTGCCGGCGGAGATCCTGCTGCCCGTGCAGATCGTTCATCACGCCAACTGCGCGCAGTGGGACAAACCGTTCGGCGAGCGCGCATGTCCGCGCTGGGAAGACGTTGTTTAAGAGCCGTTGCGGTTTCTTTCCCCGTGCATGGCGCAGGGAAAGGGGGCGTCGGATGTCCGCCCCTGGAAATGACGGAAAATACGGACGCGCAACGCCAAGCTGATAAAATCGGCCGACGATCAGCTCGCGCAGCCACGGAGAAAAGCTCATGGACACCACGACACCCGCCGCCCCGACCAAGACGACGAGCCCCGCGCAGAAGCGCACGACCTACAAGGGCGCCGAGATCATGGTCGAGTACCTGATCAAGGAAAAGGTGCCGTACCTGTTCGGCGTGTGCGGCCACGGCAACATCGGTTTTCTCGACGCGGCGTGCAGCGCGGCCGACCGCATCCGGACGATCTCGGTGCATCACGAGCAGGCCGCGGGATACATGGCCGATGCTTATTACAAGGTGAAACACCAGCCGGTCGCGACTTACACCTCGTGCGGCCCGGGTTCGTGCAATATGCCCGTTGCGCTCGCCGGCGCGATGATGGATTCGTCCGCGTTTCTCGCGATCACCGGCAACGTGCCGACGACGCAGTTCAACCGGATGCCGTTCCAGGAAACCGGCCGTTACTTCCAGGGCGACTTTCCGTCGGTGATCCGGCCGCTCGTCAAGAAAAGCTTTCAGCCGACGCGCGTCGAAATGCTGCCGCTCGCGATGAAGCAGGCGTTCGGATTGCTGCGCACCGGCCGGCCCGGCCCGGTCAATATCGACGTGCCGCTCAATATTTTCCAGGAAAGCGCCGAGGTCGAAATTCCGGATCCCGATCCGCTGGTCATGCAGCGCTCTCCCGGCGATCTTGCGGCGCTCGACCAGGCGCTCGACCTGTTGATCGCGGCGAAGCGTCCGGTGATTTTGATCGGGCAGGGCGGCCTCATCGGCGAAGCGACCGAGGTGCTGCTCGCATTTTTGAATGTGATGCGCATACCGGTTGTCACCAGCCCCAACGGCAAGGGCACGCTCGACGAGCTGCACGAGCTTTCATTCGGGCCGATGGGCAGGAACGGTCCGTACGCGGCCAACGAGGCGACGCGCAACGCGGACGTGATCCTCGGTCTCGGCTGCAGTTTCGACGACCGCGCGACCAGCGCGTGGATCAGCGGCTACACCCTGACGATACCGCCGACCAAGCTGATCCAGATCGACAACGACCCGTCGGAGATCGGGCGCAACTACCCCGCGCATCTCGGCATCCTGGGCGACGTGCGCGCGAGCCTCGAAGTGCTGGTGCGCCGCGCGCGTGAAAAAATCAAGGCCGCGCCGAAGACTTACGACGACTGGGTCGGCAAGTTGAACGAGTGCAAAAAAATCTGGGACGACTATCAAAAGCCGTTCGCCGCGTCCGATCAGTCGCCATTGCGCCCCGAGCGCTTGCTCAAGGGGTTGTCGAACGTGATTCCGGAAAACGCGATATTCGCGACCGACGTCGGCGTGCATCACAACTGGGTCGTGCAATTGTGGAAGGCGCGGCGCGCGCGCCACCTGTTGCAGTCGTGGGGATTCGCTTCGATGGGTTTCGCGACCTGCGGCATTCTCGGCGCGAAACTCGCGCAGCCGGAAAGCGCGGCGATCGCGGTGGTCGGCGACGGCTCGTTCCTGATGACGCCGCATATTCTGCTGACCGCGAAGGAATACGACATTCCGGCGGTGTGGGTCGTGTGGAACAACTACGGCTACTGCTCGATCCGCGACATGCAGCTCGGCATGTTCGGCCAGGAACTCGCGACGAGTTTTCAGATCGACAAGACGAAGCAGCTGTTCAGCACGGACTTCGTGATGCTCGCGAAGTCGATGGGCGTCGATGCGGCGCGCGTCGAGCGCGCCAACGATCTCGAGGGCGTGCTTGATACCGCGATCAGGGCCAACCGGCCCTATCTCGTCGAAGTGCCGGTCGACCGCGACATCCGGCCGGTGGGCACGGGCACGTGGCAGTTGCCGCCGTTTCCGCACGCCGAGCCGAACTTCAGAAAGCTTGCCGGACTCGACGGCAAATAAAGCAATAAACTTAAGGAGAAAGTCATGCGGGCCGCCATCGTAATTTTGCTGACATTGATTTCGACGGGATGCGCGTACCTGCCCTACGGCCTGTCGCAGGTGCAGCTGACAGCCCGCGACGGCGGTGCGGTCTATTACGGATCAGTCAGGCGCGAAGGACTGGCCCTCGTGAGCGTGACCGTGGAAATCGACCGGCGCGTCTATCTCGGCACTTTCGAACTCACGAGCGCCAACACGACGTACGGGCTTTATCAGCGGTACGGTGCGCGCAACGCGGCGCCCAGAACCGCGGAGACCCTGGCCCGCACCAACTTCACCAAGGCACTCCTGTCGTCGACCGACCAACTCAACCTGACCTGCGACTTTACGGATGTCGGCGGCAAGGACGCAGGCGGCCTGTGCGTCGACGACGCGCAGCGCGTCTACGACGTGATATTCAACTAGCCTTGGCGGCGGCGCCGCTTATTCCGGCTTGATGCCGGCGGCCTTGACCACCTTGCCCCAGCGGGCGAGTTCGCTCTTCAAGTGGGCTTCGAATTCGCGCGGCGACGTGGTCGTGATTTCGAGCGACAGGTTGGCGAATTTGGCGCGCACGTCCGGCGCCTGCATCGCATCGATCACGGCTTGATGCAGTTTCGCCAACAGTTCGTGCGGCAGGTGCGCTGGCGCGAATATGCCGAACCAGTTGGTCACTATCATCCCGGTAACGCCGCTCTCCCCGAACGTCGGCACTTCGGGCAGCGCGCTTACCCGCTTCACGCTCGAGACGCCGAGCGCGCGCAAACGGCCGGCGCGCACATGCGGCGCGGCGCCGGGCAGCGTGGGAAATGCAGCCTGCACCTGGCCGCCGATGACGTCGGTCTGCGCGATCGCGATGCTTTTGTACGGCACGTGCACGATGTTCACATGCGCGGCGAGTTTGAACAGCTCGCCCGTCAGATGCGTGATCGAGCCGGTCCCGCCCGAACCGTAGTTGAGCTTGCCCGGCTGCGCGCCCGCCGCGGCGATGAATTCGCTCAAGGTCTGCGCCGGGAACCCTGGGTAGATGACCAATACCTGCGGCGCCGTGGCGAGCAGGGTGACCGGCGTAAAATCCCGGATCGGGTCGTACGGCACGTAACGCAGCACGTGCACGTTGATCGTGTGCGGCGAGTCGCCGATCAGCAGCGTGTAACCGTCCGGCGCCGCTTTGGCCACCAGGTCGCGGCCGAGCGATCCTGATGCGCCGGGCCGGTTGTCGATCACGAATTGCTGGCCGAGCATGTCGCCGAGTTTCTGCGCGAGAATGCGCGCGACCGCGTCGGACGAACCGCCGGGCGAATAGGGAACGACGACGCGGACAGGACGGGCCGGGTAGCCGGACTCGGCGCCATGCGTTAGTGTTGTTGTTGCGGCGGCGAGCGCGAACGTGCCGCAAAAAGCGAGCACAACGGATTTACGCGAACGCATCAATTCAATCTTCTTTCACGCCGGCTGCTTTCACGACTTTCGCCCACTTGGCGATCTCAACGCGCAGAAATTTCCTGAATTCCTCCGGCGGCATGTGTTCCGCTTCGACGCCTTCCAGCGCCAGTTGCTCGCGCGTCGCGGGCAGCGCGACGATTTTTTTCAATTCGTCGCTGATGCGGTTCACGATTTCGCGCGGCAGTTTGGGCGGGCCCCACACGCCGTACCAGAGCACGGCTTCGTATCCCGGCACGGTTTCGGCGATCGCCGGAATATCGGGCACGCCGGGCAGGCGTTTGGGCGTCGTCACGCCGAGACCTTTCAACCGTCCGTTGCGCACGAACGGAATTTCCGACGCAATGCCGCCGAACAATAATTGGACCTGACCGCCGAGCAGGTCGGCCATCGCCGGCCCGGTGCCCTTGTACGGCACGTGGACCATGTCCGTCTGCGTCATCATCTTGAAAAGTTCGGTCGCCAGGTGCGTGAACCCGCCGACGCCGGTCGAACCGTAGTTGAGTTTGCCCGGACTCGCTTTGGCGAGCGCGATCAGGTCCTGCGTCGTCTTGACGGGCACGCCCGGATAAACCGCGAGCAGGTCCGCGCTCATGCCGACGAGACCGATCGGCGTGATGCCGTCGACCGGGTCGAACGAGAGTTTGTACAGGCTCGGATTGACGGCATAACTGCCCGACACGAGGATGATTGTGTAGCCGTCCGGCGCCGCGCGCGCCGTGATGTCGGCGCCGAGCACGCCGCCCGCGCCGCCGCGATTGTCGACGACGACCTGCTGGCCCAACGCTTCCGAGAGCTTCTGCGCGACGCGGCGCGCGACGATATCGGTGCCTCCACCCGGCGCGAACGGCACCACCATGCGCAGCGGCTTGTCCGGATATTTCTGCGCGCAGGCATCGACCGAAGCCGCGGCGATCGCAACCGTGCAGAACAGAATTCCGTAGCGCATATAGATCTCCTCGTGGGTGCCGCATACCCGCGCTTTGCGCAGGGTTGCGGATTTCTCGATGCCGCCGATTGTGGGGCAGCGCGCGGTTTTAATCCAGCCTCGCGCCAGACTCCCTGACGATTTTCGCCCATTTCACTATTTCATCGCGCACGTACTGCGCAAACTCGGCGGTACTTTTGACTGCGGGCTCGGCGCCGAGCGCGGTCAGGCGCTCCGTCAGTTCGGGCGCGGCAATCGCGCCGCCGATTTCGGTATTGAGTTTCATGACGATTTCCCTGGGCAATTGCGCGGGACCGAACACGCCGTACCACGAGGTGACATCGAAGCCCGGCAGGCCCGCTTCGGCGACTGTCGGGATGTGCGGCAGCAGCGGGGAGCGCGCGGCGCCCGTCAACGCAATCGCGCGCAGCTTGCCGGACTGCACGTGCGGCATCGCGACGGGCAGGCCCATCGACGCGAGCTGCAACTGGCCCGCCAACAAATCGCCGACGACCTGGCCGGCGCCCTTGTACGGAATGTGCGTCATCTTCACGCCCGCCATGGTGTCGAACAACTCGAGCGCGAGATGGTTGGGCGAGCCGTTGCCGGCGGAACCGAAATTCAACTGGCCGGGCCGCGCCTGGGCAAGCGCGATCAGTTTTTTCACCGACTTCGCCGGCAGCGATGGATGCAGCACGAGCACGCTCGGAAACGACGCCACTTCGGCGACTGAAGTCAGGTCTTTCACCATGTCGTAGCCGAGTTTCGCATAAAGGCTCATGCCTATTGCGTGCGGCACGCCGCCCATCAACAGCGTGTACCCGTCCGGCGCCGCCTTCGCGACCTGCTCCGCGCCGATATTGCCGCCCGCGCCGACGCGGTTCTCAACGACGACCGGCTGACCCGTGCGCTCGCTGATTTTCTGGCCGACGATGCGCGCCAGCACGTCGGTCGCGCCGCCGGGCGAGAAGGGCGCGACGAGCCGGATGGGTTTGTTCGGATAATCCTGCGCGCATGCGGGCGACGCCGCGCAAATCGCGAGCGGGATTAAACAGAATTTCGCAGCGGCGTTCATCGATCCCCCGGTACAGCCATTCGCGTTGTCAATTGTGCACAATCGCCGCGCGAATTGACACCGCTTTTGGCACCCCGGCAATCGGGTAGAATTCGGGGGCTTTTTCCAGGGGAGCTATGCACGTGGTCAATGCGGCAATTATCGGTCTCGGGTGGTGGGGCAAAAATATCGTCAACGCGGTGCAGGGCAAAAGTACGCAATTGAAATTCGTGCGCGGCGTGACGAAAGAAATCGCCGAGACGCAGGCGTTCGCCGCGCAGCACGGCATTCCCCTCTGCAGCGAACTCGCCGACGTGCTGGCCGATCCAGAAATCGAAGCGGTCGTGCTCGCCACGCCGCACTCTCTGCACGCCGACCAGATTGTCGCTGCGGCGCGCGCCGGCAAGCACGTGTTTTGCGAAAAGCCATTGTCGCTTAAACGCGCCGATGCGGAACGCGCGGTCAAGGCCTGTCTCGAAGCCAAACGCGTGATCGGCGTCGGGCAGAACAAGCGCTTCTGGCCGTCGATGACGGCATTGCGCGGTGTGGCCGCCGGCGGCAGTCTCGGCAAGGTAATGCATATCGAAGGCCATTACAGCAACGAGAATTCGAGCAACTTTTTCGCGGGCTGGCGCGACCAGCCCGAAGAGACGCCGGGCGCGGGCATGACCGGCACCGGCATCCATATCCTCGACGCGTTCGTCAGCATGGCGGGGCCGGTCGCGCGGGTCAACGCGCAATTTGCATCGACACAGGGCGGCCACGATCCGCGCGACACGATCTCGGTGCTGTTTCGCTTCAAGAACGGCATGAGCGGCACGCTGGGCGCGGTGCGTCCTTCGCCATTCTACTGGCGAGTGCATGCATTCGGCGACCGCGGTTCGGCGGAAGCGCTCGGCGAAACCGAAACCGTCGTGCGTTGTTCCGGCGCGCCGGTCGAGCGCAGGACTTATGCTGCGATCGATTCGATCCGTGCGGAATTCGACGCGTTCGCAACGGCCGTGGCCGGAGGTGCGCCGTATCCAATCACGCCCGCCGAGATGACCGCGACGATTGCGGCGTTCGACGCGATCATTCAGTCGATTGCGAGCGGCAAGCCGGTGGAGATCGAATGAAATTTCCGTCACCTTTCGATAGAGGAAGATCTATGAAAATTCTCAGGCCTTGCTTGATGGCTGCATGCCTCGGCCTGTGGGGCGCGGCGTGTGCGAGTTTTGGTGCGGAAGCGCGTTATCCGACCAAGCCCGTGCGCATGCTGGTGCCGTTCTCGGGCGGCAGCCAGACCGATCTTTTCGCGCGCATCATGAGTGCGAAGCTGGGTGAGGCGCTCGGGCAGCAATTCGTCGTCGATAACCGGCCGAGCGCAGGCGGGACCGTGGCAACTTCCACGGTGGCGCATGCAACGCCTGACGGACACACGCTGATGATGGTCTCGACCGGTCACGCGATCAACGCGACCCTGTACCGCAATCCCGGCTACAACACGCTGGAAGACTTTGCGGTGATCAGCCAGGTGGCGAGCGTGCCGGACGTGCTCGTGGTGGCGCCCGCGCTCGACGCGAAGAACGTCAAAGAGCTCATCGCGGCGGCGAAGAAAAGCGGCAGGTTCAATTACGGCTCCGCCGGCATCGGCAGCGGCACGCACATCAACGCCGAGATGTTCAAGCTGGCCGCGGGCATCGAAGCCGGGCACGTGCCATATCGAGGCACGCCCGAAGCGCTTACCGATACGATCAGCGGGCGCGTGCAGTTCTTCTTCTCGCCGATTACGCCGGCCATCGCGCAGATCCGCGACGGCAGGTTGCTCGCGCTGGCGGTGACGACGGCGCAGCGATCGCCGGTTTTCCCCGATGTGCCGACCATCGCCGAAGCCGGCGTTCCCGGCGCCGAATTCGAACAGTGGTACGGACTGATGGCGCCGCGTCATACGCCGCAGGCGATCATCGATTTGCTGATGCGGGAGACGCACCGGATTCTCGAACTGCCCGACATCAGGAAACAATTTCTTGCGCAGGGCGCGACCGCGCGGCCTTCCACCCCGAAAGAGTTCGACGCATTTATCCGGGACCAGGTGAAAAAACTGGGGGCGGTGATCAAGGCCTCCGGTGCCAAAGCGGATTGAGTGTGGCGCGCGACCATATTTCGCGGGTGACTGCAATGACGTTGTAAAATTGCAAAAGTCGTCAAATCCGCGGGCATCAAGGTAGACTAGCAGTCGCGCGTCTTACACCAACCGTAAATTCCAGCCTATGAGTCATCTCCGCACGGCAAACCGTCGTGAAGACCTGCGTTTGATTACCGGCCGCGGCCGCTATACGGCGGACGTGAACCTGCCGGGCCAGCTGCACGCGGCATTCCTGCGTGCCGATCGCGCGCACGCGCAAATCGTTTCGATCGACGCCAGGCCCGCACTCGCGCGGCCGGGTGTCGTTGCCGTATTCACCGGCGCCGACGCGGTGGCCGCGCAGTACACGCAATTCCCGAACCTGATGGCGTTTACGGGACGCAACGGCGCACAGATTCTCAAACCGGAACGGCCGGTGCTCGCCACGACGGCGGTGCGCTACGTCGGCGAAACCGTCGCGATGGTGGTTGCGGAGTCGGCGCTCGCCGCGCAGGACGCGCTCGATTCGATCGTCGTCGACTACAAAGACCTGGGCGCCGTGGCTACGGTGGAAGATGCGCTGGCGCCGGGCGCGCTGCAATTGCACGCCAACATTCCCGGCAACCTGTGTTTCGAATGGGAAACCGGCGACGCCGCGGCGGTCGCGGCCGCGTTTGCGAAAGCCGCGCATGTCGCGCGCCTTGACGTGATTACCACGCGCGTAGCACCCAGTCCGATGGAGCCGCGCGGCAGTCTGGTAAGTTTCGATGTGGCGAGCGAGAGCTACGATATCTACACGCCGTCGCAAGGCATGGTCATGCTGCGCAAGCAGATTGCGACGCTGACGGGCGTACCCGAAGCGAAACTGCGCGTGCATAGTCGCGACGTCGGCGGCAGCTTCGGTCAGCGCAGCGGCGTCTATCCCGAGCAAGGGGCGCTGATGATAGCGGCGAAGCGGCTCGGCCGCCCGGTCAAGTGGGTCGGCTCGCGCGCGGAAGGCTTCATGTCGGACGCGCACGGCCGCGGGCTTGAGATCGCCGGCGAACTCGCGCTCGATCGCGACGGCAGATTTTTGGCCGCGCGCTACGAATTTCTATGCGACATGGGCGCGTACCTGACGCCGACCGGTTCGATCAGCCATCTGCGCAATCCGGCAACTTTGATGACGGGTGTTTACGAAATTCCCGCACTTTACGGGAGTTTCAAAGTGGTGCTCACGAATACGGTGCCGATCGCGGCGTATCGCGGCGCGGGCCGGCCCGATATTGCGTATGCGGTCGAGCGCCTGGTCGACCGCGCGGCGGACGAACTCAAGATCGAGCGCAGCGAACTGCGGCGGCGTAATTTCATTCCGCCGGAGGCGTTTCCGTACAAGACCCCGACCGTCGGCGTGTACGAACCCTCGGACTTCGCGGGATGCCTCGATCAGGCATTGAACACTGCCGATTGGAAAGGTTTCGAAGCGCGGCGTGCGGCAGCAAAGCAGCGCGGCAAGCTGCGCGGCATGGGTCTTTCGACGATCATCGAAGCGACCGGCGCCGGCGTGTTCCCGAAGGACCAGGTTGCGATCGAAGTCGATGCCGAGGGCAAGCTTACCGTGTACACCGTGAGCATGTCGTCGGGGCAGGGCCACGAAACGACTTTTACGTCGGTGGTCGCGGACACGCTCGGGTTGCCGCACGAAGCGGTGACCTTGCGCGAATGCGATCCCGCGCATGAACTCGTCGGCAATCACACCGGCGGTTCGCGTTCGATGGCGGGGGTGGGCAGCGTATGCAAAGTCGCCGCGGATAAATTGATCGAGCAGGCGAAACCTCTGGCGGCCGAAGAACTGGAACTCGAACCTTCGCAGGTCGATTACTCCGGCGGCGCGTTTAAATCGCGCGATGGCGAGAAGACGATCAGTTTCGTCGAACTCGCCAAAAAACTCGCGGGCCGCCATCCGCATCCGATGAACACGCTCGCCGAGGCGACCGTGGGCTCGACCTGGCCCAATGGCTGCCACATTGCCGAAGTCGAAATCGATCCGGATACCGGCGTGACCGAGATCGCTTCCTACGTTGCGGTCGACGACAGCGGCACCGTGATCAATCACCAGATCGTCGAAGGCCAGGTGCACGGCGGCGTCACGCAGGGCGCCGGCCAGATGTTTCAGGAAGAGGTCGTTTACGATCGCGCGAGCGGGCAGTTGTTGACCGGCAGCTTCATGGACTATTGCATGCCGCGCGCCGGTCTCGTGCGCGACATCAATGTCGGCGACCGTCCGCTGCCCAGCAAGCTGAACGCAATCGGGGCGAAAGGCGTGGGAGAATCGGGTTGCACGGCTTCGCTGCCCGCGCTCGCCAACGCAATGACCGATGCATTGCGGCCCGCCGGTGTCGGACATCTCGATATGCCATATACCCCGAGCAAGGTGTGGCATTCCATTCGGGCGGCAAAAAGCAAATAGCGTAAACAGGGAGTCGCATGTTCGAAATTACTTATGTGAAGGCAAAATCGCTGACTGAGGCGCAGGCGTTCATCGCGGCGCATCCCGAAGCCAAGCTGATGTCCGGCGGCATGACGCTGATCCCGACCCTCAAGCAGCGGCTCGCGCAGCCGTCGCATCTCGTCGATATCGCCGGGTTGCCCGAATTGCGCGGCATCGAAGTCAAAGGCGCACAGCTCGAGATCGGCGCGGCGACCCAGCACTTCGAAGTCGCGGCTTCGCCGGTGGTGAAGAAAGCCATCCCGGCGCTGGCGGCGCTCGCCAACCAGATCGGCGATCCGCAGGTGCGCAACCGCGGGACGATCGGCGGCTCGGTGGCCAACAACGATCCCGCGGCGGATTATCCGGCGGCGGTGCTGGCGCTCGACGCGACCATCGTCACGAACAAACGGGAGATAGCTGCGGCGGATTATTTTCAGGGCATGTTCGCGACCGCGTTGGAAGACGGCGAGATCGTCGTGCGCGTGCGGTTCAATATCCCGAAGCGCGCGGCCTACGAAAAATTTCCGCACCCCGCATCGGGCTACGCGATGGCCGGCGTGTTCGTCGCGGAAAGCGCGGCGGGGCTGCGCGTCGCCGTGACGGGTGTGGCGTCGGGCGTTTTCCGGTGGGCGGAAGCGGAAGCTGCGTTGACGAAAAAACTGAACGCGGACGCGCTCGAGAGCGTGCCGCTCGCCACGGACGACATGAACGAGGATATCCACGCCACGCGCGAATACCGCGCCAACCTCGCGCGAGTGATGGCGAAGCGCGCGGTCAAGAAAATGCTCGCGTGATTCATCGATACAAAACCGACTCTTTGACTGCCACCCATGACAAAAATCGAACTGACCGTTAACGGCACCAAACAATCGCGCGAAGTCGAAGACCGCGCGCTGCTGGTCGATGTGCTGCGCGACCAGCTCCTGCTCACCGGCACCCACATCGGCTGCGATACCAGTCAATGCGGCTGCTGCACGGTGCACGTCAACGGGCGCGCGATCAAGTCGTGCACGATGCTGGCGGTGCAGGCGAGCGGTGCGGAGATCGTCACGATCGAAGGCCTTGCCAAGGGCGACAAGCTGCATCCGGTCCAGCAGGCGTTCACCGATTGCCATGCGCTGCAGTGCGGGTTTTGCACGCCGGGCATGATCATGGCGGTGACCGCATTGCTGAAAGACAATCCGCACCCGACTGACGAAGAGATCTATCACGGGCTCGAAGGCAATTTGTGTCGCTGCACCGGCTATATCAATATCGTGAAAGCAGTGAAGCGCAGCGCCGAGTTGATGAAGTGACGGTTTCGTCACGTTCGCGATGAAACTCGCTCGAGTCAATTTCACGATCGCCTTGTTGGGCGTATGGCTTGCGACGTGCGCCGCAGCGGCGCCGACCGCAGCGTGCAAATCCGTGCTCGATCACAGTTTCCCGGGGCTTTTGACCGGCAAACCGCAATCGCTGTGCGACTACGCGGGCAAGGTCGTGCTCGTGGTCAATACCGCGAGCCAGTGCGGTTACACGCCGCAGTACGAGGGATTGGAGGCGCTGTACAAGCGCTTCCAGAAGCGCGGGCTCGTCGTGATCGGTTTTCCCTCGAACGATTTTGGCGGGCAGGAGCCGGGCAGCAACCAGGAAGTCGCCCAGTTCTGCCAGCTGAATTACGGCGTGAGTTTTCCGATGTTCGAGAAGACCGTGGTATCGGGACCGCTGGCCAACCCGTTATACGCCGCGCTCGCGCGACGCGGCGGCGGCGCGCCGCACTGGAATTTTCACAAGTACCTGATCGACCGCAGCGGCAACCGCGTGCTCGGGTTCGACAGCGGCACGAGCCCCACCGACGCCGGGCTCGTGCGCGAAATCGAACGGCTGCTGGTCGAGCAGTCCGCGTCAGCGACGCCTTAAAAAGCAAAACCCGGCCAACGCCGGGTTTTACGCGGTGCGCATCCGACACGCGCCGCCATTCTTGGCCTGCTTCAGATGCCGGAGTTGCCCATCGGCACCGCAACCGTGATTAGTGGTTGTGGAGCAGGTGACTTGCGCTGGTACCGCTGCGGCTAGCCAAGCGGCGGACCGCCGAGATTGCCCATATGATCGCGTTGCTGATCGCATCCGCGTCGCGCAACGCATTGACTGCGACAGCGCGCTGGATCGCATTGACGGGAGCAAGCTTGACGCGCGCATAAAGATCTGATTTTGAAGCTTTTTCCGCATATTTCGACATTTCTGTCTCCTTAATTCCAAAATTACTAAAACTATTCTCAGATGAACGGGGTCCGTCAATCTGAGCCTCGCGAACACTATGATAGACCGCTAGAAGTTAATTTTGTTGCGTCGCAACACATGATATATTGTAACTTACGAGTTTAGAAAAACTAATGCATTTATGACGGAACGGTTACCCCCGCTCAATGCGCTCAAGGCTTTCGAGTCTGCCGCGCGCCAACTGAGCTTCAAACGCGCGGCGGAGGAATTGAACGTGACGCCGGCCGCGATCAGTCACCAGGTCAAGGCGCTCGAAGATTATCTGGGGGTGGCTTTGTTTCGCCGCGTCGGACGCGGGCTCGAACTGACGGGCGCCGCGAAAGCGGCTTTGCCGCGGTTGAGCGAAGGGTTCGACGCGCTTGCCGACGCCGTCACCCGCATGCGACCGCGGCCCGACAGCGGGCAGTTGACCGTCAGCGTCGCGCCGTCGTTCGCAACGCGCTGGCTGATGCCGCGGCTGCACCGTTTTTTCGCCGCGCAACCGGATGTCGACGTGCGCATTACTGCGCGCACGCGGTTGGTAAACAGACGAGGGCATGACAACGAGGTCGAACGCGCGACGGTGGAAAACTGGCTCGAAGATTCCGACGTCGCGATTCTTTACGGCCACGGCGAGTACACGAATTTTCGCTTCGACAAACTATTTCCGCTGACACTCGCGCCGATTTGCAGCCCGCAGCTCGTGCATGGCGAAAATCCGTTGCACCATCCGCGGGACCTGCAATTTCATCTGCTCGTGCACGACGACACCGGCACGCTCTACGACGGCGTTTCGTTCTGGAACACGTGGCTGAAAGCGGCCGGCGTCGAAGGCATCGATACCAGCCGCGGCTCGCATTTCAGCCAGCCGGTGCTGGCGCTCGAAGCGGCGAGCGACGCGTTGGGCGTGGTCGCCACATTTCCGGTACTCGCCGCAGCGGAACTCGCGGTGGGACGGTTGATTCTGCCGTTCGAACTGCAGGTCCCGCTGCAATCGGCGTACTATCTGGTCTGTCCCGAAAATTCCCTGCAGCGCTCCGCGGTGGCGGCGTTCCGCGACTGGCTGCTCGCCGAGGCCGCGCAGCAGGCGGCGTACTAGCGCCGTGTGGCGGGCCAATAATCGGGCATAATATTTTTCAGCGCCCACCACCGGTTGTTCCGGAGCGATGCGACCATGCGCAAGCAAACTCTTAAAATCGGCGTTTCCGCCCGCTTTTTCCATCCCGAGCCTTCGAGCATCGGCGTGCAGAGCAAAACGCTGCAATATCTCGAGCAGTCGATGGCGCACTGGGTGATGTCGCGCGACGTGCTGGTCTTCATGATTCCCTCGGTCGACAAAGACGGATTGATCCACCGCAGCAATATCCGGCTGTCGGACTACGCGAAACATCTGGATGCGCTGGTGCTGCAGGGCGGGGCCGATCTCGCGCCTGAAACGTACGGCGAAGAGCCGCTCCATCCGGAATGGGCGGGCGACCGCGTGCGCGACATCTACGAAATGGAAGTGCTGCATGAGTTCATCGAGGCGGACAAGCCGGTGCTCGGCGTGTGCCGCGGCGCGCAGTTGATCAACGTTGCATTCGGCGGCACTCTGCACCAGGACATCATGAGCCAGTTGCCTGGCAGCTTCACGCATCGCGCCAGGAACGCATATGACAAAAATTTTCACGAGATCTGCATCGAGCCCGAATCGGGCCTCGCGCGGCTGTATCCGGAGACGCGCAAGGGCCGGGTGAATTCCATTCATCACCAGTCGATCAATACGCTCGGCCGCGATCTCGTCGTGGAAGCGTATTCCGAATCCGACCGCGTCATCGAGGCGATCCGCTGGCGCGGACGCGGCTACGTGTTCGGCGTGCAATGGCATCCGGAGTTTCTGCATCCGTCGGACGAGACGGTGCTGAATCCCGCGCCCATCCTCGACGAATTCCTGACGGCCGTGCGCAAGCGTGTTTGAACGCTTGTCCTCAGTCGGCTTCCGCAGGCGACCGGGCAATAGCTGCGCGCGATGCGGCGGGGGTTGAGCCCGTGCACGAGCTGGTGACGCGCGAGTTAATACGCGCCGCGCAAAAATTTAATCCCGCTGCGCACGTGCCGTTGTTGTGCGATGGCGCGCGCATCGGATGGCTGCGCAAGGCACACGCTCAGCGGCTCGCGGCATGGCCGGACATTTTTAAACGCGACGCGCGCGGCGTGCGGATTGCCGAATCGCTGGACAGCCCAGCCGCGCGCAGCAAAGCCGTCGGGCATGTGATCGGCGCGCTGCATCAGGACGGCGCGATCGCTGGCTGGCGTAACGAGCGCTATGCGGTCGCGACCGCCTTCGATGCGCCGCCGCTTCTGCATATCGAGCGCGCCGCGGCGCGCTTCTTCGGCACGACGACCTATGCCGCGCACGCGAACGGGTATTGCGGCGAGGGTGCTGCCTGCGAGATGTGGCTCGCGCGCCGCGCCGCAGCGAAGCCGATCGATCCCGGCATGCTCGACAATCTGGTGGGCGGCGGCATGTCCGCCGGCGTGCCGCCGCTGCAAACCATCATTCGCGAAGCGTGGGAGGAGGCCGGAATTCCGGAAGCACTCGCGCGCAGTGCCGTCGCGGCGGGCACGCTGGAGATTTTGCGTGAAGTGCCGGAGGGCGTGCAGTCGGAAGTGCTGTTCGCGTTCGAGCTCGAATTGCCGCGCGAATTCCGGCCGCATAACGAAGACGGCGAAGTCTCCGAATTCAGGCGCGTGCCGCTGGCGGAGATTGCGGAACTGGCGAACGGCAGGGCGATGACGCTGGACTCGAGCCTCGTTGCGCGGGAATTCCTGGCGCGCCGCCTGCAGCCGGCGGCGTGAACGGTGAAACGGCCGGATCAGTCCTCGTGCGCGAGCATGCGGATGATGTAGCCGCCCGATTTTTCGTCGCGTTCGAGTTTCAGCATGTGCCGGACCTGCGCTTCCTCAAGCAGCGCATTGAACGAGCGGAAACCGTAATAGGCCTCGTTGAAGCCGGGTTTGCGGCGCTTCAACGCCTGCTTGACCATCGAACCCCAGATTTTTTCGTCTTCCCCGCGTTCGGTGCCGAGCGCGTCGATGGTTTCGAGTATGAGATCGAGCGCTTCCTGCTTTTTGTCGTCGTCGGATTTTTTCGGCGCGTCGGCGGGCGCGGCGCTCGTTTCGGAGCTGGACTTGCTGGGCGCGGCTTTTTTGGGCGCCGCGCGCTTGCGCACGGGCTTCTCGCGCACGAGATCGTCGTAGAAAATGAATTCGTCGCAGTTTGCGATCAGGAGATCCGAGGTCGAATTCTTGACGCCGACGCCGATCACGGTCTTGTTGTTCTCGCGCAGCTTGGAAACCAGCGGCGAAAAATCCGAGTCGCCGCTGATGATGACGAAGGTATCGACGTGCGACTTGGTATAGCAGAGGTCCAGCGCGTCGACGACCATCCGGATGTCGGCGGAATTCTTGCCCGACATGCGCACGTGCGGAATTTCGATGAGCTCGAACGACGCTTCGTGCATCGCGCCCTTGAAGCTCTTGTAGCGGTCCCAGTCGCAATAGGCTTTCTTGACGACGATGCTGCCCTTGAGCAGCAGGCGCTCGAGTACCTTGTCGATGTCGAATTTGGCATATTTGGCGTCGGCGACGCCCAGCGCGACGTTCTCGAAATCGCAGAAGAGCGCCATGTTGGTGATTTCGGCTTGTGCAGCCATCGTGGCTCCAGTGGTGGGCGGCCGGCGGCGGGATCAGCGCCGGCGCAGCGGGTATTGTACGCGCCGAAACGCCGCTTGTCGTCGCGTGTACGTTCGGGCCGGCGCGCTTTGAATCCGGCAGGGCGGCGTTTTGCATGGGACGCGGCCTGCGCAAAACGACGGTGCGGCGGGTAGAATTCCGCTGCGCAGTGGAGGCGCGCAATGAAAATAACGCCGATATGAACCTGCCGGTCGACGTCACGCTGCTGGTGTTGCTGGCGGCGCTGATGCATGCATCGTGGAACGCGATCGTCAAGTCGAGTCGGAGCAAGTTTCTCGACATGGTGATGGTTGCGGTCGTGCCCGGGGCGATCGCGCTGATTGCGATTCCGTTCCTGCCGATGCCCGACCGCGCGTGCTGGCCCTGGCTGCTCGCGTCGGTGGCCATCCATTTTTTGTATTACATGGCGGTTGCCGGAGCTTTGCGCCACGGCGACCTGTCGCATGTCTACCCGCTGATGCGGGGCTGCTCTCCGTTATTGGTCGCGCTGGCGAGCTTCGGCGGTTTCGTCGACGAGCTCTCCACCTACATGTGGCTGGGCGTCATACTCATCAGCACCGGCATCGTCGTGCCTGCATTGCTGCGCACGCGGCGGATCGGCTTGCCGGCAAAGGGCACGTCGATCGCGATCGCCAATGCCGTGATCATCGCGGCTTACACCATCGTCGACGGCAGGGGGACGCGCTTATCGGGCAATGCGATCAGCTACGGGCAGTGGCTGTTTTTCCTTAATGCGATTCCGATGACGATGTTCGCGCTGGCGTGGCGCGGCAGGGAGGTCGCGGCGTATGTGCGCGGGCGCTGGGCAATGGGCATCCTGGGCGGCGCACTGTCGATGGCGTCGTACGCGATCGTGCTGTGGGCGTTGACGCGCGCGCCGGTGGCCGGCGTGGCGGCCCTGCGGGAGACGTCGGTGATTTTCGCTGCGCTGATCGGCAGCTTCATGCTGCGCGAAGGTTCGACTGCGCCGCGCGTCGCCGGCGCCGTGCTCGTTGTCTGCGGAATCGTCGCGCTCAGGCTGTAGCGGCGACCGCGTGCTTGCGCGCGATCTGGCGGTCGTCGATCGGGAAGTTGAGGATAGCCGCCAGGATACCCATGCCTATCGTAAGCATCCACATCAAGCGGTAAGAACCCGTCGCATCGAAGAGATAACCGCCGACGCCGACGCCGAAAAAGCTGCCGATCTGGTGAAACAGAAACGCGATACCCGAGAGCGTTGAGAGGTAACGCACGCCGAAGATCTGCGCGATGAGCCCGCTCGTGAGCGGCACCGTGCCGAGCCACAGAAAGCCGATGACCGCGCCGAACAGATAAACGCTCAGCGGCGTAATCGGCACCGAAATGAATATCGCAATGGCGACCGCGCGCGTGAAGTACAGCGTGCTCAGCAGGTATTTCTTGGTGTAGCGGCCGCCGAGCCAGCCCCAGAAATAACTGCCGAAGATGTTGAAGAGCCCGATCATCGCGAGCGCGATCATGCCGGTCTCGGGCGTCATGTGCTGGTCGACCATGTAGGCCGGAAAGTGGATCGAGATAAACATCAGCTGAAAACCGCACACCGTATAGGCGATGCAGAGCAGCCAGTAGCCGCGATGGCCCAGCGCTTCGCGCAGCGCTTCGGGGATCGACTGCTTGAACTGCCCCGCGGCGGGCGCGACCCGTTTTTCGACCAGCGCCGTCGACAGCGGGATGATCATCAGGATGGTCACCGCCAGCGTCAGCATGGCGTTGTGCCAGCCGATGTGGGTGATGAGCGTCTGTCCGTACGGCAGCATCACGAACTGGCCGAACGAGCCGGCGGCGCCGGCCAGCCCCAGCGCCACGCTGCGTTTCTCGACCGGGAACGCGCGGCCGATCACGCCGTAGACGATGCTGAACCCGCTGCACGACAATGCGATGCCGACGACGATGCCCGCGCTGACGCCGAACTCGATGCCGCTCGTCGAAAACGCCATCAGCGTCAACCCGACGGCATAGAGCACCGCGCCCGCCGCCATCACACGACCGGCGCCGTACTTGTCGGCGATCATGCCGGTGAACGGCTGCGCGATGCCGTAAACCAGGTTCTGAATCGCGATCGCGAACGAGAAAGTCTGGCGTCCCCAGCCGAGATCGGCGGTCATCGGCTGCAGAAAGAGGCCGAACGAGTGGCGTGTGCCGAGCGCGATGGTGAGCGCCATGCCGCCGCAAAGCAGGATGACGGCGGGCGTGCGCCAGTTTTTTGGGTTTGCGGAAGCCACGATAGAACTGCGATTGTAACTGATCGGGTTCCTAGGGCGTTTTCAATGTGAACGGATTGAAGTCCGTGTCGCGATCGTAGTAGTCCTCGTGCTCGGCGCGTTTCAGCCAGCCGACGATTTTGTACGTGACCGGCGTGAACACGACCTCGACGCCGACCTTGGCGACGAACTGCGACAGCATCACGAGCGGCAGCTTGTCGTTCGGAATGATCCCGCTGGCGTAGAACGCGAGCGGATAGAAAATCAGCGAGTCCACTCCCTCGCCGAATATCGTCGAGCCGATGGTGCGCGTCCACAGCCAGCGCCCGGCGGTTGCGATTTTCATTTTGGCGAGCACGAACGAATTGACGAACTCGCCGCACACGAAAGCAATCAGCGAGGCGGCGGCGATGCGCCACGTGGAACCGAACGCGATTTCGTACGCACCCTGGTTGCTCCAGAACGGCGCGGGCGGCAGCTTGACGATTACCCACGCCATTATCGCCGCGAACGCCAGTGCGGTGAAGCCCGCCCAGATCACGCGGCGCGAGCGGGCGTAGCCGTAGACTTCGGTGAGGATGTCGCCGAACACGTAGGAAATCGGGAAGAACAGCACCCCGGCGCCGAACGTGAGCGTGCCGACAAGCGGCGCGTCGATTTGCGCGATCTTGGCGGGTCCGATCAGGTTGGAGCATACGAGCACCGTGACGAATGCCGCCATCACGAGGTCGTAATAGCGGTAGTTGCGGTGCTGGGACATGAGGCGCCGTCTCGCGGGTTCGGAAGGCCGTATTAAGCCATATTCGCCCGCACGCGCAAAATCGATGTACGCTTGTTTGCGGTTCGGCGCGTTTAGACTGTCACTATGAATTGAAGGAAATACCATGAGCGGCACGGCGCAGGGGCGTTTTACATCCGCCGGCATACTGATGGCGGTCTGGTTGGTCGTCGCGACCATCACAGGCTGTGCGGGTCTGCCGACCGGAATGCAGCCGCCGGCCGTCACGATCGCCGACTTCGGCGTCGGCAACGCGGGTCTTTTCGAGCAGCAATTCAATTTGCGGCTGCGCATCCAGAATCCGAACTCCGAGGAATTCACGGTAGACGGCATCGCCTTCGATCTCGAGATCAACAGCCAGCCGTTCGCCAAGGGAGTCGGCAACCAGGCCATCACGGTGCCGCGTTACGGCTCCGGGTTCATCGCGGTCGAGGCCGTCAGCACGCTGGGCGGCCTGCTGAAGCAATTCGGCCGCCTGAACGACGCCAACAAGGCGTTGTTCAAATACCGCATCAAGGGCGTGTTGAGCATCGCGGGCGGCACGCGGGTGCCGTTCGAGGAAACCGGCGAATTCGATTTCGGCGCGCTGGTGCCCAAAGGCCTGGCGCAACGCTAAAGTCCGCGCCCGCCGCGGACGCCCGCCGCCGGCGTGCGGCGGCGCCGTGCTAAACTAGCATCGTTAAATGCTGCCACGCGCCATGCCATCCGACGACATAGTTGAAATCAGCGATCTCAAGTTCGGTTACGCGGATCGCCCGCTGCTGAAAGGCATCAGCCTCACGATTCCGCGCGGGAAAGTCGTCGGCATCATGGGCGCGAGCGGATCCGGCAAGTCGACGCTGATGCGGTTGATCGGCGGCCAACTGACGCCGGAAGCCGGCTACGTCAAAGTCGACGGCCACGTCGTGCACGAGTTGAGCCGCGACGAGTTGTACAAGCTGCGGCGCAAAATGGGCATGCAGTTCCAGGCGGGCGGCCTTTTCACCGATTTGTCGGTGTACGAAAATATCGCGTTCCAGATGCGGGAGCACACCGATCTGCCCGAAAGCATGATCCGCGATCTCGTGCTCTTGAAACTCGCGGCGGTCGGGTTGCGCGGCGCCTCGCACCTGATGCCGGCGGAGTTGTCGGGCGGCATGTCACGCCGGGTCGGACTTGCGCGGGCGATTGCGCTCGATCCCATGCTGATCATGTACGACGAGCCGTTCGCCGGGCTCGATCCGATTTCGTGCACCGTGGTCGGCAACCTGATCCGCCGCCTGAACGACGCGCTCGGCGCGACCTCCATCGTGGTGTCCTACGATTCGGCGGAATCGATGCGCGTCATCGACTATCTCTACCTGATTTCGGACGGCGTGGTCGCCGCTTCCGGTCCCGCCGCCGAGATGAAGGTTTCCAAGGACCCGTTCGTGCGCCAGTTCCTCGACGGCGCGCACGACGGACCGGTGCCTTTCCATTATCCGCACGACGAGTATAAGGACGACCTCGGCCTGAATGCCGCGGCCTGACCGGCGTTCCCGCGAGCGCGCTCGCGATTCCGAACTTTAGTGTTTGATGTCCGACGGAATCTGCGGCAGCGGGCCGGTGCGCAGATTCAGCTGGTGGCGTTCGCGCACCAGCGTCATGGTGACCGCGACGAACAGTCCGAACAGCACGATGACGGTGTAGATCGAGAAATTGAACTTGATCAGCAGCGAGTAGACGCCCAGCATCGTCAGGATGGAGAGGTTTTCGTTGAAATTCTGCACGGCGATGGAATGTCCGGCCCCCATCAGGATATGGCCGCGATGCTGGAGCAGCGCGTTCATCGGCACCACGAAAAATCCGGCCAGCGCGCCGATCACCGTCATGATCGTCATCGCCATGTAAACGTCGCGGACGAAGATCATGCTGATGGTGATGAGGCCCATCGCGATACCCACCGGCAGCACGTTGACCGCGCGGTGCAGCGGCACCAGTTTCGCGGCGAGGATGGCGCCGGCCGCGATGCCCACGGCCGTGATGCCCTGCATGATGGTCGATTGCGACAGCGTGTAGCCGAGCGCCACCTCGGCCCATTTCAACACGATGAACTGCAGCGTGGCGCCCGCGCCCCAGAAGAGCGTGGTGGTTGCAAGCGAGATCTGGCCGAGCTTGTCCGACCACAACAGGCGCAGGCAATGCGCAAAATCGCTGATCAGGTAAAAAGGGTTCTTGCGCGCCGGCTTGTGGTCGACGCCGGTCCTGGGCACGTAGAGATTGAACACCGCCGCTACGATGTAAAGCGCGATGATCAGCGTGATCGCGATTTCCGGCGCGGTATCGATGCCCGTGTCGATATGCGGGATGTCGATCGTGAGCAGGTGCGACGACACCGTCTCGCTGATCAGCGCGCCGCCGAGCAGCGTGCCGAGAATGATGGAGCCCACGGTAAGGCCCTCGATCCAGCCGTTGGCGACCACGAGCTTCGGGTGCGGCAGGTATTCGGTGAGTATTCCGTACTTTGCCGGCGAGTACGCGGCGGCGCCGAGTCCGACCACGCCGTAAGCGATCAGCGGATGCACGCCGAACAGCATCATCGAGCAGCCGACGACCTTGATCGTGTTCGACACGAACATCACCTGGCCCTTGGGCAGGGCATCGGCAAACGCGCCGACGAACGGCGCCAGCACGACGTAGGATATGGTGAAGAAAAGTTTCAGCATCGGCGTGAGCCACGCCGGAGAATCGAGCAATGCGAGTGTCGCGATGGCGGCTACGAGCAGCGCGTTGTCGGCCAGCGACGAAAAGAACTGCGCCGCCATGATTATGAAAAAACCGAACGGCATGAAGGGGATGCGTGCCCTCTTATAAGAGGGGAACTTTATACCATAGTTTCCGCGCGAGGGCGTTTGCGCCGGCCGTCATCGGCCATGACTTGCGTCAAGAATTGTGGTTGAATACCAGCCAAATTCCGAGTGAGGGGCGATGAGTAATGGATGATGAGTGAAGGTCAGAATCATCGCCGCGATTTGTCGCGGCGGGTTTAAACCCATTGCCCATTGCACATTACCCTTCACCAAACCATGGCCGATCGCAGATTGCAGGTCTTTCACACGGTCGCGAAACAATTGAGTTTCACCAAGGCGGCGGAGCAGCTGTTCATGACGCAGCCGGCGGTGACGTTCCAGGTCAAGCAGCTCGAGGAGCATTTCAGCGCGCGCCTTTTCGAGCGCAGCCACGGCAAGATCGCGTTGACGCCGGCCGGCGAGCTCGTGCTCGATTACGCGGAGCGCATCCTCGGCCTCTCGGCCGAACTCGACAAGCGCGTGAGTGAACTCACGGGCGCCGTCAGCGGTCCGCTGCTGCTGGGCTGCAGCATGACGATCGCCGAATTCATCCTGCCGCGCGTGCTCGGCGAATTCAAGGCGCGCCATCCGCAGGTGCAGACGCACATGATGGTCGCCAATTCCGAAACCATCGAGCAGCGCGTGGCCGACCACTCGCTCGATCTCGGCCTGATCGAATCGCCGGCGCACCTGCCGGGCCTGCATACCGAAGTGTGCAGCGACGATGAACTCGTGATGATCTGCGCGCCGGGATACAAGCTCGCAGGCGCGACGACCGTCACCGCCGCGCAGATCGCAGGCGAACCTTACATCAGCCGCGAAAGCGGGTCGGGCACGCGCCAGTTCGCCGATAATTATTTTCGCGATTCGGGGGTCGCGCCCGAAGACCTCAACATCGTCATGGAGCTCGGCAGCCCGGAAGCGATCAAGGGTGTGGTCGAAACCGGAATTGGCGTGGCGATCATGTCGAGCGCCACCGTCGCGAAAGAGTTGAAGCTCGGCTCGCTGGTGGCGCGTCCGCTCGAGCCCAGGTTGATTCGCACGCTGTCGCTCGTGTATCCGCGCGAAAAATTCCGGTCGCGGCTGCTCTCCACGTTCGTCGACTTTGCGATCGCGAAGATGCGCGCGATGGCGGAGCGGGATAATCAAGGATGAAGGATGAAAAAAGCGATTGTGACGCTTGAGTCGCGCCGGCGGGCGGGAATGTTTCATCTTTCATCCTTCCGCCTTCATCCTTAACCAATGTCCCGTCCCATCAAAGCCTTCATCAGCAGCGCGGCGTTGCGCCACAACCTCGGCGTAGTGCGCCGCTGCGCGCCGCGTTCGCACGTGTTCGCGGTGATCAAGGCCAATGCGTACGGCCACGGCGTGACGCGCGTGGCGCGCGCGCTGGACTCCGCGGACGGCATCGCGCTGCTGGAAATCGACGCCGCCGTGCGGTTGCGGGAAAGCGGCTATGCGCGGCGCCTGGCTTTGCTCGAAGGCCTGTTCGACGCGACGGAACTCGAGGTCGCCGCGCGGCACGAGCTGACCATCGCCGTGCACAACGAGGAGCAACTGCGGATGCTCGACCACGCGCCTGCGAACGCGCGCCTGGACGTGATGCTCAAGATCAACACGGGCATGAACCGGCTGGGCTTCGAGCCG
>Ga0265314_10001597_pt1 | contig 24924 bp, 32 predicted proteins | sample 4126metaG_FD_203106 | JGI IMG/M metagenome (GOLD analysis project Ga0265314, IMG submission 203106) | Rhizosphere microbial communities from Carex aquatilis grown in University of Washington, Seatle, WA, United States - 4-1-26 metaG | ecosystem: Host-associated > Plants > Roots > Rhizosphere >... | reverse complement strand
CGCCGTTGCATATTCGTATTCCGCGGGTGCATGTCCCGCTTCGATTCTCCCGGAAAAACCGAGAGCGTCGACTTCGGAACGGAATACCCATAATGCCGTTGCAGCGGATCTGGTCGCCGCAGAGGCATCGGCGTAGAATCGCCGCGCCGGCTTGGCGGCGCCCAGACCGCTGAACGGCAAGACGGACTACTGACGAGACGATATTGAAGTCATCTTTCTCCCACCGCTGCTCCGTGTGCTCCTGGCAGGGAATTCCCAGGACGGTGCAGGTCGTGCGCGTGCTTGGATTCCTCTATGTCGGAGTGGCGTCTGGCGTCCTCCTGGCTGGCGCTCTCCGATGGCTTGACCTCGTGGGGTTCTTCTCAATGCCTGTTTGCATTGCGGTTATGGCAGTATCGCTCGTGATCGAGATTGTGCGGCGCCAAGGGCGCTGCCCGAAATGCGGCAGCTGGAACCTTCGGAGATGCAAGACCACGTTGCCGGAAGGGTAACCGCCATAATGGCGTTGAACGCAACGGTCGGCCGCGGACGGCCGCCCGCGCGTTAACGCCAAAGCGCCAGACAGCAATAGCCAAACTTGACGGTGTCAAAATCCCAAGCCAAACCAGATGTCCCTAGCCCCAATGCGGTGTGCACTCGCCATGCTCCTGGTAGCATCTGCTTTCATAACCGGACCTTGCTACTTCGGTTGTGTTTCGCATCCAGTCCCCGTCCGTCGAACTCCGGTCTCCGCTGCGGGAGCGCAAACACACGCGGCATCCGAGACTCCTCGGTGCAATCCGATGAGCCTGATTGGCCCGCAGAAGTTCAACGGTCGTGTCCTCACCTGTGGGCCCAACTCGAAGCATAGATCGGTCTACGCCATTGACTATATGACCGCGTTCTCCGGTGCTTTCCAGAGTTTGCTGCCTACGTAGGCATGAAGGAGGTATATAGCTGCGCCGGGGCGGAAAGATTCGCTTCGGCATATGACGACTACCTTTCGAAACACCCTGGATTCGACGATTTCCCGCCCCTTTGCTGGGCCAGACGCCGGCGTGACTCTGGACTGAATCGTCCATGCGCAAGGGCCCTCGGGGATGCTGGCGAACAAGCCGTTGCAGATCTGGTCGCCGCAGAGGCATCGGCGTAGCATCGCGGCGCCGGCTTGACGGCGCCCAGACCGCTGACCGGCAAGGCGTTCGACGGATGCAGGCACGCACGAGAAGGATGAGCCATATTCGTATTGTCGAATCGCAGCAGGACCCATGCGATTCATCCGGCCCAAAACCGCTGGCACTGGAGGAGATCATGACCACTCGTTCGTGTTCACTGTGCGTGATGTTGTCGGTTCTGTTCGCCATGACCGGATCAGCAATCTCGTGCGGTGGAGCGTCTGGCTCGGGAGGCGGCGCAGGAGGGAGTTCCGGAACTGGAACCGGTGGCTCAGCCGGGGCAGTCAGCGGCGGATCCGGGGGCGGCTCTAGCTTTCAGTCGGGTGGCGCCGGAGGCACGACCGCTACTCCCAGTACGGCACGATACTGGCAAGCCGTGGCGTCTTCCGCGGATGGTCGCAAGCTCGTTGCAGTGGCGTCACCCGACGAATACATCTACACGTCGGCCGACTCGGGCGCGACATGGACCCAGCGGGGAACGTTGCGTTCGTGGAGCTCGGTCGCCTCGTCGGCGGATGGAACCAAGCTGGTGGCCGGGACCTTGCCTGGTTTCCTCTACACGTCGACCGATTCAGGGGCGACCTGGACACAACGTGGATCATCTCAAGACTGGAAATCGCTGGCGTCGTCGGCTGACGGAACGAAGCTCGTCGCTGTGGGATCTCCCGGCCTCGCGACAGGTGCCATCTACACTTCGCAGGATTCCGGTGTGACCTGGACGCAGGGGGGACCGTCGTCCCAGTACTGGAACGGGGTGGCGTTCTCGGCGGACGGCACGAAACTTGTTGCGGTCGGGACGGGTATCTATTTGTCCACGGACTCGGGATCGACCTGGACCCAGGTTGGACCGAAGAAAGCCGATGCGTGGGTGACCGAGTGGTCGGATGTGACGTCCTCCGCCGATGGCTCCACATTGGTCGCCTTGGCGTACAATGCCTACGCGATCTACGTATCGAACGACGCGGGTACGACTTGGACCCAGACCGGTTCTTCCGAAAACTGGGAGGCCGTGACTTCATCGGGCGACGGCACCAAGGTCGTGGCTGTGACCAAGTACATCTATACGTCCTCAGATTCTGGTGCGACCTGGGCATCGCATGGATGGCAGGACAGTTGGCGGACGGTGGCGTCGTCAACCGACGGGACAAAGCTCATCGTTGGGACCGGCCTCGGTTCCGGCGGGTACCTGTACACGTCATCGGACTCGGGAGTGACCTGGGTGAAGCGCTTCTAGGGGAATTCTCAACTAGGCCAGACGAGGATGGGAAGAAAGGGAAACGCTTCTCTTTGTCGTCGGCACCGTCATAAAGCCGTTGCAGCAGACGGGGACGCCGCAGTGAATTCATATAGAATCGAGACGCCGGCTTGGCGGCGCCCCCGCAGCTGAACGGCAAGGCAGACTCCGCATGGATCGAAGATGGCTCGCGATCGTAGGTGTGCTACTGGCAGTTGCGAGCTGCTTGGGCCGAGCCTCGGTCACCATCCGGAATGAGTCCGGCGTTGAGGTCCAGGATGTTCGCCTCGAGGGCCGGTGCTTTGCGGAAGCTCTCGGTTTGTTGGGGCCGGGTGCCTCGAAGTCGGTTCGCGTGAAGCCATGCGGAGAGTCGGGCATCCGCGCGAAGTTTGCGGCGGGACAGACCACCCACGAAACGCCCGAGGTCGGGTACATCGAAGCCAGTTCCTCCTACTCGGCCACGCTGGTCATCGGTTCTGACTTCTCGGTCCGGGCTTCCGCTCGTTGAGCTTCCATTATGCCGTTGCAGCGGACCTGGTCGCCGCAGAGGCATCGGCGTAGAATCGCAGCGCCGGCTTGGCGGCGCCCAGACCGCTGAACGGCAGGGCGTTCGGCGGACCTGAGTTGCATCAAGTTGTTTGGTAATGTCTTCCTCATCACGGCAGTCAGCGCACGCGGTTCTTCGAGTGGGAGCAACGCTCGCCGCGGCAGCAGTGCTTTGGTACCTCGTGCTGCTTCTGAGTGCCTACCTTGCGACCCTGAATGATCCAACTCTGGGGCAAGGGCGTGTGTGGCCCTACTTCCATGCCCACCTCCGCGAGGAATACGTGGCCGGAGCCTGGAACCCGCTGTCGGATGTGTACTTCCTCTTGGCGGCTACGGCGAGAAATATCCTCGCATTCGCGGTCGCGACGATTCTTGCACGGCGACTCCTGGCAGAGGAGCGCCTGCTCGGCTGGTTGTCGATTCTGGTATCGCTGCTCGTTGTCCAGGTAGCTTTCCACCGCGGTGTCATGGGTTCCTTCTGGCCACCTTGTCTCGTTGAACTTGCCCTCTCCAGCCTTGGAGTCGTCTTGGGGCTCGCTCTAAGCCGACGAAACACCGCACGGTAGGCCAGCATAATGCCGTTGCAGCTGTCAATACCCCCGCAGGGACATTCGTGTAACATCAGCGAGCTGGTTCTGCGGCGGGCTTGCAGCTGAAGGGCAAATCGCTCTATAGACAGTCGGATTTCCCACGCCGAGGACATTTCACGTGCGAAGAAGACGGAATCGCGTGGTGGGTACTCTTGGCCAGCGATTGCCGGTAAGATGCCTCACTATGAGGTCGTCAACCTGGTTTGTATTTTCAATGCGGAACCTCGCTGCGAGCCTTACGTTCTTCGCGGTCCATGCGCTGGGGCAAACGGCTGTGGTTGCGCGCGGAGAGCAGGCTCTGGCGGACACGCCTCCCCCATCCGTGAATGTTGCTCGCCAACCCACGCGGCAGGCGCCAACGAGAGTGCTCGCTTCGGCGTTTCCGACAGAGAGTGACGAGATGCCTCCGCCTGCCGAGGCCGAGCGCTTTGATCCCGCACGCGGAGTACCCCCGGGGTATCACTTGGAGAAGCGTGCACGCAAGTGGCTCGTGATCGGTGGAGCCGCCTTGTTCGGTGTCTCCTATGGACTGGGTTTCATCAAGGCGGCCGCGGTGGGTGGAAACGGCGATGACCGCGAGGTGCTCCTTTTGCCCTTTGCTGGGCCGTTCATCTACCTCGCATCGAACCTTCACGACAGTGGCGAGCGCCTTGCTTGGGCCATTGTCGGCACTGGCCAACTCGTCGGCGCAGCCGCCTTCATCCTGGGGCTAACTATGAAGGTGCCCTGGATCGTCGCGGACGAGCAAAGAGTCGTCTTCGTGGCCCCGACGTCACTCGGCCGGAACGGATACGGAGCCGAGCTGAGGTTTCGCTTTTGATGTCCGGAGATCTGGGCCTAACGCGAACGCCGCGAGGAGAACGTTAAGCTGGCATGTTTGGGTCAACAAGATCGATGACGTGCCAGTGTGACCCGTTGTCTGCTGTCGAACTCACGCCCTGAGGCGGGCCGCAAGGAAAAACTACGGTGATTGAGCGGCGATGGCGACGATGGGCGAATTGCGTTTCTGGAGAGCGAGGAGGTAGCGGGCCTCGTCGTAGGGCTGACGGTCGCGCCAGCAGCGCCAGAGGATGCGAATCCATTTGAAGGCCAGGGCGCGCAGGATGACTTGGTGGGGAATACCCTTGGCGCGGCAGCTGTCGTAGAAGGCCTCGGCCCAGAAGGAATGGGCGCGTGGCGTAGCTGTTCCAGGCCGCCTGTCGCCGGGCCGACATCGCCTATCTCGGCCAGCCCGAGGCAAGTCTTGCCGACTCGATTCTGCCGACCAGCAGGCGTGACCGTTCGATTCTTCCCCGCGTTTTCACGGTACGACCCTTGCTGGACTTTGACCTGGCTCTTCCTATCTGCAGATCTTGCAGTGGAGAGACCGAAATCACGGAGGCATTCATGTCCATCAGCAGTATCGGCAGCGTAAGCACGACTTCCCAGCTTTTTGCCAACCAGACCGCCACCGGGTCAAGCACAGGCGGCGTGGCATCCGACTCAACCGACATCTCGCCCTTCGCCAGCATGATGGCCCAGTTGCAGCAGTTGCAGCAGAGCGACCCAACCAAGTTCAAGTCGGTCATGGCGGACGTCGCCAGCACCCTCCAGACTGATGCCCAGAACGCGACTGGTTCGCAAGCGGTTGCGCTGAGCCACCTGGCGAGCAAGTTCAAGCTCGCAGCGCAAACCGGGCAGATGCCAGACCAGCAGTCTAGCGGACAGGCCGGTGGCGCTCACCATCATCACCATGTGCGGAGCTATGACTCGCAGTCACCTGGAACGGCAGCCACTTCTTCCACAGGTTCGACCAGCACCTTGAGCGCCCAAACGCCAGTCAATCTGGCCGAGATCATCCAGGCCGCTTTGCAAAACGCTGACAGCTGATCGCCCGTAGACGTGACTTTGTAATCTCCCGACTGGGTTCGGCAGCTGCGCAGGGGATCGTCGGCGCACCATGTGCATCGCGTCCTGGTGGGTGGCGACAGGGACCACAGATCAAGACACCCAGTACCGGTTTGCCTCTTACGCGCTAGTATGCATGAGGGTATGATGCCGCCTTGAAATGGCACCGCGAGGTAGGCGTGCAGCTGTAGTAGATGGAACGCGGTATCCGTCTGCCATGCCGACGGGGGCTTCCGGGTGAGCCAGGAAAAGCAGGCAGCAGAAGCCGTGGTAGGCATGGTCCTGGACGGTGCCTACCGCATCGAACGCCTGCTCGGTGAAGGCGGAATGGGCGCCGTCTATCACGCTACCCAGCTCCGCCTCGAAAAACCGGTAGCCATCAAGGTGATGTCACGCGAGCTGAGCGCCGCCTCCGATGCACTTGCACGGTTTCACCGCGAAGCTCTGGTGACCAGCAATCTCGGCCACCCGAACATCGTGCAGGTGTTCGACTTCAGCACTACACCTACGGGCGAGCCTTTCCTGGTGATGGAGTTTCTGGACGGCGAAGACCTTGAACATCGCTTGCGCCGGGAAGGTCGCCTTTCTGTCCCCGCCATGCTCCACATCATCAAGCAGGTCGCCGCTGCCTTGATGGCGACGCATGCCAAGGGCATCGTTCACCGAGACCTCAAGCCGGCGAACATCTATCTTCTGGAAGCCACAGGCGCGGCCGATTTCGTGAAGGTCCTCGACTTCGGCATCAGCAAGGTCCGGTCTGCCACCACCAAGCTCACCCGGACGGCGTCCATCATGGGAACGCCCGGCTACATGTCGCCCGAACAAGCCAAAGGCAGAACCGAAGACATCGACGAGCGAACGGACCAGTGGGCCTTGGCCTGTGTCGCCTGGGAATGCCTCGCTGGTGAATGCCCGTTCCAGGGGGAAGGCCCCCTGGCGACCTTGTTTCAAGTGGTGAACGAACCGCCGCCTCCGCTGTTGCCCAAGGTTCCCGGTTTGCGTCCGCAGGTCGAAGACGTGCTCCTGCGCGCGCTGTCCAAGAACAAGGGCGACCGCTTCGCAAGCATTGGGGACTTCGTCGCGGGGCTCGAAGACTCGGCCACCGGAGCGACGGCGAAGGCAGTACCGGCGGTGCAAAGAACGCTGCAGCTACCGGACCCAGCTTCCGACGCGAGGCCAGCCGGAAAGTCGGTTCAGCCCACGACCTTCACCCAGACCGCCGGGGAGTTGAACGAAGATGTCACGCTGGCGGGGGTGCGTTCGAAGGCGTGGGTTTGGGCTGTGGTCGGCGCTGCCGCGATATTTGTGGTCGGCGCGTTCTTGTTTCTCCGGCCTGGGCCAGCGCCGAAGCCCGTTACCGTATCTTCACCTGCGGTCGTAACGGTTCCTGTAGCCGCTCCTCCGGCTGTCGTGGAGCCAATCCCGACTTCTCCGGCCGCTGCGATAGCCCCGGCACCAACACAGCCCACAGCAGCAGTGACCGACCGCGATTCGGGAAAGCCAAGCCAGCCAAGTGGTCGTGTCCCAGAGGGCAAAGTGGGCCCCCGAATCAATGTTCCGACGGCGTCGGAGCCCAAGAGCGCCCACCCGTCTCGTCAACGAGCGGTGCCAAGGATGATTGAGGACCTTTAGCCATGGTTGCGATTTGCGCGAAATGCATGTTGTTGGCCGCCCTGCTGGCGCAAGCGTCGCCCCCATCCGGGGGCGCGGAGGACAAGGCCAAGGCGAAGGTGTTGCTTCACGATGGCTTGGACCTCAACCGGCAGGGAGAGTATGCGCAAGCGCTAGAGAAGTTCCAGGCCGCCTACGCCGCGTACCCTTCGCCAAAGCTGTGGTTCAACATCGGCCAGGTTCAGCTGGCGCTCGACCATCCGGTGGAAGCTGTCGAGGCATTCGAGAAATTCGTTGCGCTGGTTCCTGACGCCCAGCCCGAGGACAAGAAAGTCGCAAGATCCGCCGTAGCCCAGCTCGAAAAGAAACTGGCAAGGCTGCAGGTCAAGTGCGAGACCGCGGGGGCAGACGTCGCTGTTGACGGAAAGAGCGTCGGGCGCGTTCCTCTACTGGGACCGCTTTGGGCGCCCCCCGGAAGCCACCAAGTGACCATCACCCAGGAGGGTTCTGCCACGGCGACCGAGACGGTCGAGATGAGCGCGGGAGCCTCCGCGCTGGTAGTGATTCGCCTCGTGCCGATTCCAGCCGAACCACCCGTTCCACCGCCGAACGTGGTCATGCCCTCCTCGGGAACCGCACCCGCGCCATCCGAGGGAATGGGTACCGCTGCGCAAACAACCCCAACGCCACCGAAGGAGACGGCCCAAGAGGCGACCGGTCAGCCGATTGCCACCGGCGAAGCGCCAAACGTCCTGCCGCAATCTCCAGAACCTGCTCCGACTCCCTCAGCAAGCGTCGCTACACCACCACCGCCGGCCACACCGGCTGCGCTCGATTTGTCCGCGCAACCGGCCGAGGCACCGAGCGAGGCTCGACCTGTCTACAAGACTTGGTGGTTCTGGACCGGCGCCGCAGTCATCGTCGCTGGCGCAGCCACGACCATCTTCCTGCTCACCGACAAGGGCGGCTCGAACGTACCTACAACCCAGCTAGGCAACCACGGGGTTTTCCAATGAAGCGTGGTGCTCTATTCCTGCTGGCGGTGCTTGCACTTCAGGCATGCAAGAACAAGACGGTTGAGGAAGGCGTGTTTGTGACGGTCAACGCCGACTCTGACGTGGCCGGGATTGTTCAATTGAAGGTAACGGTGAGCAATGCTGGCACCGACGACCACTTGCTGTTGCCCGGTGTTCCGCAGAGCAAGCCGATGGTCTTCCCCACTGAATTCTCCATCAGCACGCCGTCGAGTCGTACTGGTAGGGTCACCATCGTCATCGAGGGAATCGACTCATCCGGGCTCTCGACCGCCAGCGGAAGTACTTTCGCAGACCTGGTAGCGAACACCTTCGTCCCCAAGGCCGTCGACCTACAACGGACGGCTTCGCCATGTGGTAACGACGGGTCCTGCGCGGACGCTTCGGTTGGTTCCGCAGGCGCTGACGCCGACTCCGGCGGCACGGTCACGAGCGATCCAGTTGGCACGCCGGATGTGCCCGTCGCAACCGGCGGTGAGCAAGGGGGGGCAGGCGGCGCGATTTCCGAAGGTACACTATCTGGTGGCGGCACGAGCGGGGCCGGGGGTGATACGGGCATCGCCGGGTCGGGTGGCACGAGCGCTGGCGGGAGGGGAGGCGGTGGGTCGACAACCGGGGCAGGACCGGACTGCCCTTCGCTAGCTGACCCCGCGAGCGGTTCGGTCTCTGTCTCGACAAGATCCGCCAATTCCACCGCGACTTATTCCTGCGACACCGGATACAAACTGACTGGAACAACGGTCCGCACCTGTCAGACCGATGGCACTTGGAGCGACACGGAGCCCACCTGCGCCTTGGTGGACTGCCAGGCACCGCCTACCACCAGAAACAGCTCGGTGAGCGCGCCCACCACGACGTACGGCTCGACGGCCACATACTCGTGTTCAGTTGGGTCCAATCTGTCAGGCACAGCCACGCGAACCTGCCAGGCCGATGGCACATGGAGCGGAACGGCACCCACCTGCCCTCCGACGGACTGCGGCCCGCTTTCAAGCCCGACAAACGGCTCAGTGAAGACGCCCACCACGACGTACGGCTCGACGGCCACATACTCGTGTTGGGTTGGGTCCAATCTGTCAGACACGACCACGCGAACCTGCCAGGCCGATGGCACATGGAGTGGAACGGTGCCCACCTGCCTCCCGGCCGACTGCGGCCCGCTAAAAAACCCAACAAACGGCTCAGTGAAGACGCCCACCACGACGTACGGATCAGTGGCGACATACTCTTGCGACAGCGGCTATGCCATCACCGGCGTGGCGACGCGCAGTTGCCAGGCAAGCGCGATCTGGAGCGACGCTGCTCCCAGTTGTTCAGTCCAGATGCTAACGGTGACGATCAACAAGATTGGCGCTGGCACTGGCACGGTGACCAGCACGCCAGCTGGCATCTCCTGCGGATCCACCTGCCAAGCGACCTTCGCCTACGGTACGGGGGTAGCTCTTTCGGCCGCGCCAGACGCCAATCAGTCTTTCATGGGTTGGGACCGCACCGACTGTGCTGGGACAGGTTGGTGCAAATTTTCGCTCACCAGCAACACGGTGGTGAGAGCCTCTTTCTCCCCGCCGCCAAACATCGTCTTCACGACCTCGACGACGCAGACCGCAGCCTTGGGGGGGCTGGCCGGTGCCGATGCCCTCTGTGCACAGCGTGCCGTGGCCGCCGGCTTGGCTGGCACCTATAGGGCATGGCTTTCCACATCCACGGTGAACGCAATCGATAGACTGGGCAGCGCCAGCGGCTGGGTTCGCCCTGATGGGAAGCCTGTCCTCAATAGCATCGGTGATGTTGCCCAGAACAAGATCTTCTACCCGCCCAGGCTGGACGAATTTGGGAACGACCTGGGGGCGAACCAAGCTGTTCTGACCGCCACTGCGGCGGATGGCACGCTGATCGCCGACACACGCTCGGGGGCATCTCTAGCCTGCGACGACTTCACCTCAGCCGCAAACGTCGTAGGCTGGATGGGGGGGCTGGCCAGCGCGAATTGCGCTATGTTTACAGGCTACTACTCGGACGAGTGCTCTGAGTACGCAAGGCTTTACTGTTTCGGCACTGACCGAACGGCGCAGGTAGCTGTTGCCCCAGCTACCGGGCGCCATGCCTTCATGACCGCTGGTCATTGGATTCCGGGTGGGGGAATCGGCTCAGCAGACACGTTCTGCCAGAACGAGGCAACTGCAGCGAATCTGCCGGGCACATACAAGGCGCTGCTAGCTCCCTCAGGAGCTAGTGCGGCGTCGAGGTTCAGTGAAAGTGGCGCGCCTTGGATTAGTTCTGATGGAATTCCGCTGGCAGCAACCGCGAGTGCTTTTTTCTCCGCAGCTCTGCTAGATGTGTCGCCCAACTCGACTGCGGACGGTTCTGTCCGCTATGCGAACTACGTCGTGTGGAGTGGTGCTGCGACCATGACGACTGCCGGGACGGACACTACAACATGTGGCAACTGGCAAACGCAAAGCGGCGCGGGTTCATCTGGCATAGCCGGGGACACCTCGGCCACTAGGTTCTTTGGGAATTCTTCGAGCACTTCATGCAGTTTTGGTTTTGGGTTGCTAACATGCTTGCAAGAGTAGCCCAGGGCGGAGTGACCGCGCTCAGGCAGTCATCGCTGCGAGGGCGTCCGTTGATAAGGCTCCTGGAGAAGCTGCTCAAGGACGAAATCAAGGTTCACTCCAAGCGGAACCTGGTGCAGTCGGAGCTGTTTTCCGAGAAGCTGAAGAAGGCGCTCAACGCCTACCACAACCGCGCCATCGCCACCCAAGAGGTCATCGAAGAACTCATCAAACTGGCGAAGGAGCTAGACGCCGCTGGCAAGCGCGGGGACAAGCTCGGCCTGACCGACGACGAGGAGGCCTTCTACGACGCCCTCGCCGCCAACGACAGCGCCGTGCAGGCCATGGGCGACGCCAAGCTCAAGGTCATCGCCGCCGAACTCATCACCAAGGTGCGCACCAGCGCAACCATTGACTGGACCCTCTGCGCGAAAGTGCGCGGGCAAAAATCCGGGTTATCGTGAAGCGCATCCTGAATAGGTACGGCTACCCGCCGGACCTACAGGAAGAGGCGGTCAAGACCGTGCTCATGCAGGCCGAGCTGCTTTGCACCGATTGGGCGTGGGCTGGTGGGGTCGAGGCCCCCTAGACCGACGGAGAAGACGGCAGCGTCGGCCGCCCCCGGTCCATGGTGAGAGCGCTGAGCAAGTCGGAGTCGCTAGTAGCAGGGGCAAGGTGACCCGTAGTCCCACTCGCCGTTCACGCATACAAAGTAGAGGCCGCAACACCCATTGGGCGAACAGACCACGGACGTGGCTGAGCACGCGGAGCCTACCGTTGGATTAACGCAGCCGGCGTCGGGCGAGGTCTCTATGCCGCTCCCAGCTGCGCCTCCCGAGCCAGTGCTTCCGCTCTTCTGCAAGACGACGGTGCCTGCGGTCGGGCTCGTGCCTTGCGGGGTCATGTTCAGTTGGTTTTCCGCGACGCAGAACGCGTACTTCGCCTCACTGTCGAGCGTGACCGCGGTGCCCGAGGTCGTGTATTTTCCGCTCGTCGACACTTCTGGGCTAACCACTCCCATCCAGCCAGTCTGGTTGACCGTGGCCGAACATGTGCAGCCGCCGCTCGCAGCAGATGTGCAACTGGCCGAAGCGTAGCTTGTACCTGAGAGGACCCTACCGATTTCGTCGCAAGTGGTGGTGGTCCCCGAGATTTGCAGGCACGAAGCTGGCAACATGAGATGCTCGATGCCCGTTGTGCTCGTGTCGTCCGAATACGTTCCATCGGAATTGGCGGTCCACGTTCCCGTCACCTGGAGGGAGCCCGTGACCGTCGCCGAGGTGCAACCCAGACCAAACAATGCCATGTCCATCTGACCAGCCACGCTTAGACAAGAGGACATCACCGTCCAGGTTCCGACCACGTCGCCTCCGTAAGCGGGCACATTGGAGCAAGATCCTCGTGCTCCGCCACTGGAACTGCCACCTGTACCCACGGCGCCGCCAGCTCCGACGATGCCCCCGATGCCAACATCCCCGCCGGTGCTAGCGATGCCGCCCGCTCGACCTGCACGACCAGCTCCGGGAATGCCGCCGCTGGCCATGTCGGCTCCCCCCATGCCGCCACCAGCACCGGCGATATATCCAGGGTTACTGACGCCAGCGCCACCGGTCCCAGGTGAGCCGCTGCTTGGGAGAGGGCCCACCACGCTGCCGCCAGCGCCACCGGCTCCCTGTGAACCGCCGCCGGGCGCATGCAATCCCGAGGGCGGCGATGAGCAGGCGCAAACTAAGGTGATGAGCAAGGCTAGACGATTCACCTTTGTCTCCTTCTCGTGAGTCGGGCGGGAACGCATGCTGGCCACAAGAAATGGGACCATGCACGGGCTTGGTACGCAAGCAGCTCGGAGCAGGCCCGTGGCCTCGCTCACGTAGACGCGCCGAATTACGCGACATCATGTCGCAGAAATCATGCGTCGATAGAGGCTGGTGACCGTGGTGGCTGCGACTTGGCTGGGCAGGATGCCCCACGCCCGACCCAGTGCGCGTGAGCGGGTTCGTGGGCACCGCCGTTTTCTGGAGGGCTGTAGCGGACTCGACCGACCGGACGCAGCTTTGGGCGTAGACCGGACCCGGAATGATCTTGTTCTCAACGCGAACCGGCGTAACATCCTGCTCGATTCGGACATGGCAGTGGAAGTCGGCCAGCTCTTTGGAAACTACCGCATGGTTCGGCTGCTCGGTGAGGGCGGCTTTGGCGAGGTGTACCTGGTCGAAAACCCGCTCATCCAGCGCCGCGCTGCCGTCAAGGTTCTGCACACCGAGTTGGCAAGGGATGCGGAGCTGGTCCGCAGGTTTCTCAACGAAGCGCGGGCGGCCAGTGCCATCCGGCATCCGAACATCATCGATGTTTTCGATGCTGGCGGCATGCCAGGGTTCAGGCCAGCTGGCTTGAATTCTGGCCTCTTCAAGAATCGAAGAATCTTATGGTGCCGGTAAGCAAGCCAACGCTGGAACGTCGAAAGGCCGAAATTTGAAACCGTGGACCCGTAGATTGTCTATCTGGGCACACAGAACCTGCCACGCATCCCGAATTCCGCGTCGCCACCTGACTGTTCGGGCGCCTGAACGGTGGCCAGGACTCCACTGGTCCGAGCCGGGTTCGGTGTCGACGGCGCGCATGCGGCAACCTCTTTGCCCATGGGAGAATCTCGTCTCTCGAATCCGGGGCTTCGTTCAACACGTCGTTTGAGCCGACCGCGCGTGGCGCAAGCCACACCGCAGCCTTCCCATGACCGCGGCCGACTCAAACGCCCATTGGCTAGCCCGCCATCGCAATTGGCGGCCAACTGAGAATGGAAGTTAGTTTCCAAGGCCAGTCGGACGACACAGGCCTGCCTGGCAGGCGTAAACGTCCGAACGTGGACAATCCGCGACCGTGGTGCACGGAACGAAACACAAGAGGTCGCTGGAGGTGAGGCCGCTTTCACAGAGGAGCCCGGCCCCGCAAGTCTCGGCGCTGCCACCCCCGCACGGCGTGCCGGCCTCTCCGCGGACATCACTTACAATCAATGCAGTATAGTCGGCCTGGCTACACCGAATCCCCTGCTGCTCAGCACCGATGACAGCCTGGCTGTAGACCGTCGCCTGCTGTCCCTGACATGCGTCCACAGCGATCACAATTGGGACTTCTTGCGCGGTTGGAAGAGGTGCGTGGAAGTCGAACGACCAGTCGTAGAGGCAAACGCCGCATGCACTGAGTTGGCACGTTGGGTTCTCGATGTGTAGCGCTAGAGAACCGTCAGAGGCCAACGCGCCATCGCCGGTCCAGCTTGCCCCGCATGCACCGTCGAAGTTGTAAAGATCAAGTTTGATCTCGTTGCTACCGATTCTCTCCCAAGCCACGCAGCGCAGTCCTTCAAGCCCCGTTTCGCTGTCGATAACCAGAAGGCCAGGATTCTTTGCCGTCGTGAGTTTTTTGCAGGCACTGCCGAGAAACGAGCCCTCAGGCGCCGAGCTGGAATCGGGGTTGAGCGATGCCGAGCCAGGGGAGCCTCCACACGCCAGGAGCACCGCCGAGAAAGACGCCACTACAACACTCGATTTGTTCATAGAGTCGACGATACTGCTCGCCGAGCCGGCTGTCGAGTGATCAGCGCCACTGTGGAGTGGACTCCGTGCTGCCCGGTCCGCACGCGACTGCCGAACGCCAACTACATTCACCCGGCGTGTAGTTGTCGTAGTTGTCCTGGGGTGGCGAGACCGGACCTGGCTTTCCCGCCGTGGACCGATGGACTTGCCCGCAAGCGCCGTCCGCTGCAATATCGTCCTCCGCAATGCGCGGTTAGGCGGGCCTGCGCCGTCCAAGCAGAAATCGAAGAAGGCGCACCCATTTGCTGCGGCGGTGCGGCACCAACACCGCTTTGCCGAATGCCTGCGATGCTTGATCGAGGGCTTCCTCGATGAGGGCATCATGAAGAGGCCGAAACACTAGCCACCACGAGAGTGTGGCTCGACCAGAGGTGGACATGGCTATTCGGTGTTCGAGCCTGCAGCCGCTACTGCTCGGTAGGGGTGTCAAGGTGAATGCATGAGTGCCGTTGAATCCTGTAGGTGCGGTGAAACCAAACGTTGCGCGACGCCCCTTCTCATACTCCAGCACCCGGTAGCGAATTGGACCGTGACCGCCTTCGGCGCCTCGCCGGAGGGGGCCGTCAAAGCGCATGGCCGGCCACGTACGCGACGGCCAAAGGCGATCGTTTGGGCTCGAAAGGGAGTCAATCAGTATGGCCGCCTCGTCTGCAGATACGGCGAGGTCACGCCGATGAACATTCAGCACATTCATGTCCGTTGCTGCTCAACGATATGCCGTTCCGCGGCGGCGCGCCAGCGCGTCCGCTGCAACGGCGTTCTATTGACAGCGCTCAGCTTGCCTTCAAGCACCCCAAGGATGTGTTTAGCCCCCGTCGACACCAGCGTCCACCGTCGCAGATGAAGTCATCCCCACGGCACCGACGTTCGTCAGGTCTGCTTCCAGAACGTCGACCTCGTAGGGGTCGCAGCTACATTGTACCGGATTATCATTAGGATGAAGCATGCTCGGGTTTCGCGTGATGGTCTGAGTGCCAGATGGACCGGTCACAACAATAGACCAGGTGTTCTGCGCGTTCGCAACTTGATAGGCGAATTCTGGACTATTGTGACCCACCGTTTTGCCGTCGCGGTCTTTGTTGCATGACCATTCTCCACCATAAAACTGGGATGTCGACCAATTGCAGGTGGCAACCACGGTGCTGTTCGTGGTCAGCCCGAGCGTGACAGTCACCGGTGGAGTAGTAGCTTGATCGAGATTTGGCAGCCTAACCAGAATAGTGGTGCAGGTGTCACACTTGCATCCGCTTGCCGCAAAGGCGACCGCGGATGCTGCCAGCGCTTGGATGAGGAACCCCAAACGCCGGGCGTTTGCGAAAGTGCGAGTCCATCGTGTGCGCGTCGTCATGTTCTTCAAGAATGCCACTGAAATCAGGGCGCACGCAAGGTTATGCTGCGGGCTTAACGAGACGAGACCACGACTGTCCAGTGAGAATGGAATGAGCAATTGTACTCGATATCTCGGTCTGGAGATTCACGCAGAAACCATCGCCGCTGCCATCGCCGAAGGGCGGGAGAAGATCCGTAGTCTGGGCAAGTTCTCAACCGCCCTGAAGCCGTGCTCAAGCTCATCGAAAGGCTGGGTGGCGGCAGGAATCTGAAGGTCTGCTACGAGGCCGGCCCCACGGGCGGCGCATTGCATTGGCAGCTCACCAAGCTGGGCATCGATTGCGAGGTCGCGGTCTGTGTGAGCCTGATGAGAGCAGGGCCTGGACACATCCATGGTGGCGGTCGGGACGTTCAAACGCTTCCGTCGGCCGACCGAGATGATGGGCTACTCCGGCTTCGTGCCGTCTGAGTATTCGAGCGGCGGACGTCGGGCTCGAAGCTCCGCAACAAGGCCAACAAGAAAGGAGAGGTTCATCAGCGTCGAGTTGTTCCCGGCAAGGACGGCGGCCTTTTCCGTGGCCGGCATCGCACCGAGCCGGAGCGACGAGGCCGCAACGAGGAGGAGAACCATGACGATAAAGAGGACAAGGCCGCCGAGCAGCCTCCAGACCGAGACCTTCCATCGCCGACGAAGCAGCCCGACAAAGCCACGGACGACGAGGAACGCCGATCCAGCAAGCAAGAAGCCGAGTCCTGTTCTAATTGCGAGAAGCATGGTGGTCCGCCCGCCGATTTCCCGTTCAGCGGCGACACCGTCGCACGAACGGTTGGTAGATGTTACACCAATTTCTCTTCGGCGACTGCGCTGCAACGGCTAATGGCGGCAGGTCGGCGCTCTTGACGGAAGCTCTCCGGCAGCTTGTCCCGGATGAGCCAAAACTGGAGTGTCCTAAAAGCTCACGGCTACTTCCTTCCGCCAGCGGCGGTACGCCCACGCGCTGGCGAACCCACCGAGAACAAACGATGCTAGCAGCGCGGCCGATAGAGCGAGAGCATCGGCTTCATTGACGAAGGCGGAAAGGACGTACCGGTCGAACCACGGAAACATCGCCATCGGGGCGATGAAACCCCCTTGCGCTGCAAGAATGGCGAAGATCAACGGTAGCCAACTTCTCTGAGTCGGGCCAGCAAGCAACTCTCCGACCAGCCACGTTGCGGCTGCCGAAACTGGCATTGCTACGATGATTCCAAGCAGGGCAGCCTCCTGGGACGCCGGTGTCACCTCTGGGCTGAGGACCATGAGTGTCAACAGAATCAACAGCCCGCCAAGGACGCCGGCACCGTATTCGAACGCTCGTTCCGCCCGCCCACGTGTCAAAGGAGCGCGGCGCCGACCACCTGTTAAGCGGATGACGATACCCATGGCGAAAGCTCCAAGAATCACGGAAATGACCAGTCCAAGGGCAACGAATCCCATCAGGATGACTCCTACCTGGGAACCGCGTCACGACACTGGGTTGCTTGGAGGATTGTTGCCATCGTGAACGTCCGTCAACGCTTTGCCGTTAAGCTACAAGCCCGCCGCCGAGCCGGTGCATCGATTCTACACGATATCCCTGCGGCGGGATTGCCGGCTGCAACCGCTTCATGGGCGGCGCTTCACCATCGTCCTCACGCTACGAGTAAGCAGGAACCGGCTTGAGAAATGGGATGAAGGCGCGGAATGCCTGGTCCTTGACCCGGATCCGGGCTATTCCGCCACCGAGGCTGAACGTGTGGGATTGCATCCAGAGGACGCGCCGACTCGATACCAGCTCTACCTCGGCCCACGGGAGAAGGACGGGCGGGCGCCAGAATCGGAACAGCCATATGGCACGCATATGGAGTCCTTCGGATGTCGGGATCAGCAGGGTGGCGTGGCGCTCGCGAACGATACCGATGGCGAGGTCCATTAACGCCTTTCGCAGTACCACTGCCGGGGCCGCGCGGCGGCCACGGAAATTCTGATGAGCCGCGCGGCCCCGGCTCGGCAAACCTCGACCAAGAGTTGACAGGCCTTCGTCCGTCTGCAACGGCTTATTCGACGGCGCGCCGCCAGAACACCTGAACGCGGCGGAAATTCGTCGTTTGATTTCGGTGAACGCGACCCGACGTCTGTCCCGAATCAAGCGAGCAAATGCCACTGGGTGTATCATGGCCTTCAAGGAGGCAGATGAAGGCTCCCACGATGTACGAGCGCGAGCAGGAGGCAATGCGCCGAGTGCTGCAATTGCTTGCCCAATTGCGTGCCCCTTGGAGGGCGCATGGGGTGAGCGTTCGCCGCTTCGATGTGAGCGTGAAACAGCTTAGATCCGCGTTGAATGTGCATGGACAGGAGGCAATCCTCACGCGCGCCTATACGAAGATCGACTTTCTCCTGAAGACCGCCGTGAAACGGTCGGGGCTTTCCCTCGCGGAGAGTTTGGATTTGGATGCTCTCTCCTGTGAAGTGCTTGCTTTGCGGGAAGGGCGCGCGTTATCGGTGCCGAAGCGTGATCAAGCTCAAGTGGACGCGCGACAATTCTTGAAGGCGGAATGCGAAGGATGTGGCGGCGTTGATAATCTCGATGCCCACCACGAGGACCACGACTGGCGCAACAACATCCCACGCAACGTCAGAACCCTTTGCCATGACTGCCACGTGAAGGCGCACAGGGCGCAGGGCGGGTTCATAAATTCCTGTGGTGCTGTACTTCCAGCGAAATCCGCCGAGGAGCTACAAGAGGCGGCTAACTGGATGGTGAAGAAGATCCTCCAAGACCTGAAGGAATTCCACGCTTGGGTTTCCGGTGAAGAGGTTCCCAGGTTATGTACTCGACGGAACAGCGGTTGGTATTTCAGCCAAGCGAAAAGCCGATTCAGCATTTTGATTTGGCAGAATGGTGACTTTGATTTCTATACAAAAAGAGCGTTGAAAGAGGCTGGAATCGAAGACTACAAAATGCTCGTCATAAAGCTCGTTCAGCGTTTTTGGCAAGAAAACGAGTACGTGCCGGACTAAGGTAGTGGCACGTGGCGGCGCCCAGACCTACCACGTCCATCGTCCGTCGAACGCCTTGCCGTTAAGCGGCGGGCGGCCGTCTACGGCCGACCGTTTGCTTCAACGGCTTTAGACGCCACCTCACCGCCCCAGCCGCTGACGTCGAGAAATACGTTCACCACCCTTCGCTGCTGGCGGCCCTTGGGAAGCCCCAATGTCATGCGAACGACTGAGCTCGCCGCTTCCCACTCTCTCCCTGTCATGGGGCCGTCTTGCTCAACATCGTTCAGGAAGTATAGAAATATCAAGACGGCGTGAACCTTGTTGATCGTACTCAAGTAGTAGAGGTGGGCCAATCGGTTGGCGTACTGGTAGAAGGGGCGCATCCAATCGAAGCCTTCCGCGACTCCAAGGTACGCCTTCGTTTGGTCGAGAGACTTCTTGATGAGACCCAAGCTCTTCGGGTTCGTTGCGGTGCAAACGGAGTTCAGTTCCAGAATGTGTGACTTCGCCTCTACGAGGATGAGTTCGCCACGATCGGTGCGGCCAAGGGCGTCCCATTGCGGACCGTTCGCCGGCCAGAACCTATCGAGCGGCAGCGGAAGCGACGCCGGATCCAACCCGAGCAGACGAAGAAATCCCTCATCGCGATACTCGGCATAGCCGTCGCTCCGAAGCGGCGAGAGCCAGTCGATGTTGGAGCTTGTTAGGGCAACTGTTGATATCGCTTCATTGAGTTCCCTACCATGATGTTCGACAGCGGACTGCATCCACCGCAGGCTTCCCTTCCTGCCGATCTTCTGCGGAACGCGATTCATCGATTTCTCCTCGTGTGCGTCTAATGCGCATTCAGCGGCGGCGCGCAAGCGCCGTCCGCTGCAATGCGCGGTTAGACCGCAGCGTCGCCGTTCCCACGGACTTCCATCACCCGCGGCTACTTTCGTGGGCGCTTCGAGGCGAGTTCTCGGCCCGCGAGGATTTCCCAGACCTTGTATGCCGGCACGACCGCGGCGATTCCCATGTTCGACTGCGAAGCCGCTATGCGGGCGGTGTCCACCGCCTTGATGGGCTCTACATCTAAGAAGGTCCCGCTCATGACACCGGCCAGTTTTACGACCGGGGGGCCAACCACCAGCGATCCGGGTTGCCTGTCTGCCCCAAGGTAGAAGAACACAGGTGATCCGCTGTTGCCGCCGTATGATGCAGTCTCAAGGAGGTAGAGGTCGGCGTCGTAGTCGCCAAATCTGACCTTCTCGTCGGTGATAAGTGCTACACGTCCGAATCGGACAACTGGATAGTTTCGCCGGGCACCGGTGTAGGGCGCAAATAGGCCGGTGAAGAACACCTCTGAGCCTTCCGCGATGCCCAATTGCTTGAAGTCCTGCGGAGATGTTAGGAACTCCTGCCCAAGGATCTTGAAGTCAAAACGCTTCTCGTCGGGCAGGGCTGGGATGACGGCGACGTCGGCGGTCCTGTCCGTGGGATGCATAAACACGGTTCGTCGTGCTCCGTCCGTAACAATGGGGACCGGGAACATCTCTGATCCACCCGCACGGGTATTGAGTCGAAGAAAGATCCGCGGGAGCCACGCCTTCCGGTCAGGCGTTTGCAGGACGTGCTTGGCCGTCACGAGGTAGCCGAATGCCCTGTCGGGACTGGTTTCGTCCTTCACGCCGACGAAGAAGGCGGTTCCCCACGGCTGGAACGTCCCCGGCTCTTTGCCGGGGACGAAGACAAAGGCGATAACGCTCTTCACCTCAGTTGGAATGGGGCCGGCGTGAACAGGCCGTGGTCGCAGAGCGAATGCTACGAGCACAACCAGGAACGTAGTCTGCAGAACGCGCTTCATGGCAACCTCCCTGTCGGTCTAACATACCAATAAGCTGCGAGCGCGAACAATACCGCAGTTCGTGGTGGCGGGCTTTCCTGGCACAGGCTGTCCGGAAACCGGCGCAGTTTCATGGGGTTGGCGGTTGATGCTGAAGGCCCGCGCTCCATGGGCCGCTTCGTAAGCAGGATTCCGTCCGCGTCTTGCCGCTTCGTAAGCACGAAGCTGCCATCGCTCAGCCCCTTGATGCCACCGAATCTCCCGGAGCGGCGAGTGTCGTCGCCACCTCCACGAAACCGGCATGCACCAAACCGGTGCCGCGCGTGTCGCCAGCATCCATGGTCACGCACGCGTGGACGCACCGAATTGTGCGACATCATGTCGCAGAATTCATGCGGCTGTGAGTGCGGCAGACCGTGTCTGCCAAGAATGCGTGGTGTGAACCGGCAGATGGTGATCTTGCCGGGGGGCACCCCCCAATAGCTCCCCAGAATTTTTTCCGCCGAACTTCGCGGACGCGAAGACATCAGGGCTCGGCCACCCTGTCCTCGGAGTCACCGAGTTCGAAGTCCGTGTGCCGTCGTAAGTCGCGAGAACGAATTATCCAGGAGCGCCTCCTTCATTTCAGCCCCTGGCACGCGAGCCACTCTGGGCACCGCGACCAAAGGGGACCCACTTCCCGTAGCTTGTTGGGCTCGCAATATCGCTCACCATGGTCCCCAATGTTCCGCAGGCGTGGCGGTCAAGCCGGACCTGTACCAAACGGAGAGACCCTACTGGACCGACACCGAGAAGCTGTAGTTGTCGTAGGGCAGCCCACCGGTGCGAAGCTCGTCGCCCGCCTGAATTGCATAGAGGTACCAGGAATTTTTGATGTAGCCCCTGGAAGCCGCGTCCTTGAAGAAGGCCACCAGGTCTAGGTTGGTGACAGACGTAACCATCGGGCCTTGAATCATGTAGGCCAGGTAGGTCCAGCCGTTGCCGCTCGAACCTTGCGGGGCCACCCAAACATCCCAGGTGTGCCCGTCCAGGCTCGCCGTGCCCACGTGCTGTTGCCAACCGCTGACGTTCTGGTAGTCCAGCCAAATCATGAGCTCGGCTCCATTGGAAAAACCTCCGAACCCGCAGGTGTCGTCTGGGCAAAACCAGATGTCGTAGGCCACGTCATACTGATCGCTGGAAATACCTCCCACGCTGAAGGCCCAGCTACTCGTCACGGTGCTGAGCGAGCTTACCGGCTTGGGAAGCACGCTGCCAGGACTGCAGGTTCCGAAGGAGCAGCCGTAAAGCACGTTGGGGTAGGAAGCCACGGTGTTGCCGCAGTTTGGGAATTTGGTCACCGTGAAAGCGCCGGTCTCATCGTTGATAGCCATGCACTGGGTTCCCGGACAGCTCCCCTGATTCCAGAAGTTGGTCTCCACGGCGTACGACCCAACCGGCACGGTTGTGTATTGGTCGCAGGTGTCGACCGTCACGCTCTGTGGCCAGGCCGTGTTGAACCCGCCAGAGCCGCCCGCGGAAATCGAGCTGGCTCCTGCCGCGCCCGAGAAGGTATCGGGTACGCCTCCGACGCCTCCCTGGCCTACTACGCCACCCGTGCCAGCGGTGACCGCGGGATTCGAACCGGGCTGGTCGAGCGGTGTCTGCAGGCCGCATTCCGTTGCGAACGGAAGCAAGGAAATGAGGAAGAAGCTTCGGTGATTCATCATGGAAGTCACTTGGTGAAGGCGCACGACCACAGCAGGGCCAAGCGAACGATAACCGGTCCTGAAGAAATCTGGAACACCAGAGGCCCCTGGTCCTTCACCCTCGCCGCTGGTTCTGCTGGGGCCGAATGATAGTCAGAACATGACGCATTCCAGCGACTACGGTAGGTGCTGAGCGGTGTCAATTGCTGACCGCTATAGAGGATTTGCAACTTTGCGAACGAAAAACTGACTTTCCGCGGGAGGGCGACGTCTTCAGGTTTGGGAAGCCAGGGTAGTCCTGGGTCAAGTCGGACTTGCCACGCACCCCCAAAGGCTTCCCTTTGCCGCGGTACAGAGGGAACATCATACTACTATAGATAGTGCTGGGTGTTCCCACGGCTGCGCGGTGATGGAAGATAACCTGTCTGTTTGGGCGGCGTGGCTAGTCCGACTGGTCCCGAGGGAGCATGATTGCAGGCCTCGGTTCTTCCGGGCAGGTGGGACTTTGCTATCTCGATATTCGTACCTGCCTGGGTCGCGCTAGAAGTAGACCCAACTGTCCGGGCGACCGGACAGTTAATCGGTGCGCTCGGAGGTTGTCGCGGTACCAGCCAGCACAGCGAGGGGGCCAGTATCAAAGCACCATGCCGCACGGGATGCAGGCCCAGGGCCCGCCGGGTTGGTGAGTGCATGCGCTGTCTCCCGTGCACTCGCAATCATTCTTACAGGTGTCGTCGGCCGTATGGCAGAAGTAGCCCGCACCACAACTCTGGCTGCACGAACAGGGCACCTCTGTAGATCCCGCGTAGCATTTCGTTCCGGTGCCACAGACCATGGTGCACATTCGAATGCAGCCGCCGAGCTGGCTCGGTGAGCAGTAGCCTCCGGGCCCGCAATCGTCGTCAATGCGGCAGTTGCTGAGGCTGAGGCAAGCGTTGCTGTCGGTGCTCGACGCCGAGTCACGGCACTCGCAAGGCACGTTACCCGCGCAGTCCGAGTCCTGGAAGCAGTCGTCGTAGGAGCACGTCATGAAGCAGCCTCGAAGCGGAAGACACCTCCCATTTGTACCCGCGGTACAGTCTGAGTCTTGCTGACAGTCTCCCGCGGGAGGCGGGCCGCCATCGGGAGCGCACATCGCTGGAACGCCTCCAGGTGCGCGGTCGTTCGGACAGGCTGGACCTTCCGTGGAGCGGTGGTTCTGGGGCGCACTGGTTCCGCAGGTCTGTATGTCGGAAGCGCCATCCGCGGATCCAGCCTCGCCACCTCCGCCATCGTGGGTGCTGGCCGGGAGGCCTTTACTTGAGGCACAGGCAGTGGCCCAGGTGCACGCCGCAAGGGCGAGCGCGACCAGGCAACCGCGTGGCTGATTCGAACCTGCCATGCCCCTAACGATACGTCTCCTGGGGGGAGCCGACCACGGAAACTCCGGTCGGTGGCTTGCAGGAGTGATCTGGGTCCACCTGCCACCGCGGATGCTCACAGGGCTGTCGCCTGTCAAGACGGCGGGCGACCTACCAATCCTACCTGGCCATCTTTGCTCGGCCCTTCGTTACCCGCACTCTCGGCCGCCCCGGTCCAGCCTGCATCGTACGCGGCGTACGAAAAAGCTCAGCCACAGGTACGCCGAACACGGCGGCAATCTTCACGAGGGACCTGACGGTCAGATTCTCCCCGCCTCCTTCGATACGCTGGAGATACTTCAGCGTGAAACCGAGGCGCTCTGCCTGCTGCTCCTGGGTGAGCCCGGCCTTGGCACGCAGCTCGGCCACACGTCTGCCGACGTTCTTGACAGTGTCGTCGATGTCGCGGGAACGCACACATCAGACGCTGCGCTGGCGGCTTCTTGCATAACACCCACTGATATGTTGGTATTAGTGTTGGCCAGGGAGTCTGGTCGGCTGCCATCGGAGAAGTCATGGACGTGCACGGTGAAAATGCCAGCCCGAAATGGGGATAAGGAATTTGGAGGAAACCCATGACCAAACGGCTCTGTCTTCTGTGCACCATGTTCGCGGCTTGCTCGTCCACCAGTACCGGCCCTGGCGCCAAGAGCACCGACGCCGCAGCCGACACAAACCGTTCCCAATCCGACGCCGACATCGCAGACCCGTGCAACGGTTTGTGCGGATTAGGCACAACATGCGTGGAGGGAACCTGCGTCGGGAACACCGGTCCTGAGCCCCAAGCGGCGCCTGAACCAGACGGGAAAGAATCTGGGCCAGAACCACAGCCAAGCGTCGAGCCCAGGGCAGAGGCATCTGGTCAAGAGCCCGGGCCTGAGATAGGTCCCGAACCCCAGCAAGGCCCAGAGTCGCAGGAAGGACCGGAGCCTGCACCAGAGCCGGGCCCTGATAGCGGGGTGACGATTCCCGACGCCGCTCCTATCTGTGGAACCCTCGGCCAGCTATGCTGTCGTATGCACGATGATGGTGGCGCGATTATCGCAGGAGGAAGGTGCGACGACGGCTCGGTTTGCACAGCGGTGTCTAAGTCCTGCGGTACTGGAGTGATATGCATAAGTTCCTACTGCCTAGCCCCAACGGACAGCGGTGCGACGCCTGACGGTGAGGGAGCGATTCCTGACGCCGGCCCTACCTGCGGTCTCCTTGGCCAGGCTTGCTGTGCAAACCACGTCTGCAGCGTCGGTCTGACTTGCTCCGGGCAAAACTGTGTCGTTCCGGACGGTGGAGCTGCGCAACCCGACAGCGACTTGGCACCATCCGATGGTGGAGTGAGCTTGCCCCGAATCCGTGGACACCTGGTTTAAGCGGCCAGCGCCCGATTGCGCAGGTCGGCCTCGGTCTCGTTCGGGGTTCTGTAGCCGTTGTGTGAATGCAATCTGGTCTGATTGTAGTAGCT
>Ga0265314_10001596_pt1 | contig 24926 bp, 22 predicted proteins | sample 4126metaG_FD_203106 | JGI IMG/M metagenome (GOLD analysis project Ga0265314, IMG submission 203106) | Rhizosphere microbial communities from Carex aquatilis grown in University of Washington, Seatle, WA, United States - 4-1-26 metaG | ecosystem: Host-associated > Plants > Roots > Rhizosphere >... | reverse complement strand
CAGCGATTGCCAAACCAGGTAGCGCTGACGGGCATCCGCCTCACTGGCATGGAAGGCGCTCCTACGGTGAATCTGGCTCCCACCGTTCTCGCCAACAATCAGCCCAGCCGGTACAACGCAAGCTTCACCATTCCTGAGAACCAGTCTTACACCCAGCCGTATTGGCTCGCGCAACCGAAAGACGGGGCGCTCTATACGGTCCCCGATCCGCGCGACGTCGGATTGCCCGAAAACCCGCCGGCCCTGACCGCGCATTTCCGCGTGCAAATCGCCGGCACGGAGATCGAGCTGACCCGCCCGGTGCAGTATCGCTATGTGGATCGCGTGTATGGCGAACAGGTTCGTCCTTTTACCGTGATCCCTCCGGTGGCCGTGAGCCTGGCCGAATCCGCCCTGGTCTTCGGCGATGCCAAGCCGCGCAGAATCGAAGTAGCCGTGCGATCCAACAGCGGCAAAGTCGCCGGCGACCTGCGCCTGGACGTGCCCGCCGGATGGACCGCCACACCCGCATCCAGTCATTTCGAACTGGCGGCCACGGAAGAGCAGACCAACGTCTTCTTCAATCTGGTTCCGCCTGCAGGCGACTCTCGGGGCCCATCTCAAGCAAAGCTCCACGCCATCGCGCAAGTGGGAACCCACACCGTCTCCACGGGCACGGAAGTGATCCAGTATCCGCACATCACCACGCAGACACTCCTGCCGCGTGCCGAGGCTACGCTGGTGCGTGCCGATATCCGCATCCTTTCGAAGACCGTCGGCTACGTGATGGGAGCCGGCGACGATGTGCCGCAAGCCATCCGCCAGCTCGGCTGCGAAGTAACTCTGTTAACCGAGTCCGATCTGAGCCACGGCGATCTCGCGCGCTTCGACGCGATCGTGACCGGCGTGCGCGCCTTCAACACGCGTCCCGATCTGCGCGCGAATTATCAGCGCCTCTTCGATTACGCAAACAACGGCGGAACTCTGATCGTGCAATACAACGTTCCTGAAGGCGGTGCTCCACCGCCGCCCGCACCCGGGGCTGCAGCTCAACCAACACCCGCTCAACCGCCTCAACCTGCTCCTAGTCAGCCCACTCCCGCTCTGCCACCAGCGGTTGCGGCCGCCGGAGATGGAGGATTGCTAGCCCACATCGGCCCCTATCCCATCCGCATCAGCCGCAACGATCGCGTCACGGTCGAGGAAGCTCCCATCACCTTCCCCAATCCTGACGTGCGCCTGCTGCACGTTCCCAATCAAATCACTAGCGCCGATTTCGATGGCTGGGTGCAGGAGCGCGGCCTATATTTCTCTGACCAGTGGGATCCCAAGTACGTGAGCGTGCTCGAGTCGCACGATCCAGGCGAAATGCCTCTGCCGGGCGGCATGTTGTACGCACCCGTCGGCAAGGGCGCGTATATCTTCTCCGCCTACGACTGGTTCCGCGAGCTTCCCGCGGGAGTTCCTGGCGCCTATCGGCTGTTCGCGAACATGCTGAGCGCGGCCAAAGCACAGTGACCGATCCTCAGCGCACGGTAGCCGACGAGCCTCCGCCGTTTCTCGGCACCTGGAAGCGCGTATACACACTGGTCGTTATCTATCTAGCCTGCGTCATCGCCCTGTTCTACTGGTTCACTAAAGCGTTTGCTCCGTCGTCTCCAATATGAAGCCCCTGGACTGGGCGGTGATGTTCGCCTGGCTGGTGTTCCTGGTGTCCTATGGCCTATGGCGCGGCCGCGGTTCCGGCAGCACTCAGGAATTCATGCTCGCTGGAAAGACCATGCCGTGGTACGCCATGGGACTTTCGATCATGGCCACCCAGGCCAGCGCCATCACCTTCATCTCCACCACCGCACAGGCTTATGTCGACGGCATGCGCTTCGTGCAGTTCTATTTCGGATTGCCTCTGGCGATGGTGATCCTCTCGGCCACCGCGGTGCCGATTTTTCACCGCGCGAAAGTCTACACCGCCTACGAGTATCTGGAAAAGCGTTTCGACTCGAAAACCCGCCTACTAGTCACGATCATCTTCCTGATCTCGCGCGGCCTGGGCGCGGGACTCGCGCTGTCGGCTCCGGCCATCGTGTTGTCGGTGGTCCTGGGTTGGCCATTCCGCGTGACGATCCTGATCATGGGCGCTCTGGTGATGCTCTACACCACCTTCGGCGGGATCAAGGCGGTCACCTGGGCCGACGTGCAGCAGATGGCCGTGATCATGCTCGCTCTGGTGATGGCGTTCGCTGTCGCCATCTCGATGCTGCCGAAGGATGTGTCGTTCTTCGATGCTCTGAAGCTCGCCGGAGCCGCCGGGAAACTAAACGCCGTTACCACGACCTTCGATTGGAACGACCGCTACAACATTTGGAGCGGCCTGATCGGCGGAATGTTCCTGGCGCTGGCGTATTTCGGAACCGACCAAAGCCAGGTGCAGCGATACTTGACCGGAAAATCCATCGGGCAAAGCCGCCTGGGCCTTCTGCTCACAGCCATGGCGAAAGTACCGATGCAGTTTTTCATACTATTCGTCGGCGCGATGGTGTTCGTGGTGTTCTTGTTCGTGCGGCCGCCGCTGGTGTTTCAACCGGTAGCGATGGAACAGGTCCAGGCATCGCCGCAATATGCCGCGATCGAGAGCCGCTACGAGCAGGCCTTCGACCAGCGCCAGGCCGCCGCGCACCGAATTGTGTCGTCCGCGCCTGGCGCGCTTCAGGATTTTAGAGCCGCGCAAACAAATCTCGACGCCGCCCGCGCCGATGCCCTCAACCTCAGCGGCACCAACGACACGAACTACATCTTCCTGTCCTTTGTGACGCACTATCTTCCTGTCGGCATCGTCGGCCTGGTGGTCGCCGTGATCTTCACCGCCGCCATGTCGGCGATATCCGGCGAGATCAACTCGCTTGCCACGGTAACAGTGATCGACATTTACAAACGCCACATCTCGAAAGACAGTTCCGATAAGCATTACCTCGCGGCATCCCGAGTGGCGACCGTATTTTGGGGCATCTACGCCATGGTGTTCGCCAGCACCGCCACGGGATTCGGGGCGCTGATCGAAGCCGTCAACTGGGTCGGGTCATTGTTCTACGGCGGGATGCTGGGCGTCTTCGTGTTAGCGTTCTTCGTGAAGCGCTGCACCGCGACCGGCGCTTTCGTGGGCGTTCTGGCAGGCGAGGCCGCCATCTTCCTCACCGCCAGCCAAACCAGCGCCTACTTGTGGTTTAATGTGGTCGGCTGCCTGGTGGTGGTCGCCGTGGGCTGGTCGATTTCGGTGCTACAACCACGGAACCAATAAACCACGACTTGCGTATTCTCCTCAGTACGGGCAAGGAGGTTTCAACATGTTCTGTGACGGGTGCGGTACGCAAATAAACGGATCTGCCACGTTTTGTTCCAGATGCGGCAAATCCCTCGGGACAACTCCGCTCATGCCGCGGCAAGGCCGCATCGGCGGGCATGTTCGCCTGCTGGGCATTCTATGGCTGGCGATTTCCGCATTCCGGCTGATTCCCGGACTCTTTTTGATCGCATTAGGCAGCACACGAGGGTTTGGATCCGGTATGCCACCGCTTGTCGTCGGGCTCCTGCCCCTCATCGGAATGGGATTCCTGATCTGCGCCGGAGTTGGCATTGCAACCGGCTGCGGTCTGCTAACTCGTCAGCCGTGGGCGCGCATGCTGGCAGTCATTTTCGGGGCGGTCAGCTTAATCGATATACCCTTCGGCACAGCAATTGGAGTCTACACGCTCTGGGTTCTACTGCCCGCGGAATCGGAGCAGGAATACAAGACGATGTCGCGCGCGGCGTGAGGAATTATCGCGCCGTGCTAGGCAGGGCCGCGTTCAGCGAACCCTGACGATAGCCTTCCAGATCCAGCGTCACATAGTGGAAGCCGAGCGGTTTGAAGATCGCTGTGAATGCTCGCGCCATTTCGGGCGCGAGAGCCCGCTCGAGCTCTTCCGGCGCGATCTCGATCCGCACCAAATCGCCGTGAAACCGCACGCGGAACTGGCGAAAGCCCAGCGCCTTGATGGCTTCTTCACCGCGCTCCACGGTCTTCACGTTCTCGATGGTCACTGGAGTCCCATACGGAATACGCGAGCTCAGGCAAGCCGACGCGGGGCGGTCCCACGTCTTGAGTCCGGCGCGTTGCGATAACTCTCGGATCTCGGCCTTCGTTAATCCTGCTTCCACTAAGGGCGCTTTCACCTGGTGAATCTTCGCCGCGCTTTGGCCGGGACGATAGTCGCCCAGATCGTCGACATTCACGCCGTAAATCACGTGCGCGATTCCCCGCTCGCGAGCGACTTCATCGAGCCTGGCGAACAATTCATCCTTGCAGTGGAAACACCGGTCGGGACCGTTCTTGACGTAATCCGGATTCTCAAACTCGCGCGTGGCGATGTATTCGTGCCGGAATCCCTGCTCGCGCGCGAACTCCTCGGCATCGCGTTTGTGCGATTCGGGGAAGGACGCGGAATCGGCAGTGATCGCGATCGCTCGGTCGCCCAAGGCCTGGTGCGCAGCCCAAGCGAGATACGCTGAATCGGCGCCACCGGAGTAGGCTACGATGACGCTGCCCAGATCGCGCAGGGACGCAAGAAGCGCGTCCTGCTTAACGCCACAGTTAACGCCCAAGCCCGCTGCGAGAACCATAACCTGAGTATACCGGGTAGTGGTCCGGAGCCATCACAATGCGCTGCAGCTCAGTCCGATCGAGCCAGATCATCGAACACGCTTCGCACGTATCGATGTTGACGTTTCCAGGCCCGCCGTAAGGATGCCCGACCATCGTCTTGCCGCACAGCGGGCACGCAAACTTGCGATCCGCATCCGAGTTGTCTCGCGGCTGGATGTCCGAACCCGTTGGACGCGCTAACGCTCTCAGAAACTCCACCAGCGGTAAGAACTTGTCGATCGAAAGCAGCAAGCCCCGGCACTTCGCGCAGTATAGGATAGCCTTGCCCTGAATGGTCCCGTCGGAGAGCAAGCTTTGGCAGGCTGGGCAGCTATTGATGGTCTCCGCACCTACCTGAACTTCATCTATTGTCTCAGCCATACCGAAAGTATCGGCTGGCGTCTATTGCAACGGTAGATCGCTCTGCCCGTTCCCGCCGCCTTCCGGAGCATCCGGAATCAGACTGGCTGCGGCCACCTGATCGCCTTGATCGACGTTCACCAGCCGCACGCCCTGCGTCGATCGGCCCGCCTGCCGGATCTCGCTCGAATCGATGCGGATGATCTGGCCCTGTTTGGTGATGATCATCAGCTCCGAATCTTCCTTGACCGAGAGAATGCCCACCACTTTGCCGATGCGCGGGGTGGTCTTCATGTTGATCACGCCCTTGCGCCCGCGAGCCGTCAGGCGATAATCCGTGAGCGGCGTCCGCTTGCCGTAGCCGTTCTCGGAGATCGACAGAATCAAGCCTTCTTTGCCGATGACCTCCGCGCCCACCAGGTAATCGCCCTCTTCGAGATCCATGCCTCGAACGCCGCGAGCCGGTCTGCCCATCGCACGCACGTCTTCTTCGTTGAAGCGGCAGGCCATGCCTTCGTGCGAGCCCAGGAAGATGTAGTCCGAGCCAGTAGTGAGCCGTGCCGCCAGCAACTCGTCGCCGTCATCCAGGCCCAGGGCGATGATGCCACGAGCCATGGGATTGTCGAACTCCGTCAGCTCACACTTCTTGATGACGCCTTGTTTGGTCACCATGACGATGAACTTACCCGCCACGAACTCCTTCACCGGCAGGAAAGCGGTGACCACTTCTTCCGGCTGCAAGTTCATCAGGCCCGAAGCGTGCTTGCCCTTGCCCGTCGTCCCGGCGTCCGGGATGTTGTAGATCTTGAGCCAGAACACGCGCCCCTTATTGGTAAAAATCAACAAGTACGCATGTGTCGACGCGATGATCAGGTGCTCGACAACGTCTTCGGCGCGCGTACCCATGCCGATGCGGCCCTTGCCGCCGCGCGTCTGGCGACGATACGTGTCGACCGCCGTACGCTTGAGGTATCCGCCGCGCGATACAGTGACCGCGACGTCCTCCACCTGAACCAGGTCTTCCAGCGTAATCTCGCCGGTGTCCTCCACGATCTGTGTTTTGCGCTCGTCGCCGTATTGCTTCAGGATCTCCTTCAACTCATCGACAACCACGCCGCGCAGAACCTTTTCCGAGCCCAGGATGTCCAGGTACTCGGCGATCCGCTTCTGGATATCGGCCAGCTCGTCCAGGATCTTCTGCTGCTCCATGCCGGTCAGGCGCTGGAGTTGCAGCTCGATGATGGCTTGGGCCTGGCGCTCTGTGAAACGCGGCCCTCGCGGATCCGCGTCGACCAGCTTGGCGTACTCTTTAGCCTCGGCCGGCGTGATAAACGCCATGAGGCCGTCACGAGCTTCCTTGGGATTTTTCGCCGCGCGGATCAGCGCGATCACGGCGTCAAGATTGGTCAGCGCACGCTGGAAGCCGAGCAAAATATGCTCGCGCTCGCGCGCCTTGCGCATCAAGTAATCGGTCCGCCGGCGGACCACATCCAGACGGTGATCGATGAAGCGCTTTAGCGCATCCAGCAATCCCATCTCACGCGGCTGCCCGTTGACAATCGCCAGCAGAATCACGCCGAACGTGATCTGCATCTGCGTGAGCTTGTACAGATTATTGAGGATGACTTCAGCCTGCTCGCCGCGCTTCAGTTCGAACACGATGCGCATGCCGTCGCGGTCGCTCTCATCGCGGATCTCGGAAATGCCTTCAAGGCGCTTTTCATTCACGAGGCCCGCCGCGTTCTCGATCAGACGAGCTTTGTTGACCTGGTAGGGCAGCTCCTGGACGATGATGGCCTGGCGATCCTTGCCCATGTCCTCGGTCTTCGCCAGCGCGCGCAGCTTGATGGTGCCGCGGCCGTTCGCAAAATAGTCATGAATTCCCTGCCGGCCGAGGATAATACCGCCGGTCGGGAAATCCGGGCCCGTCACCATCTCAGCGATCTTCGGAAGACCGATGCCCGGATTCTGTACCAGAGCAATACAGGCGTTGACGATCTCGGTGATATTGTGCGGCGGAATCTTGCTCGCCATGCCCACCGCGATGCCTTCGCTGCCGTTGATCAGCAGGTTCGGAACGCGGGTGGGAAGCACTTCCGGCTCGATTTCCTGCTCGTCGTAGTTGGGCTTGAAGTCGACGGTCTCTTTGTCGATGTCTTCCAGCAGTTCGGCCGCGATGCGCGCCAGCCGGGCCTCGGTGTACCGCATGGCCGCGGGCGGATCGCCGTCCACCGAGCCGTAATTTCCCTGCCCGTCGATCAACGGATAGCGCATCGAAAACGGCTGCGCCATGCGCACCAAGGCGTCGTAAATCGCCGAATCGCCGTGCGGATGGAGCTTACCCATGACGTCGCCGACCACGCGGGCGGACTTTTTCGTGGGGCGATTAAAATGCAGCCCCATCTCGTGCATCATGTAGAGAATTCGCCGATGCACGGGCTTCAAACCGTCGCGGACGTCCGGCAGGGCGCGCCCCACGATCACGCTCATGGCGTAATCGAGGTACGAGCGCTTCATCTCGTCTTCGATGTTGATGGGGATCATGTTCTTCGCCCCACCATCGCCGCCTAGAGGTATCTGCCCGCCCGGAGGCGGAGTTGTCGGGTCCTGAGGATCTGCCAAGTGTTCGTACTCCTAAGTGGACGTGCCGCGAGTGCGGTGTGTAAGTACTATTTTACCCTATTGTGTCACTTGAGAAAGTGCCACAAAGCACCATTTTTAAGCGCCCGCTGACCGTATTCTGTCGGCATGAGAAAACAACCTATAGCGGTTCTTCTAGCATCTATTCTCGACATTTCCTCGGCCCAGGCCGCCGACACGGCCCGATGGGAGGACCTTCCTCAGAAGATCGGAAACGGGAAGGGACGCGAGTACACGATCGTCACTAAAGACGGCATACTCAAAAAGGTCAGGCACTAAACTTCAGTCCGAAAGGCGTCAGGCTTAGCTTGGCGACCCCCATTTTTCCCCGGGACGAAATTGCCGAAATCCGAGTACACCACCACCAACGCATGAGCGATGCCGCAGCGGCGCCGGCGGCGCGGGCTTTCAGGGACGTTCAGGAGTATTGGATAGTCTTTTTCGCGGCGCTCTTCCCTGCGCTACTCGTCACCTACGGCGTGACTGCCCCTCCCGCGATGGCTGTCGAAGGCATCCGCCGTCTCTTACCCGACAAAGTGATCAAGGTCGCACCGTAGTCCAGACTCTGTTACACCGCGCCGGTGGTTCTGTACCTGGCGACAGGCTATTCTTCCAGGCGATGCTGCTGGCGGGACACGCCTAGGCGCATACGCCTGTTCTGGATTCGACGGGGCTCGATGGAGCCTATGACTTCACGATCAATTTTAGTGCGATCGGCCTGGTGCAGGCTGCAGGCCTCCGGGCGTCTCCGCCGATTCCATGGAGGCTTTCTTCGACAACTGGGTGTACTCCACTGGCATCCCGACACTGCGCGTGAAATATTCCGTCAAAGGCAATGGCCCATCGTGGAAAGTCTCCGGGACGGTGGAACAAACCTCGTCGACGACAACTTCTCCGTCGACGTTCCAGCCGGCGTCAGCGTGCTGGCTTTGCGCAAATGAGACGCCCGTAAGTCAGCTACCGCACAGTGAGCAAATAAGTAGCGACCGCCAAACCGACGATGGCGAGCACAATCGCTACGATCATTCCGGAACGAGCCGGACGATCGGCATCCCAGTTACCTTCTCTCAATTCCCGCACCAGACGAGCGTGATGAAATACCGCGGAGAAGTTCACCAGTACTCCCATCAGAACTAGCGCAACTCCGAACCAAAGCGAACCGCGCCCGGTCGCCAGAGGAGTGCCTTGCTGGACCGCCTGCATTTCGCGCAAGAAGAGTCCAAACCGCGCGACGACAAATCCGAACCCCATCATCGCGAGTCCGGTTCGAATCCAGGCCAGCAGGGTTCTCTCGGCCGCCAAATATACGCGCGGGTCCTTTTCCGGGCTTTCGGACATCTTATTCGCTCCAGACGGCGAGTTCGTTGCCATTCGGATCCGAGAAGTGGAATCGCCGCCCGCCAGGAAACGAAAAGGTGTCCTTGACGATCCTGCCGCCTGCCGCCAGGATGTTCTGTTGGATAGCGTCCAAGTCGCTCGAATAAAGCACCAATAAGACGCCGTTCCCGGCGGGCAAATCCTTGCTAAAGCCGCCGGTCATCCGACCGTCGTGGAAGCTGGTATAGTCCGGGCCGTAATCGGTAAACTCCCAGCCAAAAACCGAGTGATAGAAGGTCTTGGTTTTCTCGATATCGGACGCGGGCACCTCGATATAGTCGATCTGTTTTTCCGGCTTTGCTTGGCTCATGTTTCGATTCTAACGTCGCCAGATGAAACCGCAAATTGTTCGTTTCCATGAACCTCCGTCCCGGAAACGAACGCTGCGCTCGACCTGGCAAAGAATCATGTTACTGATTCCAGGAACCTTCAACAAAGGACCTGCGTATGCAGTAAATGTCTGACTGGAATCGTGTATTCATTTAGAGAAGCTGCATGCAAAGGAGGTTGCGTATGATGCGAATTTTCGCCCGCATAAGCTTTGTCGCCCTTCTGTCCATCGCCGCGATTGCCGCGATTGCCGTGGCAGTTGGCCAGTCCGCCGATACCGCGACCAAGGCTGACGCCACAGCCAAGTTCGATGTCGCCGATGTCCACGTGAGCGCCAAGAGCCCCAATGCGAACCAGAGCGGCGGCTTTCTGCGCGGCGGCCGTTACGAGATCCGCAAGGGAACCATGGTGGATCTCGTGAGACTCGCCTACGGCGTCGATGCCGACAAAGTTCTGGGCGGGCCTGCCTGGCTCGAAACGGACCGGTTTGACATCATCGCCAAGGCCCCGCAGTCGACTTCTCCCGATACCGTCAAGCTGATGCTCCAGAACCTTCTGGCCGACCGCTTCAAGCTCGTGGTCCACAAGGACACCAAGCCTCTGGCCGGTTATGCGCTGACAGTCGGGAAAGGCAAGCCGAAAATGAAGGAAGCAGAGGGTCCAGGCAACCCTAACTGCCAAGGCCAACAGCAGCCGGCACCGCCGGCCCAGGCGCTCTATGTGGTGGTCACGTGCCGCAACATGACCATGGAGACATTTGCGCAGAACCTGCGTGGAATTGGCGGACAGTACTTCAATAACCCCGTGGTGGACCAGACCGGATTGAAAGGATCCTGGGACATCGACTTCAAATACACCCCGCGGCAGTTGCTCGCCCGAATCGGCTCCGACGCCATCAGCATCTTTGACGCCGTCGATTCGCAGCTCGGGTTGAAACTGGACCTGCAAAAGATCCCGACGCCGGTGATCGTCGTCGACAGCGTGAATCAGAAGCCCAGCGACAATCCGCGCGGCGTAAGCACTACCCTGCCGCCCGCCGCACCGCCCGAGTTTGAAGTGGCGAACATCAAGCCCAGCATGCCCGGTGCACCCCAAAATGCCAGAATTCAGAACAACCGTGTGGATGCGCAAGGCATATCCCTGAAACTCTTGGTCCAGGTTGCCTGGGACATCACCGACGAGCTGATGGCGGAGGCGCCGAAATGGATGGATTCGGCCAACTTCGATGTCAACGCGAAGGTCGCTACAGACGGTTCGCCGGGCGCACCGCAGTTCGACATTGATGACGTTCGGGGAATGCTGCGCGCCTTGCTCATCGAGCGCTTCAAAATGAAAGTCCACATGGAAGACCGGCCCGTATCCGGATACGTTCTGACGGCGCCCAAGCCGAAACTCCAGAAAGCCGACCCCTCGAATCGAATGGGATGCAAGGAAGGTCCCGGAGCGGACGGAAAGGATCCCCGCATCGCGAATCCCGTCCTTTCGAGGTTGCTGACATGCCAGAACATGACCATGGCTCGATTCGCGGAGCTGCTTCCACAGGTGGCGAACGGCTACGCGCATACGCCTGTTCTGGATTCGACGGGGCTCGATGGCGCCTATGACTTCACAATCAGTTTTAGTGCGATCGGCTTGGTACAGAACGCAGGGCGTGGCGGAGACAATCCGGCAGCGGGCGTATCCGACCCCAGTGGGGCACTTTCGCTTCCGGACGCGGTCAACAAGCAGCTCGGGCTGAAACTGGAACTGCAGAAGCGGCCGATGCAGGTGCTGGTGATCGATCACGTGGAAGAGAAGCCGACAGAGAACTGAGATCGCGAACCTGTCACACTAGGGTTTGTGACAGAGACAAAAGACAAATGTAATGTTTGCCACGCGACCGGTGAATGCACCGAGTGCAAGGGCACCGGCAACGGCGGACAGTGCACCAATTGCGCTGGCACCGGCAAATGTCCGCATTGTGCCGGAAGCGGCCGGCTCGACGCTGATCAAAAAGTCAGCTAGATGCGACAATAGGGTAGGATGCTGTCCTACGGCTTCTACTATGCGGGCGGTTTGCTGGTGGGCGCTGCCGTCGCCACGTACTTGCTGGGATGGCCGTATGCCCTGCCGTTCTACATTCTCGCGGCGTTCTGTTTAAATTTCTTCCGCGATCCCGAGCGTCAGGTGCCTCCAGGCCCCGTGGCCGTGTCGCCGGCGGACGGCAAGGTGGTCGCGATCCGGCCTGTCGCATCAGGCGCAAATCGCATCAGCATCTTTCTGAACGTCTTTGACGTGCACGTGAATCGGACGCCCATCCCCGGCAAGGTTACCTGCGTCACTTACAAGAAAGGCAAGTTTCTGGCCGCCAACAAAACGGAGGCCAGCGATGCCAATGAGCAGAGCATCCTCACCGTCGATGGGGTCGTGGGCGGCGTTCACACAACTGTAATGTTCAAGCAGATCGCCGGATTGATCGCCCGCCGGATCATTTGTTACAAAAAGCCGGGCGATATTCTCGAGCCCGGCGAGCGCATCGGGCTGATCAAGTTTGGATCGCGCGTCGATGTATTTCTAGGCCCCGAATGGGTGATCGCGGTGAGCCCGGGCGACCGCGTGAGCGCAGGTTCGAGCGTCCTTGCCCGCATTCGTGAGGCGACCCCAGGCGAGGCAATATGACGGAGGCGGTATGAGCGGCATGAAACGACTACGGTTGCAAGAACGGCTGATCGATCCGCGCTCGCCTGACAGAAGCCCCCGGCGCGCGGCCTACGCTTTACCGACTTTGTTCACCGCGGGCAATGTGTTCCTCGGTTTTTACTCCATCATGGAGGCGTTTCGCGGCGCACTTCTCAATGCGCAAGCAAATGCACAAGCGAGCTCGCAGGCTGCGGCGAGCGGACATTTTCGCGCCGCGGCGATCGCCATCGGAGTCGCCGTATTCCTGGACGGCCTGGATGGCCGTATCGCGCGCCTCACCAAGACCGTGAGCGATTTCGGCCGCGAAATGGACTCGCTGGCCGACGTGATCAGCTTCGGCATCGCGCCTGCCGTACTGGCTTATGCCTGGGGCATAGAGTTCGCCAGCTCCCCGCCCGCGCCGCTCACAGTCGACTACCTGCATCGGGCCGGATACTTTTGCGCGTTTCTGTTTCTGCTGTGCGGAGCGCTGCGCCTGGCGCGCTTCAACGTGCAAGTCAATCCCGTGCCGAAGAATCCCGGGCGCGCGGATCGCAAATATTTTGTGGGCATGCCGATCCCCGCCGCGGCCGCCATGGTCGCCAGCGTGGTCTACGCCTTCGCCGATAGCGGGCCTCTGGAGTCGTGGGTCTTTTCGACGGTATGGCTGGCGCTACTCGGACTGCTTTCGTTCCTAATGGTCAGCACCTGGCGCTACCCCAGCTTCAAGGATCTCAGCCTGGTGCGTCCGCGATCGCCCATAACGTTCGTGGTGTTGAGCATTCTGATCTACCTGATCTGGGACCTGTCTCAGCCGATGTTGCTGGGAATGTCTCTGTGCTATGTTCTGAGCGGGATTTTGATCCGCGCCGGAGGAATCATACGCCGGCGCCTGCGGCCCGCGCATCCCCAAACCGAAAATCGGCCGGAGCATCAAGTTGGCTAGTCTCACCGAGCGTCCCCTGATCGCGCTGGTGGGCGGCGACACGCTGCTGGCGAAAGAACTTCGTGAAGTGTTGAGCGAGAGCAAGCCCGCGCCGCGCGTCCAACTGATCTCGGCTTCAGGAGATGGGACTGCGAAAATTGCGGCAGAAGATGACGAGCCCATCGTCATGGCGCCGCTCACCGCCGAAAGTCTGGCGGGAGCTCGGGTCGCATTCTTAGCCGGCTCGCCAGCCTCCAGCCGCCGAGCTTTCAAGGTGAATCCAAAGGGAGGTCCGCGGCTGATCGACCTCGCGGGCGGACTTGAGGAGCAACCCGAAGCCCGCTTACGGGCGCCCTTCGCCGATCCTGCGCAACAACATTCCGATTCGCCCATTCAGGTGATCGCGCACCCCGCGGCCATCGCCCTGGCGATGTTCTTGGGACGAGTTTCCCGCGTAGCAAACCAGGCAGCCACGATTCGCCGATCCGTGGTGCACGTGTTCGAGCCAGCCAGCGAACGCGGCCAGCGCGGCCTCGATGAATTGCAGCAGCAGGTGGTGGGCGTGCTGTCGTTCCAGAAACTGAAAACGGATGTGTTCGATACGCAACTGGCGTTCAATATGCTCGCGCGCTACGGCGAGGAAGCCCTGGAGCCGCTGGAAAGCATCGAGCAGCGGGTCGAGAAGCACCTGGCATCGTTGCTGACCGCCTGGCCCGGCATCCCTATGCCGTCGCTGCGTGTGATTCAGGCGCCGGTGTTTCACGGGCACAGCATCTCAGCCTGGGTGGAGTTTGAAGAGAATCCGGGAGCCGCCGCGCTCACGAAAGCCTTGGCCGATTCCGGCCTCGATGTACGCACCGACGAGCCTCCATCGAACGTCGGCATGGCCGGGCAGAGTGGACTGAGCGTCGGCGCGATCGCTGTCGATCATAACCAGCCGCGCGCGTCCTGGTTCTGGCTGGCGTCGGACAATCTGCGTCTGGTCGCGGAAAATGCCGTCGCGGTCGCCAAGGAAACGTTGTGAATAACGTGGTCAAATATCTCGCGATTCCAGTGCCGCTGCTGTTGGTCTCTTGCGGTTACAAAGTCGGGGCGACGGATACTGTGCTGCCGAAGACCATTCATACCATCGCCATCCCGGCCTTCAACAATCTGACCATACGGTACAAACTGACGGATCAGATGCCGGAGGCGATCTCCCGCGAATTCCTGACGCGCACGCGCTATAAAGTTGTGTCCGATCCCAACACGGCCGACGCAGTCCTGCGCGGCGCGGTGGTCAGCTATTCATTTAATCCCACCATCTTCGATCCGGCGACCGGCCGCGCGGCCTATGCCGAGCTGCACGTGACGCTCTCCGTCACCTTAACCGAGCGAGCCACCGGCAAGGTGCTCTTCGACCGCAAGAACCTCGAGGTGCGCGAAACCTACCAGATCAGCCCGGATGCCACGCAGTACTTCGAGGAAAGCGATCCTGCGCTGAAGCGCGCGGGTCAGCAGGCGGCTCGTTCCATCGTCAGCGCCGTTCTCGAAAACTTCTAATGTCTCCCGAACAGTTTCTAGCGAAGCTGGCGAAGAACGGTCCGGAACCCGCCTATCTCTTCCTGGGTCCGGAAGCGTTCGAGCGGACCCGCTGCCGCCGCGCGCTATTGGACGCGGTCCTTCCTCCCGACGAGCGCGAGAACGGGTTTACTCGCCACGATCTGGATCGGACGCCGCTAGCCGCCGCGTTGGACGACGCGCGTGCGCTATCGCTCTTCGCTTCGCGCCGCTTGATCTGGCTTGCGGGTGTTGAGGCTGCGGTTCCGCGTGCCCCGCGGGGCAAGGCCGCCAGCGAGGAATCGGACGACGAAACAAATGCGGGCGAATCCAGCCTCGCGGCGTATCTGCACGAGCCGACTCCCGACGTGACTCTGGTGATCGACTGCTCGCGCTACGAGTTTGAAGGCGAAGACAAGCCTCGCATGGAGCGCGTCGAAGCGTTCTTCGCGGCGGTTCCGGCAAAAGTCGAGTTCCGCCCGTATGCACCTGAGGCCGCGCGTTTCCTGGCTCAGAAGTTGGCCAAAGAAGCGGGAATCCAACTTGGCTTGGCGGAACTGGCTTTGCTGCTCGAAGCCACGGGCGGCGACGCCTCGCGCATCGCCATGGAAATCGAAAAGTTGCGGCTGTTCGCCGGAACCGCGCGCAAGATCACGGCCGGCGATATCGCCGCATTGGTCCCGGACGCCCAGTCGAGTACGATCTTCGTCCTGGTAGCGGCTCTCGGACGTGGCGATCGCACGAGGGCTCTCGAAATTCTGGACACTCTCTCCCGGTCGGGTGAGTACATGCCCTTGGCGCTAACCTTTCTCGCCACGCAGTTTCGCACCGCCCTGGCGGCTCGCGAAGCAGGCCTGCGAGGCGCCAGCCAGATTCAGGCGCACTTCAATAAACTGGGCGCGCGCATGTGGCCCGAGCGAGCTCGTCAGATTGAGCAGACCATGGACGCGTTTTCTAAAGAGCGCCTGGAGCTGGCGGTGGAGAAGGTATTCGAAACAGATCGCGGACTTCGAGACGCTCGTCCCGACGACCGCATTCTGATGGAAGAAATGGTCTTCGCTCTAACAGCCCGCTAGGCTGCGGCGATCTTGCGAATGCGGATCGAAAGACGGCTCTTATAACGAGCAGCCGTGTTCTTCTTGATGATGCCCCACTTGGCGGCACGATCGATTACGGAGAAAGTCTTCGGGATGAGTTCGGTCGCACCCTTGGCGTCCTTCGATTCCAGGAGCCGGCGCATCGCGCGGATCTGGTGACGCAGACGAGTCTTGCGGGTCCGGTTGACGCCCGTCCGGCGTTCAGTCATTCGGACGCGCTTCAGCGCGGATACTGTGTTTGCCATGGAATCTATAGGATAACGCAGCTGGATTACACTTCACAACTGGGGGCCAAGTACTCCCTAGTACTGCCGGTCCAGCTATCCCCAATTCCGACCTGCTATGCTCGTAGTTGAGACATGAGACGAGAGGGCCTTTCGCCATGAATGGTCGTTTTAAGTTCGCCGTAGTCGCATCCTCCACCTGCCTGGTCGTTTTGTTGCTGTTCGGGGCCGTACGAGGCCGGGGCGCTGGTACCGGAGATCAGCCCTACACGCAGTTGGGTGTTTACACCGACGTTCTGTCGCACATCAAGCAGGACTACGTCGAGGAGCCCGACATGAAGGCCGTGACGGCCGGGGCGATCAACGGGATGCTCGAGGCTCTGGATCCTTTCGCCAGTTATCTCAACGCGGATCAGTATAAGCAATATCAGAAGGAAAAAGGCACCGCGAAAGCCGACGTCGGCTTGACCTTGGCGCGACGCCTGGGCTACCTGACCGTCGTGGACGCCCTGCCTGGATCGGCCGCCGCGAAAGCCGGCCTTTCCACCAACGATGTCATCGAATCCATCAACAACATCGCCACGCGCGATATGCCCCTGGCCTTCGCCGAGATTTTGCTGCAAGGCGAGCCCGGTTCCTCGATTGAGATGAGCGTGCTGACGCCGAAGCAAGCCGATCCGCAGAAAATGACTCTGGTGCGCGCTCCTCTGGTGTATCCGGCAGTTAGCGGGAAGCTGGTCACCGATCAGGGGGCCGAACCCATTGGCTTGATCACCACATCGACGCTGCAGACGGGCCGCGCGAAGGACATCGCCACAAAGATTAACGAGCTTGAAAAACAGGGTGCCAAGCGCCTGCTGCTCGACCTCCGTTATTGCGCGTTGGGACCGGACGAGGAAGGCATTGCGGTAGCGAATCTGTTCATGGACAAGGGTCTGATCACTTATACGCAGGGGCAGAAATCCCCGCGCCAGGATCATCCGGCTACGGCCTCCAAGGCGATCACCAAACTGCCCTTGGTAGTGCTGGTGAATCGCGGAACCGCGGGCCCCGCGGAGATCGCCGCGGGTGCGTTGCTTGACTCCAAGCGCGCCACAGTGGTCGGCGAACCGACCTACGGGGACGCGGCCATTCGCAAAGCCATCACCATGGACGACGGCAGCGCCGTGATCCTTTCGGTCGCCAAATATTACACCCCCAGCGGGAAGGCGATCCAGGACGTGCATGTGACTCCCAATGTTCTGCAAGCGGAGACCACCGCCATTGTGGAGAGCGATGACGACCCGGCCAACGGACCGGTTGCGCCCGCTCAGCCCGCCAAACCCGGCGAGGACGAGATCCTGAAGCACGGTTACGAGTCGTTGAAAGCGATCGTTCCGTAAGGCGCCACAAAGTTTATGCCGCTGTACGAATACCTATGCTCGAAGTGTGGCGAAAAATTTGAAGTGATTCAGAAGTTCTCCGACGTCCCGCTTACCGTTCACGAAGCCTGCGGAGGAACGGTGGAACGGCTGATATCCTTGTCCGGATTTAGCCTCAAGGGCACCGGTTGGTACGCCACCGACTACGCTAAGAGCGGGTCTTCGTCCCAAAAGAAGGACTCCGACAAAAAAGACGCAGAGACAAAGGCCGAGTCAAAGTCGACGGAATCCAAACCTGCTGAATCGAAGTCTTCTGAAAGTAAGACCGAGACCAAGACCGAATCCAAGCCCGCCAGCACCACCACCAAGACCGACTAACACTTCCGGGCTTCAACCCGGGGAATGAAATAAATCGCCACGCGAATCGTCTACCGTAAAAGACGAGTCACGTGACCAGCCTCCTCAATACAAACAATCGCTTATTCATCCTTGCGCGGCAAGGTAAGCGCCAGCCGTCCGCGCTGGCGGCCATCACCGTAGTGCTCGTCATCCTCGGGCTGGTCACCATTCCGGGGCAACTGCTCGCGCGTCTGGTCGTCCGTTTGACCTTGGCGGATGGAACTCAATCCGACGTCCGTACGATTGTCGAGAATATCGGTGGCTTTTTGCCCGTCTACCTGGGCTTGTGGATCTGGCTCCGGGTCTCGATAAAGCGTCCCTTTCGCTCGCTGGGACTGGAAAGCCAGGGCGCGTTCCGGCACGCTCTGGGCGGGGCGCTTACCGCAACGTTGATGATCTCGGTAACCGCCGGGCTGGCAATCGTCTCGGGCGCGGAGCCAGTCGTATCGCAAACCTTAGGACCAACGGCGCTTGGAATCGGACTCTTGAGTCTGATGGCCTACCTTGTGCAAGGGCCGGCGGAGGAAGTGCTGTTCCGGGGTTGGCTGCTTCCGGTAATAGGATCGCGCTATCGTCCATGGATTGGAGTGTTGGTTTCGGCGCTCATTTTTAGCGTTGCGCACTCCGGAAGTCACGGTATCACGTGGCTGGGATTCTTGAATCTGTTTCTCTTTGGAGTCTTCGCCGCCTTCTACGCGCTAGCCGAGGGCGGGCTATGGGGGATTTGCGTGTGGCATGCAGTTTGGAATTGGGCACAGGGCGATGTATTGGGGTTCGCCCTGGACGGGACGCCCCACTCTGGCCTACTTATTTCCATTCGGACGGCTGGTCCGGCCATTGTCACCGGCGGGGACTTCGGCCCGGAGGGTGGACTCGCGGCCACAGCGGTGTTTCTGATCGCCATCGGCATCATCGTCCTGCTCGCTCGCCGAAGTGCCCGACGTTCGCCGAACTAGAAAATCCGGTCCTGCTTGCGCAACGTTCCCACGCTGCCGATGTTAGACACCGCGAACGCCACCCGGAACTGGTTCTCGTCGCGCGTACCGAAGTTGAATCGCCGGTATTGCACGCTGAAGCCGCAGCAATCGGTGTTGTACGTCACCTGGCTCTGCACGAATTGCATCACCCCCAGGCGATAATCGTAAAACGCGCTGAGCCCAACGTTCCAGCCGCGCCGGTTATCGCCGCCGTACGTAACCTGGCCGCGCAACTGGTTGGAACCTGGAGTCCCCAACAGTTGATTGCTCTTCAACAAGAAGTCTCCGAGGGAAACGAACAACTGCTTGACGCGCCGGTCGACGTTGATGCCGCTGTCGATGATTCCGTGCTGCACTGGGTCGTAATCCGCGCGCCACTCCACGTTCAAATTCGATTGATACCGTAGCACGCTCACCACCGGCGACTGGTGCCGCGCGCTATTCACAAACGGAATGCCCGTGAGATCCAAAGTGCTCATCAGGACGTTGGGCTGGCCCGCGATGACCGCGCCTCCGAAGGTCGGATCGAAATAGCGCTTGTACCAAAGCTGCCAGCTGAGTATCTCGGAAACGTTTCCGTTGCTGTCTTTCGACAGGAGGCGGTTGGTCAGCGAATACTCGACCTCGTTCGTATTGTTGAGAATATCCGTGTCATCGAACCGGATCACGTTATTGAAATCCTCGATCCCGGTGACGTAGCGATAGGTCACTCGCGGCTCGATAACGTGTTTGAGCTTGGCTCCTTTTCCGCGACCCATCCACTTGGGGGCGTCGAAGATCCGCGAAAGAGGCGGCACGGAAACGTCCAGCGAAACGTCGCGGGCGAAGTGCTGCACGTTGTCGCCGCTCACCACGTTATTGGTGATACGGGAAGCGTAGGCCATCTCGTGAACGCCGAAGCTCGGCGCAAGGTCGAATCCATGCCAGTGCACGGCGGTCATCACGCGCGGCTCGAACGTCAGGCGCTGCACGAACTGGCGGGTCTGGAACTCGGGCTCGGTGCGGCGCTCCAAGCCGAAGCTGCTATCCAGAGAAAACCACGCGGGCAGATTTCCGATCTGGTGCTCCCGCTCCGTGAATTGAGCCTCGGGCAGCTTGCGAAGCACGATCTCGTCGTTAGGGGCGGTACTTTGAAAGTTGACTTCGCGCTGCGCCACAAAATTGACTCCGTAATCGGACCAGTGCTTGGTGATGTACCCCACCGAGTGAGTTTCCGATGAGACAGCCTCGTCGAAGGACTGCGTGAACTGCTGCCGGAACAGGAACGAGGACAAATACTTCAGGTCGCCGCGAGCTTCCCATCCCTTGCCCAGGTCCGACTTTCCTTCCACCGATAGCACCAATCCGCTGGGCGAGACCGAGTTGGCGTTGGTGCTAGTTATGCCGTACAGCGAGACATCGAAAAAGGTTGTCTTGCTGATCACGCCGCGAAAATCGGCCTGATGCCCGAAACCCGTCTGGGAGTAGAACAATCCGCGGTAGGTGAGGTCGAAGCTGCGATTGATCGCCCAGAAGTAGCCCACGCCCACGGTCTTTCCCCGGACGGAACTGTTGCCGATGCTGGGTGTCAGCAGGCCGCTTCGGCGTGGCTGTTTCTTCAACGATTTGTAGAAGTATGGCGTGTAAAAGATTGGAACTTCTTTCACGTAGAACCACGATCCCTTAGAAATCGCGCGGTCTTCCGGAATGATGTCGAACTTCGGCGATTTCAGCCGCCACCAGGGCGCCGGGATCAGGCAGTCGGTCAGAAATCCGTTGTGCAGAAGATAGCGATCCTCCGTCTTTTCAGCCCATTCCCCGCTAAAGTAAAAGGGATTCTGTGTGGTCAGCAGGCCACGTCGAGCCTCGACGCGGGCGGGCGAAGTCCCACTGACGTTGTAGAATTTTCCAGTCTTGCTCTCGGTGTTGTAGTCGGCCTTGTCGCAATTCAGTTTCTCGCCATGGGAGAAGCTTTCGTAACGAACCTTGCCGCGAGCTTCGGCCTCATGCGTTTCCTGGTTATAGTCGATCTCGTCGGCGGTGAGCAGCACATCCGCCGTCTCGATCCGGGCATTGCCGCGCAGATGCAATACCTTGCCGTCGGATTCCTCTTGATCGGCCTTGGTTTTCGCGGTTTCGCCGGGTCCGGGAGCGGTGGGCCGAGGCGGCCGGACGGCCAGGTTGGGGTTGGGACCGGGCTGGACCGGAACTGTGGGCGGAGGTAAGGCCGGACGGTAGGTTTGAGCGTGTAACGTGATGCTGGATGTAAGGAATCCGGCGAGAACCAGCGCACAAAGTCCGTGACAAACAGGCTGGTTTATGTTACGAAGGATAAAAGAGAAGAAAGAGATAAAAGCTCTCAAGCGCAAACGTAGCAGAGCGCGGCTAGAACAGTCAAGAGCAAAAAGGTCACCCAGCGTCCTAAGTCCGAGGGTGGCCATCGTCCAAGGAGCCCGACCGTATTATGCATTGCCCTCATTGCCGCGCCGTGAACGAGGAGGCGGAGGAGCGGTGCGTCCATTGCGGCCGACGGCTTAACAGTGAGGCGCCTGGGCCCTTTCCTGTCCGTAACGCGCACGTAATCACTGGCGCCGCAACGGCCCCCGCCCTGGATGTCTTTGCCGCGGAGGAACCCCTCCCCGCACAGCCGCAGGATACCCGCAACTATCAGCCGTCTCTTTTTCGTGAGGGGACCGGGGGGAGCAAGGTCATCCCCATCCCGACGCTGACCCCGCTTCACCCTTATCATCGCGACACAGCTCGTGCTGGAACTCAGCGACGCCCGTCGACTCGGTCGGCTTCTCCCATGCGGCCGCAGCATCGCCGTTCGGATTCCCAGCAGACGCTTGGATTTCACGAATCGCCGGCAGAAGTCCGCGTTCAGCCGGGAGAGACTATCGATTGCGATGCGCCCGTCGCGGCGCCCACGCACCGTCTGGTGGCTGCGGCCGTGGACGGCAGCCTGATCCTGGTGGGCGTTGGGGTGTTCCTGGCGATCTTCTTCTTCTCGGGCGGCCAGGTGTCTCTGGATCGCCAGGCACTGTCGTTCATCCTCGGAGTCACGATTGTCATCTCGCTGTTCTATCGGGCACTCTGGTGCCTGGCTAACGGAGACTCCCCGGGGATGCGATTCGCCGGGCTGCGTTTGATAGACTTCGACGGCCGGCGTCCGGACCGCGAACAGCGCGGCATTCGCCAGATCGCCAGCCTGCTGAGTGTGCTCTCCGCCGGACTCGGGTTGGTTTGGGCCCTGGTCGACGAAGAAAACCTTACCTGGCACGACCACATCTCCAAGACGTTTCCGACCACGCAATAACGTTGCGAGTGGGGCAGGTTTTCAACCTGCACGCCGATTTGTAATCGGCGCGGGCGCGGGTTACAAACCCTCGCGCAGGATACAATCCTGCCCCACTTCCGCAAGCGAAGTGGTAGGCTGAAAGGGTGAGTCGCCCGCTGGCCCGCTATCGACCTTCACGCCGCTACATTCTGTTTGCGCTTTTAGCGATCTGCGGGACCGTCTTCTCAGCCTGGACCGGCTTGCGCTGGCCTTCCACCTGGATCGCGGCCGGACTCTTCGGCATAACATCCATAGCGTTGATCGCGCTGATGTGGCAACCGGAAATCGAAATCCATGAGACGCACCTGCAGCTGGGCCGGCGGATTATTCTGTGGCGCGAAATTCGCAGACTGGATCAAACCGGGTGGATCGCTCCACTGGCCGTGACTCTAACCCTTTCCAACGATCGCCGCCTGGTGCTGCTTTACGCCGGCGATCTGGATTCTTCCACCAGCCTGCTGCGTCACCTGCGCCGCTATTCCCGCAACGCCCTGCTGGACGGGATTCCCTATCGTCAGGCCTGGGGAGAACCAGCGGACAAGCCTAAACTCGAAAAGAGGTCCGAGCCTCGAAAAACGCTCGATTCCGGCCCCCAACGTCAGCAGCCGCCGGCCGTTCACAGGCCTCTGCTGCGCCCCGAGGAAGAAGAAGAAATCGAGCGAATGTTTCAACGGCTGAAATCTGTTGGCCGTCTGGATCAACGTGATCAGCGTGACCGCGGATCCGACGAGTAGTAGACTTCGCGCCCTCAAGTGAAGCGCCCGTTCCCTATTTTTGCAGTCGCCGTCGTTGCGATCATCGTCCTGGGGTTCCTCTTTCACAACGCAGTCCTGACAGCGCTCGGTTCCTACCTGGTCAATGCCGAGCCGCCGGAAAAGGCCGACATCGCTCTGGTGCTGGCGGGCGATGGAGAAGGCAACCGGATCCTGAAAGCCGCCCAACTTGTCCGGCAAGGCTACGCCCCCAAAGTGCTGGTCAGCGGGCCTTCCGGAGTCTACGGGCAGTACGAGTGCGATCTGGCGATACCTTTTGCAGTAAAGTCCGGATACCCAGCGTCTTACTTCGTGCACTTTGAAAACGACGCCCGGTCCACGCAGGAAGAAGCGCGCGACGCGATTGCGCGCCTGCGCCAGATGGGCGTGCACAAAGTGCTGCTGGTTACCAGCGATTACCACACGCGCCGATCTGGAAAGATCTACCGTACGGCGGCGCCGGACCTGCAGTTCGTCGTGGTGGCCGCGCCGGACAAATATTTCACGGCCAACGGCTGGTGGCATAATCGTCAGGGAGAAAAGATCGCCTTCAACGAATGGGTCAAGACCCTCACGGAGCCATTCGGAATCTGAGTTAAAATGATGCTTCGTATGAAAAACGTCCTGCTCGCCTCTTCCATGTTGACTTTGGCGTTTTGCGCCGCGGCGCTGGCGCAAACTAAATCCACGGCGCCTGCTACCCCCAAAGCGGCCACCAAGGCCAAAGCCGCCGGACCGAACCTGCTCGACCCATCGACGCTGAAGGCGAGCGCGCCCGCGGTGTATCTGGTGAAACTGAACACGACTAAGGGCCCCATCGTCATCCGCGTCACCAAGAACTGGGCACCCGTCGGCGCCGATCGCTTCTATAACCTGGTTCGCGCCGGATTCTACAACAACAACTACATTTTCCGATCCACCAAACAGTTCGCTCAGTTCGGCATTCCCGCGAAGCCGGAATTATCGCGCGTCTGGATGGAGCGCACTATGCTCGACGATCGTGTGATTCAATCCAACAAGCGCGCCATGATCACGTTCGCATCCACCGGCGACAAGAACACCCGCAGCGTGCAGGTTTTCATCAACAAGGTGGATAACACCTACCTGGACAGCCTGGGATTTCCTGCCTTTGGCGAGGTGATCGAGGGCCTGGATGTTCTCGATATGATCTATTCCGGCTACGGGGAGACGGTCACGGACAAGCAGGGCGAAATCATGAACCAGGGTAATGCTTACCTGGAAAAGAACTTCCCACGGCTCGACAAGATCACCACCGCGGTGATCGAGCCCCTTCCGGCCGAGCCCCCGAAGGACGAACCCAAGAAGGCCGACGATTCCAAGAAGGATGACGCCAAGAAGTAGGCGCCGTCCACCTCCAAAACAAAATCGCGATAAAATGGTTTCCAGAGTGTGTGTGGAAATCGTTCCGCCGCGGCTTTGATCTCAGTAAGTTGGCGTCCTCCGTTCGCGCACGATCTTCCACAGGTTTTTCCTCATCGTAAGTGCGAGCAATGGCACGGCGAAAAAATAACGTAACGGACTGTGACGAACCGGTTAAGGTAAGAAGCACCCCAAAATGATGGCAACCGCGGATCTGACATTTGAGAAAGGTTTGCCCGCAAGCGTAGACACGGAGCGGCTGGTCCTTGGCTCTATCCTGCTCAACGATGCGGTCTACCTCCAGGTCGCGGGCTCGTTATCACCCGAAGATTTTAGCCTGGAGAAGCACCGCCGCATCTACGGCCGCATGCGGGATCTGTACGGCCGCGGCGAGCGCATCGACCGTGTCACTCTTGCAGAAGAGCTGATGAAGCAGGGCCAGCTCGAATCGGTGGACGGCCTCTCGTATTTAGTTGAGCTGGATGCCGGACTCCCGGAGATCACCAACCTCGATAGCTACGTTCGCATCGTCAAGGATAAGGCGATGCTGCGCAAGCTGATCTTCAGCTCGCAGAGGATCATCGACCGGTGCCTGATCGGCGAAGAGCAGCCGGACAAGATCCTGGCCTCGGCGGAAGAATCGCTGCTGAAGCTGGGCGAGGCGTCCGCGAACGAGCAATTATCTTCGCCCGCCAGCATCGTCGAGAGCTTTCCGGGCGGAGCGAACGCCTTTCTCGATCCCAGCCAGCGCGTGCGGGGACTCAGTACGGGATTTGCGAAGTTTGACGAAATGACCGGCGGACTGCACGCGGGGGAGCTGGTCATCCTGGCGGCTCGCCCATCCATGGGCAAGACGGCGCTGGCGCTGAACATCGCCCAGCACGTGGCGACGCATCCGCAGATGCAGAAACCGGTGGCGATCTTCTCGCTCGAA
>Ga0265314_10001595_pt1 | contig 24937 bp, 19 predicted proteins | sample 4126metaG_FD_203106 | JGI IMG/M metagenome (GOLD analysis project Ga0265314, IMG submission 203106) | Rhizosphere microbial communities from Carex aquatilis grown in University of Washington, Seatle, WA, United States - 4-1-26 metaG | ecosystem: Host-associated > Plants > Roots > Rhizosphere >... | reverse complement strand
TTCAAGCTGACCCTTTTGATTCCTTTTGATTCGCAGGGCGATCCGTGGGATACGCAGACAGATATGTTGATGGCACTGATCGGGGCAATCTGCGCACAAGTGATGCCGGGGAAGATGCATGATAAGCAATTAGTACGAAGCTGACCTTTTAGGGTCCTTTGACTTATTGAGCTCCGCAAACGACACCGTGCTTTTGTCCAAGAGAATTACAGATGAATTTTGCATCATAGATGAAGGCTTGGATATTCGGTTTCCCGTTAAAGCACATAATGGTATTTGTGGTGCTTGGCGCTGAAATCAGAAATGTCTGCCCACCGTAGGTTGTCGTGTGGGCCGCTCCATTAGCCGAATTGCCGTAAGCGGTAGCGTTTGCTGTGGTGTATGTCTGGGTAGGCGTGGTGTATGTGCTCAGTTGCTCACGGGTACGTCCATCAATGATTACGAAATGAGTAAATCCGTTCTTCAATGTTAGTTCTGCACTACGAAGCAAAGCTAATTCTTCGGCTCTTTCTATGCGGGTAGAGCCGTTACCCCGGAAGGAAACCCGAAAGACGTTCGTGTCGATTTGTGTTTCGCTGAAACCACCAGAGAGTCCATCAGGTTTATAGGCTGTGGCGCAGCCACCGAGAAGAAGGGCGAAAGAGATAGAGGCGATTTTTCGCATGACTATCAACTCCTAACGTAAGTTAGACAGCTTAATCAGTGTGTATCCTGTACCGAATCTCTCCAAGGTGCAACCTTCAACAACAACACCATCCCCGGTATCGCCAGCAGCGCACACAGCAGGAAGAACATCATCCAGCCCATCTGCTCCACCAGATAACCTGCCGTAGCGTTCATGAAAGTGCGCGGCACGGCCGCGAGGCTGGTGAATAGCGCGAACTGGGTAGCGGTGTAAGCAGGGTGGGTGGTGCGGGCGATGAAAGCGACGAAGGCGGCGGTGCCGACACCGACACCGAAGGCTTCCAGTCCGATGACCAAGCCGAGTTGAGTGAGCTCGGGTGCGCCGATGCTGTTGAAGTGTCCCTGTGCCGCGAGCCAGGCAAAGCCGAAGATGGAGACCACTTGCACCACGCCGAACAGCCACAACGCACGGTTGATGCCGATCTTCAGCATCCACAAGCCGCCGAGCAGGCCGCCGATCACGGCCGGCCACAACCCGGCGTTCTTGGCGATGAGGCCGATCTCGGTCTTGCTGAAGCCCATGTCCAGATAGAACGGCGTCGCCAGTGCGGTGCACAGACTGTCGCCGAGCTTGTAGAAGAACAGGAAGGCAATGATGAGCAGTGCGCTGTTCCAACCTTGGCGCGTGATGAATTCGTGGAACGGCTCAACCACCGCTTCGCGCAAGGTCTTGGGTGGTGTGGCGCGATGTGGTTCGCTCACCAGCAGGGTCATCACCATGCCGGGCAACATGAACAGCGCGGTGATGATGAACACCATGCTCCACGGCAGATGGTCGGACAGGATGAGCGAGAGCGAACCGGGGATGAGCCCGGCGATGCGGTAGGCGTTCACATGTACCGCATTGCCCATGCCCAGTTCATTGTCGCCCAGCAACTCGCGGCGATAGGCATCGAGCACGATGTCTTGCGTGGCGGAGAGGAAAGCGAGCAGGGTGCAGAACAACACGATGGCTGTCATCTCAGTCTGCGGCGAGAATCCGCCGAGCATGGCGATCACCAGCAGCAGGCCGATTTGCGACAGTAACATCCAGCCGCGCCGACGACCCAGCGCGGGTAACACATAACGATCCAGCAATGGCGACCAGATGAATTTCCAGGTGTAGGGAAACTGGATCAGCGCGAACAGGCCGATGGTCTTGAGGTCGATATGTTCACTGCGCAGCCAAGCGGGCACAAGGTTGAATAGCAGGTACAGCGGTAGGCCGGAGGAAAAACCTGTGAACACGCAGATGAGCATGCGTTTGGTGAAGAGTTGCTCCCAGACGGTCATGGCTTAAGAGTCGCGCCGGAACCGATACACCGCCGTGCTGCCGAGCAGGTTGGGCATCACGATCACATCGCTACCGCCCGCCATCACATGCCGTCCGAGGATGCGAATTCCCAAGTGTGCGCAGAGGATCTCGAAATCATCCAGCGTGCACAGGTGGACGTTCGGCGTGTCATACCACTGATACGGCAGCTCGTCCGATACCGGCATGTTGCCCAGCAACACTTGCAGGCGGTTCTTCCAGTAGCCGAAATTGGGGAAGCTGATGATGCCTTCGCGTCCCACACGCACGATCTCGTTCATCAATGCCTCGGTGTGGCGCGTCGCCTGCAAGGTCTGCGACAGGATGACGAAGTCGAACGAGTCCGCCTCGAAGTCTGCGAGGCCGGATTCCAGGTCGTTCTGGATGACGTTCACATTGTTGGCGATGCAGGCGGCGATGTTCGCATCGCTGATCTCCACGCCGTAGCCGCGCACTTCGCGCGTCTCGCGCAGGTAGCGCAACAGGCTGCCGTCGCCGCAGCCGAGGTCGAGCACGGAAGATCCTTGCGGTATCCATGCCGCGATGGCGGCAAAGTCGGGACGTGCCTGGATGATAGAGGTGTTCATCGCACTTCCTCCGCTATTCGATCCATGTAGTTGCGCATCACGGCAAAGTATTGCTCGTCCTGCATCAGGAACGAATCATGGCCGTGCTGCGAGGTGATCTCGGCATAACTCACGTCGCATTTGTTGTGCAACAGGGCGTGAACGATTTCACGCGAGCGGTCCGGCGAGAAGCGCCAGTCGGTGGTGAACGACACAACAAGAAATCTGGCTTTCGCCGCAGCGAAGGCACGGCTCAGGTCGCCGTCCAGCTCGCGTGCCGGGTCGAAATAATCCAGCGCCTTGGTCATCAGCAGATAGGTGTTGGCATCGAAGTATGCGGCGAACTTGTCGCCCTGATAGCGCAGATAGGATTCGATCTGGAATTCGATGTCGAAATTGTAATTGAGCTTGCCGGTACGCAGCTCGCGCCCGAACTTGTCCGCCATCGCATCGTCTGAAAGATAAGTGATGTGACCCAACATGCGAGCAAGGCGCAGGCCGCGTGTCGGCACCACCCCGTGCTGATAGAAGTCTCCGTTATGGAAATCCGGATCGGTGAGGATGGCGCTGCGCGCCACATCGTTGAAGGCGATGTTCTGTGCGGTGAGGTGGGGCGCGGAGGCAATGGCCAGCGCATGCCGCACGCGCTCGGGAAAAGATAGCGACCATTGCATCGCCTGCATCCCGCCCAGACTGCCACCGATCACGGCGGCAAAACGGGTGACGCCAAGCTGATCGGCCAGCCGCGCTTGTGATTCGACCCAGTCTTCGACGGTGATGACGGGGAACGATGCACCATAAGGCTTGCCGGTTTGCGGATTGATGCTGGAAGGGCCGGTCGAACCGTGACACCCGCCGAGGTTGTTCAACCCGATGACGAAAAACTTGTTGGTGTCGATAGGCTTGCCGGGGCCGATCATGTTGTCCCACCAGCCGATGTTTTTCGTGTCGTTGGCATAATATCCGGCCACATGGTGATGGCCGGAAAGCGCATGGCAGATCAGGATGGCGTTGGATTTGTCGGCGTTCAGTGTGCCGTAAGTCTCGTACACCAGTTCATAGCGCGGTAACACCGCGCCGCTCTTGAAAACGAGCGGGGTGTCGAAAGATGCGCGCTGCGCGCTGACGGTTCCAACAGAATTACTCATAAATTTGTTTTGCGGGCAAATCGCGTTGTCGCGAGCTCGCTCAATCCTCGCCTACTACTAACGGTATGTCTCGTCATTCGCTCCGCGGCTCTTGGCGTTTCATCCCGCAAAACGAATTTCAATTTCCGTAGAAAGAAAAAGAAAAACCCGCACAGCTTGAGGCTAGAGCGGGTCTCCTCGCTTTAGCTGGTATGTTTAATGTGCCCCGCAAGCTGAACTCAAATCGGCACAGGACGCAGTGTCCGTGTTTTGCTAAAACCTGTCAACCCTAGTCTTTATGCGGTATTCAGCCTATCCAACAGATCGCGTATCTTCAGCGGATCATCGGCGCGCATGATCTTTTGCACAAGCAGGGTGATCTCCGGCAGGCTGGTGGTGAGCACGCGCTGTTTGGTGCTGAGCAGTTGTGCGGGGTGCATGGAGAACTGGCGCAATCCCAAACCGAGCAGCAGGCGGGTGTAGGCGAGTTCACCCGCCATTTCGCCGCATACCGAGACCGGCACGCCGGCCTTGTTCGCGCCACCGATCACAAGCGCCAGCAACTGAAGCACCGCCGGATGAAGCGGGTCGTACAGGTGAGAGACTTCATCGTCGGTGCGGTCGATCGCCAGTGTGTACTGGATCAAGTCGTTGGTGCCGATGGAAAGGAAGTCCAGCTTTTTGATGAACACGTTGAGTGCCAACGCGGCCGCCGGTATCTCGATCATGCCGCCGATCGGCACATTCGGATCGTAGGCGATGCCCTCATTGGCCAGCCCCAGCTTGGTACTCTCGATGAAGTGCAGGGTCTGGTTGATCTCGGCGACACCTGACAGCATCGGCACGAGTATCTTAAGTTTGCCATAGGCCGATGCACGCAATAATGCGCGCAATTGCGTGCGGAACAGTTGCGGTTCGGCCAGGCATAGACGGATGGCGCGCAGGCCTAGCGCCGGGTTGCTGGCGACGCGCACCGCACCTTTCAGTTGCTTGTCCGCACCAAGGTCGAAGGTACGAATGGTGACCGGCAAGCCGTCCATGCCTTCCACCACTTCGCGGTATGCCTTGAACTGTTCTTCTTCGTCGGGCAGATCGTCGCGATTGAGAAACAGGAATTCGCTGCGGAACAGTCCGATGCCGGTGGCGCCGTTCTCTTTCACCGCTGCGAGATCATGCGGCATCTCGATGTTGGCATGCAGCTCGATGTGCGTTCCATCCAGCGTGTCGGCATGCGCCGTTTTCAGGCGTTTGAGCTTCTGCCGCTCCAGTTCCAACTGGCTCTTGCGCAGCCTGTAATCGGCCAGCAGGTGTTTGTCCGGGTCGACGATGACCACGCCCTGCTCGCCATCGATGATGAGCATGTCATGGTCTTTGATCAGCTCGCGCGCGTGATGCAGGCCGACCACGCACGGCATATTCAGGCTGCGTGCCACGATGGACGTGTGCGATGTCGCGCCGCCAAGGTCGGTGAGGATGCCGGTGAACTGGTGCGGCTTGAGCTGGATCAGGTCGGCAGGGCTGATGTCATGCGCGACGATGATCATCTCCACATCATGTTTGGCACTGGGCGGCACATGACCGGACTCACCGTTCAATGCCTTGAGCACGCGCTCCACCACCTGTACCACATCGGTCTTGCGTTCGCGCAGGTAGGCGTCTTCAAAGGCTTCGAACTGCGCGACCAACTCGTCCATCTGGGTCTTCAGCGCCCACTCTGCGTTGCAGTGCTCGCGCTGGATCATCTCGCGTGCGGCACGGCTGATGTGCTCGTCGCCGAGTATCATCAGGTGCAGGTCGAGAAAGGCATCGAATTCAGCCGCCGCCTGCTGCGGGCGGTAACTGCGCAGATCGGTCAGTTCCTTGCGCGTGGCTTCCAGCGCGGTATCCAGGCGCACCACTTCAGCTTCGACCAGGTTTTTGGGCAGGACGTAATGCGCTACTTCCAGCGAAGTATGTGATACCAGGTGGGCATGGCCGATGGCGATGCCGCTGGAAACTGGTAACCCATGCAGAGTGAAGCTCATTCACCTTCTCCGAAGTGGTCGTTGATAAGCGCGACAAGCGCGGTCATTGCTTCCTGCTCCTGTCCGCCATCGGTTTCGATAGCGATGGTCGTGCCCTTGGCTGCCGCCAGCATCATCACGCCCATGATGCTCTTCGCATTCACGCGGCGGCCGTTGCGCGACAACCACACTTCGCATGGATATTGCGTAGCGATCTGTGTGAGTTTGGCTGAAGCCCGGGCATGCAGCCCGAGCTTGTTAATTATCTGAACATCCTGTTGCAACATCGCTGCCTTCCGAATCGATTGAAACGATACATTCCTTGCCGCCGGCCAGTGCGCGCAGCACCAGCTCGTCCAGCGGTTTGTTGCAGTAGCAGGCCACGCGCATCAGCATCGGCAGGTTCACGCCGGCCACGCCCTCGACACGTCCCGGCTGACACAATCGTCGCGCAATGTTGCACGGGGTTGCACCGAACACATCTGACAGCAGCAGTACACCACGTCCCCTGTCCAACTGGGCGATGAGCGCACGCGCTTCCGATTCTTTTTGAGCCGGGTCATCGCTGGCCAATACCGACAACGCCTTGAGATGCGGCGGTGCACTGCCCATCACATGTCCCACGCAATCGATCAGGCTGTCGCCCAGTCCGTTATGCGTAATAAGCAGAATACCAACCAATCAATACACTCCCGTTAAACGCGCCACCACGGCGATGATCACCAACAGCACGATCCAGCCGTAACGCAATAACCAGCGCAACGCGCGGGCTTTGGACGCATCGTTTTTGTTCTCTTCATCCACGATGGCGCGGATCTGTTTGAGCGCATGCTGTCCTGTTGTGTGCCGGATGTTCTGTTGCAATCGCTCGTCACTATTCATGGCTCGACCTTGCGCGGGGTTTTGCTGTCGGTGAATTCTAGCCGTTTCTGCATGGTTGCGGTGAGATGAACCACGCCCTCGGCGTCGATCAGCAAGGCTTCGTCGAGTTGCATCTGGTGTGCTGCACCTAACCAACCTTGCGCGCCGGAAATGAATAATGGTTTGGACGCGGCATCGGAAGCGAGACCGGCATGTTCGCCGCGCGTCAGTATGGTGACGGCCTGTACGCCCTGTACCGGATAGCCGCTACGCGGATCGATCAAATGGCAATAGCGCTTGCCGTCCAGCTCGAAGTAACGCTGATAGTCACCCGAGGTACCGATGGCTTCGCCGTCATGCAGTTCCAGCGTGGCTAATGGCCCCGGCTTGCGCGGGTGCTGGATGCCGATGCGCCAGGCGCGTGAACCGTGGGTGCCCAGTGCCAATACGTTGCCGCCGATATTGATAAGTGCGTTGTGGATGCCCTGCTGCCTCAATATGCCGGCAGCCCGATCCAGTGCATAGCCCTTGGCGTAGCCGCCGAGGTCGAGTTTGACTGACTTGTTCCGGCTGGTAACCAATACCCCTCTCCCGCTGGCGGGAGAGGGGCTGGGGGAGAGGGTCGATGCTCTAATACCGTCCTTCTCCCCCGTCCCCTCTCCCTCGGGGGGCAAGGGGAGAATAACCAAATCGCTCATCTGCGGATTCGCTTTTACCAGCGCAGTGATCTTCTTCTCATCCGGCAGCACCGCCTTGAAATCATCCGCCTGAAACCCCCAAGCCTGGATCAATCCGCCGATGGCGGGATTGAACAATCCATCCGATTGTGCCGAAACACGAGCGGCATCCTGCAACATCGCGGCCAGTTCGGGCGAGACTCGCTTGCCCTTGCCCTGCGCAATAGCCGTGTTCAGTTCACTCAGTTCCGATGGCTTCCAGGCGTGCAGTTCGTCATGCAAGCGCTGGAACTCATGCATCACAAGTACGACCGCTTGCCGTGCCTTGGCTTCTTCGGTGCCATAGATGGTCACATCTACCTGGGTTCCGAACACATAGGCTTGTTCCTGATAGAGCGGCTCTTTGCCGCAGGCATTGAGCAGCAAAACGAGCAACAGAAGGATAAGGCGCAAACAATACTTCACGCGATCATCTCCTCGATCTCGATCGCCGCCGCCAGCATCGCCAACCGCCCTACCACGCCATAGGCATAGAAGCGGTTGGGCGTATCGTCCGGCGCGCAATCGGGATTGGGGAAGGCGCAGCAGGAGTCGAAAGCCAGCGGCTCGAAGCGCATGCCTGGCGCGTTGAGGTTCTCGTCCACGCCGCGATCGGTGTGCACGCGGTAGAAACCGCCCACCACGTAGCGGTCGATCATGTACACCACCGGCTCGGCCACGGCCTCGTTGAGGTTCTCGAAAGAATAGACGCCTTCCTGCACCAGCACGTCAGAGACTTGCAGGCCTTCCTTTACCACCGCCATCTTGTTGCGTTGCTTGCGGTTGAGGTCGCGCACTTCGCTCGCATCCTTCACCGACATGATGCCCATGCCATAGGTGCCCGCATCAGCTTTCACGATCACAAAAGGATCTTGCTTCACGCCGTACTCGGCATACTTGGCGCGCACCTGCTGCAACACGAAGTCCACCTGCGCGGCGAGGCATTCCTCGCCTACCTTCTCCTGGAAGTTGACCTGGTTGCACACCGCGAAATACGGATCGATCAGCCACGGGTCGATGGAGAGTATCTGTGCGAACTGTTGCGCAACTTGATGGTAAGCCGCGAAATGCTGCGATTTACGCCGCACATACCAACCCGCTTCCAGCGGCGGAAGCATTGACTGCTCCAGATTCTTCAATATATCCGGCGCACCGGCGGAGAGGTCGTTGTTGAGCAGCACCACACAAGGATCGAAATCCGCCACACCGAGACGGTTGCCCCTGCGTTCCAGCGGTTCCAGTGTGAGCGTACTGCCGTTGGCTAATTCTACGAGGGTAGGTGCAGTGATCTCCGGCAGCAGCGAACCGATACGCACCTTCAAACCAGCTTGACGCAGGATGAGTGCCAACTGTGCCACATTCTGCAAGTAGAACTGGTTGCGCGTGTGGTTCTCCGGGATCAGCAGCACTCCGCGCGCTTCCGGGCACACCTTGTCGAGTGTGCTCTGCACCGCATGCACGCACAGCGGCAGGAACTCCGGATTGAGATTATTGAAGCCACCGGGGAACAGGTTGGTGTCCACCGGAGCCAGTTTGAAGCCGCTGTTGCGCAGATCGACCGAGCTGTAGAACGGCGGTGTGTGTTCTTGCCATTGCGTGCGGAACCAATGCTCGATGTTCGGCTGCGCGGCGAGGATGCGCCGCTCCAATTCCAGTATAGGGCCTTTGAGTGCGGTGGTGAGACGGGGAACCATGATAAGTCTGCTAAAAACGATTCAGGCATTCTAGCCGATTGCGAAGGGGAAGTGAGGAGCGGTCAGTGGTAGAATGCGCGCCTTCGAAAATAAGGCAGCGCCATGTTATCCACCGCAAATATCACCATGCAGTTCGGGGCCAAGCCCCTGTTTGAGAACGTCTCGGTCAAGTTCGGCGACGGCAATCGTTACGGTTTGATCGGCGCCAACGGCTGCGGCAAGTCCACGTTCATGAAGATCCTCGGCGGCGATCTGGAACAAAGTTCCGGTGAAGTCATGCTGGACAAGACCGAGCGCCTCGGCAAATTGCGCCAGGATCAGTTCGCCTATGAAGATGTACGTGTGCTGGATGTGGTGATGATGGGACACGATGCGATGTGGGATGCGATGTCCGAGCGCGATGCGATCTACGCCAACCCGGATGCTTCCGAAGAAGATTACATGCGTGCCGCCGATCTGGAGGCGACCTTTGCCGAATACGATGGCTACACCGCCGAAGCGCGTGCGGGCGAGTTGCTGCTGGGCCTGGGTATCGCCATTGAATTGCATCAGGGGCCGATGAGTGCAGTCGCACCCGGCTTCAAGTTGCGCGTGCTGCTGGCGCAGGCGTTGTTCTCCAATCCGGACATCCTGTTGTTGGACGAACCGACCAACAACCTGGACATCAATACCATCCGCTGGCTGGAAGATATCCTCAACGCGCGCAATTCGACGATGGTGATCATCTCGCATGATCGCCATTTTTTGAACAGCGTGTGCACGCACATGGCTGACCTCGATTTTGGCAAGATCACGGTGTACCCGGGCAACTACAACGATTACATGCTGGCTTCCACGCAGGCACGCGAGCAGCAATCATCGGACAACGCCAAGGCCAAGGAAAAGGTCGCCGAGCTGAAGGCTTTCGTGGCACGCTTCTCGGCCAATGCTTCCAAGGCCAAACAGGCTACGTCGCGCGCACGCCAGATCGACAAGATCAAGATCGAGGACATCAAACCGTCCAGCCGCCAGTATCCGTTCATCCGCTTCGAATATGACGAGCGCGAGAAGCTGCACCGAGTTGCAGTGGAAGTGCAGAAGATGGCGAAAGGCTACGACAAGATGCTTTTTTCCAACGTCAACTTTCGTATCGATGCGGGCGAAAAGGTCGCCATCATCGGTCCCAACGGTATCGGTAAGACCACATTGCTGCGTGTGCTCGCTGGCGACCTGCCACCGGATACCGGCACTGTGAAGTGGGCGGAGAAGGCCAAGCTGGGATACTACGCGCAAGATCACGCTGCTGATTTCGCCGAAGACAAACAGATGATGGAGTGGATGACCGACTGGCGCGGGCCATCTGATGACGACCAAGTGGTACGCGGCACACTGGGCCGCTTGCTGTTCTCCGGCGACGACGTGAAGAAAAAAGTGAAAGTATTGTCCGGCGGCGAGAAAGGCCGCATGTTGTTCGGCAAGCTGATGCTGGCCAAGCCCAACGTGCTGCTGATGGACGAGCCGACCAACCACATGGACATGGAAGCGATCGAATCGCTCAACACCGCACTCGACCTGTATAAGGGCACGCTGATCTTCGTCAGCCATGACCGCGAATTCGTGAGCTCATTGGCCACTCGCATCATCGAGATCTCGGCCAAGGGTGTGAACGATTACCACGGCACGTATGAAGAGTTTCTGCGTGACCAGATGGCGGAATGATCGGCCATGCGATCTGGTGCGATCGGCGTATTTGATTCCGGCGTGGGCGGGCTCTCTGTCCTGCACCACATCCACCAGCTGCTGCCGCACGAGAATCTCATCTACGTCGCCGACTCCGGCCATGTTCCCTACGGCGACAAATCACCGCCCTATATCGAAGCACGCTCACTGGCGATCACCAGGTTCCTGATCGAACAGGGCGCCGATGCCATCGTCATCGCCTGCAACACCGCCACGGCGGCGGCGGCGCATACTGTGCGCGTCAAATTCAACAAGGTGCCCATCATCGCGATGGAGCCGGCGATCAAGCCCGCCGTAGCGGCAACGAAGAGCGGTGTGGTCGGCGTGCTGGCGACCGTGGGTACACTGGAAAGCGCGCGCTTCGCCGCACTGCTGGGGAAACATGCCGGACACGTGAAGATCGTTACGCAGGGTTGTCCCGGCCTGGTCGAACAAGTCGAGCGCGGAGAATTGAACACCTTGCACACGCGCGAATTGGTCGAACGCTACACCAGGCCTTTATTGGCGCAAGGAGCAGATACCCTGATTTTGGGTTGCACCCACTATCCTTTTCTCGCGCCCGTCATCCGCGAAGTGGCGGGTGAAGATGTCACGCTGGTGGATACAGGTGCCGCTGTCGCTCGCGAATTGAAACGTCGCATCGAGGTCGAGCTGCCGGAGCGTTTGAGCGTGGGCGTCTCCGGGACGGAAAGTTTCTATACCAGCGGCGAGACAGAGCAGGCGAGCCGCATCATGTCGCTGCTATGGGGTGCGGACATGGAAGTGCAGCGCTTGCCCGAGGCATTCCTTTAGGCGCAAAGACACCATCGTTCATTCCGATTCGGCCTCCGCCACACAGACCTGGTTGCGCCCGCCACCCTTGGCTGCATAGAGACCTTGATCCGCCAGCGAGATCAGCTTCTCGTGTTGGCTGCTCGGTTTCGGTGTGATGCAAGCAACGCCCAGACTGAGCGTGACATACGGGCTGACCTCGCTGGCGGCATGCGGCTTCGCCAGCCCCTCGACTTCGGCGCGTATGCGTTCGGCAACCTTGAGCGCCCCGTCCAGCTCGGTGCCTGGCAGGATGATCGCGAACTCTTCTCCGCCATAGCGCGCCGCCATGTCGGCAGCCCGGAAAGTCTGGCGCAGCAGGACGCCGGAAACACCTTTGAGACATTCATCGCCGCCCTGATGGCCATAATGGTCGTTGTAGCGCTTGAAATAATCCACATCGGCAAGGATCAATGCGAGCGGTTCACCCTGGCGCTGCGCGCGCGACCATTCGATCTGCATCTTCTCGTCGAAACTGCGGCGGTTGGCAAGGCTGGTGAGTCCATCGATGGTTGCCAGCTGCTGCAGGGCGATCTGCGCGTTCTTGTGGTCGGTCATGTCGCGCAGGGTCTCGATCACGGCAATGAGCTGTCCGTCCTTGGCATAGATCGGCCCCGCATCAATGGCCAAATACAGGCGCGTACCCAGACGCGGCATGACGCACCAGTTCTCAGCCTTGATACCGAAGCCGTGCTCGGAGGGTTCGGCATGGTAGCTGTAGAGCGTCGCCAGTTCGTCCACCCGCTTCTGTGCGATCACATCCGCAAGGCACAGGCGTGGCTCGGAATAGAAGGCCTGCCAGTGGTTGCTGCTACCGATCACTTCCTCGGCGGGTATTCCGGTCAGGCGCTCACAGGCATGGTTCCAGATCATCACCTTGCATTCATGATCCAGGACGAAGGTCGGGACGACCAGATGCTGCATCAGGTCGACAGCAAAGGTGCGGTTCTGTACTTGTTGCGGGGTTGTTCTGGCGCCCACCAAATTCTCCTGAACCATATGTTAAACGGGCAGCCTGCACGCTGCCCATCTCGGCATTGTACAGCCGTCAGCACTCAGACAGTCTTCAGCAAAACCTCGAACTGTTCAAGCGGGACCGGTTTGCTGAAAAGATAACCCTGAAAGTGACTACACCCGGACTCCAGCAGCAATCGTCTTTGTTCCTCGGTTTCCACGCCTTCGGCGATGACATCCAGCTCCATGCTTTGCGCCATGGCGATGATGGTGCGTACGATTGCGCGGTCATTGCTGTTACTGGCCAGTTCGCGGACAAAGGATTGGTCGATCTTGATCTGATCGAGAGGCAGTTGCTTGAGATACTGTAGTGACGAATAGCCGGTGCCGAAATCATCCATCGAGAAACTCACTCCCAGCGCCTTGAGTTGGCGCATGGTGCTGATGTCATTCTCGGTGTTCTTCAGCAGCATGCTTTCGGTGATCTCCAGTTTCAGACGCGCAGGGACGATACCGCTGCTCAAGAGCAGGGAATCGATCTGGCCGACGAATTCCTTTGCGGCGAATTGTCGTGCACTGACGTTGACTGAAAGCACCAGCTCGCGGCCCCAGGCATCTGTTTCCCATACTTTGAGCTGAGCGCAGGCACTCTCCAGTACCCACTGCCCGATGGCCAGGATCAAGCCCGTCTCTTCTGCAAGGCCGATGAACGAGTCGGGGAGAACCAGACCATGTTGCGGATGGTTCCAGCGCAACAGTGCCTCCGCACCGATCGGTCGTCCGTCGGCATCTACCTGTAGCTGGAAATGCAGCACGAACTGCTGCAGTAGAAGCGCTTGGCGCAGATCGGCTTCCAGAGATGCGCGTGCTTCAAGTGCTGCCTGCATGGCAGGGTCGAAGAAGCGCAGTGCATTGCGACCGGCGGATTTTGCCTCATACATTGCGGTATCGGCCTGCTTGAGCAGTTCGTCGGCACTGACATCCTGACTGAACAGGCTGATCCCGATACTGCATGAGCTGTGGTACTCGAAGTCCTTCAGATGGTAAGGACGGTTCAGGGCCAGCAGGATCTTTTCTCCCGCAGCCTTGGCCTGTGTTGCCGCCTGGTCCGGTTCGGCACTCAGACCTTCCAGCATCACGACGAATTCATCGCCGCCAAGGCGGGCGACGGTGTCGCCTTCGCGCGCACAAGCACGCAGGCGCTGTGCGATCTCGATCAGCAAACGGTCGCCCACGTCATGCCCTTTGATGTCGTTAAGCGTCTTGAAGTTGTCGATGTCAATGAACAGAAGCGTGGCATGGCCGGTATGGGCATCGCGGGCGGTCAGGATGTGCCGCAAGCGATCCATGAGCAGGCGGCGATTGGGCAATCCGGTGAGCGGGTCGAAGAAGGCAAGCTGGTAGATCTCGGTCTCGCTTTTTTTGCGTTGCGTGATGTCGATGGAGGTGGCAACGTAGTGGGTGACCATCTGCTGCACGCCATCTTGCATAGTGCCTGAGGTGATGGTCAGCCATTCCGGGAATATTTCACCGCTCTTTCGCCGGTCCCAAATTTCGCCTTGCCACTTTCCGGTGTCCTTGAGCGATTGCCACATCTGCGCGTAGAACTTTGCATCATGGCGGCCCGATTGCAGCAGACGCGGGTTCTTGCCGATCACCTCCTCGCGCGAATAGCCGGTCATCGTGGTGAATGCAGCATTCACATCCAGGATAGTGCCATTGGTATCGGCGATGGTGATCCCCTCGGAAGCAGAGTCGAACACGCTCGAGGCGAGCTTCAATCTCCTGGACTGCTCGCTCATGCGGATCAGGGCCAGAACTGCATAGCCGAGCAGCGCCAGCGTTGCCAGCAACAGGAAGAACCGGTATGCGACCGCACGCTGTTGCTGCTGGCTGTAATACCGCCGGTAGGATTCGCTCAGGCCGGAATCTTCGATGCGACTGGTCAGTTTTCCGACAAGGCCGGGCATGTCGCGCTCGAACTGATCTACCTGACGGATATGGTGTATCAGGCCGTCGAGTTGCTGCCGCGCGCGGACGGGCAGGACGGAAGCTTCTTTCTGCAGGGCCATGATTGTTGTATCGAGAACGTTGTGCTCGAGCAGGGCGCCGTTGATGCGATTCAACAGCACGTATTCGACCAGCGCATCGACATGCTCTTTTGTCACCGATCCATGGAGCCAGTCGCGTTCCAGTTCGTTCCGAGCATGGGGCAGGTAGATCAGGGAGTTTTTCAATACGGCGTTGTGAGATTTGAACGTTTCCAGCGCTTCCTGTTTGGAGGCCAAACGCTGTTCGAGCAGCAGTAGTTGCTGCTGGAATTCGGCAAAGTTGCGCAGGTCGGCGGCAACTTCTCCATCGCGCAGATCGCGCTCGATCGAGTGCATGTGATCGATGATGGCAACTGCCTGATCGTAATTGTTCGACAGGCTGAAGTTCAGCTGCAGGACGGCCTCGCCGAGGCGGGCCTCGTCTCTTTGCAACTGGCTGAAATGGTTGAGCAGGGCATTGTGACGGTGCAGGTCAACCGGCTCGGTGAGTACGAACAGCACCACCAATACACATGCCGCCAGAGCTGCTGCGAGCATACGGCTCAGACCCGCATGTCGTTCACTGATGAGGTCGCGCAACTTCATTCGAGTGGCTTGCCTGAATATTCGCCGGTCAGGGTGCGCAGGAATGCGACAAGCCTTGCGATCTCCCCGGCCTTGAGTTTCTTGCCAAGTTGATAGCGTGCCATGACCTGCACCGCGTCCTCGAGTTTTGGTGCAGAACCATCATGCAGATACGGCGGGGTCAAGGCTACATTGCGCAGCGATGGCACCTTGAAGAAATAGCGATCCTGTTCGTGCTTGGTGATGCTGAAGCGTCCCAGGTCGGCATCGGTGAGATGACCGCGCACCGCGAAGTAATCTTCCATGATGCCCAGCTTCTGGTACATGTTACCGCCGATGTTCAGGCCCTGATGGCAACTGGCGCAGCCTAGCTGCTTGAACAAGGCGTAACCGGCTTTCTCTTCCTCGTTCAGGGCGTTCTGATCGCCGCGCAGATAACGGTCGAAACGCGAGTTTGGCGTGATCAGCGAGCGCTCGAAGGTGGCGATGGCGTCCTTGACGTTATGCGGCTGGATGCCGTCGCTGTACAGTTCCTTGAAAGCAGCGCTGTATCGCGCATCTTTGGAGATCGCCGCGAGCGCCTGCGGCCAGGTGCCGCCCATCTCGACCGGGTTCTGCAACGGGCCGTCGATCTGGTCTTCCAGGGCCTCCGCACGGCCGTTCCAGAATTGGCGGAAGTTGAGGCCGCTGTTGAACACCGTTGGCGCATTGATGCTCCCTTCCTTGCCGCCGATACCGATCGATCGGGGCAGGCGGTCTACACCTCCGGCTGCAAGGTTATGGCAGTGAGCGCAAGACACCGTACCATCTCTGGACAGCGCCGGGTCGTTAAAAAGCCGCTCGCCCAGCGCGACCTTCCTGCTGTCCAGTGCTAGTGTCAACGGCAAGGGGGTGATGACGTCCGTGGCCGCACTGGCCGGCTCTTGAGTCATGGACAGGGTGTATCGGTCCGACAGTTCGGGCCTGTCGAGAGAGGCCCAATAAATCCAGCCGATCCCTCCCAGAAAGAGAGAGGTCAGCAAGGCAGCAACTATCCATGTCCTGCGTTTGATCATTGCTTAGCCCTGGAGAAGAATATTTCAGCAGGCAAAGGATACCTTGAAATCGAAGTGGATAAGACAAATTGGACATTGGCACGTGTGTTTCCAACCTGTCTTGAGCGGCAAATTTCAAGTCGACAGCAGGCGCTCGAATTCTTCGATCGGCAGTGGTTTGCCAAACAAATAACCCTGATAGGCATGGCAGCCATGTTGTTCGAGGAATGCGTGCTGTGCCCGAGTTTCCACGCCTTCAGCGATGACATTCAAACCGAACGCCTGCCCCATGGTGATGATGGCGCGCACGATGGAGGCATCGTTGGCGTCGGTGGCGAGTTCGCGCACGAACGACTGGTCGATCTTCAACTGATCCAGCGGCAGCCGCTTGAGGTAGGAGAGCGATGAATAACCGGTGCCGAAGTCGTCCATGGAAAAGCCGACGCCCAGCATTTTGAGGGCATGCATCTTGATGATGGTGTCGTCCACATTGTCGAGCACCAGACTTTCGGTCAGCTCGATCTTCAGACGCGTCGCATCGATGCCGCTGGCGACAAGCGCCTGTTGCACTTGTTCGATGAATTCCGCCTGTCGGAATTGGCGTGCGCTGACGTTGACCGCCAGCCGCAGATCGCGCGTGGCAGCCGCGTCCGACCAAGCCTTGATCTGCGTACAGGCGGTCTCCAGCACCCAGCGCCCGATGGGCAGGATCAGGTTGGTCTCTTCCGCCAGCGGGATGAAATCGCCGGGAGGGACAATACCCCGTTCCGGATGGCTCCAGCGCAACAGCGCTTCGGCGCCGACAACGCGCTGTTCATTGTCGATCTGCACCTGATAATGCAATTGCAATTGACCGAGCTGCAAGGCCAGATGCAGATCGTCTTCCAGCGCGCTATGCTCGTCCAGGGCGGTCTGCATGGCCGGATCGAAGAAGCGCAAGACATCCCGTCCGGCCTCTTTGGCTTTGTACATGGCCAGATCGGCGTGTTTTAGCAAGGTTTCCACCGATTCGTTGTGGTCATAGAACAAGGTGATACCGATGCTGGATGTGCAATGGAACTCGCGCCCGCTCAGGTCATACGGCTGTGCCAGCGCCTCGCGGATCTTTTCCCCCACCAGCTTGGTTTGAATGGCAGCCTCGCCCGCGCCTTCGCTCAGATTTTCCAGCATCACCACGAACTCGTCGCCGCCCAGCCGCGCGACCGTGTCGCCTTCGCGCACATTGGCCTGGATGCGGTGGGTGGCCTCGATCAATAACTGGTCGCCGACATCATGCCCGCGCGTGTCGTTGAGATTCTTGAAATTGTCCAGATCCAGGAACAGCAGCGCGCCGTAACGTCCGCTGCGGCTGCTGCCGGACAAGCCCTGCCCCAGCCGGTCGAGCAACAGGCGGCGGTTGGGCAGATTGGTGAGCGGATCGTAGTAAGCCAGGCGATGGATCTCGGCCTCCGCTTCCTGATTCTGGGTGATGTCGGAAAAGGCTGCGACATAATGCGTGATGTTGCCGACGTCGTCGGTGACAGCGGAGATGGTCAGCCATTCGGCGTAGATCTTGCCGCTCTTGCGCTTGTTCCACATCTCGCCCTGCCAGTAGCGTTTCTGCTTCAGGCTTGACCACATGCGCTCATAGAACGCCGCATCCTGGCGTCCGGATTTAAGGAGGGCCGGTGTCTTCCCCAGCACCTCCTCTTCGCTGTAGCCGGTGAGCTGGGTGAAGCCCTGATTGACGCGCAGGATGACCGAGTTGGCATCGGTCACCAGCATGCCTTCCTGCGACTCGAATGCAATGGCGGCGATGCGCAATTCGGTTTCGAGTCGCTTGTGTTCGCTGATGTCGGTGAGCGTGATGCGCACTGCCGACACACCGGCGGTCTCGATATGTCGACTGTCGAGTCGGGCATGAAAGTGGGAAGTATCAGCATGCTGCAACAACAACTCGCAACTATGCTGTTCGTTGTGCTGCATGTCATTCGTGAAATGCCGATACCAGAGTTCATGGCTCTCGGCAGCGACAAACTTTGAAAAGCGCCGCTGCAGCAGGTGTTTGCGTTCAGTTCCCAGCAGTGCGGCAGCGGTGAGATTGAGCTCTTCGATCAAGCCTTCGCGGCTGAGGGTGAGATAGGCAACGGGGGCAAAATCATAAAGATCGACATAACGGTCACGCGATTCTTCGATGAGGATGTGCGCCTGCCGCAAAGCCTCGTTCTGCATCTCCAGCTCGATCTGGTGCACTTGTAGTTCATGCAGCAGTTCATCGGTGGCGCGGAGAGGCGGTGCCGTCGGCGGCGCATGGACGAGCAGCGCTTCGGCTTCGGTGCGCAACCGGTCAGGTTCGATTGGTTTTTTGCTCAGAATGCGCTCCCCGACAAATTTCTGCTGCTCGCCAACTTGGCGCTGCCAATAGCCTCTTTAACCGTGGGCTTATTTGCATTCACAGTAAGGCCGATGGGGATTCCCGTCAAATCATTTCCAGCAGACCGCAGGTCGGACTTCAGTCCGACTTGTCGGGTTAAAACCCGACCTGCAATTCATAGCGGGCATCCTCGTCAAATCATTTCCATCGCCAGCAATATCAGGGTGGAACCCCCGCTCGCATCGACGATGCGACGGGCGTTGAGCAGCATGCTGCGCTGGCCGATGGCCGGGAACTCATGCTCCACCAGATAACCTTCGAAGCCCTGGTTGTTGGGCAGGATGATCTCCAGCAGCGAACGCAAGGTCTGGATGTCCCATTGATGGTCGCCCAGTTCGTAGATCGTGCGTCCCACGGTGACATCCGGCGTCGTCTCGAAAGTGCTGTAGAAAGAGCGGCTGGCAGAGACGACCTTCATCGCGCCATCCAGTACGATCAACGGCTCACGCACGGTATCGATGATGCCCTCGGCCAGTTTGCGCGCGGCCTTTTCCGCTGTTTCAGCCCCGATGCGCTGGCTGATGTCGGTGAAGGTCATCACCACGCCTCCGATCACATTATCCAGTGTGCGGTAGGGGCGGATGCGCGTCAGGTAACTTGCGCCACCAAGGGTGCGGACTTCACGTTCGCGCGGCACCAGTGAATCGAGCACGGCCTGTGCATCAGTGAGCAGATCGTCGTTCGCGATATTCGATTTGATGTCGTTCAACGCCCTGCCCGCATCCGAAGCGACCAGACGATAGACCTCGCACGCCTCGCGCGAAAAGCGTTTGATGTTCAGATGTGTGTCGATGAAGATGGTGCCGATATTGGTGTTTTCGAACAGGTTCTTCATGTCGTTCTGCATGCCGGTGAGCTGCTCGATCTTTGTCTGCAACTCGGTGTTGACGGTCACCAGTTCTTCGTTGACCGAGCGCAGCTCTTCCTTGGAAGTCTCCAATTCCTCGTTGGTGGATTGCAGCTCTTCGTTGGTGGACTGCATCTCTTCATTGGCGGACTTGAGCTCTTCGTTCGAGGCTTGCTGTTCCTCGATAGTGGCTTGCAGGTTCTCCTTGGTGTAGGACAACTCGCGTTCCAACTCCTCCACGCGCAGGGCCTCGCTATGCTTAGTCGAGGCGCTCTTGCTGCGTGATGCCTTGCCGGGGGGCGGGGAGATGACATCCTGGAAACTGACCAGCAACAGTTTTTCGCTGGTGCCCGGATCGTGCAGCGGACGCAGGCTGAAGCTCATGCATTGCAATTCTCCATTGCTCTTGATCGTCACTTCGTGACTCGGTGTCGGCGATCCCTCATTGGCATTATGCAGCGCGTTGCGCAATTCGAGCTGCAATCCATCGCGAGCCATCTCGATGACATTCAAGGTGGCATGGCCGGGCGCCGGACGCAGGTATTTTCCGGTGTCACCATGCACGAAGAGGATGTTGCCTTTCAGATCGATTACCACCGAAGCGGGGGCGAAAGATTGCAGCAATGCGCGCTTGGTGAGTTCGGCGAAGTTGGGTTCCTTGATGTTCTTGGTCATTTCATCTGGCTCTGTTGTGTTGTTATGGCCCGCCCACGATAGCCCGCCGGACAATACTGCGCGGGCGGAGGCTATGGAATGAGTGGCGCGGTAGAACTTCCACTTGCGGTTGAAGGAAGAAAATAATTCCGGGTTGCCGCCTATGCTTTCCGAGGGCGACAGGAATAACACGCCACCCGGCTTGAGCGCGTAATGGAAGGCCGGGATCAGGCGGTTTTGCAGTTCCGGCTCAAGGTAGATCATCAGGTTGCGGCAGCTGAGCAGGTCGAGCTTGGTAAAAGGCGGATCCTTGATGACGTTCTGGACGGCGAACACCACCATGTCGCGAATCGACTTCTTCACCCGATAGCCCGCTTCGTGCTTGTCGAAGAAGCGGCGCAGCCGGTCCGGTGAGACATCCTGCGAGATGTTGGGAGGATAGACGCCGGCGCGTGCGGTGGCGATGGCATCGTCGTCGAGGTCGGTGCTGTATATCTGGGTATTGAACTTCTTCTGGTTCTCTTCCATGTATTCGCGCAACAGGATGGCGATGGAATAGGCTTCCTCACCGCTGGCGCAGCCGGCCACCCAGATGCGGAACGTGTAGTCCTCAGGCTTGCCTTCCAGCAACAACGGCAATACGTCCTGCTTCAATGCGACGAACGCATCCGCATCGCGGAAGAAGCTGGTGACGTTGATCAGCAATTCCTTGAACAGCACCTGCACTTCGGCCGGCTTTTCCTTGAGATAGCGCGCATAGAGTTCCATGTCCCCGAAGTTGTGCTGCGACATGCGCCGTTCGATTCGGCGGCCGATGGTGCTTTTTTTGTATAGTGAGAAATCGTGGCCGGTGGCGGAGCGCAATGTCATCAAAATCTGGCCCAGGCCGCCGGTCGATGTCGTGACGGGCGGCGTTCTTTCCGGAGTGGCGCCCGGCTTGCCGGCGCTGTTCAGTATGCGTCCCGGCATTTTTTCCACGGGCAGGGTATAGGTGGCGTAACCCGCCTGGATGGCGCTGGTCGGCATACCGTCGTACTTGGCTGTGGTCGGCTCCTGCACCAGCGTGATGCCTCCCGCGCCCTGGATGGCGCGCAGCCCCAGTGTGCCGTCGGTTCCGGTTCCGGACAGGATGATGCCTACCGCGTTTTCACCCTGATCCTCGGCCAGCGAGCGCATGAAACCATCGATCACCATACGCTCGCCGCGCGGCGCATCGCGCGGGCTGAGTTGCAGTGCACCATGAAAGATGTCCATGTCGTGGTTGGGCGGGATCACGTACACGTAATTCGGTGCCACGCGCATCTGATCCTTCGCTTCGAAGACTTGCATTGGAGTGGAGCGTTGCAGAATCTCGGTGAGCAGGCTGTCGTGATCGGGGTCGAGATGTGATACCAGCACGTAAGCCAGGCCGCTATTGGCGGGAACCGAGCGAAAGAACTGCTCGAAAGCCTCCAGCCCGCCCGCCGACGCGCCGATGCCGACAATATGGAATCCGGTATCGACCAAGGGAATTTTTATAGCGCCGCTCTGGACAGAGGAAGCGGGTGTTTTTGTTTTCTTAACCGCTTTTCTGGTCACCACTGGATTCTCCTCAACAACCGGCCTGCCCGTTAACGTTTCCATCCTACTCCGAATTTAAACGCAGACAGCTTATTACTCGGCTTTATCCGTTAGAATTTGCGCATCTTCCTTCAGGCTTCGGGCATGACTACTGCACAGCGTTACACTTTGACCATCTCCTGCCCCGACCGCGCGGGCATCATCGCGGCGGTGAGCGGCTTCATCGCGCAGCATGGCGGCTTCATCGTCGAGGCGAGCTATCACACCGAGCAGGGGGCGCAGCGCTTCTTCATGCGCCAGGAGATACGCGCTGATTCGCTGCCGTTCGGCGCCGAGGAATTCCGGCGCCGCTTTGCATCGCTCGCACAGGAATTCGGCATGGCGTGGCAATTGGCCGATTCGGCCATCAAGAAACGGCTGGTGGTGCTGGTGAGTAAGCAGGATCATTGTCTGGACGACTTGCTGCACCGCTGGCGCAGCGGCGAGTTGCAGGTGGACATCCCCTGTGTGATCTCCAACCACGAAGACTTGCGCAGCTTCGTCGAGTGGCATGGCATCCCGTTCATCCATGTCGACATGCAGAACAAGACTGCGGCGTTCGACAGGATCGCGGAACTGTTCGAGCAGCATCGCGGCGACAGCATGGTGCTGGCGCGCTTCATGCAGATATTGCCGCCGTCGTTGTGCCAACGTTATTCGGGGCGCATCATCAATATCCACCACAGTTTCCTGCCGTCCTTTGTCGGCGCTAAGCCGTACCACCAGGCCTACCTGCGCGGCGTGAAGCTTATCGGTGCGACCTGTCATTACGTCACCGACGAGCTCGATGCCGGCCCGATCATCGAGCAGGACACCGTGCGTATCGACCACGGCGACACGGTGGATGATCTGGTGCGCTACGGACGCGATATCGAGAAGACAGTATTGTCGCGCGGCCTGCGCTACCACGTGGAAGACCGTGTGCTGGTGTGTGGCAACAAGACCATCGTGTTCCGCTAAGTCGTACACGAGCGCAACAAAAAAAGCCGTGGCTATCCACGGCTTTTTGTTGCTGCTTGTGCGGTGTTACAACCCCAACTCGCCCCACATCGCATCCACCTTCGCTTTCACCGCCGCGTCCATCACGATAGGCGTGCCCCATTCGCGCTGCGTCTCACCCGGCCATTTGTTGGTGGCATCCAACCCCATCTTGCCGCCCAGCCCGCTGACGGGTGAAGCGAAGTCGAGGTAATCGATCGGTGTGTTCTCCACCAGCAGCGTATCGCGCACCGGATCCATGCGCGTGGTGATCGCCCACATGACCTCTTTCCAGTCGCGCACGTCGATGTCGTCATCCACGACAATGATGAACTTGGTGTACATGAACTGGCGCAGGAAACTCCAGATGCCGAACATCACGCGCTTGGCGTGACCGGCATATTGTTTCTTGATGCTGACCACCGCCATGCGATATGAACATCCTTCCGGCGGCAGGTAGAAATCGACGATCTCGGGGAATTGTTTTTGCAGCAGCGGCACGAACACTTCATTCAGTGCCACACCCAGCATGGCCGGTTCATCGGGCGGTTTGCCGGTGTAGGTGGAGTGATAAATGGGATCGCGACGCATGGTGATGCGCTGGATGGTGAACACAGGAAACTTGTCCTGTTCGTTGTAGTAGCCGGTATGGTCGCCGTACGGCCCTTCCAGCGCGGACTCACCCGGATGGATCACGCCTTCCAGCACGATCTCGGCGGAGGCGGGCACTTGCAGGTCGCTGCCCAGACACTTCACCAGTTCGGTCTTGCTGCCGCGCAGCAAACCGGCGAACTGGTATTCGGACAATGAATCGGGAACGGGTGTTACCGCGCCGAGGATGGTCGCCGGATCAGCGCCGATCACTACCGCCACCGGGAACGGCTGCCCCGGGTTCTTCTCGCAGTGATCGCGAAAATCCAGCGCCCCGCCGCGATGCGCCAGCCAGCGCATAATGACCTTGTTCGGCGCAATGACCTGCTGGCGATAGATGCCCAGATTCTGGCGCGGCTTGTTCGGCCCGCGTGTTACAACCAAACCCCAGGTAATGAGCGGTGCGACATCACCCGGCCAGCAATGCTGGATGGGCAATTTGGACAGATCGACGTCCATGCCTTCCCACACGATTTCCTGGCAAGGCGCTGAAGAAAGCACCTTGGGCGACATGGTGAGCACCTGCTTCAGGATCGGCCATTTGTCCCAGGCGTCTCTCAAACCCTTGGGCGGTTCCGGCTCCTTCAGATAAGCGAGCAGCTTGCCGACCTCCCGCAATGCGCTGACGTTCTCCTCGCCCATGCCCAGCGCCACGCGGCGCGGCGTGCCGAACAGGTTCGCCAATACCGGCATCTTGTGGCCGATCACGTTCTCGAACAGCAGCGCCGGGCCCTGCGCGCGCAAGACGCGGTCGCAGATCTCGGTCATTTCCAGATGGGTGGAAACGGGCGCGGTGACGCGCTTAAGTTCGCCGATGCTCTCAAGTTGAGAGATGAAGTCGCGCAGGTCTTTATATTTCATTCTTCACTTCCTGTAGGTCGAGTTTCAACCCGACATGTCGGACTGAAGTCCGTCCTACACATGCTGTTAATAGAATTTAGCTTCGCCTTCAGGGCGCGTCTTGAACCGCTTGTGCAGCCAGAAATACTGTTCCGGCATCTCGCGCACACGATCTTCGATGAAGGCATTCATGCGCCGTGCATCGGCGATGTCATCGCCGCTCGGATAATTCTCCCATGCCGGATAGAAAGTCAGCACGTAACCTTCTCCGCCCGGTAGCAGACGCGTGATGCTGGGCACGACCTTGGCGCCGGTCATCTGCGCGATGCGCGGCACCGAGGTCATGGTCGCGGCAGGCACGCCGAAAAAGGGAATGAATGCGCCGTCACGGACACCCTGATCCTGATCCGGCGGGTAGATGAACGGCAGGCCCTTCTTCATCCCCTTGAGGATGGGGCGCAAGCCTTCCTGGCGTGCATACAGATGCTGATTGAGGAAGCGGGCGCGTTTCTTAAGCAGCAGGTCGGTCAGGTACAGGTTCTTTTGCTTGGAATACATGCACACCGTATCCACCTGCTGTGCGATCCACTGCCCGCCGGTGTCCATGCCGACGAAATGCGGCGTGAGCAGGATCATGGCTTGGCCTTTCACCGCTTTGAAATGCTCCACCCCCTCGACGCGGATCAGCGAGTTGATGCGTTCCGCACTCGACCACCATACGATGCTGCGCTCGACCAGACCGCGCATGAACATGCGGAAATGCGCGCGCAACAATTTCCTGCGCGCAGCTTCATTCATGTCGGGAAAGCACAGCTTGAGGTTGATGTCGCCGACCCGGCGGCGCTCGGCAGCAAAGGGATAGGCCAGCGTTCCAAGTCCAT
>Ga0265314_10001594_pt1 | contig 24946 bp, 23 predicted proteins | sample 4126metaG_FD_203106 | JGI IMG/M metagenome (GOLD analysis project Ga0265314, IMG submission 203106) | Rhizosphere microbial communities from Carex aquatilis grown in University of Washington, Seatle, WA, United States - 4-1-26 metaG | ecosystem: Host-associated > Plants > Roots > Rhizosphere >... | reverse complement strand
GCAAGCCGCTGCACGAGTCGCGCGACGAGGTCGAAGAGCTCGTGCAGTACTGGCGCAACGCTGCCGAGGACGGCAAGCGGCTCGAAGGGCGTCTCGCCAACTCGTTCACGCCCGGCAAGCGCGTGCTTCTCGTGCGGCGACCGCGCGGCGTGATCGGCGTGATCACTCCGTGGAACTGGCCGTACACGATGCCGGCCGAGCTGGTCGCGCCCGCGCTCGCGTCGGGGAACACCGTCGTGTGGACGCCCGCGTCGTCGACGGCGGTCGCCGCCGTCGCGCTCGCGGAGTGCGTCGTCGAGGCCGACCTGCCGCCCGGCGTCTTCAACCTGGTCACCGGGCCGGGCTCGGTCGTCGGCGACGAGATCGCGCGCAACCCTGGCACGCACGGCGTCGGCTTCATCGGCTCGACCGAAACCGGCCGCCGGGTCGCGGAGGCAGCCGCGGGGAAGGCCGCAGTGCTCGAGCTCGGCGGCAACGGGCCGGTCGTGGTGATGGACGACGCCGATCTCGACCTCGCCGCCGAGGCGACGGTCACGGCCTGCTTCATGTGCGCCGGTCAGAGCTGCACCGCCGGCGAACGACTGCTCGTCCATCGCGCAGTACGCGAGGAATTCGTCGCGCTGCTCGCCGAAAAGGTGCAGCGGGTCGTGCTCGGCGATCCGTTCGCCGAGACGACGACGATGGGGCCACTGAACAACGCCGGCGTCGCGGACAAGATGGACGAGCACGTCGAGGACGCCGTCCGCCGCGGCGCGACCGTGATCTCGGGCGGCGCGCGCGCAACCGGCTACCCCACGAACCTCTACTGGCAGCCGACCGTGCTCGACGGCGTCCCCGCCGATTCGCTCGTCGCGCAGGAAGAGACGTTCGGCCCGATTGCGCCAGTCGTCTCGATCGACTCGCTCGACGATGCGATCTGGCTCGCGAACGCGTCGCCCTACGGGCTGCTCTCCGCGATCTTCACGCGCGATCTCGCGCAGGGACTGCGCTACGCCGACGAGGTGCGCACCGGCTGGGTCAACATCAACGACTCGTCGAACTACTGGGAGTCGCACCTGCCGTTCGGCGGGCGCTCGGGCACTGCCAGCGGGATCGGCCGGGTCGGAGGCAGCGCACCGATGGAGTCGTTCACCGAGCTCCAGACGATCGTCGTCGCATGAGCCGTAGGCTCGACGGAGGCTCACAGGTAGCGCAGGTGCCGGCTTTGCCGGTGCCGGAGCGGAGACTCATAGGGCGACCGAAGGTTGCCCTATGAGCTGGGACTACGTCATAGTCGGCGGCGGTTCCGCGGGATGCGCGCTCGCCGCGCGGCTGACGGAAGACGCCTCGACGCGGGTGCTCGTCCTCGAAGCGGGGCGCCCCGACTCGTGGTGGGACCTCTACATCCACATGCCGGCGGCGCTCTCGTTCCCGATCGGCAGCCGCTTCTACGACTGGAAGTACGAGTCCGAGCCGGAGCCGTTCATGAAGGGACGCCGGATCTACCACGCGCGAGGCAAGGTGCTCGGCGGCTCGAGCTCGATCAACGGGATGATCTTCCAGCGCGGCAACCCGCTCGACTACGAGCGGTGGGGGCTCGAGGACTGGGACTACGCGCACTGTCTGCCGTACTTCAAGCGCATGGAGACGTGCTTCGCCGGCGCCGACGAGTGGCGCGGCGGAGACGGCCCGTTGCTGCTCGAGCGCGGGCCGGCCGACGGGCCGCTGTTCGGCGCGTTCTTCGACGCCGTGCAAGAGGCCGGCTACGAGCTGACCGACGACGTGAACGGCCACCGCCAGGAAGGCTTCGCGAAGTTCGACCGCAACATCCGCCGAGGACGCCGCTGGAGCGCGGCGCGCGCGTATCTCCACCCGGCGATGTCGCGGCCGAACCTCGAGGTGCGAACGCGCACGTTCGTCGAGCGCGTCGTCTTCGAAGGAACGCGTGCCGTCGGCGTCCAGGTGGGCGGCAAGACGATTCGCGCCGGCGAGGTGATCCTCTGCGGCGGCGCGATCAACTCGCCGCAGCTGCTGCAGCTCTCCGGCGTCGGCAATGCGACAGAGCTCGGCGAGCTCGGTGTCAACGTCGTCCACGACCTGCCTGCGGTCGGTGAGAACCTGCAGGACCACCTCGAGGTGTACGTGCAGTGCGCGTCGAAGCTGCCGGTCACCGTGGCGCCGGCCTACAAGTGGCGCAACCGGCCGCTCGTCGGGTTGAAGTGGCTGCTCTTCAAGTCGGGCCCGGGCGCGACGAACCACTTCGAAGCCGGCGGGTTCATCCGCTCGAACGACGACGCTCTCTATCCAAATGTGATGTTCCACTTCCTGCCGATCGCCGTGCGCTACGACGGCACCGCGCCACAGGGCCACGGCTATCAGCTGCACGTCGGGCCGATGTACTCCGACGCACGCGGATCGGTCAAGATCACCTCGACCGATCCGCGCGTGCATCCGGCGCTGCGCTTCAACTATCTCTCGACCGACCAGGACCGGCGCGAGTGGATCGAGTGCGTGCGCGCGGCCCGCTCGATCCTGACGCAGCCCGCGTTCGACCCGTTCAACGGCGGCGAGCTGTCACCGGGCGCCGGCGTGGCAACCGACGACGAGGTTCTCGACTGGGTGCGCCGCGACGCCGAGACGGCGCTGCATCCTTCCTGCACGTGCGCGATGGGAACCGTCGTCGACCCGTCGTCGCTGCGCGTCTACGGGCTCGACGGCATCCGCGTCGTCGACGCGAGCGTGTTCCCGAACGTCACCAACGGCAACATCTACGCGCCTGTGATGATGGTCGCCGAAAAAGCCGCCGACCTGATCCGCGGCAACACGCCGCTCCCTCCGTCCGACGCCGTCTTCTATCGCCATGACGCTGAGCGAACTGCAAGTCGGTGAGCTCCTCGCCGCGCTCGGCGAGCGGACGCCCGCTCCCGCGAGCGGGGCCGCCACCGCGCTGACCGCTGCGATCGCCGGGGCGCTCGTCGAGCTCGCCGGCCGGTTCGCGGGAGACGAGGAGTCGGTCGTGCGCGCGAAGGTGCTGTGGTCGCGACTCTCCGAGCTCGCAGATGAGGACTCGGCCGCGTACACCGCGTTCATGGCCGACCGCAACGATGAGACGCGCGCGCGCACGATCGCGGTGCCCGAGGAGATCGCGGCGTGTGCGGACGAGCTTGCGGCGCTGGCAGAGCATGTTCGTGGCCAGCTCCGCTCGTCGGTCGTCGGCGACGCCGAGGCGGCCGGCGAGCTCGCCAGCGCCGCAGCGCGCATCGCGCGTCGCCTCGCCGAGTTGAACCGCGGCTAGCGGTCCTCGGCAAACCACGGATTCGCGGCCGGGCCGGGAGGAGGATCCTGGCAGGGTTGCCGGTCGATCTCGATACACGGCCGATCCTCGTCTTCTGGGAGACGACCAGGGCTTGCGGCCTCGCATGCAGGCACTGCCGCGCCTCGGCGATCGCGGAGCCGTTGCCCGGCGAGCTCACGACGCACGAAGCGATCGATTTCCTCGAGACGCTGACGGGATTCGGCCTGCCGCGGCCGGTGCTCGTTGCCACCGGCGGCGACGTGCTGATGCGGCACGACCTGAACCTGATTGCCGAAGAGGCCGCCGCGGACCGGATGCCGCTCGCGCTCGCGCCGAGCGTGACGCCGCTGCTCACGGGCGAGCGGATCGACGCGCTGCGCCGGCACGGCTTGAAGATCGCCTCGATCAGCCTCGACGGCGCCCGAGCGGCGACCCACGACAGCGTGCGTGGCGTCGATGGCCACTTCGAGCAGACGCTCGAGGCGATCCTGATGCTGCGCCGCCATGGGATCACGGTGCAGGTGAACACGCTCGTGATGAACGAGAGCGTCGAGGAGCTGCCGGCGATCGCGCGGCTCGTCCGCGACAGCGGCGCGGGCATCTGGGAGCTGTTCTTCCTGATCCCGATGGGACGCGGTACGACGCTCGCCGGGCTGACCCCCGAGGAGAACGAGGAGGTATGCCACTTCCTCGTCGACGCGTCGCGTTACGGCTTCGTCGTGCGCACGGTCGAGGCGCCGTTCTTCCGCCGGGTCGTCGCCGAGCGGGCAAACGGTGGCACGCCACCGCGGCGCGCGCTGTATGCGCAGCTGTCCGCCGGGCTGCATTCGGAGCTCGGCGAGCCGGACGGGCAGGTCCGCGCCCAGACGAAGGGAACCCGCGACGGTCGCGGGATCATCTTCGTCGGCCATGACGGCGAGGTGACGCCGTCCGGGTTCTTGCCGTACAGCCTCGGCAACGTTCGCAGCGACAACATCGTCGAGCTCTACCGCGATCATCCGCTGCTCCGAAGCATCCGTGCTGCGGAGTTCTCCGGCCGGTGCGGTGTCTGCGCCTTCCGCGACCGGTGCGGCGGCTCGCGCGCCCGGGCGTTCGCCACGACGGGCGACCCGCTCGGCGAAGACCCGGCCTGCCCGTTCGAGGCGAGCTGAAGCGAGTTCCCTGTGGCGACCGGACTGGTCTCGCCGCGGCCTGCCTGGAAGGGTTACCCGACGAGCTCGACGAGCGCCGCCGCGATCGCGTCCGGCGTCGGCGGACAGCCGGGGACGCGCAGGTCGACTGGCAGCACGTCCTCGACCGGCCCGACGAGCTCGGACTCGAGCCCGAGAACACCGCAACCGAGGGCGCAGTCGCCGAGTGCCACAACACGGCGCGGCTCCGGCATCGCGTTGTAGGCCGCCAGCAAGGGTGCGTGCATCCGCGTCGTCACCGTGCCGGTCACGAGCAGCACGTCGGCGTGACGTGGCGAGGCAACCACGCCGAAGCCGAACCGCGCAAGGTCGTAGTGCGGGCTCGCCGCGAGCGTTAGCTCGTGCTCGCAGCCGTTGCACGACCCCGCGTCGACATGACGCACCGCCAGGCTTCGCGCACGATCGGGAGCCGGCAGATCGAGGTGGCGGCGGAGACGGCGGAGGTCTTTGAGCAGCGTCAGCATCAGCGGTCGGCGCAGGCGTAGCAGAGCTCGAAGCTCTTGTTGATCAACGGGAAATCCGGCAAGAGGTTCCCGGCCGCAGCATGTGCCACGATCGGCCAGTTGGCATAGGAGCCCGTGCGCAGGCGCAATCGGTCGACGCGCCGGCTCGAGCTTTCGACGATGCAGAGCGTGGCACCCCGTGGGCTCTCGACGCGTATCGCGCCGACGGTTCGGCCGTTGCCCGACGGCTCGCACGCGGCTGCGACGACGGGCGCAGCAAGGAGCGACGCCAGCACGTCGAAGGTCTGCTGCACTTCGAGTGCTCGCTGCTCGAGCCGCGCCTGCACGTCTCCGGCGGCGCGATGCGGGACGATCGTCGTGAAGCCGTCGTAGGCAAGCAGGTTGCTCGTGGTGCGGGCATCCTCGACGAGTCCGCTTGCGCGCGCCGCCGGTCCGACTGCGCCGAGCGCGAGGGCGCTATCCCGCGAGACGACTCCGACATCGGGCAACCGGTCGCTGAACGACGCGTTGAAGAGCAGCTCGCGCCACGCGCTCTCCGATTCGGCGCGAATCGCAGCCAGCTCCTCGCGCGCGGCGGCTGACTCGAACTCCACCGCGTTGCCGCCGACCTCGACCGAGCCGAAGAGGAAGCGGTGGCCCGTCAACTCGAGGTTCAGCCGGCGCGCGCGCTCGGTCAGCGCGGCGAACCGCATGTTCCCGGCGGCAAGACCGACACCGGCGCAGATCTGGCCGATGTCGTTGAGGTGATTCCACAGTCGCTCGAGCTCGAGCAGGATCGTCCGGGCGCGCGCGACCTCGGTTGTCGGGCGCAGGCCCAGGATCTGCTCGCAGGCCTGTGCATACGCGACCGTGTTCGTGACCACGCAGGCAGCGCATGCACGCGCGGCATAGGGAAGCCCCTCCGCAAGCGTGCGTCCCTCGACGGCACGCTCGAGGCCGCGGTGCTTGTAGAAGAGGCGCGCATCGAGCTGCAGGATCCGGTCGCCGACGACGTGGAAGCGGAAATGCCCCGACTCGATCACGCCCGCATGGATCGGCCCGACGGCGACCTGGTAGGGGTCGTCACCACGCACGGGCACCGTCCACGAGCGGAGATCGAGATCGTGGTCGACGAGTGGGCGCAGCGGCTCGTGGCCATCGAAGCGCATGCCGTAGACGTCGTGCGCCTCGCGCTCGTCCCAGTTCGCGGCAGGCGTGAGATCGACGATCGACGCGACGCGGCCTTCCACAACCGTTGCGCTTTCGAGCCGGATCGCGCCGTCCGGCGAGACGAGCGCCGAGTGCACGCTGCCGCCGCTCACGTGGAGACCTGCGAAGCGCGACCCGCCCTCGAGCGCGGCCGCGATCCTCGTGCGGTAGTCGCTCACCCGGCACCTCGCACGAGTGCGTGCGCGATTGCGCTGTCCGGCAGGAACACGGCGGCCGCCGTGAGCGCCAGCAGCAGAACGCCCGCGACGGCGCCGAGCACCAGCACGACACGGAGCCCAGTGGGGCGGGTCACATCGTTCGGCGCTTCGCTCCCGGCGGTCGTCTCGATCAATGCGTGCGCAAGCCCGAGGAAGCCAAGCGCGAGGAGGGTTGCGGCAGCGGCGGCCGTCCACGGGCGGCCGGCCGCGAACCCGCCGGCGACGATCATCACCTCGCTCACGAACAGCGGCGACGGTGGAAGCCCCGCGAGCGCGGCGAGCGAGCCGCCGAGCACCGAGCCGAGGCCGGGCTGCGTACGCACGACGCCGCGGCTCGCGCGGAGCCCTGCGCGCGCGTCCAGCGAGAGCAGTGGTGTCGCAGCGTAGAAGCCGGTCGCCTTGGCCACGGCATGGCCGGCGATGTGCACCGCGACGCCGGCGAGCGCAAGCGGCGTCCCGAAGCCGATGCCGATGGCGATCACGCCCATGTGCTCGAGGCTCGAGTAGGCGAGCAGCCGCTTCCACGGCAGCGGCCGCCAGAGGAACGGCACGGCGACCGCGAGCGACACAAGACCAAAGGCGACGAGCACGCCGTGCGTCGCCGACTGCCCGAGCACCGGCGTCAGCGCCTGGCTCGTGCGCCACGCGACGAGCAACACCGTGGGGAGGAGGGCCGCAGAGAGCAGCGCGGAGACGGGAGCCGGCGCTTCGGAATGCGCGTCCGGAAGCCAGTTGTGCACCGGCGCCCAGCCGATCTTCGCGGCGAGCCCCGCGAGCACGAGCAGGTACGCAACGAGCGTCGCGGAGCCGGGTTGCACCGCGGACAACTCGCGCCACGAGAGCGCGTCGAGCCCGCCGGCGGTCGAACGTGCCGCGAGCGCGACGATGCCGAGCAGCGCGACACCGAGACCGAGCGACGTGAGGATCAGGTACTTCCAACCCGCCTCGAGCGCACGCGGCTTGCCGCTGAAGCCGACGAGCAGTGCCGACGCGGCGGTCGTCGCTTCGACAAGCAGCCATGCTCCGGCGAGGTTGCCGATCACCGGCACCGCGGCGAGGATCGCCCAGAAGGCGAACACCAGGCCGTAGTACGCGCGCGAACGATGCTCCGGACGGACGAGGCAGTCGTCCGTCGACGACAGGTAGCTCGACGATGCGAGCACGCTCGCGAGTCCGACCGCGCCGATCACCGCGACGAACAAGCCGGATGCGGCGTCGACGACGAGCCACCGTTCGACGAGCGGGCTCCCAGGAGCTGCCAGCGCGACCGTGGCGAGCGCGCCGCCGGCGAACGCGGCGAGCACCGCGCCGGTCTTCGCGACGACGCCGATCAGTCGGCGAGGCGCGATCGAGAGCACGACCGCGATGAGGAGTGGCGCGCCGACCGCGACCAAGGCGAGGAGCTCGCGACTAGTCACGCAGTGTCCTCAGCGCGGCCGAGTCGCCTGCGCCGAACTCGGCGAAGATCCGCTCGTGGAAGACGGTCGCGACGAGCGCAACCAGGGTCAGGTCGAAGGCGACGCCGAGCTCGATCGCAAGCGACGAGCCGTTCGGCAGCTTCAGCGCGGCGAGCGCGAGCCCGTTCTCCGCGAGCACGATCCCGAGCACGTGAAAGAGCGTTGCCCGCCGTAGCGCCACCGTCGCGGCGCCGAACGCGACCAGCGCAAGGACGCCACGCTCGACGTTCCGGGTGTCGAGCCCGAACGTCGGCACCAGCCAGGTCAGCGCGAGCGCGAGTGCGACGGCGAGCCCGCCGCGCGCGAGCGGGGAGAGCCCGGCCCGGATTGGCCGCGGCTCCCGGGTGCGTGAGACGACGAACAACAGCAACGCGCCGAGTGCGATGGCGCGCGCGGCAAGCGCACACGCGGCGAGCACGTCGGTGCCGGTCGTCGCATGTGCAGCAGCCCCAGCGAGGACGAGCGCCTGCACGGTGACGAGACCGACCGCGAAGGAGCGACGCCGCACGACGACGACCGCGAGCCCGAGCCCGACGAGCAACCAGACCAAAGCGCCGTTCATGCGATCTGCACCAGCCAGGAGACGATGCCGAGGAGAGCTGCGGCCGCACCGACGGCGAGCAGCCGCGGCGCGAGCAGGATGCGCATCTTCGCGGTGACCGTCTCGAGCAACGCGAGCCCCGCGCAGAGCACGACGAGCGTGAACGGCAGGACCGCGAGCTGCCACCAGACGCTCGCCGGGTGCGGCAGGAAGATCTCGGCCGCGAGCACCAGCACGATCCAGTGGCGCGCGGCGGCGGTCCACTGCAGGAACGCGAGATCGCGGCCGGCGTATTCGAGCAGCGGCCCTTCGTGGATCATCGTCAGCTCGAGGTGCGTGTCTGGGTTGTCGACAGGCTGGCGGCCGGTTTCGGCGACGATCACGAGCGCGAAGGCCACCGCAGCCAGTCCGAGGGACGGGTTCGACCAGGCAGACGTGCCCGCCGTGCCGGCGATCATCGCGGCGAGGTTCGTCGTGTGCGCAACGAGCGCGGCGACGGCGACAGCGAGGACGAATGTCATGTCCGTGAAGATCGCGATCGTCAGGTCGCGGCTTGCGCCCATCAGCGCAAAGCCGTTCGCGACGTCCCACGACGCGGACGCCATTGCGAAGCGCCCGAGTGCGAGGACGCCGAGGAGGGCCAGCACGTCACGCCCGACGCCGAGCCCAGGCGCGCGCGCGGCCACGGGAACGAGCAGAACCGCGAGGGCGAGGCTCGCTGCCGTGACCGACGGCGCGAGGCGGTACACGAGCCCGGCACCTTCGACGTCCACCGAGCTCTTGCTCCACAGGCGACGTAACTCGCGGTACGGCTGCAATGGCGTCGGCCCGCGACGTCCTTGCAGCCGTGCCTTCCAGTGCTGGACGAGCCCGGGGAGGAGAGGCGCCAGCACGAACCCACCGACGAGCTGCACGGCGATCGCGAGCGCGCTCATCCGACGAGTCCGATCTTGGCGGCGGTGAGCAGCACGAGGACGAGTGCGATCAGGTACGCGACGTATGTGCCGAGGCGGCCGGTCTGCAGCCGTCGCGCCTGGGCCGCCGCCGCGAGCGTGAGCTGCACGGCCGGCGCGATCACCTGCTCGTCGAGCAGTTGCGGCACGCGGCCGGTGTACGAGACCTCCTGGACGATCCCGCCTGCCGTTCGCACCTCGATCGAGCGCTCCGGCCGCAGCACGCCTTCGAGCACGAGCCGCAGCGGCTTGGTGAACCCGGCGCTCGTCCAGCCGAGTGCGGGCTCGACGAGCTGCCCACAGGCCCACGTCGGCGCAAGCGCAGCCGCGCGTCGGCTGCGGAGGAGAGCCAGCACGCCCGTGATGCCGACCAGTGCCGCTGCGATCCCGAGGGTGGGGAGCGAGCCAGTGCCCGGCAGGTGCAGGCCGACGCTCGTCGGTAGCACCGCCGGCCACGGCGCAAGCGAGACGAGTGACCCGAGCAGGAGCCCGGGTGCGGCGCCGAGCACGACGCACGCGGCTGCGAGGACGCCGACGGCGGCGCGCATCGGCAACGGCCGCTCGGTGGCCGCCGCGACAGCGGCTGTCCGCGGCGGCCCGAGCAGCACGAGGCCGATCACCTTGACGAAGCAGAGAACGGCGAGCGCGGCGGTCGCCGCGAGCGCTGCGAGCGCGAGTGCGCCCGCAAGGCCGTCACCGAGGTGGCCGGCCGCAGGCACATGGAGCAGCGCCTGCAACGTCACCCACTCGGAAGAGAAGCCGTTGAGCGGCGGCAGGCCCGCGATCGCTGCCGCACCGATGAGGAACGCGCCGCAGGTCCACGGCAACCTGCGCAGCAGTCCGCCGAGGCGGTCGAGTGCAACCGAGCCTGCTGCGCGCTCGAATGCACCTGCGCCGAGGAAGAGCAGCGACTTGAAGATCGCGTGATTCAGCGTGTGCAGGAGCGCTGCGGCCAGCGCGATCGCGGCCCAGAGGTCGTCGCCGCGTGCGCGGAGGATGAGGCACGCACCGAGTCCCAGGACGATGATCCCCACGTTCTCGATCGAGTGGAACGCGAGCAGTCGCTTCAGGTCGTGCTGGAAGAGCGCATAGACGACGCCGCCGACCGCCGACAACGCACCGAGCGCCAGCACGAGCACGCCGAACCAGACGGGCAACACTCCGAGCCAGTCGACGAGCACGCGTACGAGGCCGTAGATCGCGACCTTGATCATCACGCCACTCATCAGCGCCGACACCGGAGCAGGAGCGATCGGGTGCGCACGCGGGAGCCAGCTGTGCATCGGCATCACGCCGGCCTTGGTGCCCATGCCGACGAGTGCCGCAACCGCGATCGCGATCTGCAGTCCCGAGCCCTGCGCGACGGCGCCGCTCGAATCGAGGGCGCCGGCGTGTGCTGCGAGCAGCACCGCCACCCACGTCCCCGCACCGGCGAGATGTGTGATCGCCAAGTAGAAGAAGACGGTGCGACGCGCCTGATCGTCGCTGCGCGAGATGAGGATGATTGCCGCGGGGAGGAGCGACATCAGCTCCCAGCCTGCGAGAAACGTCAGCGGGTCGCGCGCGCACAGCACCTCGGCGAGCACGAGTACGAATACGACGGTGAGGATCGCGTTCGCGCGTCCGCGTCGCGTCGGCTCGAAGTAGCGCGACGCGAACGCGAGTGTCGGCGCGGCGACGAGGCCGAGCATCCCGAGAAAGAACGCACTGAGTCCGTCGACGCCGAAGTGCGGTGTCGTCAACGAACCGGTGAAGCCGGAGCCGAGTGTCGTTCCGGAGGCGAGTGCCCAGAAGCCAAACCCACCGAGCGCCGCCGCGCCCAGGACCTGGATGCGCGAGCTCACTCGGCTTCGAGCTCGCGGAGAAGCGATTGCTGATTCGCGAGCTGCCGCGACAAGATGTCGCGCGCGACGTCGAGGAGCTCGAAGGTCCGTTCGTCTTCGACCCGGTAGAAGACGCTCGTCCCTTCGCGGCGCGGTGTGACGAGGCCGATACGACGGAGAGCCGCGAGGTGCTGCGACGTGCCGCCGGAGTCCAGGCCGAGCTCGCCCTGCAACGAGCCGACCGAACGCTCGCCGTCGCGCAGGAGCTCGAGGATCTGAACCCGGGCGGGGTGGCCGAGGACGCGGAAGAACGCGGCCTTGGTCTCGTGAATCGGGCGGGCGTTGTGCGGCATCTGTAAATCTTACATTGTTCGAAGAAATGAAGGAAATGCAAGGCTGAGGCCTGGGTGGACAAGGTTTGCCCAAGACGTCGACAAGGCTTGGTTCGCGGCCCCCAACGGCGGTCGATGCGTTGCTTCACTGGCGACATGGCATCCATCCGACGCACGCTCGACCGTTTCGCAACGCGCTTCCCCGGCGGCCCGGCCGGTAACCGCAACCTGACGGCCGTGCTCGGTGCACTGCTGCTCGCCGGCACGCTGGTCGAGCTCGCGACGCTCGTGCTCGGCCTGCAGCAGACGATCGCGGTGCACATCTTCGTCGGTGTCGCGCTGATCCCGGTCGTCCTCGTCAAGCTCGCCTCGACCGGCTGGCGGATGATCCGCTACTACACGAACGCTCCGGCCTATCGCGCCGAAGGACCGCCGCGTCCGTTCCTGCGGGGGATTGCCCCGCTCGTCGTCGGGTCGACCGTGGCTCTGCTCGGGAGCGGCGTCGGGCTCGTGCTCGCCGGGCCGCACGCGCAGTTCTTCCGTGCGGTGCATTCGGCGAGCTTCGCTCTCTTCTTGGTGGTGGTCGGCGTCCACGCTGTCGCGCATCTGTCGAAGCTGCGCCGCTTCGCGTTCGCCGACTGGACGCAAGGCCGCCGTCCGCGCGGGCACGTCCTTCGTCGCGGCGTGGTCGCCTTTGCGCTCGTCGCGGGTGGCTCGGTTGCCGTCGCGGCGCTGCAGTTCGCCGGGCCGTGGCTGACGGCGATTCAGCACAGCGTCGGCGGCTGACCGCGCCGCCGACGCTCGCTCGGGCTCCGCTGCCTAGTTCGGCCGGCAGAGCGGGTCGTCGAGGGCCTTCAACTGGGCATTCGCGGTCGCATCGGTGGCCTGGTCGTAGCTGCCGGGTGACACGCCCTGCCACATCACGTCCGGCGTCACGCCGGGGCCCTCGGCGGTCGCCCGGTAGCGCCCGCCGTCTCCTGCCGGGTGTGAGCCGTGCGGGTAGAACCCGTAACAGAACGAGCCCTTCGCCTTGTGGGCAAGGAAGCTGTTGTCACGCCGCCAGCCCGGGCCGTACGCGGAGTTGAACGTGTCGACGTAGATGTTGCGGCCGAAGCTGTCGAGCGGGCTGCCACCCGACGTCGACTTGAAGCCGAACACGCCGAAGCCGAGGTAGCTGTACGTCCCGAAGATCTGGTCGTACTTGCGGTACGACCAGTCGGTCGTCAGTTGCAGCTGCGCAGTCTGGCCGGTCCAGTGCGAGAGCCGGAGCTCCCAGCCAGACTGGGCAGCGGTCGGCGCGGCACCGTAGTCCGGCAGTGCTCGCTGCCAGGACTGGAGTGCCCAGTACGAGCCGTCTGGGCTCTTGCAGGCGACGACGAGCCAGGCGAGCGCCGGTCCGTCGTACGGGAGGCACGCACCGCCGAACGCGTTCCAGTACGCCGTGCGGTGGTACTTGCCGTAGCCGCCCGAGTAGTCGAGATTGAATGCGACCTGCTTGCCGCCCGGTGTCGGCGCGAGCGCGTTCTCCGCGCCCCAGGCGAGCACGTGCTTCACCTTGCCGCCTGCGCTGTAGGTGATCATCGCTTCGCCCTTCGCGTTCGCCGTCAGGATGACGTGGCTCGCGTTGCGATCGATCAGTTGCGACGCGTTGGCCGTCGCGGTGAGCGCGGCAGCCGAAACGGCCGCGATGAGCATGACGAGCGTGCGTTTCATGTCCCTATCTCCTTTGCGTCGCTTACTTGAGGGGGCCGAGGAAGTCGGCCGTCACCACGAAGGCATGGGGCTTCCCCTGGAAGCGCCCGACTGAGATGCCGATGCCGACTCGGTCGAAGACGTGGCTGAGGAGGATCCGTCGATGCGGCGGGCTCGCGAGCCACAGGGCGACGATCAGCCGCGCCGCGCCGGAGGGACGGGAGGCCCAGCCGATCGTCTCCCCGAAGCGGCCGGCCGGCACGCCCTGCTGCCTGATGCGGGAGGAGAACGGCCCATGGTCGAACGTCCCGCTGGCGAGCATCGCCGCGGAATGGCCGCGGGCTGCGCGGATGAGCCGGACGTCGCTCCCGAGCGGAGGCAGGCCGTGGGCCAGCCGCGCGTGGTTCAGGTCCACGAGCACGGCGGCCTCGTTCGCCGTCGGCTGCACCGCGGCCGTACGGCCGGCGGCAGGCAGGACGAGGACGAGCAGGGCGGCGGCGAGCGCCGCCCTGCAGGTCCGGACTGTGGTCAGACCGCGGACCAACGCGACCTCCTGAGCCCGAGGCCCAGCGAGAGCAGGGTCACGCCGAAGGCCAACCACCCCAGGAGCGCGAGCCCCGTGAAGGGCAGCGTTCCCGAGGAGATCGACGCACCGAGGAGCGACGGGCTGACGGCGTGTGGCAAGACGACGTGGCTCGACTGCGCGCCGAGCGTCGAGGACGGCCGGCGTGGAACGGCTGGCACCACCCCGGCCGGGACAGTTACCGGCGTGATGGGCGTGCCCGTGATTCTCGCCGGGGTCGAGGCACTGGCCAGCGTGCGACTCCCACCGCCCGTCGGGGTGCTCGTCCGTGAGCTGCCCGTGCCCGACGTCTGCACGACGCCGCTCGATGACGTTGCGGCGTTGCCGCTCGTCGACGGGCCGACCGGCTCGGTTGCGTTCACCGATTCGTTCGCGGCGTTCACGGAGCGGTCGGCGTGGCCGCCGGCGACGAGGAATGCACGGCGCCGGTCGAGTTGGAGGCGTTGTTCCCGCCGCCGACCTGAACCGCGCCGGTGGAGCTGTCGGCGTCGTTCGCGCCGGGTGCGATCGCAACCGGGGCGGCGACGCTCGCCGTCTCGTTGGCGACGGTTGCCGCGACCGGCACGTCGGCCGACTGCGCGTTGGTCTGGACGGCGCCGGTCGAACCGGTCGACGTGTTGTCTCCGCCCGCCTGGGCGGCACCGGTCGACGACGATGCGTCGTTCCCGCCGCCTGCGGTCGACGCGGGGGCCGCCGCAGCGGCGTTCGCGGTGTCGCCGGAGACGGTCGCGGCCGGGTCGGCCGAGACTGCACCGGCCTGCACGACGCCCGTTGAGTTGGTGGCCGTGTTGCCCGGGTCGGCGGCGGCGTTGCCGGCGACCCCGAGCGCTGCTACGGCAAGGACCGCAGCAAGGCCGAGAAGCTTGCGCTTGATCATCAGTTCAACTCGCTTTCAGTTCGAAGGTGTGCCGGAGACGAGCCCGGCGAACTGGTCCGGTTCGGGGCGCGCTAACCGGGCCGTTCGAGCTGAAGCGGGAGAGCGGCGGGCCGTGGGGCACCGTCGACCGGGTGCGCCGCGCGGCGTGCGCGCTCGAGGGGAAGAACATGCGAAGCGGGCGGAAGGGCGACGGCGACGTGCGCTGCGCCCGGGGCGAAGACGACCGTGGACCCCGCGCCGAAGAGGTCTCCACCGGGGGAGCGCGACGGGATCGCGCGCTCCGTTGTCGTCTGCTCGGTCTGGTGCTGCGGTTGTGCGACGGTCCTGTGGGCCGGGGCCGAGGGGCCAGCGCGCGCGTGCAGCGGCTTGGCGTGAGACGGGCGCAGCACGGGGCGAGTGCCGTGCGAGAGGTGAGAGGGCCGCGCCGGCGAGGTCTCGACCGTCTGCGCAGCCTGGCGCACGACAAGGGTGGTGGCCGGAACGGCGGCTACCGCGGCGCGGACGACCGTCTGCGCCGGCACCGGGACGGCCGGAATCGAGGCGACGACGGCCTGCGCGGGCGCGTGTACCGGGTCAGGCAGCGACGCCGGAACGTTCTGGATGTCTTGAGGAACGTCCGTCACGCTCGTGTGGACGGTCGCCACCGTGGCCGCGACGGTGGTCGCGGCCGAGACTGGTGCGGCGCTCGTCAGCGCGGCCGGGCCAGGCAGCGATCCTGCCTGTGCGGGCGCGGCAAAGACGAGCCAGCCCACTGCGACGAGCAGCACCCGCCGCAGCGTGATTGTGTGAAGCGTGGGGGTGACGTTCCCCATGTGCTTCTCCCAACTGTTGTTGCTCCTGCTCCTGCTCCAGGTGCATGTGCCACGGACTCGAAACTCACAAACGTTTCAGCCTGCAAACAACCCGTTTTGGGGATCCGCAAACCGCGGAGCGGGCGCGAACAGCGGACAGCGCGCGTGGTTCGCTGCGTTCAGGTGCCGAAGGTGGGAATCGAACCCACACTCCCCGGAGGGAACCGGATTTTGAGTCCGGCGCGTCTGCCAGTTCCGCCACTTCGGCTTGCGTGCAGATCGTAGCCCGCTTCTGCGCACCGACACTTGACGCCGAAGTCCGGCTTCGCGGGCGGCGACAAGTTGCAATAGGACTTTGCGCCTCGACGCAGTAAAGTCGCCTGAACCTGTGGCCGCAGATGCCTCCGCACCGACCCTAGCGACCCGCTTCAAGCGGCCGAGCCTGATCTCAGCCTTCGGGCTGATCTTCGTCGCGCTGCTCCTCTTTTGGCTCGCCGTGAACGCGGTGAAGGCGCCCTCCGAGTTCATGACGATCTTCCTGATCGGGATCACGACAGGCTGCGTCTACGCGCTCGTCGCACTCGGGTACACGCTCGTCTACGGCATCCTCGAGCTGATCAACTTCGCGCACGGGGACGTGTTCATGCTCGGCGGCATGTTCACGATCACGATGGGCACCCATTTCTTCGGCCTCAAGCACGGGATGGGCCTCGTCACCGTGCCGATCGTGTTCGCAACGCTCCTCCTGGCGATGCTCGCGTGTGGCTTGCTCAACGCCACGATCGAGTTCATCGCCTACCGCCCGCTGCGCGGCGCGCCGCGCCTCGCGCCGCTGATCACCGCGATCGGCGTCAGCTTCATCATCGAAGACGTGGGCCTCGCCTGGAAGGGCCCGAACTACATCACCGCGCCGGACGTGTTCCCGCACTCGCAGATCTTCAACTTCTACGGCATCGCGTACGAGTGGAACAAGCTGATCGTCGTGTCGATCACGGTGCCGGTGCTGCTCGCTCTGCTCTACCTGGTGCAGAGGACCCGCCAAGGCAAGGCGATGCGCGCGACCGCACAGGACAAGGAAGCCGCGGCGATCATGGGCATCAACGTCAACCGCACGATCTCGTTCACGTTCCTGATCGCCGGTGCGCTGGCGGGCGCCGCCGGCCTTATCTACTCGTTGTACGTGACGACCGTGCGGTTCGACCAGGGCTTCCAACTTGGATTGATCGCGTTCACCGCTGCCGTGTTCGGCGGCATCGGGAACCTGCCGGGCGCCGTGCTCGGTGCGATCCTGATCGGCCTGATCCAGGCGTTCAACGAGGGTCTCAGTTGGCATGCGCCCGGCTCGGACTGGACCGAGGCGATCGTCTTCACGATTCTCATCATGATCCTGGTCTTCCGGCCCGAGGGCCTCCTCGGCGAACGGACGCCGGAGGGCGGATGACGAGCGACGTGGGCTCGACGGAGTCGCCGGCCGATGTGATCGGCCTGCGCAACAGGCTGAAGGCGCGCTGGACGGCGATGCCCGACCGCCAGCGCGCGGGCATTGCCATGGGGCTCGAGATCCTGCTTGCCGTGCTCCTCTACTTCGTCGACCACGCGCTCGCCTATGCGGTGCTCACCATCTCCGCGATCTACTGGACGAACCGTCTGCCGCCGCTGCCGTGGAAGCTCGCCGGCCAGGCGCTGATCGTGGTCGTCTTCCTGGTTGCGACGCAATGGTCGCTTGCTGCCACGCTCGCGATCGGGTTCGGCCTCTTCTGGATCCCGAAGCGCTACCGCGTCTGGGCAGTCCCGGTGGTGGCGATCCTGCTGGCGATCCTCTATCCCTTCTACCAGACGAAGATGTTCACGATCCCGGTGTTCGGCGTCTGGCCGGACGTCTCGACGGGCGTCTACATGATCGTCTTCGTGATGATGGCGGTCGGCCTGAACATCGTCGTCGGCTATGCCGGACTGCTCGACCTCGGCTACGTCGCGTTCTACGCGACCGGCGCGTACACAGCCGCTTGGTTCGCGTCACTGCAGTTCTCGCACGTGACGTGGCACTTCGGGGCAGTGGGAATCGACCCGAAGCTGGCCGGCATCCACGTGACGATCTGGTTGTTGCTGCTCCTTGCGGGCGTGATCACCGCGCTCTTCGGGATCATCATCGGCCTGCCGACGTTGCGACTGCGCGGTGATTACCTTGCGATCGTCACCCTCGGCTTCGGCGAGATCATCTACGACGTCGCGCGCAACAGCGACAACTTTGTCGGTACCGGCTTCAACCTGACGAACGGGCCGAACGGAATCACCCCGCTCGACTCGATCGGCTTCGGCAATTCTCTGTCCCATTGGACGGGTGGACTGTTGCCCGCGAACTACCTCTCGTGTTGCAACGCGAAGTACCTCGGCCACCAGATCCAGTCGACCGACCTCTTCTTCTGGACGGCGATCGTCCTGCTGCTGTTCACCGTCTTCTGCTCGCTTCGCCTCCAGTACTCCCGTCTCGGCCGCGCTTGGATCGCGATTCGCGAGGACGAGACGGCAGCCGCCGCGATGGGGATCCCGCTGATGCGGACGAAGACGTGGGCCTACGCGAGCGGAGCGTTCTTCGGCGGCGTCGCCGGTGCCTACTACGCGGTGTTCAAGAGCGCGACGTTCCCCGGCGACTTCTATTTCAACATCTCCGTGTTCATCCTCTGCATGGTCATCCTCGGTGGCATGGGGAACATCTGGGGCGTGATCGTGGGCGGAGCATTCCTCGCCTACCTCAACGAAGAGGGGCTCGCGAACACGGGCGCGTGGATCAACGCGAATATCCATCTTGGCAGCCACCATCCGAACATCCAGGTGCCGCTGTACGCGTCCGGGATCTACGGAGTGATCATCCTGGTCGTCATGCTCTTCCGACCCGAGGGACTGATCCCGTCGAGACGTGTCGCTGCCGAGTTGCACGAAGGAGTGCACGACGAGCCGCTCTACGACATCACCGCCGACAACCGGATCGTGGTCGAATGAGCCGTAGGCTCGACGGAGGCTCACAGGGAGCGGAGGTGACGGCTTGGCCGGCGCCGGAGCGGGTATGAGCGACACAGACGTCCTTGTTGCGACGGGCATCCGCAAGGAGTTCGGCGGCCTGGTCGCCGTCAACAATGTCGACTTCACCGTGCCGCGCGGCAAGGTGATCTCGCTGATCGGCCCGAACGGCGCAGGCAAGACGACCTTCTTCAACATGCTCACCGGCGTCTACAAGCCGACGGCCGGGCAGGTCTTGTTCCTCGGCGAGGATGTCACCGGCAAGCCGCCGCACGCGATCACCTCGCGCGGTATGGGACGAACGTTTCAGAACATCCGTCTCTTCCAGAACATGACGGCGATCGAGAACGTGATGGTCGGGATGCACGCTCGGTTGAAAGCCAACCTCTTCGCTTCCGTCCTGCGCACGCCGTTCGTCAAGCGTGAGGAGAAGCAGGCGCGCGAGCGCGCGCTGGAGCTGCTCGAGTACACCGGCCTGCGGCGCAAGGCGCTCGAGACCGCGCGCAACCTGCCTTACGGCGACCAGCGCCGGCTCGAGGTCGCCCGCGCGCTTGCGACCGAGCCGCAGTTGCTGCTGCTCGACGAGCCGACCGCCGGCATGAACCCGCAGGAGTCCGCCGAGTTCACGGCCTTCGTCGGGAAGCTGCGCGAGGAAGAGCAGCTGACCGTGCTGATGATCGAGCACGACATGCGCGTCGTGATGGGCGTCTCCGACCGCGTCTCCGTGCTCGATTACGGCGAGAAGATCGCTGAAGGCACGCCGCGCGAGGTGCAGCAGAACGAGCGCGTGATCGAGGCGTATCTCGGAAAGGCGGCCGTCGAGGACATGAAGCGGCAGGGGCTCGCATGACCGCGACGCGGACGAACGGAGCAACGCCGATCCTGCAGATCCAGGACATCCATACGTACTACGGCTCGATCCACGCGCTGAAAGGGATCTCGCTCGAGGTGCACGAGGGCGAGATCGTGACGCTGCTCGGCGCGAACGGCGCCGGCAAGTCGACGACGCTTCGGTCGATCAACGGGCTCAACCGTCCGCGGCAGGGCCATATCCGCTTCCAGGGACGCGAGATCACCGCGGTGCCGGCGCACGAGATCGTGAAGCGCGGCATCGCGCAGTCGCCCGAAGGCCGGCGCCTGTTCCCGCGCATGACGGTGACCGAGAACCTCGAGATGGGCGCGTTCCAGCGCAAGGACCGGCACGAGATCAAGGGCGACATGGATCGCGTCTTCGAGCTGTTCCCGCGGCTCGAGGAGCGGCGTCACCAGAAGGCGGGGACGATGTCGGGCGGCGAGCAGCAGATGTGCGCGATCGGCCGCGCGCTGATGGCAAAGCCGAAGCTGTTGCTTCTCGACGAGCCGTCGCTGGGCCTCGCGCCGATCTTCGTCGAGCGGATCTTCGACATCATCAAGCAGATCAACGAACAGGGAACGTCGATCCTCCTGGTCGAGCAGAACGCGCTGATGGCGCTCGACCACGCGCACCGCGGCTACGTCCTCGAGACGGGCCGCATCGTCCTCGCCGACAGCGCCGAGGCGCTGAAGACGAACGAGCAAGTGCGCAAGACCTACCTCGGCGAGACATAACGCCGGGTTCGAACTCTACGACGCACCGACGAGTGGGAAGAACGGCGGCGTCAGCAGGTAGCCGACGCGGCGCGCCCCGCGGCCGCGCGCCATCTCGAGGGCGGCGCCGAGGCCGTGCACCGGCACGAAGCCGAGTTGCCGGGCGGCGAACGCATCGCGGCAGCCCGCGATCAGCACGGCGCCGAGCGGGTGTGTCGCGGCGTCGCACGCACTCCACTCGACGAACGGTTGCAGGGGATGACAGGCGCGCCCGGCGCGATAGTCCTCGAGCGCTGTGGTGTCGCGCACCGCCGCTTGCTCGGCGTCGCGCATCGCGTCGACATCGCGTGCCGTGCGTGCGTCGTAGAAGAGCGCGCGGTACGGGGTCTGGGTGGGACGCGGGAACCGTCGCGGAAACGGATGCACGAGGATCACGGTGCCGCCTGCTGCGATCGGCGGCCTGTTGCGCCAGAGCCGGAGGGCAAGCCCGAGCCCGAGGTACGCGGCCGTGACCGGGTTCGGGCGCTCGCGCGGCATCCACGGCGTCGTCGACGGGATGCCGATCACGAGCGCGTCGAGCGGCTCGTCGAGCGTCACGCCTTTCAGGACCGTCGCGCGCAGCAGCGCCTCCGTGTGCGCGACCGACGGCGTGCCCGCATAGACGGCCGCCGCTGTCAGGTCGCGCGGCAGACGATCGAGCACGCGTTGCCGGACCCGGCCCGGCGCAACCTGGAAGACCCGGCGCATGCGGGAGCCGATCATGCGGTCGATCGCCTCCTGGTCGTGCGGATAGCCGGCGAACGGGCCTGCGACCCGCGGCGCGTTCAGGGCGAGCGAGACGCCGGTCACCGGGACGCGCTCGCTCAGCCGCCGCTCGATCTCGACGGCGAGCCGCCAGCCCTGCGACGCGCTCGTCTCGAGCAGCGAGAGCGCGCCGCCGGCGCGCAGCGACTCGCGCCCGCTCGCCGCGAGCAGCGCGGCCGGGCCGCCGTGGAGCACGGTCTCGGCCGCGGTGACCGTGACGACGAGATCGGTCTCGACGAGCGCCGGGTTGACGCGGAGGTCGACGTTGCCGGACCGGCCGAGGTCGACGAGGTCGTCCGCCTCGGCGTCGTGCACGATCAGGCGCCCTTTGAAGCGGCGGCGGAAATCGGGCGGGACGAGCAGGCCGATGTCCCGCGGCGTCGTGCGGCGCAGGAGGCCGCCCGCGACGAGGATCGTGATCTGCTTCACGCCGAGCCGGTCGAGCTCGTCGGCCACTGCGGCAGTGGCGACGTGCCGCGGGCCGGTCGTGACCGCCGGGATCGGCAGCGACGGCTGCTCGATCACGATCGTCGCCGACCCGCCCGGCCGTGCGAGCTTCTCCAGCGGCTCGCCTGCGAGCGGGAACGAGAACGCGTCGCGCACGGCGCGGCCGACATCCTCGAGCGACTCGCGCTGGCGCGGCGGACGCAGCACGAGGTCGTCGGGGCCGGGGTCGGCCACGACGATGCGCGCGTCCGCGAGCAGCGGGATCCGGCTCACGAGATGCGGCGGGCGGTCGCCGCCGTCACGCCCAGCGCGATGAAGATGCCGCCCGAGACCCAGCGCCGCAGCTTCGCGCCGGTGCCGGTGCGCCGGAGCTTGCCCGCGAGCAGGTCGGCCCCAGCGCCGCGCACGTCAACGTGGGTCGCCGCGAATGCGAGGTCGATGTTGTTTCCGGGCACGCGTAGATCGCCCTCGGGACGCCGGTACAGGCCGAGCATGCCGACGGCTCGACCCTCGACCTCGGCGAGGAATGGGATGTACGTGTCGTCGGACCAGATCTCGCGCGCCTCTGCGCGGAGCTCGTCGCGCGGGGGCGCTGTGAATTCGGAGAAGCTCGGTGCGGCGACCTGGTGGGCGTAGAGGAGCTCGTCGAAATCGACGATCGCCTCCAGGTCGTCGGGCGTCGCCGGGCGGATCGTCCCGCCGAACTCGACGGGCTCGGCCGGCTCGACCTCGCGCACCGCCCACACCGCCTGACACCCGAACGCGAGCCGGAACCAGCTGTCGACGAGCTCTCGGTCGGTCGCGGGAACCGTCAGCATGAAGCGCGAGACGCCGAGTTCCGCAGCCTGGGCTGCGAACAGGTCGCGAAGCGCCTCCGGCTCGCGGGCGGCGTGCCCCGCGAAGAGCCAGCGGGCGATCTTCGTCTTGGAGTCGACCGCTCCCGCGAGGTATGCGACCGCCCGGCCGCCGCGGGTTGCGACGTTCCCTTCGCCCGGCACGTGCGGCTCGAAGTCTGCCACCTCGGGCAGGAGCGGCTCGGCGGCGCGCTGGCGCGCAAAGCGCTCGGCGAGCAGCTCTGCAGCCTCGTCGCGAAGACCGGAAAGTGGGTGAATCTCGAGGCTCGCCATCGCGCCAGGACGATACCTTTGCCCTATGCCGAAGACCTTGACCGGAGTCGAGCTGGAGCTGGACGACGCGCCTGCGCGGGAGTCCGATCTCTTCATCGTCGACGGCAACAACCTCGCGTACCGCGCCTTCTTCGCGCTGCCCGAAGAGCTCGCGACGACCGACGGCCAGCCGACGGGGGCGCTGCTCGGCTTCACGAACATGCTGTTCAAGCTGCTCGCCGACTATCGGCCAAAGGGCGTCGCCGTCGCGTGGGACTCGCGGCCCGTGCACCGCGCCGCGGTCGCCGAGGCGGCGGATGTCGTCTACAAGGAAGGCCGGAAGCCGATGCCGGACCTCCTCCGCGAGCAGTTCCCGCATTTCCGCCCGATCGTCGAGGCATTCGGCTACCGCAACCTCGAGTTCGAAGGCTGGGAGGCGGACGACGTGATCGCGACGCTCGCGACGCGGGCGGACACGGAGGGGATCAAGACGTGCGTCGTCTCCACCGACCGCGACGCGTTCCAGCTCTGCAGCGAGAACATCTGCCTGATGATGACGCCGCGCGGCGTCGCGGACGTCAACGTCTACACGCCCGAGCGCGTCGAGGCGCGCTACGGCGTCACGCCGGAGCAGGTGCCCGACTTCATCGGCCTCAAGGGCGACACCTCCGACAACATCCCGGGCGTTCCGGGCATCGGCGACAAGACCGCCGGCCAGCTGATCGCGCAGTACGGGTCGCTCGAGGCTGTGATCGAGCATGCCGACGAGCTGTCTCCTGCGCGCCGCAAGAACATCACCGAGCATGCCGACATCGCGCGCACGTCGAAGGAGCTCGCGACGATGCGCCGCGATCTCGACATCGACTGCGATCCCGCACAGCTCGTGCTCAATCCGCCGGATCGTGCACAGCTGAAGGAGATCTTCCGGCGCTTCGAGTTCCGCGCGCTGCTGCAACGAGTGGACACGCTGGACGAAGCGGTCCCTGCAGCAGCGCTAGAGGTCACGGGGATCAACGTTCCCTGGCGGGAAGGGGAGCTCGACTTCCGCGGTGTCGTCGGCTACGCGGCGATCGGCGACCGTGCCGCGGTGGCCACAGGGGACGAGGTGATCATCGGCCAGCGCCCTCTAGGCAATCAGCTCGGAGAGCTGATTGCCCACGATGCGAAGGCGCTGCGCGTCGATGCACGCGACGACACGCTGCTCGCCGCGTATCTGATCGATCCCGGCCGCGCCGGCTACGAGCTCGACGACCTCGCGGCCGAGTACGGCGTCGAGCTCGTCCCGACGCCCGAGGCCGAGGAGGAGACGACCGCGCTCGTGCGCAACGCGGAGACGCCACGGCGTTTGATCGGGCCGCTGCTCGAGCGCCTGGAGGAGCGCGGCGTGACCGATCTCTACCGCAACGTCGAGCTGCCGCTCACACGCGTGCTCGCGGGCATGGAGGACGCCGGCGTCAAGATCGACACCTACCGCATGGGCGAGATCACTGCTCGTCTCGCCGATCGCGTCGAGGAGCTCGAGTCGCAGGCGTTCGAGCTCGCGGGCGAGGAGTTCGTACTCGGCTCGACGCAGCAGGTCGGGAAGATCCTTTTCGAGCAGCTCGGCCTGACCGCCGGCCGCAAGGGCAAGACGGGGTATTCGACCGACGCGAAGGTCCTCCGCTCGATTCGCCACGAGCACGCGATCGTCGTGGTGCTCGAAGAGTGGCGTGAGCTCTCGAAGCTGCTGAACACGTACCTTGGCCCGCTGCCGTCGCTGATCTCCGAGCACGACGCGCGCCTGCACACGACGTTCAACCAGACCGTCGCCGCGACGGGGCGACTTTCGACCTCCGACCCGAACCTGCAGGCGATCCCCGTGCGCACCGAGCTCGGCCGCGAGATCCGCAGCGCCTTCATCGCCGAGGAGGGCTACCGCCTGCTCAGCGCCGACTACTCGCAGATCGAGCTGCGCATCCTCGCGCACGTCTCCGGCGAGCCGAAGCTGCGCGAGGCGTTCGAGCGCGGCGAAGACATCCACACAGCGACCGCCGCCGAGGTGCTCGGCGTCGACCCGGCGAAGCTCACCTCGGCGCAGCGTTCGATCGCGAAGATGATCAACTTCGGGATCGTCTACGGGATCTCCGCCTACGGCCTCTCGGAGAACCTCGAGATCCCGCGCGAGGAAGCCCAGCGCTACATCGACGCGTACCTCGCGCGCTTCCCGCACGTGCAGGACTTCATCGCGCGCACGATCGAGCAGGCGACCGCAGACGGGTACGTCACCTCGCTGCTCGGGCGGAGGCGCCCGGTGCCCGAGATCCGCGCCTCGAACCGCCAGACGCGCGGCTTCGGCGAGCGCATCGCCGTCAACTTCGTCATGCAGGGCTCGAACGCCGACATCATCAAGGTGGCGATGATCCGGATCGCCGACCGGCTGCGCGACGAGGGGAGAGGTGCGCGGCTCGTCCTGCAGGTGCACGACGAGCTCCTGCTCGAAGTGCCCGAGCCCGAGGTCTCGAAGGTCCGCGAGCTCGTCCGCGAGGAGCTGTGCGGCGCCTACGACCTCGACCCGCCGCTCGCCGTCGACGTCGGCGTCGGCGACAACTGGGCCGAAGCCAAGTAACGCGGAGGGAAACCTGC
>Ga0265314_10001592_pt1 | contig 24947 bp, 20 predicted proteins | sample 4126metaG_FD_203106 | JGI IMG/M metagenome (GOLD analysis project Ga0265314, IMG submission 203106) | Rhizosphere microbial communities from Carex aquatilis grown in University of Washington, Seatle, WA, United States - 4-1-26 metaG | ecosystem: Host-associated > Plants > Roots > Rhizosphere >... | reverse complement strand
GGCCTGTTCCCAGGGAATCAGCTGGCCGTTATGCCAGATTTTCGAGGTGGTCTGAATGGGCATGGCGGGGGTGCGACGCTCCTTAAATCGCGGTTAGCGCGTATCCATAAGGGTAGCGCGAATCCGCTGGGCGTGTCACGGAGGGTCGGGTCAAGCGAGAAAGAGCTGGCAGCCGGAACTAGTGCAAGTAGTTGACGGAGCCCGACGTATGCGCCGGACCCCGTTTTAATTAAAGCGACAACGTGAGAACAGAATATGAGTGCGCGGGCAGGCGTACGGCCATGCGCGAACCCACCTTTGGGTTTTCGAGCTTCTGCGGCACCACCTTGTTTGGCTGCTCAAAGGTATTCAACGCCTTCAGGTCAGGTCCGGTGATGGTCTCGAACTTCGTAACCGCAGACGGAGTAAGGTCGTGCCATGCGATCTCTACATCCTGCGGGTTTACGATGTCGCGGTTCAGCATCAGAATGGTCGCTGTCTTCTTATCCGCATCGAGCGTGGCGGAAATGTCGACGTACGCAACCTGGCCAAATCCCGGAATCGGCAACCCGCCATCTTCGAGCGGCATACCGAGTTTGTCGACGCGATAGCCCGGACCCTGCGGCTGAATACTCAGAGCCGCTCCACGTGCATGTTGAAGCGCCCACGAGTAGGGATAGTAGATGCTCTGGCGCAGGATGCCGTTGGAGTTCGTCATGATTGGCGCGATCACGTTGACGAGTTGCGCTAGGCAAGCAAGCTTTACGCGGTCCGAATGACGAATGAGCGAATTGATCAGGCCACCAACCAGCAACGCGTCTTCGAGATTGTACGGCTCTTCAAGCAGGTGCGGAGCAGGCTTGCCGTGCCCATCCACATCATTACCATTGCGCGCGCGGTACCACACGTTCCACTCGTCAAACGAAAGGAAAAGCTGTTTGCCGGAGCGCTTCTGAGCTTTCACCGTATCGCAGACCGAAATGATCTCCTCGATCTGTCGATCCATGGCCAGGTTCATAGCCAGGTAAGTCTGACTATCATGATTTGTCTCTTCAGTGTTTCCCCAGTAACGATGCAGCGAGATGCCATCGACAACGTCGTAGCACTGTTCGAGCACCGTGCGATCCCACTCAATATAGGTAGGCATGAACGGGCCGCTCGACCCGCAAGCAACCAGTTTGATGCTTGGATCGATGGCGCGCATCTGGCGTGCAGCGTCGGTGGCTTTCAGCCCGTATTCGCGCGCCGGGATGTGACCGATCTGCCATGGGCCGTCCATCTCATTGCCCACACACCAATACTTCACATTGTGCGGCTGGTCGTAGCCGTGCGAACGGCGAAGCTCGCTCCACTTGGTTCCCTTGGGCACGTTACAGTATTCAAGCAACGCTGCGGCGTCCTCGGCGGTTCCAGTGCCGAAGTTGAGGCCAAATAGAGGCTCGGTGCCGACCTGGCGAGCCCAGGTAATGAACTCGTTGGTGCCGAACTGGTTGGTCTCCAGCGTGTTCCATGCACGGTCAAGAACCGCAGGACGCTTGTCCTTCGGACCCACTCCATCCAGCCAGTGATAGCCGGAGACGAAGTTGCCGCCGGGATAGCGAATGATGGGTACCCCGAGATCACGAATTTCCTTCATCACGTCGGTGCGGAATCCGTTGGAGTCAGCGAACTTGGAGCCGGGATCGTAGATTCCTTCGTAGATGGCCCGGCCAAGCTGCTCAAGAAATGAACCGAAAAGATGGCGGTCAATGGGCGCGATCTGGCGGCCGGAATCGATAACGACTCGAGTGACGCGTTCAGTTTGCGCGATGCCGAATCTGCTACCGGCAGATGCGACAGCAACGGCCGCGCTAGCTTGACTTGCTTTCTTAATGAATTGCCGTCTTGAGACATTCTTCATGCGACATCTCCTTCTTACTTGTGGGGCCCGCAAGGCATGTTAAAGCCGCCAGGCGCAATCAGCAAAACTCCCCCTGGATATGTTGAGAATTACCAGTTTCCGGTAAACGTTTCCTGAAAAGGATAAGGGGCGGCACCGGGCTTGTCAAAGAATCTCTGCCGCGAGAGAACTACTTCCACACCCCACCCAGCTTCCAATATTCCAGCGCCGGGCCGTGCAGGCCACCGATGGCTGACGTATAGGTAAGCTGCTCTACCTGGGCCATCTCTTCTGGCGTATACGGCTTGAAGTTTTGCGCGATACGCACATTCTCATTGAGTTGGCTCTCGGTGTTGCTGCCGAGCGCAGCGCATGAAATCGGCAGACTGAGCGCGTAGCGCAGGCACTCTTCAACGCTCAACATGCGGAGCAGAAACGCATTTGCAAAAACCTTGATGGCCTGGATGCCGATGCCGCGCTCAACAGCGTGAGGCAGGGTGTTTTTCTGGAAGCTCATGTAGGCATTGTCAGCGGCATGAAGAGGCATCAATGTCGAATCCCACTTGTCATAGCGGCGCAGCATCTCGTTGTGAATCTCAGGATCATGATGCCCGGTGAAGCCAATGAAGCGGCACTTGCCGGCCTTCTTCGCCGCTTCAAATGCCTCAATGCATCCGCCGGGTGCAAAGATGGCTTCGATATCGTCCTTGGTCCGAACATCGTGAATCTGCCACAGATCGAGATAATCGGTTCTCAATGCAGTGAGCGACAAATGCAGATCGCTCTCAGCGGTCGCACGAGTGCGCTGCGTTGATTTGGTAGTCAAAAAAATATTTTTGCGGAAATCAGGAATGACGTCGCCATAGGCTTCTTCAGAGTGGCCGTTCCAATAAGCGTGCGCACAGTCAAAGTAATTGATGCCGAGGTCGTATGCCTGGCGAACAACTTCGCCCGCAGCCTCGCGACTTCTGCACAGGTTCAGGCGCGCACCGGCTTGACCAATGATGGTGAGCTTGATTCCTGTCTTGCCGAACTCGCGCATGGGAATCGATCCCGACGGGGGCTTGGGTGATTCGGCATTCAAACTAAGCGCGGTGAGGCCGGCAAATGCACCGCCAACAAAGGTTCTGCGATCGATAGAAATTTTATTTTTACCTGGCATTCGTTCCTCTCGACCCGGACGGCGCGGTTCCAGCCTGCGTAAGCCGCAGGTTGCCAGAAACCCCGAAAATTTCCATCCAGGAAGTCGGGCGAATTATACAACTTGTCTGTAGTAGCAATCTGATGCAACTCCGGACGCCAAATGAGTTCAACACGCGGCGTCTTCCACCTTGTTGATGCACAAGCCTTTTATGCTAAGGTTCAACCGTGAAGAAAGTCGTTCGGACACAGGCCAAAACTCGCGCTCCAAACCGACGCGCACTGCCGGGAATGACAGTGAAAGATGGCTTCACCTGGCACCCTTTTGACATTGAATTTGGCGTAAAGACCAGCGGTTTGATTGCTGGACGTAATCTGAAGTGCGGCAGCCAGGCCGACCGCCATAATACGGCCTACTTCGGAGTGGCGCCTTCGGTGTTCCACGAGCTTGTGGCGCAATGGAGAAGATCAAAACCGGCGGGCACGATTGATGAGTTCAACTTCATCGATCTGGGAGCAGGCATGGGCCGAGCCCTTCTGTTGGCGTCCGAGTTCCCTTTCCGCAAAGTATTTGGGGTAGAGTTGAATCCAAAGTTGGCGCGAATCGCGCGAAGAAATGTTGCTAGCTGGAAGGCACGCGGATTGGCTGTTGCGCCAATTCGAGTTATATGCGGGGACGCAGTGGAATTCAAAATCCCGACTGGCCCTTGCGTGGCATTCATGTTCAATCCGTTTGGCGCGCCGTTAATGCGACGACTTTTGAGCGCTTGGAGCAAGTGCATGGAGGGACGAGAGAGCCAACTCGATATTCTGTACGTTAACCATGAGCAGGAACTTGTACTTCGCAGGCATCCGGACCTCGTGAGGGTGTTTTCAGGCAAGGTGATGCGGTCTCCTGAGGACGCAATTGCCGACCACAAGATTCTTGCCAATCAGCCGGACGGCGAATACGCGGTGACAAACTGGGAAGATTGCTCAATCTATCGCTGGATGGGGAAAGCAAGCTCTCAAAAATAATTTGTGGCGAAAGCTTATTTCTTGGAGTGGACGGTGAAACAACAGCATCTGATCCTTGGCGTAGGTGAACTGCTGTGGGACATTCTGCCCGCCGGACAACGAACGGGCGGGATCTCAATCGAAAGCTCATCGATTGGAGGCAACGCCCCTTCGGAATCATTGACCGGGTTTCTTGGCGGCGCTCCGGCAAACTTTACCGTCATGGCTGGTCGATTGGGTAATCACGCTGCCATTCTCAGCCGCATTGGACGCGACCAGCTTGGCCGCCAGGCCATCGATCTGCTTGATCCCATGCCAATCGACGCTGGCGCCGTGCAGATTGATCACCAACATCCGACCGGCCGCGTGACTGTGGAGTTTTCTGAAGGCGAACCGCATTACCGAATCCAGGAGCACGCGGCATGGGACTACCTCGAACTGACCGACGAGTGGGTACGGCTTGCTGAACGGGCGGATGCCATTTGCTTTGGCTCGCTGGCACAAAGAAGCCGTGATTCGCGCCAAACTATTCAGACACTCGCGGCGGAATCTTCAGCGAGTTGCATTCGCGTGTTCGATGTCAATCTACGGGCCCCTTACTACTCCGCCGAAGTTGTTCAGGAATCGATCGAACTGGCTTCGGTACTCAAACTGAATGAAAAAGAACTGCCGCTGGTGTTGAACATGCTCGGCCTTTCGTCCAACGAGGAACCTGAAAGTGAGCAGCTGCGTTTTGGTGCGGATCGTCTGCTGGCTGAGTTCCCTTCGCTCGAAATGGTTGCCGTGACGCGCGGGGCTCGGGGAAGCCTGCTGGTACGCCGTGGTGAGTGGAGCGAGCACCCTGGAATTCGCGTGGATGTGGCTGATCCCATAGGATGTGGGGATGCGTTTACTGCGGCCATGACCCACTATATGCTGCGGGGTGCAGGTTTGAAGACTCTCAATGAGGCGGGCAATCGCTGGGGGGCATGGGTGGCTTCGCAGTCAGGCGCCATGCCTGTTTTGCCTGAAGATGTGCGTTCTGCCATGGCCACCGCCATCGAAGACTGAGCGCACTTGCACGGTGGCTTCCCTCCTTCCGAATGCACCCGTCTTTGGCTCTCAACCAGGGTTTTGAGAAAACGCTATCTTGTCATACAGCAGCAGCGCCGATTAGTATGACGAGGTTATGAAAATCAAAGTTTTCGCCCCTGCAATCGTCGCAGCGCTGATGCTGCCTTTGGGCCTGACGGCCCAGGCGCCCTCGCTGTCAATTCAAGTCGATCATCCGACCGCAAAAGTCAGCCCTATGCTTTACGGATTGATGACCGAAGAAATCAACTACTCCTACGACGGCGGAGTTTACGCGGAACTGGTTCGCGATCGCGTACCGGGACGCGGCTTTGGCGGTCTGTCCCGGTGGCAGATGGTGGCCCCTGGAAGCTCCATGGCCCACATCTCGCTCGATGAAGCAACGGGCCCCAGCAAGGAAATCGGGCGCAGCATCAAGGTGGAGGTAACGGCCGCCACTGAAGCGGCGCCAGCCGGCGTGCAGAACGAAGGATACTGGGGAATCCCGGTCCGCCCCAACTCCACATACTCGGGCTCTTTCTGGGCGAAGATCAGCAGCGCAGGTGTTCCAGTGACCGTGAGCCTGGTGAACGATATCACTGGCGTAACGGCAGCAAAGGCGACCGTGACAGGGCTCTCCGGTGAGTGGAAGGAATACTCTTACACGCTCAAGACTGGCGCGGTTCCGGTTACTGTGAACAATCACTTGCTGCTGACAATTCCCAAGCCCGCAACCGTGTGGTTCGATCTCGTTTCGCTCTTTCCGCCCACCTACAAGAACCGTGTGCACGGCAATCGCGCAGACATTATGGAAAAATTGGCGGCGATGGATCCAAAATTCCTTCGCCTGCCGGGTGGCAACTACCTCGAAGGCCAGACAATTGCCGATCGGTTCGATTGGAAGAAGACCATTGGCCCTTGGGAGGATCGCCCAACGCACAACAGTCCGTGGCGCTATCGTTCGTCGGACGGCATGGGACTGCTCGAGTTCCTGGAATGGTGCGAAGACTTGAAGATGGAGCCGGTGCTGGCTGTTTACGCCGGCTACTCGCTCGCCCAGCAGCACGTTGATCCGGGCCCTGCGCTTGAGCCTTACGTTCAGGACGCGCTCGATGAAATTGAATACGTGACCGGCGGAGCCGACACTAAATGGGGTGCGGAGCGCATCAAGAACGGCCATCCCGCACCGTTCCCATTGCATTACGTTGAAGTCGGCAACGAAGACGAGTTCGATCGTTCCGGCTCCTATGATGGCCGCTACGCTCAGTTCTACCGCGCCATCAAGCAGAAGTATCCCAATCTTGAAATCATCGCCACGGCGCCCATCAAGAGCATCAAGCCCGATGTGCTTGACGAGCACTTCTACATGTCTGCGGAAAAGTCTTATTCCGATACGCACCACTATGACAACTACGATCGCAACGGACCGAAGATCTTTGTCGGTGAGTGGGCAACGCGTGAAGGCGATCCGACTCCGAACCTGCAGGCGGCTCTTGCTGACGCCGCTTGGCTCACCGGCCTGGAGCGGAACAGCGACCTGGTGATCATGTCCTGCTACGCACCGCTCTTCGTGAACGTGAACCCGGGCGGCATGCAATGGTCTACCGATTTGATCGGCTACAACGCACTGTCTAGCTACGGTTCGCCCAGCTACTATGCGCAGGTCATGTTTGGAACGCACGTAGGCACCGAGGTTGTTGCCAGCACGCTTTCAAACGCCGGCGAGCGCGTGTACTCCTCAGTGACGCGCGACGATAAGGCACACAAGCTGATCATCAAGGTCGTCAACGGAACTTCAATCGCCAAGCCCCTTTCAATCAATATCGACGGTGCCAAGTTGAAGCCACAAGGCAAGATGATCACCATCAGCGGCAAGACGCCGAACGCCACCAACAGCATCACGGAGCCCAAAGCAATCGTTCCGGTCGAACATGCCGTAACGGTTGCGGGATCAAAATTCCAGCAGACGTTCGCGCCCTATTCTGTGAACGTTCTGGAACTGAGCTACTAGAAAACCTCCTACGTCAACATATCCGCCACTTCGCCTTCGGGTTGAAGTGGCGGAAGCTTTTTGTGCGACAATTTCGGCTGCGGGGTTCGCTCATGTTTCTGCGTCGGCGTAAATTCATACCACATATCAGAAACGCCAGGACGCGATTCGCAATCGGCGCAACTTTTTTGTTCTGCGCCTGGTCTGTGGTGTTTGCGCAATCTCCTTCCAGTGATCTCAATTGGAAATTCCTCAATCCGCCTGACGATGCGCGGCCGATGATGCGCTGGTGGTGGTTTGGTCCTGCGGTGACAAAGGCTGAACTGATGCAAGAACTCAAAATTATGCGCAGCGCCGGCATTGGCGGCGTGGAGATTCAGCCGGTTTATCCGCTCATGCTTGACGACCCGGCAAAAGGCATCAAGAACTACAGCTATCTTTCGCCGGAATTCCTAGATGCCGTGAACTTTGCGAATCACATTGCACGATCACTCGGTCTGCGCGTCGACATTACGTTGGGCAGCGGCTGGCCGTATGGTGGACCGAAGACGACGCTTGCACTTTCAGCGGGCAAACTCAAGGTAATCGCTGTTCCTCTTGGCGCTTCCCTGCCGCCACCCGCCGTCCTCGCCGAAGGCGATACATCGATTGCGACATTCATCGTAAATGGAACCCCGAAATCGTTTGATGCTAGCAGTGCCATCAGGCTCGATCCGGGGCCCGTAGCAGTGCCCATACTCAAACCCGGACCTCACACGGTGCTCTATTTCATAGCGAGTCATACGGGCCAGCAGGTAAAGCGCGCAGCGTTCGGAGCCGAGGGCTACGTACTTGACCACTTCTCGCGCGCATCAATCGATGAGCATTTGGACGACGTTGCCACACCAATACTGAATGCATTTGGAAACCTGCCTCCCTACTCAGTCTTCTCTGACTCACTTGAGGTCTACGGATCTGACTGGACGTCGCAACTCCCCGCCGAGTTTCAAAAGCGTCGTGGGTATGACCTGATACCGCACCTGCCTGAGCTTTTTGCGGGCGGCACGCCGCAGGCTGAAGCCGTGCGCCACGATTGGGGACGGACACTCTCTGAACTGGTTCGCGAAAACTACCTCGAACCCATTACGCAGTTTGCGCAGCAGCACCACAGCCTGTTCCGGTCGCAGACTTACGGTGAGCCTGCGGTAACACTTGCCGACGAAGCTGTGCCGAGTCTGCCGGAGGGCGAAGGTCCGCAGTGGCGCGCATTCTCATTTACGCGCTGGGCAACTTCAGCCAGTCATCTCTACGATCGCAACGTCACATCGGCTGAGACGTGGACCTGGCTGCACTCTCCTGCCTTTCGCGCTACCCCCCTGGACATGAAGGCTGAAGCAGACAAGATGTTTCTGCTCGGCGTGAACCAGATTGTTGGACACGGATGGCCGTATTCGCCTCCGGGAGCGGGCGAGCCTGGCTGGTCGCTCTATGCGGCCGCGGTATTCAATGCGCACAACCCATGGTTCCCCGTGATGCCCGACATTACGAAATATCTGCAACGCGTGAGTTGGCTGCTGCGCCAGGGAAAGCCTGCCAACGACATTGCGATCCTATTACCCGAAGACGATGCGCAGGCAGCTTTCGCGCCTGGCCACGTTTCCGTAACCGATGAGATGAAAAAGCGCATTACGCCGGAGTTGATGTCCGCCATACTCGACTCGGGCTACAACATCGATTACATCGACGCGGCGACAATCAACAAGTTTGAAACGATTCCTTACCCGGTGCTAGTAATTCCGCCGACGGATCGCATTCCGCTCGCGACTTATCAGAAAATTGCGAGCTACACGGCCAGTGGCAAAGTCATTGCACTGGGCAAGCTTCCATCTCTGGGGCCAGGACTGAAGGAACAGGCAAGCTCCGCTGAGATCTTTTCACTATCTCAGTCGCTCTTCAAAACAGCAAATGCTAAAGGCATCTTTATTGACTCGGTCGCGCAATTGCCCGCGACGCTGCACTCATTGTTGCGCCCGGACATCGACGCGAGCGGCCGGACGACTGGCTTGGGCTTTATTCATCGCGCGCTTGCTGACAGCGATATCTACTTTCTGGTGAATACCAGCAATGCGCCGATCGCCGGCATGGTCCGGTTTCGCGCGTATCGGTCTTCTATTGAATCCTGGGAACCTGACTCCGGCAATGTTCTTTTTGCCACCAGGCACACTAATATGGATCGGATCCCGCTGACTCTCGCGCCGTATGAGTCGCGAATCTTTGTCCTTTCCAATCGACCGTCCCTGCAATTGGAAGCTCCAACGCCGGCAACTTCGCCATCTGTAGCTCCGATTAAGCAGCAGGTTACCGACCTAAGCAAAGGCTGGCAGATTCGATTTGCCGATTCCGCACCAAAGCAAGCAGATACAAATCTGACTTCATGGACGGAAATTGCAGACAGGCAGTTCTATTCAGGCGAGGCGAATTACACGCTCACCTTCGATATGCCGCGAGCGCCAAATTGGCCCGCGCGTATCCTGCTTGATTTTGGTCATGGGACTCCAACTGTCGATACGCGGCCTCCCGATGCGAATGGAACCCACGCGCTGCTCGACCCTCCGATCCGTGAGGCGGCTATCATCTACATCAATGGCAAAAAGGCAGCGTCACTTTGGCACCCGCCCTATCGGATTGACATTTCAGATTTCGTGCGCAATGGGCAGAATCGCGTTGAAGTACTCGTCTTCAATACCGCCATCGATGAGTTGGCCGGGCAGCAACCACGAGATTACAGCGCGCTATACGCCAAATACGGAAAGCGTTTTGAGCCGCAAGATATGGATAACCTCAAGCCGATTCCGTCGGGGTTGATTGGGCACGTCTCGCTTGTTGAGGAACCCGTTAACTAATCGAAACTACGCCGCAGTTTGCCGGGCCGCAACAAGAGCACGGATGAAATCTGGCGTGGAGCCGCAGCAGCTTCCGACGAAGGACGCACCGGCATCTCGCAGCGCTACAAAATATGAAGCGAAATAATCCGCTGAGGTCTCATAGTGGATTGCTGTTCCCTCCATCTTTGGCAGGCCGGCGTTGGGCTTCATCCAGACGGGCAGACTGCATGCTGCATGAAGTCGCTCGCAAATCGCGACGGAAGATTCTACGCCGACGCCGCAATTTGCGCCCACAGCATCCGCTCCCGCTTCAACCATGGCGGCCGCCACAGCTTCAGGCGTTGCGCCCATCATGGTGCGGTCCTTGTTTTTGCCGGAGTCGAATGCAAACGACGCGATTACCGGCAGGCCAGTTTGTTTGGCAGCTTCGACGGCGAGTCGAGCCTCTTCCAGATCGCTCATAGTTTCGATCAGCAACGCGTCCGCGCCTGCGGCGGCAAGAGATTTTGCTTGCGCTGCAAACCCTGAGGCGACTTGCTCGGGCGTGACATCCCCCAACATCAGAATCTTCCCGGTAGGACCGATGGAAGCAAACACGAGAGCACGGCCTGCTGCACCCTTCTTTGAGATCGCGACCCCAGCGCGGTTGATGGCATCGAGATCTGCTTCGGATACATCGGGCATTGCGATTGCGCTGGCGCGAAATGTATTCGTCAAAATCACCTGGCTACCCGCATCAGCGTAGGCGCACGCTACCTCTTCCACTTGATTCGGATGCGTGAGATTCCAGGTGTCCGGGTTGGCGCCCAAGGCGAGTCCGCGCACCTGAAGCTGCGTTCCCCACGCGCCATCTGAAATCATCAGTCCCGACGCCAGCCAATCACTCATCCTGCTCATGGAACTTCCCTTCTCACGCGGCAATCTACCAGCGCCAAGCAACTCGTCGATGAGCGTTTGGCCTGGCTCAGCATATTCCGCTTCTTTGGTTCGTTCCGGAAATCATAATCCTCTACGCGAGCACATTCAAACTCCGCTCGCCTGTCTCGCGCCACATTGGGCGATTCGTGGCGACCGATAGAGAAATTTGCTTCCTCGCAACAGGTAGCCTCAATTAAAGTTGGATCAATCGTGATCATCAATCTCTCCAGACGCGCGCACGACCATAACTGGGAACTCGATCCCATAACGCGGTCTTTGTTGGATACGGATTTTTATAAACTGCTGATGTTGCAGTTTATCTGGAAGAATTTCCCCAAGGTCCACACCACTTTCACGCTGCTCAACCGCTCCACAACGGTACGACTTGCTGAAGTAATCCAGCTCGAAGACCTGCGCGACCAGTTGAACGCCGCGGCGCAATTGCGCTTTCACAAATCAGAGCTCATCTGGCTGGCGGGTAATACGTTTTACGGAAAACGCGGTATGTTCGAGCCAGCATTCCTGCATTGGCTGGAACACGATTTCCGCTTATCCGAGTTCGATCTCTCTGAAGCCGACGGGCAAATTTCGCTCGTATTTCGCGGCTTGTGGACCGAAACGACAATGTGGGAGATTTATGCGCTCTCCATCATTGACGAGTTGAAAACACGAGCGAGTCTCAAGCGTTTGAGTGAGATGGAGCTTGACGTCCTTTATGCGCGCGCCAAAACAAGGCTGTGGGAAAAGATGGATCGTCTGCGCGGCATTCCTAACCTGAATATCAGCGACTTTGGAACCCGCAGGCGTCACAGCTTTCTATGGCACGAATACGTAGTGACCGCCATGAGCGATCGCCTGGGCAACGCATTCGCCGGCAGCTCGAACACCTACCTAGCCTACAAGCACGATCTTGAAGCCATCGGAACCAATGCGCACGAGTTGCCAATGGCCATGGCCGCTCTTGCAGAAAATGTTGAGGAGCTGAAGTCTGCTCAGTATCGCTTCCTCGAACTGTGGCAGCAGAGTTATCAACACGAATTGCTCATCCTGTTGCCTGACACTTTCGGCACAACGCAGTTCTTTGAGCATGCGCCGGATTGGGTGGCCGATTGGACAGGCCAGCGCGTCGACAGCAAAGACCCCTTCGTCGCCGGCGATGAATACATTGACTGCCTAAAGAGCCGCGGACGCGATCCGAAACGCAAACGGCTCATTGCATCCGATGGGCTTGATGTTGACCAGATCATCCGTCTGCATGCTTATTTTGCAGGCACGCTGCGCGACGGCGCAGTGCCAGAGGATTTTCGGACAGGCAATGATTTCCTGGACAGCAGGAAGTGGACACCTGATCATCGCATCCGCTTCAGCGCCGGGTGGGGAACGTACCTTACCAATGATTTTCGCGACTGCAACCCCCATGATGATGGCGGCCTCGACCCGGTGGGCATAGTTTGCAAACTGAGCGAAGTGGAGGGCCGCCCAGCCGTTAAGCTCTCAGACAATTACTCGAAGGCACTGGGTGATCCTGATGAAATCGAGCGCTATCGCCGAATTTTCGGTGTCGCCGGAGTCGCGGATGTTCCGGTCACTACGTAGCCTCGCCGGCGTCAACACCGGCGCGGTGTAATCTGCTTTCTATGGGCGCTGCTGCAGGCTGGTATGCAAACCAACTTCGGCTCGAGCTCGGCCAGCGCAGTCAGCGATACGCGTTGGGACGAGCACACGTTGAGAGCTACGGCCATCCGCCGATCATTGTGTACGAGCCTGATGACCATTGCCACGGCAACTTCTTTACACCTGCCTATACTGCAATCACCTCTAACCCCGACTGGGCCCGACGCTTCGACAAGGTACATACGCAGGGCGGGCGTTCCCTACCCAAACCACAGTTCGATCTGAAGCGGCGCTGGCGTGAACTCGACTCATCAATGAGTTCGGATGCCCCGCTGATGAATGTGTTCTGCACACCTGGCGTCGCCGAATCAGCAGCCGTGCGTAATACGCTTGGCGTTGAAGGCTCTTCGCAGCCGGACTTCGGCTGGAAGGCGCGTGTGCCGTTCTTGTCAGGGCGGTTCGATCGAACCGAAGTAGACATGCGGTTGGGCTCGTTGCTTGTCGAAGCAAAGCTTACTGAAACAAATTTCCAGATGCGGGAAGCACGCATTGTTGAAGCGTATCGCGATTTCGATGCGGTATTCGATCGCGAACTGTTACCCCGTGTCGAACTTACAAAAACGAGGCGCAAAGACGCTGTCGAATTTCCAGAAGCTTACTCGCAGGAATTTGAAAGCGTGATTGACACGACCATGCCGTTCGATGCGCTTGCCGAGCTGCGCGAGAATTCTGCCTCTGCAATTGCTGCCGAAGAATTCAACGTCGCGCGAGCCAGCGAAGGCGGGTATTTAAGCTACCAACTGATTCGCAATGCGCTGGCTGCGCACGGCGGCGGCTGCAGCTTCTGCGTGCTGCATGATGAGCGCAGACCCGACCTTCGCGAGGAGTGGTTTCGCGTGATGGCCGCTGTGCGCAGTGCCGAAATGAGAGTCCGCCTGAAAGTACTCACATGGCAGGAACTGGCGGCGCTACTGCCGGATGATTTACAGCAGTTCCTGGATGTGAAGTACGGTATTGTCGCACCGGGAAAGACACCTTCACCCATCGGAGAGGCTGCCGGGTTCGACTAATACTAGAGCTACAGGCCTAGCACTTTGCGATTCGCTTCAGAATCCGCGCCTGCTCCTGCGAAGTCATCGAACGCGCGATCGGTTACACGGATGATGTGCTTGCGAATAAACGGTGCACCTTCCGCAGCGCCAGCCTCGGAGTCTTTGATGCAGCATTCCCACTCCAAAACCGCCCAGCCCGGATAGTCGTATTGCGCGAGCTTGCTGAAGATCTGGCCGAAGTCCACCTGCCCATCGCCCAGTGAGCGAAAACGCCCGGGCCGGTCAATCCAGTCCTGGTAACCGCCGTAAACACCGGAAAGCGCGCTTGGACGGAATTCAGCATCCTTCACATGGAAAGCTCGAATGCGCTCGTAATAGATGTCGATGAAGCCGAGATAATCCATTTGCTGCAGGACCATGTGACTTGGGTCGAACAGAATATTGGCGCGGGGATGGTCGCCGACCACGCTTAGAAATCTATCGAACGTTACGCCGTCGTGCAGATCCTCAGCCGGATGCAATTCAAAACACACGTCCACATCGACTTCATCGAACGCCTGTAAAATCGGCAACCACCGCTTGCCCAATTCATTGAAGGCTTCATCGATGAGACCTGCTGGCCGCTGCGGAAACGGATAAAAGAAAGGCCAAGCGAGCGCTCCCGAAAACGTAGCGTGCGCCTTCAATCCCAGCTTCTGGCTTGCTTTCGCAGCCCAAAGCAATTGCTGAACCGCCCATTGCCGGCGTGCTTTCGGATCACCTGCGAGCTCCGGCGGCGCAAAGCCAGCCAGCAGCGGATCGTACGCGGAATGGCTGGCAACCAGCTGCCCCTGCAAGTGTGTAGAGAGCTCGGTAATGGCAATGCCCGCGCGGCCGGCGATGCCAAGAATGTCTTCGCAATAGCCTTCAGTCTCTGCAGCCTTCTGCAGATCGAACAGGCGCTTATCCCAGGTGGGAATCTGAATCCCTTTGAATCCGAGCTTTGCAGCCCAGACGGCCATGCCTTCGAGCGTGTTGTATGGTGCTTCATCGCCCGCGAACTGCGCCAGAAAAATGCCGGGGCCTTTGATTGTTTTCATGGTCGAAATTCTCCTCGCAAGTTCTTGGTTCTACTCTAAAACGCCACCCAGCTTTCGTCGCGGTTACTTTGGATTATGCGATCAATGAATCTCATTCCGCGTACTCCGGCTTCGATTCCGGGCAAGGTGGCTGGAAACGCGTCTGTTTTGCCCTGCTTCCAGGCAACCAGCCCGTCGGCGAACTCACTATAGAGGACCGCGAATGCCTCAAGGTAACCCTCGGGATGCCCTGCCGGTGTGCGCGCCACAGCCAGAGCGTCTTTGCCTAGATAGCCTGCCGCAGCATGATAAATCTCTTCAGGACCATCAAGCGATTTCACAATCAGGCGATTTGGATCCATCTGCCGCCAGTGGAGCGAACCCGTCTCGCCGTAGATGCGAATGTTGGGATCGTTCAGTTCGCCTGTGGCCACCTGCGAACAGGCCAGCGTGCCGGTTGCGCCGTTGCTCATGCGAACGAAGGCGTTGCAATCGTCATCGAGCCGGCGGCCTTCCACCACCGTTCGCAGCGTGGCGTTGATGGCTGTTACCTGCAGCCCTGTAATGTACTCGAGCAGGTGAAAGGCATGGGTGCCGATATCGCCAATGGCGCCGCCCAGGCCGCTTTGCGCCGGATCGGACCGCCACGCGGCCTGCTTGTGCCCAGTATTTTCAATCGGTTTGCTGAGCCAACCCTGTAAGTATTCAACGGCAACTTTACGAATCTTGCCCAATTTGCCCGCGGCGCACATCGAACGCGCTTCGCGAACCATGGCGTAGCCCGCGTAGGTATGCGTCAGTCCGTAAGGCAATCCCGACTTGGCCACGGCTGCCTGCAGCGATAAGGCCTCTGGATAGGTGGCCGTTGCCGGCTTGTCGCTCATCACCGGAATGCCGGCGTCGAGAGCAGCCACAGCGATAGGCAGATGCAAGTGGTTCGGCGTGGTAATTACCACGAAGTCGATGCCGTCGGCTCGCTTGCTCTCACTGGCAATCATTTCCTGATAACTGGCGTAGGCACGGGCCGGGTCAATGCCAAAACGGAAGCCGGCCTCTCGCGAGCGCTCAGGCGATTGTGAGAATGCACCTGCAACCATCTGAATTTTGCCGTCCATCTCCGCCGCAAGCCGATGCACCGGCCCAATAAATGCTCCGGGACCGCCGCCAACCATGCCCATCCGCAACCTACGCGATTCCGCCATCGATTCTCTCCTCTAGCTCCGCACTGGATTTCGGCTCTAATTTTCAATCGCGCCAAACCAGTAACAGCGTAAACGATCAGACCCCCTGGCATCCTCTCACAGACCCGATTCAGGTGAATGCGTTAAATTATCAATGGCTATGAAACCATTATCGATTGGTGAGTCGGGGCGTCGCTGGGATTGTCTGAGCCTGGGTGAGGTTATGCTTCGCATGGACCCGGGGGAGGGCCGAATTCACACTACACGGCAGTTCCAGGTGTGGGAGGGCGGCGGCGAATACAACGTGGCGCGCGGGTTACGGCGCTGCTTTGGACTGAATACCGCTATTGCTACTGCGCTGGCAGACAATCCGGTGGGACGCCTTGTTGAGGATTTCATCCTGCAGGGCGGCGTGGACACCTCGCTGATCCGCTGGGTGCCCTACGACGGCGTGGGACGCACGGTGCGCAACGGACTGAACTTTACCGAGCGTGGCTTTGGCGTGCGCGCCGCCGCCGGATGCTCGGATCGCGGTCATACCGCCATCAGCCAGGTCAAGTCCGGCGATTTTGACTGGGAATCCATCTTTGGTCCGGCGAACGGCTCACGCTGGTTCCACACCGGAGGCATCTTTGCGGCGTTGTCCGCCTCCACCGCCGAAGTGGCCGTGGAAGCGATGGATGCGGCGCACAAATATGACACTCCGATCTCTTACGACTTGAATTTTCGCGACTCGTTGTGGAAGTCGATCGGCGGCAAAGCAAAGGCTCAGGAAGTTAACCGCGAGATTGTCCGTAAAGTCGACCTGCTGCTGGGCAACGAAGAGGATTTTTCCGCGATGCTCGGCGTGAACATCAAAGGCGTGAACGAAGATTTTGCAGAGCTGCCGATTGAAGGCTACTCCGAAATGCTGCGCGAGGTAGCCAGCCTCTATCCGAACCTGAAGATGATTGCCAGCACACTTCGCTCAGTTCGAAGCGCCACCGTGAATGCGTGGGGAGCTATTGCGCTCTACGAAGACAAGATTGTGCATGTGCCGCAGCGCGAGGTGGAGATTTTCGACCGCGTGGGCGGAGGCGACAGCTTTGCTTCCGGCCTTGTTTATGGCCTTCTGGCAGGCAAAGGCATTGAGTGGGCTGTCCGCTGCGGAGTGGCGCACGGCGCACTGGCGATGACGACTCCGGGGGATACCAGCATGGCCACATTGCCTGAAGTTGAACGGATCATCAAGGGCGGGTCGGCGCGCATTGCACGGTAATTGCAAAGGTTTTTTGAGGACTCAATGGCTGAAACAACGCAGGAAATGATTGAGCGAGTAGGGTTGATTCCCGTCCTCCGTGCAAAGAACGCAACGCAGGCACTCGCCGTGGTGAAAGCGATGATCGAGGGCGGCGTCACGGTTGTTGAAGTCACCATGACGGTTCCAGGCGCAGTGGACCTTTTGAAAGTACTGAAGAAGGAATACGGCAAAGACCTTCTGCTGGGCTCCGGTACTGTGACTACCGCTGAACAGTGCCAGGCCACCATTGATGCGGGCGCAGAGTTTGTGGTCAGCCCCAGCCTTCATCCTGAAGTGATTGCGACAACCAAGAAGAATGGCAAGGTGTCGTGCCCCGGTGCACTGACACCGACTGAAGCTATTACTGCATGGAATGCTGGGGCCGACTACGTGAAGATATTTCCCTGCTCCGCGGTTGGGGGCGCTTCTTACTTGAAGTCACTGGCAGGGCCTTTCCCTCAATTAAAAATTATTCCTACGGGCGGAGTGACGCTGCAGACTGCCGAGAGCTTTATCCAAGCGGGCGCTCGTGCCCTTGGAGTGGGCAGCGACCTGGTGAATCTGGCGGCAATTGACGCGGGACATCCGGAGACCATAACCGAAACGGCGAAAGCATATCTGCAGGTGATTGCCGCGGCGCGATTGAAATAACGATGTGCCGGAAAGGCGCTTTGAGGTGCATGTATACGTACACTCGAAGAGCAAATTCTCTGGTACATGGTCAGGCGAGAATACTCGAATGAATGAGCAGGAATTGCTGACTAAAGTAACGTCAACGCGGAAAGATCATGCTTTCCGTCTGGACGGACGCCACGCGCTTGTGACCGGAGGCGCCAGCGGGATTGGCGAGGCGACGGTGAAGGAACTGGTGCGCGCCGGAGCCTTTGTGTGGATCGCGGACATTAATGTGACGGCCGCAGAAGCGCTGGCCAACGAGCTTGGCTCGGCGCACGCTCTGCATATGGACGTGACCAGCCGCGAATCGATTGCCGCGGCGGTGGGAAGGCTCGATCGACTGGATATTCTGGTGAACAATGCGGGCATCGGGCACGTGGGCTCGATTGAAATGACGGAGCCCGAGGACTTTGACCGGCTGTTCAACGTGAATGTGCGCTCGGTTTACCTGGTGACGCGGGCGTTTTTGCCGCTGCTGTTTGCCGCTGCGGAACATCATGAGGCGGTCGGCGCCATCGTCAATATCGGATCGGTTTCAGGCATGGTGGGCATCAGGCAGCGGTTTGCCTACTGCATGACCAAGGGTGCGGTGTTATCGATGACGCGCCAGTTGGCAGTTGAATATCCCAAGACGCTGCGCGTGAACGCTGTTTGTCCGGGCACAGTGCAGACGCCCTTTGTCGAGGGGTATCTCGAAAAGTTTCACGCGCACAACAAGGAAGAGATGCGGGCCGAGTTGCGCGCGCGGCAGCCGGTGGGACGTTTGGGGCGGCCGGAGGAAGTGGCTTCGCTGGTGCGGTATCTTGCGTCAGATGAAGCGGCGTTTGTGAACGGTGCGTGCGCCACGATCGACGGTGGTTGGACGGCGGCGTAGTCCAATCAGGGTTTGGCTGAGAACTACACGCGACAGGTTGATAAGAGGAGGAGGATTTTCCGCGGTTTGTGAAACGCCCTTTACTCTAGACGTATGTTTATGGGACTTCAAGGATCGAAGATCCACGGTAGTCAATGGTAGGTACACCAGTCTGCCCGTTGTAGAAGTTGAACGGTGATCCCGGCGTTGCGCTGAGAGCACCTGTTGATCCGTTTATCAGATAGGTCCAGGCGGTTGCGCCAGCACCTTTGGAAATCAGGACGCTCCCCGACGGATCAATCAAATTGGTGTTACCAAACACCCCAGTCCCTGCGACAGCGGCAACAGTGAAAGCAGGATCCAGGCCGACGGTTCCATGCGCAGTGTCGATTGCATACACAGACATACTATTGTCGGCTGTCATCTGTTGCCTATTCGGCACATACAAGAACTTTCCATTCGGTGACACACTACTATCGCCCTGTGAAGCTACCGGATCACTATGCCTCAAAATGAAAGGTGATCCAGGAATTGGGGTCAATGCGCCAGTTAGAGCGTTGATAGAAAATGAATATACGTTTGTGAATGAGGTGACGGGTTGTCCAACTCCATTGATGCCTGTAATCAATAAATAAAGGTAATTACCGGAGGGGCTTATTAGTAGCTTTGAGGTAGAGATAAGGTCGGACGTGGTTGAGTAAGCTGGGAATGGAGAGCCAGGAATCTCAGAAAGGCCGCCTGCGAAACCGATCGCGAGGATATGTATATCGATTGAACCGCCGTCTTGCCCAAGCGCGTAGATATATTTCCCGGTGGAATCGGCGCCGCAAACCTTTAATCCCTCATTACCGCCAGTCAATTTCATTCCCGTATTTGTCAGTATCCCGGTATTCTGATCAATCTGGAAAATCAGGATAGTATTCATTCCTGAAATGTAAAGATTCTTACCTTGCCCGTCCGCCACAAGCCCCGTAGCGTAGCTTATGACGTTGTTGTTGATATAAGGTGACGAGGGAAGACTCGTAAGTTCGCCATGAGCGCCCGTTATGGTGAAACCGAAGATGGCATAACTGCCATCTGGTTGGTCAAAGCCGGTGACGTAGAAGTACTTGCCCCGCACTAGAACAGTGAATGCTCGCCCAAAGTCAGCTATCAAGGCAGGATACAGGTTCGGAGCCGCATCAGTCACCGAACTAATCGCACCCGAGACTTTATCCAGTGTCGCAACCTGAATGTCGTTGCCAAAACTGAATGAATAGATGAACTCCGAACCCGACGCCGGACCAGGGGAGACTGGTGTTGTCGGTGGCGTTGGGGGCGGAGTTGCACTGCCGCTCCCGCATCCTCCGAGTACCAACCCACAACAAGCCAACATGCAGGCGGAAATAGACGCAACTACTGGCTTCCGCGCTATCACGATATCCTTCTTCTAAATCCAGATCGAGCTTCGGCAAATCTGGCCCTGAGAATTTTTGTTAAGTATTGAATCGTCGGAATTATACGCCAATGTAACAGTTACGGGCGAAATGACAGGCGCTTTGTTGAGAATTGATTGAAACATCAATCGCACGCCGAGCCGGTGGAAACTGAATGGATAGCAAGCCGCGCATCGGTCACCCCGAAATCGGAACAACTTCGGACTATCAACAGGCCATGGGAGCCCGGATTGATCGTTCGGAGTGATTTCTTGCTTGAGAGTCTAAAGATTGCACGAGATCGAAACGCTGCCGGTGGCCCGGTCATGAATCGTGGGTGAATGGTGCGCCCACCAGGGCTATTCAGAACGGCGCCTCGATGAAGGCATTTGCGGGGCAACTATTAATGATGTCGGGAGGTCATCAAGTGCAGGATAGAACCGGCCTTGCTGGACATTTGCAGGCATGCGATTCAGAAATCCCTCTGCTGAATACTCGAATACACCCTGCTAGTGACAGCCTCGTAGAATTACGAGCCATAGGAACAAAAGGATGAACGAGCCGAAAATGCCAATAACGAGGGTTTGGTTTCGATTGCCGGATGAGGTTGAGACAGCATGCTTATGGTGATTTGGCGCGTCGGGATCATAACGAATGGGAAATAGATGGCCCTGTGGCATGGGCTTGGCTGACCTAAGCTCGCCGCTATGGAACTCTCCGTCAGCAAAATAGTTGTAGTGGATGAGGAAGTGCTTGCGGGTGGGGATGCCGAAGGCAAGCGCCCGGCCTGCACCGACGTCATACTTGCACTCGGTGACTGTGGCAAGAACTTCGGGCCATCCGGATTGGTCGGTATTAACGTTTGGCTTCAAGTAATCAGCAGCGCGAATGCGCCTCACGATTCTATATCGACGTGAGATTAGCCAGTTGCAGGGGGCAGCGCCACACCCAAAACTGCATACCCTGGACCGCGCGATCAGGCCGGGCCCCTTTCGGCTATCATCTCCGTGGAGGTTTTGAATGAAACTTGTAACTTTTTCGACGGCCGATGGCATCAAGCGCCCCGGATCGCTGATTGAAGAGGCCGGCCTGGTTGTCGATTTGACGACGGCGGGCTACGCAGACACAGCCGCCGTGATTGCCGCTGGTTATACATCTGTGTTGAACGCTGAAAGAGCGGCCAAGAAGGAAGTGTATGCGGGTTACAAGCTGAACGAGATTCGCCTGCACGCGCCGATTGCGAACCCTCCGCGCGTATTTGCGATTGGCCTGAACTACCACGACCATGCGATTGAAGCGAAGATGGCTCTGCCGAAGTTTCCGGTTGTGTTCTTCAAGATGACGACCGCGATCGTGGGTCCGGAAGAAAACATTGTGCTTCCAAAGAACTTCACACAGCCGGATTACGAGGCTGAGTTTGCATTTGTGATTGGCAAAGGCGGATATCGCATTCCTGCGTCAGAGTGGCGCGAGCACGTTTATGGATTCACCATTGTGAACGATGTAAGCGCGCGCGACGTGCAGATGTCTACGTCGCAGTGGTCGCTGGCCAAGAGCTTTCCCAGCTTCTGCCCGATGGGACCGGCGATTGTGACGACAGATGAGATTGCCGATCCTCACGCGCTGGGCATCAGCCTGACGATTAATGGCGAAGTGCTGCAGAATTCGAATACGCGCGAGCTGGTTTTCAAGGTTCCGGAATTGATCGAGTACATTTCGTCAATTACGCCGCTGCTGCCGGGCGATGTTGTTTCCACGGGTACTCCGGGGGGAGTTGGCATGGGACGGTCGCCGCAGCGGTGGCTGAAGGCCGGCGATATTGTCACCGTGAAGGTGGATGGGCTGGGCGAGCTGACGAATCCGGTGGTGGCGGAGTGAAAGGCAGCTTCTAGCTGCTAGCTTCTAGCTTGATCGTGGTCAATCAAGCGTGAGTTGGAGTTTAGAATTGGCGTTCCCTCAGAGGCTAAAGCCCGGGTCATTTTGGGGGTGTTTATGTACGGGCCAAAGCCCGTACCCTTCATCAATCTCAGTTCAGTAGTACACCATGATTTGGACGGCTGTTTATGTACAGGCGAAAGTCCGTACCCCTCATCGTTCCCAGTTCAGCGGTACACCATGATTTGGACGGCTGTTTATGTACAGGCTAAAGCCCGTACCCCTCATCGTTCCCAGTTCAGCGGTACACCATGATCCCGTACCCTTCATCATTCTCAGTTCAGCAGTACACCGTGATTTGGACTATCCAGCGAGAATGTCGGAATTTCAATATCAAACCGCTCACCACTTTCACTCTCCATCTGGTAAGCCCCGCCCATCATCCCCGATGTGGTGTTGAGAGGCGCGCCGCTTGTGTATTCATAGCTCTCGCCGGGTTTGAGGACTGGCTGCTCGCCAACAACACCCTCACCTTTGATCTCAGTTAAATCGCCCCGCGCATTGGTGATCATTCAGTGCCGGCTCAGTAGCTGTACCGTTTCCCGTCCTTGATTCTCGATGATCACTCGATAAGCCCAGAAATACTGCGAGCTGTCAGGCATGGATTGCGCCTCAAGGTAAGTGGGTATTACGCTGACCGCAATTTCTTTGGTAATTGCTCTATACAGTGTCGGCTCTGCCATAAAGAGAGCTTAGAGCAAACCTATGGGATTATCCAGAATTAACGGGGTGGCGGGTGGCCGGCAAACCGGACCTTACCATTATTTGTGCAGCTTCCCATCGACGCGGTAAATCCGTCTCTGCTCGTCATCGCCAGCTATGCGAAACCCTCGGCCGCATAAACCTGATGCAAGATCCGGCGTAATCGAAGAGTGAGCAATATTGAACAGACGCGAGCAAACAGCGTGAGATAGCTTCCCCCGAAGAGGTTCGCCCCATGTGCCGAATGGCCGTGTCATTTGCACATGGGAGATACCCGATCAACGCTCAATTGGCTGGCGGCCGGAAACGAAAGACCTCCATGTTTGAGATTGATATTGAAGAGGGTCTGCGAATCCTCGAAGCATTTTGTCGGAACTCCTCTCAGTTGCACATGCGAGGAAAGGTCAAGGGTGAGTTGACTTGGGCTTTTGCTACGATTGCCAAGACTTCAGAGTCGTGGGTGTGTTTCACCCTCTTTGAGGTGCTCGGAACTGGGGAATATGAATGCGATGTACCGCTATCTGGGGCCCAGTTGTTTTATGACCCTAACGGCTCAGCTGCCTGGACAGGCTCAGGAGGGCACGCGTGGCGGTCAGCACTCCGCATTGCGTACACGGATGGCACCGAGCTTGTGTTAGGTGAACGGAATTACAGTGTTCATTGATCGGTCGTTGTACGCGGGTCTTTGTTCTTAATTTCTGAGCAAACCACAACGCTCTTATACAGGGCGCGGGCGAACGGTCGGCTAACTCGGCTAGGTTGTGGTTTCGCTGTGTTTTGGTTCGGGAACCAGCCAGCCGTAGAGTGCTATTCCGGCGAAGCAGACGATTGGCACGATGTAGGCGGCTTGCAGGCCGCTCTTGTCGGCGAGAATGCCCATGAGCTTGGTGAGTGCTGCGCCACCCAGGATGGCCATCACAAGGAGCGAGCCGGCGGTCTTAGTCTTTGCGCCCATTCCTTTGAGGCCCAGCGCGAAAATGGTTGGGAACATAATCGACATAAAGAGGCTGGTGGTGAGCAGGCACATGGCGCCGAGCCATCCTGGACGCGCTACCGCTACCAGGCCCAGAGCCACGTTGATGACGGAATAGACGACCAGCATCATCTGCGCGTGGAAATGGCGCATGAGCCATGCGGAACTGAAGCGGCCAATGGCGAAGGCAGCCAACGTTCCGGTGAGCATGTAGCCTGCTGCTTTATCGCCAATGCCGGTGGCCGATTCGACGTAGGGAATGAAGTAGCTCCACGTTCCGACTTGCGCGCCTACGTAAAGGAATTGCGCGACCACGGCAAACAGAAAATGCGGCTGAAGCAGGCTCGCGTTCTCTGTTGCAGAAGACGAACTGGATGAAGGCTCCTCGCCGCCGAGCACCGGAAATTTGGTCATCAGAACGAGGAATGCCCAAATAAATGCGATCGTACCCAGGACCATGTAAGGCGCAACGACGCGCAACGTTTCAGAATGCAGGTAGTCCTTGTAGGTACCAGCAAGCTGCATTGCGGCCACTTGCGCATCGGTCATCTTGATGCCCGAGAAGATGAAGACCGTTCCGATGAGGCCGGCAGTGATGGAGCCGAGCGGATTGAAGGCCTGGGCAAGATTCAAGCGCCGCTCGCTGGAACCTGCGGGGCCAAGCTGCGCGATAAACGAGTTTGCGCCGGTTTCAAGAAATGACAATCCGCTGGCGATGACGAACTGGGCGACGAGAAAGAATGTATACAAGCCGGCTTGCGCTGCCGGATAGAACATCCAGCAGCCGGCGCCTAACAGACATAGGCCGGTGACGATGCCCATCTTGTAACCGAAGCGACGCATCAACTGCGCGGCTGGAATGGCCAGGGCAAAATAGCCTAGATAAAACCAGAGCTGGATATCGCCAGCATGGGAACGGTTGATGTCGAACGACTTCATGAACTGGCGAATGAGGATGTCGTTCAGGTTGTTGGGAATGGCCCACAGGAAGAACAGCACGGTGACGACGAGGAATGGAATCATGCGTCCCGGAGGGATGAGCTGCGCATGAATATCTTCATTGCTGAGTGACTGAGAATCGACGGACCCGGCAGGAACCTGGAAAGCCAACGAACCCTCCTCGCGGTACAGAGCGAACATCTCCGAAAGCGTTTTCGGTAATCGATACCTGAAAGCCAGAGAAATCGCTCCACCCTTTCTATCAATCGTTGGCGGTTATGGCAAATTGAAGTTGCGGAGGTTGGCTCTCACCGAGATTGCATCCCTAAGGGGCTAAAGTGTCTGCGTGAGAACGTGCTTGGTTTTTCGTACAGGGCAGTTTCTGTTCAGTTTTGAAATTTTCGATGACGGGTTGGGCGCAGTTTTCGTTCTGATCCGCGGTTTGATATGCGTTT
>Ga0265314_10001591_pt1 | contig 24959 bp, 21 predicted proteins | sample 4126metaG_FD_203106 | JGI IMG/M metagenome (GOLD analysis project Ga0265314, IMG submission 203106) | Rhizosphere microbial communities from Carex aquatilis grown in University of Washington, Seatle, WA, United States - 4-1-26 metaG | ecosystem: Host-associated > Plants > Roots > Rhizosphere >... | reverse complement strand
AAACACCGGTCGCAGCAACTGCTTCAGTTCCGGCCCGGTAATCTCCGGAACATACTTGTCGAAGTAGAGATCCACGAAAGAACCGCGGGCGTTGGCGTTCGCATCCGATGGCACAATCGGCCCGCTTGCGTTCGGGCCTCCAACTTCGATGCGCTGGTACCACTTCGGCTTCTTGACGGGACCGCCGTTAATCTCAAAGCGTATGTAGTCCCCCTTGATGACGATGTTGCTGATGCGGGCGCGGTCGCCGGCTTTCGCCGCTGGTCCCCAAAGCGCCATCAACTGTTGCAGTTCAGCGCCGCTCGGGCTGACGGTTCCGTTCTTGAGTTTCAATCCAGTCTTCCCCATCGGAAAACTGGTGTGGATGTAAACCAGTTCCGCATTGAAGGCGTGGACAATCTGTTCCCGCGTTTGCTTGGAAATTCTTGGGGGCGGAGTATTCTCGGCGAGCACCACCGCGGACAAGACCAGAAGGATCGTCAACCGCCGATAACCAACGGAGCAAACGTGGAAGAACCGCATGCAGCACCCCGGGCCGACTGGCTTAATTATAGACCGGCGCAAGAGCAGTTCTCAGTTCCCAGTTCTTGGAACTCGTCTCGAGAATAGTCTTGGGTAGGGCACGGCTTCGGCCATGCCGCTCGAGCCGACAAAAAATGCGCGCTTTAGCCCTGAGGGACGAGCCTTCCGGGCTGAAAGGCATTTATGAAATCAGAATCAGATCTGATCCCGCCGCCTTTCACCGAGAACTGAGAACTGCCTCGACCACGGGTCACCAATGTGTGGGTACTTCCGTAATGGTGAACTGTACTTTAAGCACCTGAGGCGATCCCGCGAAGCCAACATAGAATGACTACAGGACGGACCAGCTCATCCCCCGCGCTGCGGCCGACAGGACTGCCTTTTGCCGTTGAAGCTTCCCATTCCCGCGCGCATTCCGCTCCTTTACGTCATCCTTGGCGTGCTGTTGGCGATCAGCGTCCTTCCCATGTACTTTTACTCGGCGCAGATCGAAAACATGAACCGGCAACGCCTCAAGACCAACGAACAGCTGTTGCAGAACACGGTCACGCGTTCGTTGGCCGACGACATTTCCCAGCACCAGGAAATGCTGCGAATAATGTTGGCGAATTTGTCGTCGTCGATTCAGGTCATGATGCTGGCCAATCCGAGCGGAAAGGATCTCAACGCCCAGACACTTCTGACGCCCGAGCTGCGGGCCATGCTCGAAAATTTTGTTTCCTCGTCGAACGACATTGCCTATGCCACGCTGCTCAACGCGGATGCCAAGGGAGTTTCCGCCGGACGCATCGAGCCCGACGCCTTTCTGCAGCGGGAGCTGGAGCGGGCCTATCAGGCCGCCCGCGAAGGCCGTGTCTATAGCGGGCAGCCCTTGATGGTCGGCGGCGGAAAATCCGCGCGCACCGTCATGCTCGTCAGCTCGCCCATCATGTATGACAAACGCTTTCTGGGAATGATCGGGTTGGTGGTCGATATGGACTACCTGATCCACCTTCTGCAGCAAGTAAGCACCAACGGTTTGACGCCCTACGTCGTGGACAGCCAGGGCAGGCTGGTGGCGGCGGCGACGACGCAATACGCCACCGGACAAGACATGAGCCACTTCGACATCGTCCGCAGTTTTGTCGGCGAAGGCTCGAAAGCCCAGTTGACGGAAACCCGCGAATTCACGATTACTGAGGGAAAAAACAAAACCGAGATGCTGGGAACCTACAGTCCGGTCACCTCGCTGGATTGGGCGGTGGTGGTACAGAAACCGCGCGAAGATGCGTATAGCGACATCACCGACATGCAGAGGATAAGCCGATTGTTGGCATTGCTGGCGGTAGTTGTGAGCGTGGGCCTGAGTATTGTTTCGGCGCGCAAGATCACCAGCCCGCTGCAAGTGCTGGCGCACTCCAGCCGGGCTATTGCGCGCGGCGATTTCTCCCAGCGCGTGCACCTGAAAACGCGCACCGAGATCGGCGAACTGGCCACCACGTTCAACACCATGCAGGAAGAATTGGAACAGTTCGTCGAAGACCTCCGGCGCGCGGCCGATGAAAACAAGAATCTGTTCATGGGGTCGATCCAGATGCTGGCCGGCGCCGTCGACGAAAAGGACCCTTACACTCGCGGCCACTCCGACCGGGTTACCCGATACTCGCTGATGATCGCGAAAGAGATGGGGCTGGACCCGGGATTTCTGGAAATCCTGCGCGTTTCGGCGCAGTTGCACGATGTCGGAAAAATCGGTATCGAAGACCGCATCCTCAAAAAGCCGGGCGCTCTCACTCCCGAAGAATTCGAGATCATGAAGACGCACACCACCAAGGGCGCGAACCTCCTGCGTCCGGTGCCGCAGTTGCGCGAGATGCTGCCCGGAATCGAACTGCACCACGAGGCGCTCAACGGACGCGGGTATCCCTACGGCCTCAAGGGCGACGAAATCCCGCTGCTGGCGCGCGTGATTGCGGTCGCGGACACCTTTGACGCTCTGACCACGAACCGTCCGTACCAGCGGGCGCACGATCCCGTCGAAGCTCTGCGCATCATTGAAAATCTTTCGGGACAGCGGCTCGACCCCAAGGCGGTCACCGCGCTCATGGCCGTGTTTTACCGGGGAGACATTCGCATTCAGAGATCGCTAACGCGGATGGTCCCGCTGGAAACGCCTCCAGCAGTTGCAGCGCCGCTCCAATCCGCGCAACCGCCCGTCGACCCTCTCACCATCGAAATCACCCGCTCCTAAGAACAACTGCAATCCGTCGCTGGTCGCTAGTCGTTGGTCGTTCGCTATTCGTCGCTCGCGTCGGGAACCCGTGAGCAATCGCGCATCAAAGGCTTGCCAACGACTAGCGACCAGCGACTAACGACTGCCTTTTACACAATTACCAATTCTCTCCACCCTCGATTCTCCTATAATCGTTATCTGGCGTCTCATGATTCAAACCCTTTTTGGCAGTCTCGACGAAGAAAAGAAACCAAGTTTTATTGAGCGCATGAAGGAGGCCGTCTCGCGTACGCGCGAGAACCTGGCCGAGCGCATCGAAGATGTCGTCTCCATCGGCAAAGAGATCGACCGCTCCACGCTCGACGATCTCGAAGCCACGCTGATCGGCGCCGACCTCGGCACCACGACCACCCATGAGGTTCTGGAAAAGCTGCGCGACAAGGCCGACCGCAAGCAGATCAAGGATGTGAATGAGCTCAAACGGCTGCTGAAAGAAGAACTGCTGGCGATTCTGACATCCACCAGCGCCCGGCCCGTCACGAAGGTGGAAGGCGTGCCGGAAGTGATCATCGTGGTGGGCGTGAATGGCACGGGTAAGACCACCACCATCGGAAAATTAGCCCAGGTGTTCCGCGCGCAAGGCAAGACAGTGCTGCTGTGCGCCGCGGATACCTTCCGCGCCGCCGCGATCGAGCAGCTCGAAATTTGGGGACAGCGCACGGGAACCGAAGTGATCAAGACGAAACCTGGAGGCGATCCCTCGGCCGTGCTCTTTGACGCGCTGCAGGCGGCAACAGCTCGCAAAACCGATTACGTGATCGTCGATACTGCTGGCCGGCTGCACACCAAGCAGAACCTGATGCTCGAGCTGGAAAAGATGAAGCGCACCGCGCAACGCATCGTTCCCGGCGCGCCCCACGAAACTTTGCTCGTGATGGACGCCACCACCGGCCAGAATGGACTGCAGCAGGCGCGGCAGTTCACGCAATCGGCGGGAGTCACGGGAATCGTGCTGACCAAGCTCGATGGCACGGCCAAAGGCGGCGTCGTGGTCGCAATCTCGCGCGAGTTGGGCCTGCCGGTGCGGTATGTGGGCGTCGGCGAAAAAGCGGGCGACCTGTTGCCCTTCGATGCCAAGGAGTTTGTGGAGTCGTTGTTTGCGTAATGAGCGCTTGATGATTCATAACGCGGAGCAACGGGCGTCTCGCCCGTTCCGCCGCGCGGAGACGCCCAGCGCTCCACCAGAAAGATCACAAGGAGGGCCGCCCGATGCAACCGAAAACGCCCCAATCGCCTTCATACTGGCGGAGACTGCTGGAGCGGCTAAAATTGCTGTTCCGCCGCAAGCCCGAACCGGAAGATCCCTATGCCTATCGCACCGCTCCCTTGCGTCGTCCTCCGCAAGGAAAGAGCGGTTCGGCGGTAGCAGAACTGGATGAAGAAGAATGAAGGAAGCGCCGTCGTTAGACGAACTACCCTTGCGCAAAGCGCTCGACCTGGCACGAGCGGGCGTTGGCCTGGTGTCGCCGAATCCCGCCGTGGGCGCGGTTGTGCTGGACGCCGCAGGCCGCGAAGTTGGCGCGGGTACGCACACCTATGACGGCGTGAAGCACGCCGAAATCATCGCGCTGGAGCAAGCCGGCAATAATGCGCGGGGCGGAACTCTCTATCTGAATCTGGAACCCTGCTCGCATCAGGGCCGCACCGCACCCTGCGCCGATGCCGTAATCGCAGCCGGAATCAGCCGCGTGGTCTGCTCCATGCAAGATCCCAATCCGCGCGTGGCCGGTCAGGGATTTGCGAAACTCCGCGGGTCGGGAATCACCGTGCAGGTGGGCTTGTTCGAAGCGGAAGCCAAGAAGTTGAATGAAGGTTTTGCGAAGTACATCCGGCTGGGGAAGCCGCTGGTCACGCTGAAGTCGGCGATGACCCTCGATGGGAAAATTGCCGACGCCACGAAGCCGGGCGCGGAGCCTAGTTCGGGACTTGGCTCGGGATTTAATTCCGCCACGTCCACGACCGAAGGCGCGCGCAGCGGATACCACTGGATCACGGGCGCAGTAGCGCGCGCTCATGTGCAGCAACTGCGCCATCAGAGTGACGCGATCATGGCGGGAGTCGGGACGGTGATGGCGGACGATCCGCTGCTGACCGACCGGAGCGGCCTGCCGCGGCGGCGCAAGCTGCTGCGCGTGATCCTGGATTCTTATTTGCGCATTCCCCCTGCGTCGCGAATGATCCAGACCGCTGAAAACGATGTTCTGGTGCTGTGTTCGACGGCGGAGGAACCAACCCGGCAGGCGCTCGAAGCAAAGGGAATTCGCGTGCAGCAAATAGCGGCGACGGCGGAGGGTCGTCCCGACTTCGCGGCGATTATTCAGAGCCTGGGAGAACTGGAAATCACCAGCCTGCTCATCGAAGGTGGAGCACTGGTGAACGGCGCGGCCCTGGCCTCGGGCGAGGTCGACAAGGTGTTCCTCTACTACGCCCCGAAGATTCTCGGTGAAGGCGCAGTGCCTTTTATCGGCGGCGACGGTTTGCGCGGCAAGGCACAGTCCGTGCAGCGTTTCGAGTTGCACCGCTTCGGCGAAGACTTCGCGCTCGAAGGCTATCTCCGCGACCCGTACTCGTGACAGGCGTGAGCGTTTATTGAACGCTGTCCATTCTTAACACCTTAAACATCTCTGTGGACAAGGGAGAACAATGAACACCATTAATAGAACCGCTAGGGTGGCAGGGGGACTGTATTTTGTTTCCATACTAATTGGCATCCTGGCAGACGTGATTGGCCGCTCCAAACTCATAGTGTATGGAGACGCCGCAGCCACAGCGCGAAATATCATGGCTTCTGGGCGGCAATTCCAGATCGGCTTTGTGGGTGATCTGATCGCCTCTGTGCTTTTCCTTTTGACGGCGTGGGCTTTATACGTGCTATTGAAATCAGTGGATAAGAACCTCGCGTCCCTGTTCATGTTGTTGAACTTGGGCGGCGTGGCTGTAGCCTGCATTAATGATCTTAATCGACTCGCGGCCCTGCTGCTTTTGAGCGGCGCTGATTACTTAAAGGTATTCCCGGTAGATCGACTGCAAGCTCTGGCAATGCTGTTTCTCAATCTGCATAAAGATGGGTTTTGGATCGGCCAGATATTTTTTGCCGCCTGGCTCTTTCCGCTTGGCTATTTAGTCTTCAAGTCGGGTTTCCTTCCCAAACTTCTGGGCATCATCTTGATGGTGCATGGTGTTGGCTGGCTGATGACTGTCTGTCAATATTTCCTTTTCCCGGGTTACGAAGTCATAACCTACCTGACTTATCCGCTTGGCTTTATTGCAGAATTTGGACTTACCTTATGGCTGTTGATTAAGGGTGTAAATATCGAGCAGTGGGAAAAACACGCGCTTGTCGGTTAGCAACGCGGCGATCGCATCCATTTTCCAAACATTGAAGAATTCAGGCTGAGACACGACCCAGGAATCGTAAGTGCCTGTCTAATGCCGGTATTTGACTAGTAGTTGGTGCGGTCTCGCGTCCTCGCGGGAAGCTTTGAGTCTGTTGAAAGAAAGACTGAGGAGATACGTCCCACATGTTTACCGGAATAATCGAAGAAGTAGGCAAAGTCGTAAAGATCGAGCAGCGCGGTGAAAACCGCCGCATCACCATAGCGGCTGCGAATGCCCCAAAAGAACTGGGAACCGGCCATAGCATCGCGGTCAGCGGCGTTTGCCTGACGGCGCTGGATATCAAACCAAAATCGTTCTGCGCCGACCTCGCGCCCGAAACCTGGGTGCGAACTTCGTTCTCGCGGATGCACGAGGGCGCAATGGTGAACCTGGAGCTGCCGATGAAAGCCGACGGCCGCTTCGGCGGCCACATCGTTCAGGGACACGTTGACGGCGTAGGCAAGTTGATTGAGTTAGAGCGCATCATCGACTCGGACGGCCGGGAATCAGAGAACTGGTGGCTGCATGTTGAAATCCCGGAAGAGGTCGAGAAGTACACCGTCTACAAGGGATCGATATGCATTGAAGGCATCAGCCTGACCGTCGCCAAGCTGGAACGGAATCGCTGCACCATCGCCATCATTCCGCATACGGTCGAACTGACCAACCTCGGATCGCTAAAGCCGGGAGACCCGGTAAACCTCGAAGCCGACGTGATCGCGAAGTACGTAGAAAAAATGATGAAAGCCGAGCCCGCGCCGAGTTCGCTTACGGTTGAGCAATTGGTTCAGCAAGGGTTCTAGGAGTAGTGGTCAATGCTCGGAGTCGAGCGAATGCCAGAGCCCAAGCTTGTCACCGTTCACTGGCAACTGACCACTGGCCACTGACCACTGCCTTTACGCTTCCAGCTTCAACTCATCCAGTTCCAAAAACTCCTGAATAATGGGCTCGGTCGACTTCTCCATATCCTTATAGGGCCCGAAGAAAATCGCGCGGCCTTCATACAGAAAAACGATGCGGTCGGCCAGTTTCTTGGCCAGGCGCATATCGTGCGTGACCACGACCGAGGTCAGGTGCAATTGCAGTTTGAGCCGGGCAATGAGATCGCCAAGGAGATTTCCCATCATTGGATCGACCATCGTCGTCGGCTCGTCGTAGAGCACGCACTCGGGTTGAGCGGCGAGCGCTCGCGCGATGGCCACGGAACGTTTCATGCCGGTCGAAAGGTCGGAAGGCAACAGGTCGCGCATTTCCTTGACGCCCACCATTTCGAGCAGGCCATCGACGACCTGAAGAATCTGCTCTTCGGAAAGCTCTCCTTTTTCGCGCAAGGGGAAGGCAACGTTCTCGCCAACGCTCAAGGAATCGAAAAGGGCGCCGTTCTGGAACACCATGGTGACTTTCTTGCGAATATCTTCGAGTTGTTTCTCGTTGTAATCGGTGATGTCCTGGCCAGCGACAATCACCCGGCCTGAATCCGGCTTGAGGAAGCCCATGATGTTATGGAGCGCCACCGATTTGCCGACGCCGCTGCGGCCGAGAATGCAGACCATCTCCCCCGGCAACACCTCAAAGTTGACATCCTGGAGAACGACCCGATCCCCAAATGCCTTGGAGACGTTCTTGAACTCGATGTAGGGAGACAGTGTGCCGGCAGCGCCCATGGCTATCAGCATGGCACGAGATGCCAGCGCGGCTCAAGCGAAAGCGTATCTAGTAGCAGTAGTAGGCCAGTTTTCGAGTAGTCGGCAAACCGCGATTGACCAGCCGAATCCGGGGTTGTACGCGCTGTGGGGACATTTCATCAGTGATTCACGGCGCTGGTCAGTTCCCGACAAACGAATTGACGCCTCGCTTCGCCGTTAACGGCTCCAGCTCATTTAGGCTGACTCACCTCAGAGGCGCTAGGGCGCCCACTCAAACACCGTTCCCGCTTCTGCTGTTCCACCGATATCTGTGGTGCCGTAGAGATTGCCCAGCGAGTCTCTAAGCAAATCGCTGATAGGGGAGGCCCCTTCAATGGGATAACCAGCGAAACGGTGTAGCACTGTCTCCTTGCCGGCGCTCGACAGCTTAAAAATTACGCCACAACCGTTCTCAATGACGTGGCAGTATTTGGTTTCGATTCCACCTCCCAGGGTGGTCCCGTAGAGGTTACCGCTCGAATCCCGAATCAGAGCCGCCTGGGGATAGTGCCCGTCTCGATGTAACGCCGAAAAGCTGTACAGTACCGTCTCTTGGCCTGCTTTGGTCAACTTGAAAACTGTTCCGTAGTTTGAAGCACCTCCTTGGTAAGTGGTGCCGTAAAAAATGCCCGCATGCAAAATCAACCCGGCCAATGGACACGAGCCGTCCGGTGTTCCCGCAAAGCTGTACATCACAGTCTCGGTGCCACCCGGCGTGATCTTAAAAACAGTTCCGTTGCCTTGCGTGCCGCCATGACAGGTCGTGCCGTAAAGATTTCCGGCCGCGTCCAGAAGCAAACGCGCTATCGGAAGTTGGCCGTCCGTTGTTCCAGAAACGAAGCCATGCAGCACTGTCTCGACGCCAGTGTTACTGAGCATGAACACGGTTCCACAGCCTTCGGTAAACCCGTTGATTTGGCAGGATCCGGGGCCGCCAAATTGCGTGGTGCCGAAAAGATTTCCAGCCGCATCGCGAACTAGACCCGCTTGGGGATAAACGCCGTCCGCTGGGTACCCGCTGAAGCTATATAAAACCGTCTCTACGCCAGTCTTGGACACCTCAAAAATTGTCCCGAAGCCATACAGTCCGCCGTAGGCAGTGGTGCCGTAGAGGTTACCTTCGCTGTCCTTGATGAGTCCGGCGAGCGGAACATATCCGTCCGGCGAGCCCGAGAAACTGTACAGCGTCGTTTCATTGCCCTTGAGGTCAACCTTGAACACAGTCCCCGGAAGCGAATCGGCGCCGCCGTTGGCAGTAGTGCCGTAGAAACTGTTCCCAATCCGAACCACCCCGCCGACGGGGGAAGCTCCATCAGGCGTACCACTGAAGTTGTATAGCGTCTTTAGAATCTGTGCCTGAACGGATGCGGTCGCTAGCATGGCAAGCCCAAGCACCGCATAACGAAACCATTTGTTTGTCATCTCAGTAGTTCTCCTCTATATGACGGGCCGGACACACACAGAGCCAAGCCGCGTGCGACGAGCGCAACTCAGATGCAAACGTTAAGTCTAGGGTTGTAGGACATCGCCATGAAGCACAACCCAGAGCAAATTCAGCGAGCCCAGTCCAGGGCCTTATGAAGTCGAAGTTCTGCGGGTAAATGGGAAACCGGCCACTACCTGCCTAGTGTCGTGTCCCGTTAATTCGCAATATAAATCTACCCTGTCATCCTGAGCGAAGCGAAGGACCTATGTATTTGAATTCGCTATGCAGATGATCCCTCGCATCGCCCGGACGATCACCCAAGAGTTATGCCGCGAATTGATGGGACACGACCCTAGGATGGGGAATCGAGATCCCGCCCCTCGGCCACCAGGCGATCTTGTGGGGTGTTCACATTAAAGAAACTCCGCTCGGAAAAGCCGGCGGCTATGAGTTCGTCCTCTTCGATCACCCGAACGGCCACGCCCGAAAACGCCGCATCGACCTTGTACTTCCCTGCCCGCAGCGCCTGGTCGGCGGCGAGCGAGAAATCGCGCCGGTAAATTGCGCAGAGCGGCTGAAATCCTCCGCGGGTGCGAGGCACGGTAACGATGGCGTCATTGCCTTCGTCTTCCGCCGCCGCGAAAAGAAACGCCAGCAGTTCGCTAGACACGAAAGGCATGTCCACGGCGAGCATCAGGTTGAGATCGGCGCGTGAATGCACGAGCGCGGCATGAATGCCAGCCAGGGGACCGCATCCGGGAAAAATGTCGCCCACGACTGGTTCCCACTCCCAAGATCTGCTTTCCGACGATCTGTATTGCGCAAACTTCGCGGGGTCGCCAACGATCGTCACCCTGCCACAGACCGTGCCCATCACGGCGAGCGCGCGATCAAGCAGCGTTTGGCCGCGAAAGTCCAGAAAGGCCTTATCGATATTCCCGCCCATGCGGGAACTCTCGCCTCCAGCCAGAAGGAAGCCCATGCGCGACCGTCCGGTCCGTGCCATATGGAAAAGCATAAGGCCTACGCCGCAATACACAAAAGTAACCTGTTCAGAACGGCCAACCCGTCGCAAGATGGATGTGTCCGATTGGTGCAGAGGCCCTAACGTATCGTCATGCCACAAAGACTTATGGATGTTCTCATGCTGGGACGCTGTTCACACGAATTCTCCTGGCCGCGCCGCGCGCCGAATGGTGAGTACTACCAGGTCTGCATGGTGTGCGCGTCCGCTTACCAGTACGACTGGAAGACGATGCGCCGCGGAAATCGGGTCGACGAGCCGATGGCCGATACCACGTCCGCCCGGCGCCGCTCCGGCAAGAAGCAACCAACCTGGACGCCTCGCGCACGGCGCTTGCGGTCGAAGCTTCCGATTCGATACCGCGGAAAAAATCTTCACACCTGGTACGAGGGAGTGGTCCAGAACATCAGCCAGTCGGGCATACTATTTCACGGCCCGCAGCACCTGCCGGCGAATGCGCTGGTGGAGTTGATTTTCGAGATGCCCGAAGAAATCTCCGGACAAAAGAACAGCAGTGTACTTTGCCAGGGCCGGCTGATTCGTACCAAGGACGCAGTCGACGGCACGGAGGGCGCTTTCGGCTTAGTGGCCTCCATCCTCGACTACAAGTTTCTCAAGGACTGACTCTCAACGACTGACTCTCAAGCACTAACGCTCAAGGACTGACCTCACCTCGATTGAATAGTCCAAGCTGCGCTTGCCGCGCCGGCTTCCCATTTCCAATTTTCCCTGCCAACCGTTGCTACTCGCATCTTAGCTAAAGCTGTCCGTCTCATAAAACGCCAGCAGACCGCTAGTTGCCTGTTCGCTTCCGGACATCTAAGGCCGAAAACGGACACATTTCAAACCCACTCGTTCGGAAAGCGATATCCTCTGGTCCTTTCCCGCCAAGGGGTTACGCTTCGCACTAAATTGGAAAGAATCTTGCTGTGCCAGTGACCAATCCGTGATCGTTTCGCTTGGTATTTGGCCCGCGCACCGTGTCAGCCCTGTGGAAGTAGGAGGAGGAATTCGAGATGGGAGCACTAGCTCAGGATCTTCGCTACGCGCTGCGTCAGTTGCGCAAGAGCCCAGGATTCACCTCGGTTGCCATCATTACGCTTGCCCTCGGCATCGGCGCCACGACCGCCATCTTCAGCGTGGTCTACGGCGTCCTCCTGCGGCCGCTACCCTATAGCGATCCCAATCGGATCATGGCCATTTTTGAGGTCACTACCAAGGGAACATTGAATCGTCTTGCTGATCCGAATTTCGACGACTTTCGCGATCAAGCCCACAGTTTTCAGAAGATGGCAAAGTACAGCGCCTACATCTCCCCGGTCTCAGGCGCTGCGCAGCCAAGCCGTTCGGTGGTTGCCCACGTCACTCCTGACTTTTTCCCGGTATTTCGTGTTCGGCCGATCATCGGCCGCGACTTCGCCGCCGCTGACTCCAAGAAAGGCGCTGCTCCGGTCGCTCTCATCAGTTACGGATACTGGAAGCAGTATCTTGGGTTGTCGCCGGATTTATCGCGACTTCATGTGAAAATCGATCAGGCGGATTTCTCCGTGATCGGCGTATTGCCGCAGGGGTTCCAGTTTCCTGCAGATACGGACTTATGGATAGCGGCCGACCGGGAGGGCGAAAACCAGAGCCGAAGCTCGCATAACTACGACGCGGTCGGCCGTCTGAAAGATGGCGCCACAGTTGCTCAGGCAATCGCGGAAATCAGCGCGATTGGGCGTCGCATCCATGACGCCTCCAGCCAGCAAAGCGATTATCTTCTCAAAGATGCGACCGTGGTCCCGCTGCAGGATTCCATGACCGGCGAGGTGCGACCGGCATTGCTGGTTTTGCTCGGGGCGGTCGGATTTCTTCTTCTGGTTGCGTGCGCCAACATTGCCAACCTCCTGCTCGCACAGGCCTCGGTGAGAGAACGCGAACTGGCGATCCGCAGCGCTTTGGGCGCGGGGCGCGGACGCCTGTTCCGGCAGTTTCTTACCGAAGCGTCGTGCCTGGCTTTGCTCGGTGGCGGACTTGGAGCGCTCGGGGCCTTCTGGGGTCTCTCGGCGCTGCTGGCGCTGGCGCCCGAGAACCTTCCGTCTTCCGGCAGTGTCTCGGTCAATCTTCCAGTGCTCGTGTTTGCCTTCGTGCTGTCGTCGGCGGTCGCCCTGGGGCTGGGCGCATTTACCGCGTGGCGGGCCACTTCCCGCAACTTGCGCAATCAACTGGAGGAAGGCGGACGCGGGCAGGCGGGTCCGCACAGCCGGCGCATCGGCTCCGGAATCATTGCCGGCCAGATCGCCATCACCCTCGTCCTGGTGATCGGCGCAGGACTGCTGGGCCGCAGCCTGATCAAAGCACTCGACGTCGACCCCGGATTTCGCGTCGACAAGATCGTCACCATGGATGTTTCGCTGCCCTGGCCGGCTTGGAACGACTCTAAAACAAGAGCAGAGGAGGGAGTATTCTTCACGAACCTGCTTGACCGCCTCCAGCAGATTCCGGGCGTACGCACAATCGGTGCGACCAGCGGCCTCCCTCTGGATGGCGGCCTGCCGAATGGCATGTTCTTGCTCATGAGGCCGGATGAAGCCCCCAAAACTCCCAGCAGCCTGGACGCCATGAGTCGCCTGTTCGATACCCTGTTTCGAGATAAGGAGAACCAACGAGAAGCAGATTTCTGCGCCGCCACGCCGGGATACTTCCCCTCTCTCGGAATTCCCCTGCTTCGCGGACGCATCTTCGACGATCGCGACAGCCCGGATTCTCCGCACGCGGCGGTAATCAGCGAGTCCCTTGCGCGTGATCGCTGGCCGGGCCAGGATCCGATCGGCCAAACCATCGAATTCGGAAATATGGATGGCGATCTGCGCTTGCTCACGATCGTGGGGATCGTCGGTGACGTTCACGAATACGGCGTCGATGTTCCACCCCGCCCCACTGTCTACGCAGATTTGTTTCAGCGTCCCCAGCCGGCGATCACTGTCACCATGCTGGCCGACGCCGGCACGCCGATGATCACTTCGTCTGCCCGCGAAATCCTGCATGAGCTCAATCCCGAAATTTCGCCGAGGTTTCGAACCTTGTCTGGAATCTATTCGGCCTCACTCGGTTCACGCCGATTCAATGTGATTCTCGTCGGTTGCTTCGGAATGCTGGCGTTGCTGCTGGCCGCGGTCGGGGTGTTTGGAGTGATGGCTTATTCGGTCAGCCGCCGCACCCACGAGATAGGCGTGCGGGTGGCTCTGGGCGCCCGCTCCCGAGATGTTCTCACCATGATCCTGGGCCAGGGATTGCGCACCATCCTAGTTGGCGTCGCTATCGGATTCGCCGGTTCCCTCGCCATCACACGCACGCTGCAGTCGCTGCTTTTTGGCGTGACGGCAACCGATCCGGTAACTTTTGCCGCAGTAATACTGCTTTTAGTAACGACCGCATTGCTGGCGTGCTACATCCCGGCACGCCGCGCGGCTAAGGTCGACCCCATGGTGGCGCTGCGCTACGAGTAGCCGGTCATAAATATCTAAACGAGATTTGCATACAGCCGAGTCGAACCATGCCGAAGAAGTTCTCTACGTGGTACTCCCAGCGAATCACAAGCCGACGGAAATGATGGAGCCAAACGAAAAGCCGTTCGACTCGCCAACGTCGGTGGGGACGGCGCACCCCCGTCTCTGCGCGCGGTGACCAGTTTGCGCTCGGCGGTTGCCGCGCGCCCCTGCCTGCTGCTAGAGTTTGTCGGGGATATCGGGCTCTTGCCTTGGCCTTACGCTGCGAACTGGGGCCGGTACTGTTTGGGAAAATGTCTGGAAATGGGGCCAATCTGAAAAGTTGGGTCGCGCGGAATCGCTATTCGTCGCTCGCGCACTACGTAGGAGCCGCGCTCGCGGTGTGGGTCGCGCTCAGCCTCTGGACTCTTTCGCCCGTGCTGCACCGCCATCTTTTTGTGCTGCTGTTGGCGGCGGTGCTTTTCACCGCCCGTTTTATCGGCTTCGGCCCCGCGGTTTTCTGCTCCTTGGTCTCCACCGCTTGCTTGGATTTCTTCGCCGTTCCACCCTACTTACACTTCGGGATCCGCAGCGGCGCCGACGCCGAGCGGCTGACGGTTTTCCTCGCCATTTCCGTGTTTGCCGGAAGCATGGCCCGGCAGAAAACGTTGGCGGAATCGCGCGCCGAGCGCACCACCCGCGAGATGGCGGCCATCGTGGAATACTCCGCTGACGCAATTTTCAGCACCGGTCCGGACGGCCTCATCACTAGTTGGAATCGCGCCGCCGAACAGCTCTATGGCTACACGCCCGAGGAAGCCGTCGGATTGTCAGTAGCGCGACTGGCGCCGCCGGAACGTCACGCCGAGGTGGACCGTAACCTCGAGATCCTCAACCGCGGCGGACACGTGGCTTCCTATCGCACCGAGCGCATGCGCAAGGACGGCACCCGCTGGCCAGCGCTGCTGTCGGTGTCGGCGCTGCGAAACGCGCGCGGCGAAATCGTGGGCACATCGGCCATCGCGCGCGACATTTCCGCGGAGAAGCAGTCCGAGGAAGCCATGCGCCGCAGCGAAAAGCTCGCCACCGCGGGACGCCTTGCCGCTTCCATCGCGCACGAGATCAACAATCCGCTGGAGGCCATCGTCAATTTGCTTTACCTGGCGCGCCACGACTCCCTCCACGCCGGGGACTATCTGACCCAGGCGGAGCAAGAGGTAGGCCGCGTAGCCCGCTTAGCGCAGCAGGCTTTGGGATTCGTCCGCGATGCCGGTGCTCCGGGTTCGATGGATCCGGCCGCCATTATGGACGAGATTCTGCAGTTGTATTCCCGCAAACTGGATGGCCGTCGGATCCGCGTGACCCGGCGTTACCGCGGCAGTTGCCAGGTCAATGGCTATTCCGGCGAGTTGCGGCAGTTGCTGGCCAATCTTCTGGTGAACGCGTTGGACGCGATGCCGGACGGAGGTTCTCTGCAAGTCCGCGTAGCCACGGGCCGCGACTGGTCCGATGGCAGGGAGGGAGTTCGCATCACCGTCGCCGATAACGGCAGTGGGATCCCGCGCAACCATCTGCGGCGAATTTTCGAGCCTTTTTACACCACGAAGAAGGACACCGGAACCGGGCTCGGATTGTGGGTCTCGCGCGGCATCGTTCAGAAGCACGGCGGATCGATTCGGGTGCGGAGCCGTGCGAGCGGGCGCTCCACGGGCACGGTGTTCTCCATCTTCCTGCCCCAGCAGCACGAAATTAGCCGGGTGGCGTGAGCAGCGTTTCTTCTTTCCTCCCAACAACTTGCAGCCATCAGTAGTACAGTGACCTTCGTACTTAGAAGGCCCCATCGCAACGCCTTATAATCATAGAAATCCAGGCAGACTGGGCACTTAGCCAACGTGGAACTTTTTCTCAAAGCTGCGATCTTCGTTTATGGGCTGTGTTTTGGCAGCTTCCTGAACGTGTGTATCTACCGGTTGCCCCGTGGCAAATCCGTCGTAACGCCGCGTTCCGCTTGCCCGCACTGCGGAGATCCGATCCCGCTCTACCACAACCTGCCCGTACTGAGCTGGCTGATTCTTCGCGGAAAATGCCGCGGCTGCAAGCAGCCCATATCGCCCCGTTACTTGGCGATCGAACTGCTTACTGGCCTGCTTTTTCTCGGCTGCTACATGCATTTTGGTTTGACGCTGGCGACGTTGAAGTGCATCGTGCTCGGCTACCTGCTGCTCGGTTTGATCTTCACCGATGCCGAAACCAAACTTCTTCCCGACGCCATGACTCTGCCCGGATTGGCTCTGGGAATTTTGTTCAGCCTGGTGGTACCGGTAAACGATCTGGCATCGCGAATCATACCGGGCATGGTATCGCCGGCGCTGCGGAGCGAGATTTCCTGGCGGCTGTGGTCCTTGTCAGACTCGTTGCTGGGAGCGGCGATCGGCGCTTCGTTTCTATACGGCGCGGCAGCCATCTACTTGCGAGCACGCGGCGTCGAAGGCATGGGATTCGGCGACGTCAAGCTGATGGCAATGATCGGCGCCTTCCTCGGAACCAAGCTCACGGTCTTAACCATTTTTGCCGCGTCCCTGACGGGCTCGCTCTTTGGGTTGTGGACGGTGCTCGCGGTCTGGACTAAACGCCTGCGCCGGATTGAGGCGCGCGCGGCTTCCTCGCGCATTTCTTCGGGCGATTCCTCGATCATTTCCACAAGCCAAGCCCGGCGTCGCGCCTGGCACTCGGCACGTCTCGCGCTCCGCTATTACGAAATGCCCTTTGGCGTCTTTCTCGGTGGCATGGCCCTTTTCTCATTTGTATTTGGAAACCGCCTCCTGCACTGGTATTGGAGGGCGCTGTGAGGTTGCTGACGAATCCGCTGATGCTGCGCATGGGTCTGCTCCTGTTCGCTGCCCTCGCATCTTTCGGATTGGGCTTATTCGCGATTCGGCGGCTGCGAAAGGATCTCGTGTCCGAGCCCGATTCGCTGAATTACTCTCCCCTGGCCGCCGAGGGATTGCCGGTCCACGCCTATCACGCCGTCATTCAGCAACTGAAACAGCAGAAACACGAGCTCACCACGCTGCAACTCGCGGAGCGCCGAAAGGCCAAGGCGTCCGACACGCTCAGCTCCACCATTCTTTCGAACCTTTCCTGCGGTGTCCTGTTTTTCAATCCCAGCGGTCTGGTGCGCCAGGCCAACGCGGCGGCGCGGACACTGTTGGGATTCGCTTCGCCCGTCGGATTGCAGGCCGCCGATCTTTTTCGCACCGCGACCCTGCGCCCGGAAGCCAATGGTTCGGGCTCGGAAGCCAGCGTCGAGCAGGCTCTTGCTCCCGCTCTGACGGGGAAAGCCCCGGTTCGAGAGTTGGTGGTGAATTACTTTACGCGCGATGGAGCCAGCCACGTTCTCGAAGTGACGGCTTCACCGGTGCTGGCCGATGACGCGACTCTCATGGGCACGACCCTTGTCCTCACCGACAAAACCGATATTGAGCGCATCCGGCACGATCAGAAAGTGCACCAGGAAGCCTCTTCGGAACTCGCGCTGGGATTGCGCGATTCCCTGGCTTCGATCGCGGGATGCGCGCAGCAACTGGCGTGCAGCCGCGACCCGGAACTGGCGCATCAGTTGGCCGACAGTATCGCCCACGAAGCGGCGCAGTTGGATCGGACGATTGGCAGCTTCCTGGGAGGCGCCCGGGCTGCCACCACAAGTTCTTGAGTTGTCAGTCTCAGCGTGTTTGGTGCTGGGTACTGGGTACTGAGTACTGGGTACTAGCAATGCGAAAGGATGATCACATGAAGGGCATGAAACACATCGCCATTGGCACTCTGTTGCTGTTAGCGGTTAGCGGCGTCAGCGCCCAGTCACTCGGGGATTACGCGCGGTCGGTTCGCAAGAACAAGCCCGAACCGAGCCCGGCCACCCGCCACTACGACAACGACAATCTGCCCGCCGACGGGACTCTGAGCGTGGTCGGACCGCCGCCCGCCAGCACTGCCAGCGCCGCGCCAGCAACCGCGACTGCGAATGCCACGCCGGCCCCCAAAACCGCAGCCGACGCCGCCGAACACCAGAAGGCGGCGGACGAGTGGAAGAAAAAGATCGACGACCAGAAAGAGAAAATCGACTCCCTGAGCCACGAACTCGACCTCGAGCAGCGCGAGTATCGTCTGCGCGCCGCCGCCTTTTATGGCGATGCCGGCACACGCCTGCGCAACGCCACCCAATTTGACAAGGACGATGCGCAATACAAATCCGATGTCGAGGGCAAGCAGAAAGCGATTGATGACGCCAAGCAGCAACTCAGCGAACTGCAGGAGCAGGCGCAAAAGGCCGGGGTTGTGGAGAAGGAAAAGGACAGCGACAACAGCAGCAACACCGACAAAAAATAAATACCCGGCCGGCTGCGGGGAAACCCCGGTTTCGTATCAGGGTAACGCCTTACGGAGCCTCTAATTAAGTCGTTTGACGGCGAGCTTTGAAAGGGCACGGCTTCAGCCATGCCGTCAGAACCCGCTACACAAGCGGCTTTAGCCGCTGAGGCCCGGCTTTCAGCGCATCCCGTCTCGCCAGCGAGGACTTAATCAGAATTTCCTTTCGGCCCTCAGCGTTTCCCAATCCGCGCCCGGATCTGCCGCGCGTGGTGCCGCCCGTGAATCCAGTGGAATTTGCGCCACTCGTTGGCCGTCAAAGGCCCTAGAACCGGGTGGTCCATGATTTTCGTCCGGTTGCCGAACCGGCGCTCGCAGTCATCCAAACTTGAACCCATTTTTTGCAATTCAAGCACGATGGCTTGCTGCGCCTCTAGCGCCGGCATTCCCCGCGGAATCGTACGTTCCGGGGCATCGCGGCCGCTCGGGAAATACCCGAACTTCACCACCAGCAGAGTGGCCAGGCGATCCTTCAGCGTGGCGCGTGTAGCCAGCGGACCACCCTGTTCCAGGCATTTTGCGATTCCGCGGTTAGTGTTCTTGTAGGTAAGGAAGAGGTGCTCCAGAATCTGAGCGGCACTCCATTTTCCGGCGGGAGCCTGCGCCAGGTCGCTCGGGCCAGCGCCTCCTATTGCATCTTCGAGTTCCCGCCGCAAGCGTTCGAGATAGGAATCCATGGCTTGAGTTCAGTACAATGATCTGCAAACGACAGATCGCGAGTCGAAACCCAACAAATCAGAAGGCCGATCGGGAAACCATTGATGAAAAAACTACTCGTTGCAGTTGTAATTCTAGCAGTGGGGTTGATGGCCGGGTGTTCTTCGGGACCAAGCAAGCCGGCACCGACAGAGACACCCCAACCGAAGGCGCCGGAGGCCCTCACCGGAAGCGGCGCATTCTACAAGTGCTACATCTCAGCCCGCCTCTGGGCGCAGGACGCGCAACCGTATCATGTGGAATCGCACGCCACGGCGGCCTCCAAAGGTCAGGACGGCAAGGCAGGAGAATGGCGCGTCGGATTCGCCTCCCCGTCGCTGCACTCGACCAGGTTCTATACCTGGGCCAACGACGATATTTCTCACACCGCGGACGACACCTACAGCCCGACGAATTCCAGTACCCAGGTTTTCAACGTCCAGTTTCTGAAAGTCGATACGGACAAGGCCTTCGCCGTCGCCCAGCAGCACGGCGGAGACAAGTTGCTGGAGAAGGAACCCAACACGACTGTCTTTTATGTGCTGGACTGGAACCGGCAGACCAGCCAACTCACCTGGCACGTGATCTATGGAGCGGACCCCGACAACGCCGAACTGCGAGTGGCCGTGAACGCATCCACTGGGGACTTTACGCGGGTGGAAAAGTAAGGTGGAGAAGTAGGAACAATCTTGCTGGTGGAGAGCCGGGCGTCCACGCCCGGCCGCCATGCTGGTGGACGGGCGAGACGCCCGTCGCTTCCACCGTATCGTTCATCGTGCGGGCGCGGGGAAAAGCTTACTGCGCCTTCGCGAGCCGGTCCAGCGAAGCGTGCGCATCTTTAGCGAATGGTCCCTCAGGCAGAATCTTCAAGTACTGCTCGTAGAATTTTTTCGCTTCGGCTTTATCTCCAAGTTTTTCCTGGCACGCGGCGAGACGGAAGCTGGCCACCGCGTCGCCATCCTTGTAGTAGAGAGCTTCCTTGTAGCGCTCCAGCGCGGCTTTGTAGTTCTTACGCTTGAAGTAAAAGTCGCCGACCTCAATATCCTTCGTCGCCTTCATTGGGTTCCAGGGATGGAACTCCTGGACGCCGGAGTTATCCGGGACATCCGAGGCCTCGGGGAGATCGAGACCCTCAATGGCATCTTTGCTGCCAGGATGGTTCTTGGCGTCGTCCTTGGGCGGGCTGATGTCGATTTTCGTATCTTGACTGGAGCTCTCCGCCGCCTCGCGATTGCGGTCGGCAGCCTTGTCCGAAGACGCCTTGTCCGAGGCAGCCTTGTTCGCATCCGTCTTGCCTGAGGCAGTCTTGTCCGGCGAATCCTGCGCCAGCGAAACCGCCGTCAGCAGCGCCAAAAACACGATCAGGAATCGAATGCGCATAGCTCTATTGTATCGCTACAGAGCGAGGTCGAAGCAGCCGTGATGAGTGGAAACGTCAGAGGAAGCGCATACCAGCGATTCCTCAGTTGGTGTAAACGGTTTTCGTCAAGTCGGAACCTCGGCAGCGCGATAATCGTCTACGTGCTCAATCTGCTCCGTTAGCAGCCGCCTCGCGCACCATCGCGAGGTTGGAGGCATTTACCGTCAAAATGCCGCATGGGTAGAGCGCATCCCAGCCGCTAGCTCTATAGGAGTGAACCTGCAAGAGAAACAGATACTCCTGACCTGCTCGGATCGGAGAATGCGTATCGGCAGTGGTCATTTCCTGACCCTCGACTCCAACATCCAAGCGATCCAGCTGCCTCGGGTGTTTCGGTTTCCTTATCACGCTGACAATTTCAAGATTCCTAAGTTCTGACGGCCAACCCTCGCCGCTCGATTGCCTCAATGCGACTGTTTTAGGACGAACGATCGCAATTACATCCGAGAGTTGCGCCACACGCTTCGACAACTCCGGCGTGCATGTCAGGTTCTTGGGCGAGTCACGAATGTCCTCAACCGACTGTGCCCATACGGTCGGCATCAGATCACGTTCTTTGCAGGGGCGGAGTCTCGTGAGGCAACTCAGATCGAACTGCATCAGCCGCGATACGTCCGCGGCATTCACATCTGGCGAAAACTCCGTCCAGACGATCATAGTAGGGGAGCCCCCGGTGTCGGCGTTCATCAACGCAGGCAGGGTCCCGACGAGGTAGGTGGGATGCAAAAGGGTGTGCTTCAACTTGACATCAGGTTGATCGTGCGCGCTCCACGAGCCCAACTCCTGCTTGGGGACCGCATAACCCAAGAGCATGCACCCGCTTCCGCCTCTTTGGGCGCATCCTCGTCCGAGAGTGCCGACAGAAAAGGAAACGGATCGGAGTACCTTTCCTCGTATCTCGATCCACGATGTAACAAGGCCCGGACGCAACCCGAGCCAGTCGAAAATGTGCGCGATTGGTGCAGACACGAAAGGATCCGTGAATCCATGTGCCCGGGCGGGCTCCGGCATGAGTTGAAAACGCCAAAAGCACTCGCCCTCGGTGCAGGGCTTGTCTGGCCCCTGCCACTCCTCAAAACCCCACTTCCTGACGACGAGGCGTACCTCCGCCGCACTTGCCTTCTTCAGTTCCAACTCGCGCACGTCTGACAGGAGTCGCTCCGCCTGTCTGCGAAACCTGTACTGCTCAATCCGGAGGTAGGTCGAAACACCGGCCACGAGGATAACTGCGCTCAGGGCGACCACCAGTGCGGCCCGTTTCACGAACCTGAGTAATCTCATACTTGAATTGGACACCGCGAAGACAAGAGCAGCCAGCTATCGTTGGTAACTGCCTGGGGACGCGCGGAATTGGCATCGCTGGCCGCCAGTGACCGTCCATCGCTATTGTAATATCCCAGTCACGCTCATCAACCCGCCTCGGCCGAAAGTCGACGACCAAAAATCCCAGACCTGAGCCCAAAAAAATCAGGCCGCCCACAAGGGGACGGCCTGCTTTGGCAAAGTCCTCCGGGGAGGAGGATAAACTTGTACTTACAGCGACGGCGGAGTCGCGCTCGCCGTCGGAGTCTGATTCGTGGGCGCCTGCGCCGGGGTCGTGGTTCCAGCGCCTGTATTGGTCATCAGGCGTATATCCACGCGGCGGTTCTTGGCGCGGCCGTCACGAGTGGCGTTCGATTCTACCGGCTTATCCTTGCCCAGCCCAATCAGGTAAATCTTGTAGGCCGGGACGCTCTTCTCCGCTGCCAGGTACTGAATCACAGCATTAGCGCGCCGCTGGCTCAGATCGTAGTTGTACTCCGAGCTGCCCACCGAGTCGGTCGCGCCTTCTACCGTGATGATGTATCCCTTGGTAGTGGCAACGCTGGCGGCCAGTTGATCGATGGCTTCCTTCGCTTCCTTCGTCAGGTTGTCGCGGTTGAAGCCGAAATGCACCGCCGTCTCCACCACCGGGCGATAGTTATCGAGGTTGATGACCGCGTTAGTCAGGAGATCGACACGCTGGGACGCGCCGTTCGCCGACAATTGCGCCTTATCGGCATCGTTTCCCGCCGCCAGCGCCTTCTGGTCGGCCGCTGCGGCCGCTGCCTGCACGTTCTGAATTCCGGCTTGGGCCCGCTGATCGACGTCCTTGATGTCCTTCGAATTTTTCGCGGTCAGGTCGTCGAGTTCATTGGTCTTGTTGATCAACGGCGTGGTCTGTTCACGCACGTAGTTCTTGCTGGTACATCCGACGGTTGCGATCAGTGTCGCCGCCAGCACTAGGGTCATTTTCCACTTCAAGTCGAACGAGGTGCGATTCATAAGCGTGAGGGGCTCCTTGCCCAAATATTGCTCTGTCGTTAAGAGTCGTTTTCAGATCCCGGTAAAGTCTGCGAACTGGACCCGCTCCCTACCAATGCACGGGGGATGCCAATTCTCGTTCGTAGACAAAACGGTTAAATCGTTTTATATCAATGCCTTGAAAGATAGCTGTGGGAAACGCACGTTCCCCGCACCTAGGCAATCGCGATACAAACCGTAGAAATTTTACACTGTTGGCCATCCGCCTGCGAATTATAGGCGGCGGTAACTGAATGCGCTAACGACTAGTTAGGTACCGGACAATCGCCTGAAAAACGCGCTGCCAGCCTCAATGCGCGATCTTATCCCAGGCTTTCTCAAACTGCGAAAACAGCGGCATCTCGGTCTTCTGCAATCCCCCGCGCCCCATCACGCGCCAGAGATAGTTCTGCGATGGCCCGCTATGCGCGTCATAGACAGCCAGCACGTCCTCTGATGGACGAGACTCGACCGCCAGCACAACATCGGCATCCTGCCGCCGGTAGACCACACTGAGTTTGCCCCACTTCTGGATCGCATCCTCCACGCGGCCAATAGCAGCGCGGTCCTCGGGCAACAGTCGGGGATCGAATTGATCGCCATCGTAGGCGGTCACATACACGAAGCGAGCGTTGGCCAGAATGCCTGGCATAGGAGTTGCGTTCGACGCGGCGTGGGCAGTGCTCATCCACGCCAAACTCAGCAACAGCATTACAAAAACATTCTTTTTCATAGACGATCCCATTGACGATCCTTGCAGAGGACGACCCCTGCTACCGGGCTGCGGCAAGACCAGGGTTTCGTATCAGGGTATCGCTTTAGCGATACCGATAGTCCTTCAGAGTAGGACGCCCCTTTAGGGGCTGCCGCAACCTATTAAGACGGATGCCAACGGGAGTCCCGGAGTTGTCAGGCCTGGTGTAATCCGGCCGTAACCAAGCTCACATTACCGGCGGAACGCCGATTCCCATGGCCGCAAGAACGCGAATCAGCTCGCGCCGAACCACCGCCGCGGTGGCCAGCAGGAACTTTCTCCGCCCTTCATCGGTTTCGCTCAGGATGGGATAGCGGTGATAGAAGGTATTGAAAAGCTGCGCCAGTTGGAAGGCATGTTTGGCCAGATAAGCAGGTTCAGTGGTAGCAATGCACTGACGAACGATATAAGAAGTCTTCGCGGCCGAAAGCCAGAGTTCCCAGATCTCGTCACCGGATGAGCCGTTGAGGAACTGAGAAAAATCTCCCGTAAAGACGAGGCTTGCCTCGTCTCCGCGAGCGCCGCCATCGCCCGAGGCCAGAGAGCCGCGGCCAGCCGAGTCCCGGCAGAAACTCTCCGGATCCAATCCGCCCTTGCGGAAAATGTTGGTAGCGCGCACCGCCGCGTACTGCACGTAGGGGCCAGTCTCGCCTTCAAAGCTGAGCGCGTCGTTGAAGTCGAACGCAATCACCGAAGCCTTGGTGAACTTCAGCATGAAGAAACGCAACGCCCCGATGGCGATCTGCGTAGCGATGCTGGCGCGCTCCGCTGCGCTCAACTCGGGATGACGCCCATCCACTTCCTTGCCCGCCGCGGCGATGAGCGCATCCAGCAGATCGTCCGCCTTAACGCCGAAGCCCTTGCGACCGGAAACTTCGATCCACGGCCTCGCCCTATCTTCATCGCTCAAGTTGTAGCCAAGCTCAGCAGCGCAGCGCGGCGTGAGCGCCACCATCTCATAAGAGAAGTGCGTGTAGCGATCAGCCGCTTCGCCGTGGCCGAGTCCGCGCAAAGCCTCGATCACCGTGTTCTGCGCCTCGGCCTGCCGCGTATCGATGACGTTATAAATCTCCGCCACATCGCCGAAGTGGGGATGATCTAGCTCGCCGTCCGTAGTCGATATCCAGCAATCGTGGGCATTCGGATACCGATAAAATTTCCGATAGCCGAAATCGCGCCCCAGCAGCCCAAACTTCCACATGTGATAGGCAATATCTTTGCCGACGTAACCGACCGTGCCATTCGAGCGCACGATGACCTTCTGGTCTTCCTCTGTGATCTTGCTTTCCTCCGTGTCCTCCGTGCCCTCTGTGGTTAAGCCTTTTGCTGCGGACGTCCCCGCCCGCCGCATGATCCAACAGCCCTTGTTTTTCCCCTCGGCCTCGTAAGTAAGTACGCCCGCTTCCTTGAGCTTGGAGAAAGCCGCATCCCAGAAATGAAGGTGGAGTATCTCGCTCTCGCGCGGCAGGAAGTCGTACTCAATGTCGAGCCGGTCCATGGTTTCGAGATGGCGCTTAAGCACGGCCACCGAAATCAAGTCCGCGATCACCGCCGTCTCATTGTTT
>Ga0265314_10001589_pt1 | contig 24969 bp, 23 predicted proteins | sample 4126metaG_FD_203106 | JGI IMG/M metagenome (GOLD analysis project Ga0265314, IMG submission 203106) | Rhizosphere microbial communities from Carex aquatilis grown in University of Washington, Seatle, WA, United States - 4-1-26 metaG | ecosystem: Host-associated > Plants > Roots > Rhizosphere >... | reverse complement strand
AACACAAGGATCGTCGCCATCGACTTGAATGCTGTAAGACGGCTCGAAACGTTCACCTGCACCGGCGCACCTGCTGTTTGCCGCCTGCATGGTATTGCGGGAAGGCCTGTGACCCGGGGCTCGCAAGCCCGTCGATACGATTAACATGGCATCCAATCGTCAAGGAAGAATGGTGGAAACACCCGCATCGGTATGGCAATCCAGATTGCGCGTTTAGCCGTCCTGCCGAAAGACGTGACGAATCAATCATACCTCCGCTAATGTGCCGGTATGGTTTTCCGCTCCCTCGCTGTGCTTTCCCTCATCGCCGCTCTATTGGGTCCCGCCGCCGCGCAGGAGCGCGTCACCGTCGGCACGCAGCGGTCGGTAACCAGCGGCGCGCTGTTTCTGGCGGCGATCAACGGTTACTTCAAAGACGAAGGCCTCGACCTTGAGATGACCGCCTATCCGAGCGCGGCGAACGTGGTCGAGGCGCTGGCCGGCGGCGCCACCGATTTCGGCGTCGCCGAGTTCACCGGCCGGGCCTTCAATCTGGCGGGCAAGGGCGCCATCAAGGCCATTGCCGCGCAGGTGCGCGAGAAGCACGATTTCGACGGCAACGAGATCGTCGCCTCCAACACCGGCTACGCCAAAGGCATCCGCAAACCGGAGGACATCGCCGGCAAATCCTTCGCCGTCGCCGACATGGGCACGGTGTCGCATTTCCAGCTCGGCCAGATCGCCCGCGTCAAGCATTTCGATCTCAACAGCGTCACCCTGAAGCCGATGCAAAACTACGAGGGCGTGGCGCGCGCGCTCGTCAATGGCGATGTCGATGCCGCCATCCTGCCGGCCCAGTTCGCGCGCGAACTGTTGACGGCGAGCCAGGGAAAACTGGTCGGCTGGGTCTCGGAAATCGACGAGCCGCAAATGGGCGCGCTATTCGCGTCGGCCGTCACCTTGACCACGCGCCGCGCCACCGTCGAGAAATTCCTGCGGGCCTATCGCCGCGGCGCCGCCGATTACGCCGGCGCGCTGATGCGGCTCGACAAATACAGCAAGCGTGTCGACGACGCCAAGGCGCAAGCCGCCGCCGCGTCGATTGCGCGCTATGTCTACCCGGGCAAGACCGATGCCGCCACGCTGGTGCACACCGCCGCCTACTATATGGATCCGCAGGCGCGGCTCGATACCGCCGACCTCGCGCGCCAGATCGAGTGGTATAAAGCGCAAGGCCTGATCGACAGCAGCGTCGCCGCTCGCGACGTGGTCGATTCAAATTTCATCAAGTAACGGCGATCTGACGCACCGGCTGCCCAAATCAGCCCTTGCCAGTCCGGCCTTTGCCTGAGACGATGACAGCCGAGGGCCGGATGGTCCAACTCCCGGCCTAAGGGAGGTTGCCATGACGTCGAACGGCACGAGTCCCAAGGCTATAAAATCCTTGGGCCCCCGGTGCATCGCATTGGTCGGCCCATTTCAAAGCGGCAAAACCACACTTCTCGAAGCGATCCTGGCGCGCACCGGCGCCATTCCGCGCCAAGGCGCGGTGGACGCCGGCACCACGGTCGGCGACGCCAGCAAGGAAGCCCGCCATCACAAGATGAGCGTCGAGGCGACCTTCGCCACCACCGACTTCATGGGCGACAGCTACACCTTCGTCGATTGCCCGGGCTCGATCGAATTCATTCACGACATGCGCAGCGTGTTGCCGGCGGTCGATGCCGCCGTCGTGGTCTGCGAGGCCGACGACAAGAAGCTGCCGCAGCTCCAGTTGATCTTGCGCGAGCTGGAAGACCAGAACATTCCGCATTTCCTGTTTCTCAACAAGATCGACAAGGCCGACCGCCGCGTGCGCGAGACGCTGAAGCTGCTGCAGCCGGCTTCGCGCGTGCCGCTGCTGCTGCGGCAAATCCCGATCTGGAAGAACGAGATCGTGGCGGGCTTCGTCGATCTCGCGCTGGAGCGCGCCTTTGTCTACAAAGAGCACGCCGCGTCCGAAATCGTCGATCTCGCCGGCGAGGACCGCGACCGCGAGAAAGAAGCGCGCTTCTCCATGCTGGAGACGCTGGCAGACCACGACGACGTCCTCATGGAGCAACTGCTCGAGGACATCGAGCCGCCGCGCGACAAGATATTCGACGATCTCGCCAAGGAGCTGCGCGACCGCATCGTCTGTCCGGTGCTGCTCGGCGCCGCGATCCGCTCGAACGGCGTGCTGCGGCTGCTCAAGGCGTTGCGCCACGAGGCGCCCGGCGTCGCGGAAACAGCGGCGCGTCTCGGCATCAAACACGGCTACGACGCGGTGGCGCTGGTGCTCAAGACGTTCCACACCGCGCACGGCGGCAAGATGTCGGTGGTGCGCGTTTTGTCCGGCGAGGTGACGGACGGCCTCACGCTCAATACGCCGTCGTCCGAGGCCGGCCGCGCCTCCGCGGTATTCAAGACGATGGGGCAGACTTTCGACAAGCGCGGCCAGGCGGTGGCCGGCGACACCGTCGCCTTAGGCAAGCTCGACGGCGCCAAGACCGGCGACACGCTGTCGTCCGGGCGGCAGGCGCGCGGCGCGATGGTGAAGATCGCGCCTTATCCGCCGGTGCTCGCCCTCGCGGTGCACGCCAAGGAACGCAAGGACGACGTCAAGCTCGGCGCGGCTTTCACCAAGCTCACCGAAGAAGACCCATCGCTGCGCGTCGATCACAATGCCGAAAACCACGAGGTGGTGATCTGGGGCCAGGGCGAGATGCATCTGCGCGTCGCCGTCGAGCGGCTTGGCGAACGCTATGGCGTGCCGGTGACGACAAGGCCGCCGACGGTCGGCTACCGCGAGACTATCCGCAAGCCGATTACCTTGCGCGGACGCCACAAGAAACAATCCGGCGGCCATGGCGCGTTCGGCGACGTGGTGCTGGAGATCAAGCCGCTGCCGCGCTCGTCCGGCTTCAAGTTCGAGGACAAGATCACCGGCGGCGTGGTGCCGCGCAACTACATCCCGGCCGTGGAGGAGGGCGTCGTCGAAGCGCTCAAGCATGGGCCGCTCGGCTTTCCGGTCGTCGATGTCTGCGTGGCTTTGATCGACGGCTCGTATCACACGGTGGATTCCTCGGATATGGCGTTCCGAACCGCGGGCCGCATCGCCATCGTCGAAGGGCTGCCGCAGTGCCAGCCGGTGCTGCTCGAGCCGATCCATCTGGTCGAGATCGTTTGCCCGAACGACGCCACCGCCAAGATGAACGCCATATTGTCCGGCCGGCGCGGGCATATCCTGGGCTTCGACACCCGCGAGGGCTGGGACGGCTGGGATATCGTTCGCGCGCAGATGGCGGAGGCTGAAATCGGCGATCTCATCATCGAGGTGCGCTCGGCCACCGCCGGCGTCGGCTCGTTCACGTTCAAGTTCGACCATATGGCCGAGCTGACGGGACGAACGGCGGATCAGATCGTGGCGGCGCGCAAGAACGCGGCGGCGGCATAGCCACGCCGTACCTTACGGATCCGTGACTTGTCTGTGACCGCGTGGGGCCGTAATCCTGCATTGCGATTCACAGGGATTGAGACGATGAACGTTATTCGCCGCCGCGGCTGGGAAATTCCCGAGCGGGAGGTCACGCCCGCATCTCTGTTCTTCAACCGGCGCAGCTTTCTCGCCGGCTCCGCGAGCCTTCTGGCATTGGCGCCGGCATCGGCGCAGCGCGTCACCGACCTGGTCAACCTGCCCGATCCGAGCGCCGGCCTTTATCCGGCAAAGCACAACGATACTTACGTTCTCGACCGGCCGGTCACCGACGAGAAGATCAACGGCAACTACAATAATTTCTACGAATTCGGCTCGCAGAAAACCATCGCCTCGACGGCGCAGGCGCTGAACCTGCGGCCATGGACGGTGAAGATCGACGGCCTGGTGGAAAAGCCGATCGAGATCGGCATCGACGATCTCATGCGCAAGATGACGCTGGAAGAGCGCGCCTACCGGCATCGCTGCGTCGAGGCCTGGAGCATGGCGATTGCCTGGACCGGTTTCCCGGTGCGCAAGCTGGTCGATTTCGCCAGGCCCCTCGGCTCGGCGAAATATCTGCGCATGGAAACCTTCATGGACCCGAAAGTGGCGTTCGGCCAGAAGCAGGCTTGGTATCCGTGGCCTTACATCGAAGGCTTGAGCATGGCGGAGGCGGCCAACGATCTCGCCTTCCTCGCCACCGGCGCCTACGGTCACCCGATGGCCAAGCAGCACGGCGCGCCGCTGCGGCTGGCGGTGCCGTGGAAATACGGCTTCAAGTCGATCAAGTCGATCGTGCGGTTTACCTTCGTCGAGGAGCGGCCGAAGGGCATGTGGGAAGCATTGCAGGCGTCGGAATACGGCTTCTGGGCCAACGTCAATCCCGAGGTGGCGCATCCGCGCTGGAGCCAGGCGAGCGAAGAGGTGATTGGCACCGGCGAGCGCAAGCCGACGCTTCTGTTCAACGGCTACGGCGAATTTGTCGCCGATATCTACAAGGGCATGGAAGGCAGCGAGCGCCTGTGGGCGTGAGCGCGCCGCAAAGCCGCCGCCGTCTTATCAGGCGGCCCTGCGGGTGATTTTCTTGCCGGCCTGTCTGGACGGTGCCGCGGCCTTCGGTGGGGCGCCTTCGTGCTTGCCCAGTTTGAACACGGCCAGCGCCTGCATCAACTTGGTGCCTTGCGCGGCAAGACCGTCGGTGGCATGCGCCGCTTCTTCGACCAGGGCGGCATTTTGCTGGGTCATCGTGTCCATCTGCATGACGGTGTCGTTGACCTGACCGATGCCGCCGCTCTGCTCGAAGGATGCAGAGCTGATTTCGGTCATGATGCCGGTCACCCGGTTCACCGCAGCAAGAATCTCCTGCATGGCGACGCCGGCGTCGCGCGCCAGCACCGTGCCAGCGTCGACTTTTTTGACCGAGACTTCGATCAGTTGCTTGATCTGTGCCGCGGCTTCGGCCGAGCGCTGGGCCAGGCTGCGCACTTCGGTCGCGACCACCGCAAAGCCGAGACCGGCATTGCCGGCGCGCGCGGCTTCGACTGCGGCATTGAGCGCCAGCAAGTTGGTTTGATAGGCGATGCCGTTGATGATGCCGACGATGTCGGCGATCTTGTTGGACGACTCGCTGATCTCGGCAATGGTGACGACGACCTTTGTCACGATCACCCCGCCTTTTTCCGCGCTGCCCAGGGCCTGTTTGGCGACGTCGTCGGCGCGCTTGGAGTGATCGGCGTTCTGCTTAACCGTCGAGGTAAGTTCCTCCATGCTGGCCGCAGTCTCTTCGAGCGCGGCGGCCTGCGAGTCGGTGCGGCCGGATAGGTCCTGATTGCCGCTGGCGAGTTGCCGCGTCGACGACATCATGTTCTCGAAGTTATTGCGCAGATCGCCGATGATGCTGTGCAGGTTGGTGTTCAACTGCCGCATGGCGCGCATCAGCTGGCCGATTTCATCGGTACGGGTGGTTTCGATGACGCCGGTCAGATCGCCGCCCGCCATGATCTGCGCGCTTCGGACGGCCACTTTGAGCGGACCGACGACCTGGGTCGCCAGGAAATACCAGAACCAGGCGACCGCGGTGACGGTCAAGGCCGTGAGCGGCGTCGCCCAGACGTCGAGCCCCATCGCCTTGAACGTCTCCGGCGCCTGCGCCTCCCAAGCCAGCAGGCCGGTGGCAGCGAGCAGGAAGGACATCGTCATGGCGATGCGGGCGCCGAGCGAGATTTCTATGAGCGCGCCGACCTTGCCGAGCGGGCCTGGACGCACGACGCGGCCCTGACGCAGCTTCAGGCTGCCGGGATTTGCTTTTTCACTGGCGTAAAGCTTGGTCGCCGCCGCGACCTGTTCGCGGCTCGGCTTGGTGCGCACCGACATGTAACCGATGGCCTTGCCGGCCTGGATGACCGGCGTGACGTTGGCCATCACCCAGTAATAGTCCCCGTTCTTGCGGCGATTCTTGACCATGCCTTGCCACGGCAGGCCGGATTTGATGGCGCCCACAAATCCGCGTAGCAGGCGGCCGGCATGTCAGGATGGCGCAGAATATTCTGCGGCGCGCCGATCAATTCGGCTTCGACGAAACCACTGACTTCGATGAAATAGGGGTTGGCGTAATCGATATTACCGCTGAGGTCGGTAGTCGACACGATGGTCTGATTGTCGGCCAGCGGAAATTCAACGTTGGTCACGGGTGTATTCATGCGCATCGAGGTATTTCCTTTGACGTCCGAATTTCCGAAGGCAGACCCGCGGGCCGTAAGTCCGGCTCCGGACTTTGGCATTCTACATTTTCGTTCTTGTAAATTATGGGCGTGACATGAATTGATAAGACAGATTGTGATTGCGAAAATCCGGCGCCGCTCGTGGTACCGAAATACGGGGAGCGCTGCTATGTTGCGGTGCGTCACACGCAATCGTGCGCGCCGCTGATTTGGTTTGTGCTAAACTTCAGCTTTCGAGGCTCGTGACCCAGAGCCGTCGCCCTTTTGTCATGCGATCGCACGAGCCCCTGAGCCACAGCATCAGGAGGCCATCATGGCCCATTCGCACGTTCTGCTCGGCGCCGGCGAAAGCCCGGCGCACTTGTCCGTTCGCCGCATCGGTTTCGCCGATCTCAAAGACGCGCTGTCCAAAGGGCTCGACGATTTCAGCGCCATGCCGACCCACGCCATCTTCCTGTGCGTGATTTATCCGATCATCGGTCTGGTGCTGGCGCGGCTGGCCTTTGGCTACTCGATCCTGCCGCTGCTCTATCCCTTGGCGAGTGGCTTTGCCCTGGTCGGCCCCATCGCGAGTATCGGCATCTACGAGCTGAGCCGACGGCGCGAACTGGGGCTCGATGTGTCGGTGACGCACAGCCTGGACGTCGTGCAGTCGTCGTCGATCGGCGCCATTGTGCTGCTCGCCGCCTTGCTGTCCGTCATTTTCCTGATCTGGGTGGCGATCGCCAACGCGCTTTATATCGCGACATTCGGCTACGGCACGCCGGAATCGATGACGCAGTTTCTGTACGACGTGCTGACGACGCAAGCCGGCTGGACTCTCATCGTCGTCGGTAACGCGGTCGGGCTGCTGTTCGCGGTCGTCGTGCTGACGATCAGCGCGGTGTCGTTTCCGCTGCTGATCGACCGCGACGTTGGCGCGGCGGTTGCGCTGCTGACATCGATCCGAGTGGTGGTCGCTAACCCGGTGACGATGGCCGCATGGGGCGTAATCGTCGCGGCGCTGCTAGTGATCGGCTCGCTGCCGGCCTTCCTGGGGCTAACGGTCATCGTCCCGGTGCTGGGGCACGCCACCTGGCATTTGTATCGCAAGGCGGTCGACACCGAACTGAGCGAGCGTCCGGATTTCCTGCCGCCGGCGAAGCGCCGCTCCGCCGCCGATTTCCCGGCCAACTTATTCCCCTGGGCGCGGTAGGCCGGCCGGCACCGTTAGATTGCGATGCGCGGCGAGGGCGCCGCGCGTCAATTACGCGGCTTGACGCGGCCGCTTGCCGCGGATCTGGGTTGACGCCGGTGCGGTGCCGCGCTTGTTGTCCAGCTTGAACACCATCAAAGCCTGCATCAAATCCGCGGCTTGCTGCTCGAGACCGCCGGTGGCGGCGGCGGCTTGCTGAACCAGCGCGGCATTCTGCTGCGTGACGCCGTCCATGTGCATGATCGCGGTGTTGACCTGACCGATGCCGGTGCTTTGTTCCGCCGACGCGGCCGAAATTTCGCCCATGATGCCGGTGACGCGCGTGACCGAAGCAATGATGTCTTGCATTGTCGCACCGGCATTATTGGCCAACGTCGTTCCGGCGTTGACCTTTTCGACCGAGCCGTCAATGAGCTGCTTGATTTCCCTCGCGGCGGCGGCGGAGCGTTGCGCCAGGTCGCGTACTTCCGTGGCCACCACCGCAAAGCCACGCCCGGCTTCGCCGGCGCGCGCCGCCTCGACGGCGGCGTTGAGCGCCAAGAGGTTGGTCTGTGATGCGATGCCGTTGATGATGCCGACAATCTCGGACATCTTGCCCGATGAATCGGCGATGGCGCCGATCGTGCCGACAACCTGGTTCATGATGGCGCCGCCTTTTTCCGCGGTGGCCTTGGCGGTCACGGCGGCGTCGTTGCCATCATTGCTATGTTCGGCGTTCTTCTGAACGGTCGCAGACAGCTGCTCCATGCTCGCGGCCGTCTCTTCAAGGGCCGCAGCCTGTGTATCGGTTCGCCCCGACAGGTCGTTATTGCCGTTGACAATGTCATGCGTTGCCGCGCGCATGTGACGACAGCCGTTGCGGATATCGCCGATGATGCTGCGGAGGTTGACCGTTGTTTGGCGCAGGGCGCGCAACAACTGGGCGATTTCGTCGGTTCTTGTCACTTCGATATTGCCGCTGAGGTCGCCGCCGGCAAGTGTCCGGGCCGCCAGCAGCGCCTGTCGTAACGGCGTCACAATCATCGAAATCAAAAACCACCAGAACATCGCGATGGCGCCGAAGGCTATGGCGCCCAGCGCGCCGAACCAGACGTTGAAGCCCGAGGCGACCAGTGCTTGGGACGTCCATGCCGCCCAGGTCAAGGCGCCAACAGCCATCAGAAGAAATGTCTGTGTCATACCGACGCGCAGCGCCAGCGGCAGCAAGGTGAGCGTCTCAAGCCAGCCGCCCGCAACCCGGCCTTGCCGCAGCACCAGGCGGTAACCATGGGCGGCCCTCTTGTACAAATCGGCGGCGGCTGCGACCTGCTCGCGGCTCGGTTTGGTGCGTACCGACATATAGCCGACGGCCCGGCCGTTTTCGAAAACCGGCGTGACGTTGGCGAGGACCCAGTAATATTCGCCGTTCTTGCGCCGGTTCTTGACCACGCCGGTCCACGGTATGCCGGCCTTGATGGTCTTCCACAGGTCGGCAAAGGCCGCCGCGGGCATGTCCGGATGGCGCAAGATATTCTGCGGCGCGCCCACCAGTTCCTGTTCCGAATAACCGCTGACCTCGATGAAATACGAGTTCGCGTAGGTGATATTGCCGTCGAGATCCGTCGTCGAAACGATGGTCCGGCTACTGTCGAGCATGAGCTCTTTGTCGACGACCGGCGAATTGACGCGCATCGAAGAGGCCTCGCGAAAGACGGTGAATCCAGATCAGCACGGAATGGAGCGCGCCGACGCTAGGCTTCGGCATTTGCCGGGCGGTTAACGACAGCGGAATTGGTGGCCAGCCAGCTTGTTAATGCGGATTGCTATTTCGTGGCACGGCCTCTTTTGCCGGCCGATAGAGATACCTATCTCCCTGCTACGCCCCACGGACCGGGAGGCTTTCTTGCGCGCTCTTATTGTTTGTCTTGTTGCCGTGTTCGCCGTGCTGACCGCCGCGCCGTCGCGCGCGGCGGAGGAGCCGGATCTCATCTTCAAGCGCTCGACCGTGTTCAAGTGGCTGACGCCGAACGATAAACTCGCGACCTACGGGCTCGACGATCCGGAAGTCGAGGGTGTCGCCTGCCATTTCACGGTGCCGGAGCGCGGCGGCCTGAAAGGCTGGATCGGCGTCGCCGAGGAAGTCTCCGACATTTCGCTGGCCTGCCGCCAGATCGGCCCCATCAAATTCAAGGCCAAGTTCGAGCAGGGCGAGGACGTGTTCCGCCTGCGCCGCTCGTTGTTCTTCAAGAAGATGCAAATCGTACGCGGCTGCGATGTGAAACGTAACGTGCTGGTCTACATGGTCTATAGCGACCGCCTAATCGAAGGCTCGCCGAAAAACTCGACCTCGACGGTGCCGGTGCAGCCCTGGGGCGGGCAGGGCGCGGTGGAGAAATGTGCCGACTGGGTGACGAACTAGGCTATCATAAGTGGGGCTTTTGAGGAGATCGCCATGTCCACCAATCCGTCCGACATCCAACGCGCCGTTGCCAATGCGCTGCATCAGCATTGGAAACTCTATCTGATCGAGGGCATCGTCCTGGTCGCGCTCGGCCTGATCGCCATTCTGGTGCCGCCGGCGGCCACGCTGGCCGTGACGTTTTTGTTCGGCTGGCTGTTTTTGATCAGCGGCATCATGGGTCTGGTTACGACGTTCTATATGCGTCACGCGCCGGGCTTCTGGTGGTCGCTGATTTCGGCCGCGCTTGGCGTTCTGGTCGGCGGCGCGCTGCTCGCGCAACCGGCGCAAGGCGCGCTGTCGCTCACCTTGGTGCTGGCGGTGTTTTTCGCAATCGAGGGCGTCGTTTCGATCATGTTCGCGCTCGACCACCGGCGCGAGCTGTCCGGCCGCTGGGGCATGATGCTGGTGAGCGGCATCGTCGATCTGGTGCTGGCGGTGATGATCATCGCCGGCCTGCCGAGCACGGCGGCCTGGGCGATCGGTTTGCTCGTCGGCATCAACATGGTATTCGGCGGCGCGGCGCTGATCGGCATGGCCTTGCATGCAAGGAAGGCGACGACGTGAAGCGTAGGGAGCAAGGCGCCGTCGTTGCTCGCTTGGCGCGAATCTGGCGCTGATCTGCGTATCATATCTGTGATGCTTCGCCGTTTTTGCTTCGCAAAACGCGTCGCATAGCGGCGAATGGTGCTAACCTTTTCCAATAAGGAGCCGCCGAAGCAATTCGGACGGGCACCATTGGGGGGAGGCACCGTTGATTCTGAAAATTCTGCCAGCCTTGGCAGTGTCCGCTCTCGTGCTGGCGCCGGCATCGGAATGCGCGCAGGCAGAGTCCTATCCAAGTCACCCCGTCCGCATGATCATCGCGTTTTCGGCCGGCGGTTCGGTCGATGCGCTCGGCCGTATCGTGGCGCAGAAACTCGGCGAATATTGGGGTCAACAGGTTACGGTCGAAAACCGGACGGGCGCCCTCGGCAATATCGGCGCTATCGCCGCCGCACGCTCCGCACCGGACGGATATACTTTGCATTTCGCCACTCAATCGCTGGCGGTCAATGTCACTTTGGCGCCGACGGCGGACATCGATCCGATCAAGGATTTCGAGCCGGTTATGCTGGTCGCGAGCGCGCAGGATGTGCTGATCGTCCCGCCCGACTCACCGTTCAAAACGGCGCGGGAATTGATCGACTACGCCAAGGCCAATCCGCGTAAGCTCACCTATGGCACCCTCGGCACGTCGTCGAGCGGCAACATGGCCGTGGCGGTATTCGCGGAACTGAACGGCCGGCTCGAAATGCGCCAGGTGCCCTATTCGCAATCGCCGCAGCTTACGACCGATGTCATGTCCGGACGTGTCGACGTGTTTTTCCCGACGACGGGCGCGCACGTCGGCAATGTCGCCTCGGGCCGCGAACGGGCGTTGGGCGTGTCCGGCGCGAAACGCGCCGAATTGCTGCCGGACATCCCAACCTTCGCCGAACAGGGCGTGGTTTATCCCGATGCCACCAGTTGGTACGCGATGTTCGCTCCCAAGGGTACGCCCAAAGACATCGTAGACAAGGTCAACCGCGATATCGCCCACGTCCTTGCCTTGCCCGAGGTGCAGGCCTTGCAAAGCAAGTTGGGCTTCACGCCGATCGGCGGCCCGCCCGAAAAATTGGCCCGCTACCTCAAGAGCGAAATCGAAAAATGGGCGGTCATCGCCAACGATCCGCTGTTTGCCGGCAAATAAACCGCCACTCTCACCCCGCGCCCAGGAATCCGCAGATGGTCCATGCCTTGCTCCCTACCACCCTCGTGGGCTCCTATCCGCAACCGGATTGGCTGATCGACCGGGCTGTTTTGAGCAAGCAAACACCGCCCCGCACCCGCGCCCAGGAGCTTTGGCGCATCGACCCGCAATGGTTGGAGCAGGCGCAGGACGACGCGACACTTGTCGCAATCCGCGACCAGGAGCGCGCCGGCATCGACGTCGTGACCGACGGAGAGATCCGGCGCGTCAGCTATTCGAGCCGGTTCGCCACGGCGCTTGATGGCATCGATCTGGAAAATCCCGGCACGACCCAAAGCCGGGGCGGCGTTACCATCACCGTGCCGCGCGTCGTCGGCAAGATCCGCCGGCGGCATGCTGTCGAGGTCCGCGACGTGAAGTTTCTGCGCGCCAATACCGGGCAAGCAATCAAGATCACGGTGCCGGGCCCGTTCACGATGTCGCAGCAGGTGCAAAACGATTATTACAAAGATTTAGAAGAGTTGGCGTTGGACTACGCCGATGCGGTCAATGCGGAGATCAAAGACTTGTTCGCCGGCGGCGCCGACGTCGTGCAGATCGATGAGCCCTATTTGCAGGCGCGGGCCGATGCGGCCCGGCAGTACGGTCTCAAAGCGCTTAATCGCGCGCTGGACGGCGCGCCTGGAACGACTGCGGTCCACATCTGTTTCGGCTATGCACTGACCATCAAGAACAAGGCGTCGGTGTATGACTATTTGGCGGAGCTCGAAGGCTCGCTGGCCGACCAAATTTCGGTCGAAACCGCGCAATCGAAACTCGATTGCTCGACGCTTGGCGCCTTGAGCAAGACGATCATTCTTGGCGTCATCGACATGTCCGATCCGCAGGTCGAAGCGCCGGAGACCGTGGCGGCGCGCATCAGGCGGGCGATGCCCTACGTGCCTGCCGAGCGCATGGTGATCGCGCCGGATTGCGGCATGAAATATTTGTCGCGCGAAGTGGCCTACGGCAAGCTCCGTGCGATGGTGGAGGGGGCCGCGATCGTACGGCGCGAACTCACCGGTTGATTTACTGCTGCACCTCTCCCGCTTCCGCCTCGGCCAACGTCGCGCGCCAATCGCGCCGCTTCATCATGAAGGTGTAGGCCGAGATCACCAGCATCAGCGCCGACACGATCAGCAGGCCGAGCGAGATCGGGCGCATGAAAAAGATCGTGTAATCGCCGTTCGACATGATCAGCGACTGCCGCAGGCTCTGTTCGAAGATCGGCGAGATGACGAGGCCGAGCACCAGCGGCGCCGGATCGAACGAGAATTTCTTCAGCGCGTAGCCCAGCACGCCCATGATCAGCATGATGTAGACGTCGACCACCGAGTGGCTCACCTCATAGACGCCGACGATGCAGAACATGATGATCAGCGGATAGAGATAGGCATAGGGGATCCGCAGCACGGTGACGAACAGGCCGACTAGCGGCAGGTTCAGCGCCAGCAGCATCAGGTTGCCGACATACATCGAGGCGACAAAGCCCCAGAACACGTCCGGGTGTTCGGTGACCAGTTGCGGCCCTGAGTTGACGCCGTGCACCATCAGCGCGCCGATCAGCACCGCGGTGATCGGGCCGGTCGGGATGCCGAGCGCCAGCATCGGCACGAAGGCGCCGGTGGAGGCGGAGTTGTTGGCCGATTCCGGTCCGGCGACGCCGGCGACCGCGCCCTTGCCGAATTCCTCCGGGTGCTTCGAGACGCGGCGCTCCAGCGCATAAGACAGGAAGCTCGAGATGATGTGCGCCGAGCCGGGGATGATGCCGATGATGAAGCCGAGCCCGCTGCCGCGGATGATCGGCCAGAACGACTCGCGCCATTCCTGCCGGTTTGGCAGCAGTTCGCGGAATTTCGGCGTGATGACTTCGCCGACCACGGTGTGGCTCGGCGTCGACAGAATTTCACCCAAGCCGAACAGCCCGACCGCGACCGGCACGATGCCGATGCCGTCGCCAAGCTCCGGCAGGTCGAAGCTGTAGCGGAAATGCCCGGTCATGTTGTCGATGCCGATCATGCCGAGCAGTAGACCGATGCAGGCCATCAGCAACGTGCGCACCAGCGACGACGACGACATATAGGCAAGAAAGATCAGGCCGAGGATCAGCATCGCGGTGTATTCGGGCGGGCCGAATTTCAGCGCGATGGTGGCGAGCGGCGGCGCCACCAGCGTCAGCATGATGACGCCGAAGGTGCCGGCCACCCAGGAGCCGACCGCGGCGATGCACAGTGCCGCGCCGGCGCGTCCCTTCTTGGCCATGGCGTTGCCGTCGATGCAGGTCATCACGGACGAGGCTTCGCCTGGGATGCGCATCAGGATCGAGGTGGTCGAGCCGCCATACTGCGAGCCGTAATAGATGCCGGCGAGCATGATCACCGCCTGCGTGGCGTTCAGCCCGAAGGTGACCGGCAGCAAGATCGATATTCCCGACAAGGGGCCGATGCCCGGCAACACGCCGACCAAGGTGCCGACCAGGCAGCCGAGGAAGGCGTACCAGAGATTGTCTGGTTGAAACGCAATGGCGAAGCCATGCATCAGGCTGAGAAGGGTGCTGTCCACGGAGGCGATCCTAGAAGGAGAATTCGGGCAGCGGCGTTTTCAGGCCATAGACGAAGGAGACATAGGTGAAGCCGACGATGAACAGGCAATAGATGCCGGCGCGGATGGGATTACGGCGCTCGATGACCAGCAGCAGTGTCACCATCATCAGCAGCATGGTGAAGAAGAAGCCGAGGTGCTCGTAGAGGGCGATGGCGATGGCGGTAATGACGGTTACCATCACGGCGTGTTTGCCGTCGTCCCAGGCGAGTTCGGAAAAGGCCGGGCTTTCGCCGCCGCGCAGCACCAGCAGCAGGCCGAACAGAATCGTCAGGCTGGCGACGATCTTGGGCAGGAAGCCGGAGCCCGGCATCGACAATTGTCCGGTCGGCAGATCGCCGGACAGCGCGATGATGCCCGCGCCGAAAACGATGAACGCGGCGCCCGCGACGTGGTCGGCACGAAGATTCATGTGGTTCCTTTTGGCCGCGTTCCTGTCGCTTCAGCCCTGCACGCGGCCGATGTCGCGCACCGCGTCCTCGATGCGCGCGGCGTCGGCGTCCCAGAATTTGGCGAATTCCGGTGCGTCGAGATATTCGACGTCCTGGCCGAGATTGGCCATCGCATTCTTGAATTGCTCGGTGTTGGCCGCTTGCTTGAGCACTTTGCGCAGATAAGTCGTGACCGCTTCCGGCGTGCCCTTGGGCGCGAACATGCCGACCCAGAGATAATATTCGACGTTGTAGCCGAGCTCTTTCATCGTCGGCACGTCGGGCAGCGCCTTGGTGCGGTTGGCGCCGAACAGCGCCAAGGGCTTCGCCTTGCCGGCCTTGATCTGCGCCAGGCAGGCCGACACCGACGAGACCAGCACCTGCGCATTGTTGCCGAGGAACGAGGTCAGCGCCGGACCGCCGCCATTGGTCGGCAGGTGGCGGAATTTCAAGCCGCCGGCCGCCTTCATGTAGAGCGCCATCGGAATATGCAGCGCGCCGTAGAGACCCGATGAACTGAAGATAATCTGGTCAGGGCGCGCCTTGGCGTCGTCGGTGAGATCCTTCAGCGTCTTATAGGGCTGCTGGTCATTGACGATCAGCACGCAAGGGTCGGCGACGAAGCGCGCGATGGGGATGAAATCGGCGCGGGTGAATTTCACCGGGCGCCCGAACAATTTATCGACCTCGGCAAAGCCGGAGATTGACGTGATGTGCGACAGCAGTGTGTAGCCGTCGGGCTTGGCGGAGGCCGCGACCTGCGCGCCGACCGCGCCGGCGGCGCCGGCCTTGGTTTCGATCACCACCGGCTGCTTGACGATCGGCTCGAGCACGGCGGCGAGCGGCCGCGTCACCACATCCGAGGCGCCCCCCGGCGGGAACGGATTGATCACGGTGATGGCGTGCGACGGATAGGCGTCTTCGGCAAATGCCGGACGGAGTGTCAGGGCCGCGGCCGAAGCCGCGGTGCCCGCAACGAATGTGCGTCGGTCCACGTGATCCTCCCCAGGACATCGTTTTTCACCGGCCTTTGGCCGGTCTTGTTGTTGGGACGGATGCTATCGCCCGGCGGCGCTATCAATCAAGCATCAATGCAGTCTTCTAGTCGACGATAGCCACCGCCCGCGTCCAACCGGCGGATCCGCCGCGCACTTTCACCGGAAAACAGCTGACCATGAAGCCCTTGGATGGCAGCACCTCGAGATTGTGCAGCTTCTCGATATGGCAATAGCCGATCTCGCGGCCGGCGCGATGGCCCTCCCAGATCAGCGTCGCGTCATGGGTCTCGGCGTATTTCTGCTTGGTGTAGACGAATGGCGCGTCCCAACTCCAACCGTCGATGCCGGTGACGCGCACGCCGCGCTCGGTGAGATAAAGCGTAGCCTCGCGGCCCATGCCGCAGCCTTTGGCGACGTAATCTGGCTGCCCATAAGCCTCGCCCGCCGACGTATTCACAACGACGATTTCCAGCGGTGAAAGCGTATGGCCGATGCGCTTGAGCTCGGCTTCGACGTCCTTGGCTGTGGCGACATAGCCGTCGGCGAAGTGGCGGAAGTCGAGCTTCACCGCCGGCTGGAAGCACCATTCAAGCGGCACCTCGTCGATGGTCAGCGCGCGTTTGCCGTGGTCCATGGTCGAGGCGAAATGATAAGGCGCGTCGAGATGCGTGGTGCAATGGGTCGACAGCTTGACCCATTCGAAGCCCCAGCCTTCGCCGTCCGGCAAGTCTTCCTTTTTTAGCCCGGGAAAGAACTTCAGAACGTCGGCCGCGGTGTCCTGGTGATCAAGATACTCGATCGCCGGGCCATAGCCTGGCGGGTCGGCCGCGACCGTGTTTTCGAGCGGGACCGAAATGTCGATAATCTTGCGCGCCATGGTGCCAACGTCTCCTTCGTGCGGGGCTTTCCCCCGGCATCCGTGTTTTTGACCCTCGGTACAGTAAAGTTATGCATGGCGGGGGCAAGCCAGACCGGCGGGCGACAGCCTGAAACGGCGGTCCCACGCCGGCCCACGGCCGAAACCACGCCACTTGTTTTGCGCTGCAATAGCATCCGCGGCGGCGGTCTTAGCCTTCCGGCGGGATGGACCATTGGGCGCGGCACTGGCATGATCCGGCATCTAAAAAAAGCAAATCCTCGGGAGGGATCACCTATGCTGCACAAACTGAAATCCCGGACTCTGGCCGGCATCGCGGGCGCCGCCGCGGCTTTGGCCATGGTCATGGGTTCCGCGCTGGCGCAGGAGCCGATCAAGATCGGCTTCAGCATGGCGCTGACCGGGCCGCTCGCCGCCAACGGCAAGCAGACCTTGCTCGGCATGAAGATCTGGGAAGAAGAGACCAACGCCAAAGGCGGTCTCATCGGCCGTCCGGTCAAGCTGGTCTATTACGACGATCAGTCCAACCCCTCGACGGTGCCCGGCATCTACACCAAGCTGCTCGACGTCGACAAAGTCGACCTCGTGATTTCCGGCTACGCCACCAACATGATCGCGCCGGCCATGCCGATCGTGATCCAGAAGAAGAAAACCTTTGTCAGCTTGTTCGGCCTCGATGTGAACGCCGAGTTCAAATACAAGAACTACTTCTCGGTGCTGCCGACCGGACCGCACACCAAGGAGTCCTTCACCGAGGGCCTGTTCCAGGTCGCGATGGCGCAGAACCCGAAGCCGACGACGGTGGCGCTCACCGCCGAGGATGCGGAATTCTCGCGTAACGCCTGCGAAGGCGCCCGCGCCAACGCCAAGACCTTCGGCGTCAAGATCGTCTACGACAAGAGCTTCCCGCCGGGCACGACCGACTTCTCGCCGATCGTGCGCGCGCTGCAGGCCTCGAACGCCGACATCGTGGTGGTGTGCTCCTATCCGCTGTCGTCGGTCGGCATCACGCTGGCGGTCAACGAAGCCAACTATAAGCCGAAGATCATCGGCGGCGCCATGGTCGGCCTGCAGGCCACCGTGTTCAAGCAAAAGCTCGGCTCCAAGCTCAACGGCATCGTGAACTACGAGACCTGGGTGCCGTCGGACAAGATGATGGCGCCGGCCGCCGATTTCTTCAAAAAATACCAGGCGCGCGCGGGCGCCGAAGGCGTCGATCCGCTCGGCTACTATCTCGGCGGCTGGGGCTATGCCTATGCGGGGATCGTCGGCGAAGCGATCACCGGCACCAAGAGCGTCGACGATGCCAAGATCGCCGACTACTTCCGCAAGACCACCTTCAAGACCATCATGGGCTCCTGGAGCTACGGCCCCGGCGGCGAATGGACCAAGTCCGGCATGATGCAGGTGCAATATCACAACGTGAAGGACGGCAACGACATCGACCAGTGGCGCGGCATGGCGGTGCAGACCGTGTTGACGCCGCCGGAACTCAAGACCGGCAGCGTGATCTATCCTTACGAAAAGGCCAAGTGAGCGAAGCTAATAAACGGCCAAGTGAGCGAAGCGAACACGAATAGCGAAGTGAGCGGGATCTAGACAGTTCACACGTTCGGCAAACTGAAAGCGGCGCGGGAGCAATCCCGCGCCATTTTGTTTTGTCCCAACCGTCATGGCCGGGCTTGTCCCGGCCATCCATGTCTTGCTCTGATGTTTTGAATGAAGTTGTGGATGCACGGCAAAAGGCCGCGCATGACGACGACGGAGGCTACATCCCCAGATAAAACTGGCGGATCAGGTCGTTGTTGTTGAGTTCGTCGGCCGAGCGGCCCTCAAAGGCGATCTTGCCGTGGACGATGACATAACCGCGGTCGGCGATACGGATGGCCTGGGTGAAATTCTGCTCCGCCATCAGCACCGTGAGTTGGTAGTGCTCCTTGAGCTGCTTGATGGCGTCGATGGTGCGTGCGACCAAAAGCGGCGCGAGGCCGACCGACGGCTCATCGACCAGCAATATGCGCGGCGCCAGCATCAGCGCGCGTGCCAGCGCCAGCATCTGCTGTTCGCCGCCGCTCATCGAGCCCGCCAATTGATGGCGCCGTTCGGCGAGCCGCGGAAACGCTTCGAAGCAGAAATCACGGTTGCTGTTGATCTGGGCGCGGGCCTTCGGCCGCGAGGCGCCGAGCAACAGGTTCTCCTCGACCGTCAGCTTCGGGAACAGGCGGCGGCCTTCCGGCACCAGGGCGATGCCGAGATCGACGATGTCCTCGGTCTTCATGCCGACGAGATTGTGCTTCACGCCGTCGATGTCGGCGATGATGCGGCCCTCGGCGGGGCGCACGATGCCAAGGATGCATTTCATCAGCGTGCTCTTGCCGTTGCCGTTGGTGCCGAGCAGCGCCACGGTTTCGCCGGCGTTGACGCTCATCGACACGTCATGGATGACGCGCACCGCGCCATAGGCGGCGTGGACGTTTTCGATGGAGAGGCTACTGGCCAAGATACGCCCTCACCACTTGTTCGTCGCGAACGACGTCCTGCGGCAGGCCGTCGGCGACCTTCTTGCCGGATACCAGCACCGCCAGTCGCTGCGAGAAGCTCATCACCGCGCTCATGATGTGCTCGATCATGATGATGGTGATGCCGCGTTCGTTGAGCCGCATCAGCAGTTTGAGAATGTCGTCGATCTCGGAATGCGACAGCCCGGCCATCGCCTCGTCGGCGATCAGGAGTTTCGGCTCCGCGGCCACCGCGCGCGCCAATTCGAGCTTGCGCATTTCAACTTGGGTCAGGTCGCGCGGCATGTGCTTGGCCTTGGCGGCAAGCCCGACCATTTCTAGAAGTTCGAGGCAACGTGCGTCGAGGTCGCCGGTGGAGCGCAGCGGCCCGATCCGCGCGTGCACGGTATAAAGCAGCGGCACCCGCAAATTATCGACCAGGTTCATGCTGTGGAACGGGCGGGGCAGCTGGAAGCTGCGGGCGACGCCACGATGCGTGCGCTGGTGCGCCGCCAGGCCGTTGAGGTCGCTGCCGTCGAAACGGACGTTGCCGGTTTCGTTCTGCAACGTGCCGCAGATGCAGTTGACCAGCGTGCTTTTGCCCGAGCCGTTGGGCCCGATCAGGCCGAGCCGCTCGCCCGGCATGACTTCGAGTTCGATGCCGTCGAGCGCGACGAAGCCGCCGAACCGCTTGGAGATGTTGTCGACGTGGAGGAGCGGCGCGGTCATGGCTTCCTCCAGGCACGCAGGCGTTCCTGCACCAGGCCGACGATGCCGTTCGGCGCGATGATGACGAAGCCGACCAGCATCAGGCCGACGATCAGCAGATTAACCGCCGACGAAATCGTCACGGTGGCGTATTGCTGCGCCGAGCCGAGCAGGATGGCGCCGACCAGCGGTCCGACCCAGCTCGTGGTGCCGCCGATCATCGGCATGGCGATCGAGTTGACCGCGTATTCGAGGCCGAAGGCCGAGGATGGCTGCAAATAGCCGATGTAATAGGGGAACGGCGCTCCGGCCATGCCCATGAAGGCGCCGGAAATGGTGGTGGCGATCAGCTTGACGCGCAGCGTCGGCACGCCGGAGGCCTCCGCGGCCAACTCGTCGTCGCGGATGGTGGCGAAACCGAAGCCGAGCTGCGAGCGCTCGATGGTGCGCGCCGTGATCAGCGCGATCACCGCCAGCGACAGCATCAGGAAGAACAGATACTCAATGTAATTGATGGTAATGCCGGCGAATTCGAGCTCCTCGGGGCGGATGATATAGGCGCCGCGCGAGCCGCCGACGAAATCCCAGTTCACCACCAGCGTTTGCAGCACCACGGCTAGCGCCAAAGTGGCGATGGCGAAGAACGAGCCGCGCAGACGGAGCGTCAGATAGCCCATGCCGAGGCCGGCGGTGCCGGACACCAGCGCGCCGATCACGATCAGCACCGGGATCGGCACCGGAAAGAACTTGTGCATGAACACGGAAGAGTAGGCGCCCATGGCGAAAAACGCGGCCGAGCCGAAATTCACGTAGCCGCAGTAGCCGCCGAGGATGTTCCAGGCCGTGGCCAGCACGATGAATTGCAGGATCGTGTAGCTCGCGAAATACAGATAATCGACGTGGACCCAGTGCGCGAAGGCCATCACCACGGCGCCGGCTGCGATCATGATCAGTGAAAATTTTGCCGTGTTCACAGCGATCACCGTCCGAAGAGGCCCGCCGGCCGGAAAGCCAGCGTGAGCAGGAGAAAGCCGAACGATACGGCGGGCGCCCAGGACGGGCCGTAGAAGGTCGAGGTCAGGCTTTCGACCACGCCCAGCAGCATCGCCGCGACCAGGGTGCCCGGCATGCTGCCGAGCCCGCCGAGCACGCAGATGGCGAAAACGCGTCCGATATATTCACGGCCGACCGAGGGCTCGATCGGCTGGATGATGATCAGCAGCGCGCCGGCCACCGCGGCGGTCGCAATCGACAGGCCGAAGGCGATGCGCTTGATGCGGATCGGGTCGACCGCCATCAATTGCAGCGCCAGTTGGTCCTGCGAGACCGCCATGATGGCGCGGCCGATGAAAGTGCGGGTGACGAACAATTGCAGGCCGCTGAACAGCGCCAGTGCGGCGAGGCACGGCACCAGCATGCGCAACGGCAGATCGACGATGCCGATATGGATGCTGGGCCCGATATAGGCCGCCTCGACGTAGCGGTAGTCGACGCCGAACACCAGGATGAGCGTCACCTCGGTGACGAACAGCAGACCGAAAAAGAAGGCGAGGCCGCGCAGCGATTCCTGGCCGCGCTTTTCGAACGACAAATAATATACCTGGTAGACCGCGCTGCCGAGCAGGAAGAACACCGGCATCGCGACGATGCTGACCAGAATCGGATCGATACCGAAATTGATGTTGAAGAAATAGGCGATATAGGAGCCGAGAATGACGAAGGCCGGATGCGCGATGTTGACGATGTCGAGCATGCCGAAGGAGATCGACACGCCCGCGGTCACGGCGGCGTAGAAAGCGCCGAGCAGCAGCCCGGCGGCGATCGCGTTCAACAGCAAATCCCAGGAAATATCCATGCCACTCTCAACCGGCGTATTCTTAAGTCGATCGCGGTGGCGCGGCGGGTCCCACAGCGTGGGCAAGCCGGAGCGATCTGACGGTGAAATGGGCCGGTTTGTTTCCCCTTTGCAGCGACGTTTTTGGCGGACCCGCGTTTTCGATCCGGGCTTGGGTCGTACTTTGCAGGATGCCGGCTGGCTTGGCTAGCCTGTTGATCGATCAGCCGATCCTTCTTTGGATAAGACAGCGAAACGCCCGCCCCCGGGTGTCCCGGATGGCGGGCGTTTGCAACGAAACGGACGATCAGGCTGCGGCTTGCGGTCGCACGCCGGCCGGCAGCGCCATCGGCTTGTTGGCGCTGTCCTTGAACTCGACGGTCATGAAAACCATTTCCTTGTCGCCGAGGTTTTCCAGATCGTGGACCTTGAACTCGTCCTTGCCGTAGCTCTCGTGGCGGGTTTCGCCCGGCACGTAGGTGTATTCGACGGTGGTGCCGTCGTGCACATGCTGACGGCCTTTGCCGCCGGACACGGACGTCCAGAAATAATCGAGCACGTGGCGATGGAAACCGATGCGCTCGCCGGGCGCGAGGCGGATGATCCAGACCCGGCTGCGCTCGTTCTCCGACAGCAGCGTCGAACCGACGCAGGGGTTCGGATTCTTGGCTTCGCGTTCGAACTCGGCGGCAATATCGGCCGGCCAGGCCGACTTGTCTTTTTTCTCGGCAGCCTTATCGAGCATGGACATGGCCATGGGCAATTCCTCCGGTAAGATTTAGCTGTCATATATAACAAAACGGCGGAAACTGAAAGCTTGAGGCAGATCAATTGACCGGTGGAACCAAGCAGGCGGTGGTGATCGGCGGCTCGATGAGCGGCCTGCTGAGCGGCATTTCGCTGCGGCGGGCCGGGTGGGACGTCGACATCTATGAGCGCGTCGAGGGCGAATTGTCCGGCCGCGGCGCCGGCATCGTGGCCCAGCAGGAACTGATCGAGCGGCTGCGCAAGCTTGGCTTTGCGACCGGCGATCTCGGCGTCCAGATCGCCACGCGCAAGATCATCGACGCGCGAGGCCGCATCACCGAGCAGTTCGAATGTCCGCAGGTGCTGACCGCCTGGGAACGCGTCTACCGGCTGCTACGCGATGCCTTTCCGCCCGAGCGCTATCATCGCGGCCGCGGGCTGGCGAAGCTGACGCAAACGCCGGATCAAGTGACGGCGCATTTTTCCGATGGTGAAACCATCGAGGCCGACGTGTTGGTGGGCGCCGACGGCATCCGCTCGACCGTCCGGCAGCAATGCCTGCCGGAGGCCAAACCGCTTTATGCCGGCTACAGCGCCTGGCGCGCGCTCATTGCCGAAAGCGCCTTCCCGCCGGACACGCACCGCGAACTGTTCGAGTACATGTCGTTCGGGCTGCCGTCGGGCGAGCAGTTTCTCGGCTATCCGGTGGCCGGGCCGGACAACGATCTGCGCCCCGGCCATCGCCGTTACAATGTGGTGTGGTACCGCCCGGCCGACGAGCACACCAAGCTGCAATGGCTGCTCACGGACGACAGCGGCAAGACGCACGCGATCTCGATCCCGCCGCCGCTGATCCGCCGCGACGCCATCGCCGAAATGCGCGCCGACGCCGAACGGCTGCTGGCGCCGCATTTCCGGCAAATCGTGCGCCTGATCGACGAACTGATATTGCAGCCGATCTACGATCTGGAATCGCCGCGCATGGCCTTCGGCCGCGTCGCGACCGTCGGCGACGCGGCTTTCGTCGCCCGTCCGCATGTCGCGGCCGGCGTGTCGAAAGCGGCCGACGACGCCGCAGCGCTGGTCGGCGCGCTGCAAGCGGAGAGCGACGTCGTGGCGGCGCTGAAGCGCTACGAAGCGGCGCGCTTGCGCGAGAATTACCGCATCATCGAGCGCGCGCGCCATCTCGGCGCGTTCCTGCAGGCGACCAAGACCCAGGAAGAGCAGGCCCGGGCCGGCCGGCACAGCACCGATAGCGCGGTGATCGCGGAAACCGCGACGCTGGATTTTCTGTACACCTAGTTTAAGTCCGCTCGTCCCCGCGAAAAGCGGGGACCCAGTTTTCCCGCTTTAGCCCTGGATTCCCGCTTGCGCGGGAATGAGCGGAGTGTGGGACTGCGTGTTGAAGCTCACATCCCAAACAATTTCTTGGCGTTGCCGCCGGCCAACGCGGCGCGGGTGGCGTCGTCGAGGCCTTCGGCCGAATTGATGTGGCCGATGGGGTCGTATTCCAGCATGTCGAAGGGATAGTCCGTGCCCATGACGATGTGGTCGGCGCCGTAGGTCTTCACCAGCGCCTCAAGCTGCAGCGGCGTGAACACCACCGTGTCGAAATAGATCTGCTTGAGGTAGCTGGTCGGCGGCTTCGGCAGATTGGCCTGGCAGTCCGAGCGTGCGCCCCAGGCGTGGTCGATACGCCCCGAATAGGCGCCGAGATAGCCGCCGCCGTGCATGGCGTAGATTTTGAGCTTCGGATGCCGCTCGAGCACGCCGTCGAAGATCAGGTAGTGCAAAGCCAGCGTGGTCTCGAATGGATTGCCGATGATGTTGTTGAAGTAGAAGCGCGATAGCCTTTTGCCCTCGGTGAAGCCGTTGGGATGAATGACGACCAGCGCTCCCAGCTCCTCGGCCTTTTTCCAGAACGGCGCGAAGGCGGGGTCGGACAATTCTCGGCCGTGCACGTTGGTGAGAATCTCGACGCCCTTGAACTTGAGCGTCTTCATGACGTATTCGAGTTCCTTCGCCGCCTCATTGCCGTCCTGCATCGGAACGTTGCCGATCGGAATGAAACGATCGGGATGTTTGGACACGAATTCGGCGACGCCGTCATTGATCATGCGCGCGGCCGGCACGGCGTATTCGAGCGCGACCGAATGATAAAGTTGCGGCGGCGGCGGCATCACCACCTGCATATCGACGCCCATGTGATCCATGGTCTTGAAGCGCTCGTCATAGCCCGTCATGGCGCCGCGGATGTCGCCTTCCTGCTTGGCATTGACCTCCTTGGTCTCGGCCGACGAGAAATTCGCGAGCGGAATGGTCGAGACGTCGAGGTGGGGCTTGACGAACTCGGCGGCCCGGGGAACGGCGATATGGGTGTGGGCGTCGATGGTGACGCTCTTCGGCCGCTTGTCGCGGCTCGGCGTGCCGTGTTTGCGCGCCGCGGTGTTCGCGTATTTATTCCAGATCGCCATAGCCGTTCCTCGGTTTTTATGTCCTACGTGACGTAGCCCGCCGCGCCCGGATTTTCAATTTAGAACACGCCCAGATGCTGCCTGAGATCGACCCCGTCTTTGTCCAACTGCGCCGGCGTCGACACCACAGCGACGCGGCCGGTGTTGAGGATGACGATGTCGTCGGCGACGTCGAACACAAGTTTGGGATTTTGCTCGACCAG
>Ga0265314_10001588_pt1 | contig 24991 bp, 24 predicted proteins | sample 4126metaG_FD_203106 | JGI IMG/M metagenome (GOLD analysis project Ga0265314, IMG submission 203106) | Rhizosphere microbial communities from Carex aquatilis grown in University of Washington, Seatle, WA, United States - 4-1-26 metaG | ecosystem: Host-associated > Plants > Roots > Rhizosphere >... | reverse complement strand
GTCGGCGTGATGGAGTGGCCATTGAGGAAGAAGCGATAGTCCTCTTCGGCTCGCGCGGAAGAAAGGGCGAGCAGGCTGAGCGCGCACAACGCGGTAATAAGAGGAAGCGCTGTGCATTTCGTTTTCTTCATTTCGGCGGGCCTCGAAGCCTGCACAGATTATCCCGGCGGTTGAGCGCGGCGCAACTATTCAGCGCCGGCAGGCGCGCCCAATTATTAAAACACACAAACGTATAAGTAATTATGCACCATTTTTTAGGGCGAACGGTGACGTGCGCCAAGTTTTTCGTGTAAGTCAGGCGCTCTGCGCGGAATGCAAAGCGGACACGGTTTTTAAAATTTGTGCACATCGGTCCTATTTCCCTAAGACTTGCGTGAACGGCGCGGACTTTCACCGCCGATCTCGCGGAGCGTGCTGTGAACGGCGCAGGTACGCAAATAGCCCGCGAAAAAATGTGCACGTAGTTCCTTTCCAGGTACGGCAACGACCACCGCAACGGATTGCGCGGCTACGTCGCCGCGCTTGCTCGACGACCATGGCGTGAGGCTTGCCGACCACGACGTCTACGTCCCCCGGCTGAAGCCGGGGGTTACACTCCGCGCTTACGCGCCTCGAACGAAGCCCCGTGAACGGGGCTAACAACAAGAGCAATTCGCGTCGAGAAACCCGCGAAAAAATGTGCACGTTGGTGCAAAAGTCCTCTCCAACACCAGCGTTCCTTTTATTGCCACGTTTGCCAGACCACGACGCACGGAGGAGCAAGCTCCCGTGGCACTCGTACGACCGCAAGCTTTAGCCATGTGTGTTGCCAACGGCTTCGCACGGGCTGCGAACGACCGCAGCCCGTGGCACCACGGCCACGGCGCGCAAGCTTTTACTACGAGACAGAATCTCTCTGCATGCGCGCGGGTGTCGACCGCTGCATTTCGAGCTGATTCTGGTGATTAAATTGGGCGCGGACGTGGGTTCACGTGGAGCTTCCATCATCACACGATGGTCGGCCATGAAGCGACGATCACACCGCCGCAGCGTGAAAATACAGGCGCGCGAGCGAGACAATTCTCGCGGGGCGTTTTGTGGGTTGTATGGGATTTTGCCTCGGGTTGTAAGACTTGGCGGTTTCGCAAACGCTGTAGGTGATCGCCAAATCCGACGCTCAGAATTTACCCGATATAAAGGAAGGAGGCAAGGGTTTGCCCGCTTAAAATTGTCAAAAATTGGAGGGTGGTACATTCGGTCGTTTGGAAAAAACCGCGGCGGCCGGGGGAGCCGGCCGCCGCGTGAACAACCCGTACGCCAGCGCTTGGCGCACGGATTGGACTTCAGTGGATTATTTTCCGCTTTGACCTGACACGGCCCCTCTCAGGTCCGCCAGGCGCGGGTAGCGGTAGACGACTTCCAGGCACAGTGCACCGAGCGCGGTCTGGCCGACGCGGCCCCAGTATTCGCTGTACGCGCCGACCGGGTCCCAAGAACCTTCCGCGGCGGGGTCTCCTTTGCGCTGATTTTCAACCAGTGTGCGCATCATTGGGATCGCGATGCGTTTGAACGTTTCGAAGTCGAGCTGGAAGGCCGTCAGCGACGCATAGTACCAGTAGTACAGGTCCACTCGCGAGCCGTTGGCATCCCACTGCGGCAGGCCGCCGCGTTCGATGGCCCAGGTAAAGCCGCCTTTTACATCGTCGGCGTTCCAACCCAGGAAGATCCGGCACAGGCAGCCGATTGTCGTGGTGCGGTAGCCCAGGTTATTGCTATCGGTGTATCCGTAGCGGTGGCCGCTGTACGGATCGGCCGCGTTGCCCTTCTGTTCGCAGGAGTCCAGGAATTTGATTGCACCATCGAAGGCCTGGCCATCGACCTTTAGCTTGCCCAATTTCGCCGATTTGAGCTGCATGATGAACCAGCCGGAGACGGACATATCGCCCGGCGTCTTCGGACCATAGCGCCAGCCTTTGCGTTCCGAGCCGTCGCCTTCCTGGTGCTTTTCCGTGTACTCAATGGCCTTCTGTGCGGCAGTGACGGTCTCCGCGCGACCGTGCATTGCGGCGGCTTCGACCAGGGCCAGGCCGCCGATGGCATGGTGGTAACCGACGCCGTGGGTGTCGCCCTGTTTATAGATTGAACCGTCGGCGTTTTGCTGGCTGCGCAGCCACGTGCAGGCTTTGCTCACCACATCTTTGTATTTGCCCAACTTTTCGGTGTGCCCCTGCCCGAGGAATGCCAAGAGGGCCAGCCCGGAAACCGCGACATCGGCCTGTTTGCCGCCGTGCTTCACGCAGTCCCAGTGCCCGTCGGCTTCCTGGTTGCGGGCGAGCCACGCCAGCGCCCGACTGACCGCGTTTTCGGTGCCCAAACCTGGCGGCAGCAGTCTCCGCACCAGCCGTTCGTGTCCGACGCGCCCATCTCCGAAGCCACCGTTTCCATTGCCATTGCCGACGCCGACCCCATTTCCGTTCCCGGTGCCCCAGCCATCGCCGCTGCCGGGCGTGCCGCCAGAAGTACCAATGGCATCGTAGAGCGTATCCGTGGGCGCGTCCTTGCCGCCGCCGCCTTCAGGATCGTTGGTCTGATCCGGGAAGAGCGCGTGATTTTTCGGGTCGCCTCGCGCGCCGGTATCGTTCGGGTTGTCGGTGTCCTTGGTCTCAATGAGTTCGGCGAGCGACGTTTCAACGAGGTTTACAATTTGTTCGTCCCCCGTTTGAGGCGTGCGCAAATTAATGGGCTGCTCAATGGGGGCGTCCGTGGGTTGCGGTGGCTGCTTCGGTGGTAAATCGACCGGCGTCTTAGAGGTGAATACCGTGATCACTTCGGGCTGTTTCTCTTCGACGAGCGTCCAGGTGATCAGCGCGACGAAGGCCAGCACCAGCGCATGCAGGCTGACGGAGACCACCCACCATGGCGCGCCCGTCAGAAAGAGGCGCCCGGACCGGGGCTGATTTTCTTCCGGCGCGTTTTCGAGCTGCTCGCCTTCGAGTTCCGCGTCGATTGGTCTCAGTTTCTGGCTCATTGTGTTCTCCTCCGGCATTTTTTGTTTGAGGTTGCCGTTCGTTTGAGGGAAACGCTTGACGCGTGCGCGAAGTTCAAGAAAAAAGCGAAGACTGACGTAAAAATAAACATAAGGTGTAGGAAGTAAGTACAATGCATTTGAGCGCTGCGAATACGTGACGATGCGATGGGATGTGGTGGCGCGGCGAACTTTCACTCGGAAGGTGAATGCGGCGGGGACTTCTGCTTCAACAAACGCACGCCCGCTCGAAAGGTTCACGCAAGAAAATATTGCACGTGTGCACGTCACAGAGGCCCGAATAATCTACGATTAAAACGACACTTAAAGCTAGTCTTTTGAATGCCTTATATGAATAAACTAGCCATATCGGACAACTGTTGTCCGGATTGTCTTGACCCGGACCTCCTCCTTTATCAGTAGCGCTAGGAAGCTGTGGGCCGGAGGTACGTATGAAATTCTCGCAGAGCACTGAAAGCGCCATCGACAGCCTTCTGTATATGGCCGCGCATCCCGAGGTGAAGGACTTTTACGTCGAGGACGTGGCGCGCGTGCAGCATATCTCCGCTTCGTACCTCTCCAAGGTCTTTCAGCAGCTCGTCAAGGCCGGCGTGATGCGCTCGCACCGCGGTTCCAAGGGCGGCTACGCGCTGGCGAAGGAACCCAAGGAAATCACGCTGCTCGACATCGCGCAAGTAATCGAAGGCACGTCGCCGATGTACGAATGCAACGCGGGCATGAAGTCCTGCACGCTGACCACGCGCTGCCTGATCCTGAGCACGTTCCGCGACGCTGAAAAAGCCATGCAGGACGTGCTGCGCAAAGTCACGCTGGCGTCGCTGCTTGAAAACATGAAGGGCCACGCGCACGAAGCTTCGTGGGTGGGGTTGAACGAAAAAGTTGCCGCGGCGCAGTAGCCAAGGCAATCCGAACGGATTTGAGAACCTGGAGTCGAACATGAGTGCGAATGCCAAAGCGCCCCTGCTGCAGGTGATCGACCTGCACGTCACCGTCGCTGAAAAGCCGGTGCTGAAGGGCGTCAATCTGACGCTCAACGCGGGCGAAGTCCACGTGGTTCTGGGCCAGAACGGCACGGGCAAGAGCACGCTGGCCTACGCCATCGCCGGGCACCCGAACTACAAGATTACCCAGGGCAAGGTACTCTTCGAAGGCGAGGACCTGCTGGACATGGAAGCCGACGAACGCGCGCGCCGCGGGATCTTCCTGGCGTTCCAGCATCCGATCGCGGTGCCGGGCGTTTCGGTCGCGAACTTCCTGCGCGCGGCCTACCAGGCGCGCTTCCACGGCGGCGTGGTCAAAGCCACCGACAAGAGCGCGGGCAAAGACAGCGGTTTCTCGGTCATGGAATTCCAGAAGAAGCTCGTCGCCGCGATGAAGGAACTCAAAATGGACCCCGCGCTGGCGATGCGCTACCTGAACGACGGCTTTTCCGGCGGCGAAAAGAAGCAGATGGAAATTTTGCAGCTCGCGATGCTGCAGCCCAAGCTGGCGATGCTCGACGAGACGGACTCAGGGCTCGACGTCGACAAGCTCGCCACGGTCGGCACGAGCGCCGCGGCCCTCGCCGCGAAGCACAATATGGGCATTCTGATCATCACGCACTACAAGCGCATGCTGAATTACGTAAAGCCCTCGAACGCGCACCTGCTGATGGACGGCAAGGTGGTCGTGAGCGCGGGTCCGGAACTGGCCGACGAGATCGACGAAAAGGGCTACGAGCACGCACGCAAGAAGTACATGGCGGCGAGCTAGTCAACGGGATCGCAGGACGCATTACAAGGAGCAGGCCATGATTCACGAAAACGAAAAGATCAAGCGCACGCCGGACTTGGTCGCCGAGACCGCCGCGAAGGCGAACGAAATCGGCAAGGAGTACAAGTTCGGCTTCCACGACTCCGAACAGCACCTCTTCCGCACCAAGAAGGGGCTGAGCAAGGAAGTCGTCGCCGAAATCAGCGAGCAGAAAAAAGAGCCGCAGTGGATGCGCGACTTCCGGCTTAAGGCGCTGGATATTTATTTCCAGAAGCCCATGCCCAACTGGGGCGGCGATCTGACGGGGATCGACTTCGACAACATCACGTATTACCTCCGCCCAACCGACAAGCAGTACAGCAACTGGGACATGGTGCCCGAAGACATCAAGAAGACCTACGAGAAGCTCGGCATCCCCGAAGAAGAACGCAAGTTCCTCGGCGGCGTCGGCGCGCAGTACGACTCGGAAGTCGTCTACCACAACATCCGCAAGGATCTGGAAGACAAGGGCGTGCTCTTCCTCTCGCCCGAAGAAGGCATTCTGCAGCACGGCGACCTGTTCCGGGAACACTTCGGCAAGATCATCCCGCCGGCCGACAACAAGTTTGCGGCGCTCAACAGCGCGGTCTGGTCGGGCGGCTCGTTCATTTACGTGCCGAAGGGCTTGAAGGTTGACATCCCGCTGCAGGCGTACTTCCGCATCAATGCGCGCGACATGGGCCAGTTCGAACGCACGCTGATCATCGTCGATGAAGGCGCTTCGGTGCATTACGTCGAAGGCTGCTCGGCGCCGGTCTACAGCTCGGACTCGCTGCACTCCGCGGTCGTCGAAATCGTGGTCAAGAAGGGCGGGCGCTGCCAGTACACGACGATTCAGAACTGGTCGAACAACGTTTACAACCTGGTCACCAAGCGTGCGATGGCGTACGCCGACGCGACGATGATCTGGGTCGACGGCAACATCGGCAGCAAGCTGACCATGAAGTACCCCGCGATCTATCTGATGGAACCGGGCGCGCGCGGCGAAGTCCTCTCGATCGCCTTCGCGGGCAAGGGGCAGCACCAGGACGCGGGGGCGAAGATCGTGCACTGCGCCCCGAACACCAATTCGGTGATCACCAGCAAGTCGATCAGCAAGCAGGGCGGACGCACGAGCTACCGCGGGTTGATGAAGGTTCTCGACGGCGCCGAAAACTGCAAATCGCACGTCGTCTGCGATGCGCTGCTGCTCGACGAAAAGTCGCGCTCCGACACCTATCCGTACATCGAAGTCGATGCGGAAAAAGTGACCATCGAGCACGAAGCTTCGGTCAGCAAGGTTTCCGAAGAACAGCTCTTCTACCTGCAAAGCCGCGGCATCGGCGAAGCCGACGCCACCAAGATGATCGTCGCGGGCTTCATCGAACCGCTCGTTAAAGAGCTGCCGATGGAATACGCGGTCGAAATGAATCGCCTGATCGAACTCGAGCTTGAAGGCTCGGTAGGCTAAACGCAATTCAGGCGGCGCGCCTGATTGCGCGCCGCCCTTTGGAAGATTCATCGGGAGTCAGTTCAGAATGTCCGCATCGGCCACCGCCGCCTCCGCTTTCACCATCGAATCCGTGAAGGCCTTTTCCGCCAAGCGCCGCGAACCCGAGTTTCTGCTCGAGCGGCGCCTCAAGGCGCTTGCCCTTTGGAACGAGATGCCCCTGCCGGGTAAGCAGGATGAATTCTGGCGCCGCGTCAAGCTGCCCACGCTCGATTTCGAAGCCCTCGCCAAGCGCGCGTCGTCTGAAAAAGCCCTGAAGCTCTCCGCGCTCGAAGCGGCGGGAAGCAAGGCTGGCGTGTTCTTCGGAACACTCGACGCGGCTATCGCGCAGCGCGCCGATCTGCTCAAGAAATACTGGGCCACGAAGGTGTATCCGGCGGGCGACGCAGGCGGCATCGCGCGGCGCGGCGGGAAGTTTCACGCGCTCAACCAGACGCTGTTCGACACGGGCTACGTGCTGCATGTGCCCAAGAATGCCAGCCTTAAGGAGCCCCTCGAAGCGCGCTTCACGTCGCAGAGCGGCACGGACGGCCTCTATCCGCACAACCTGATCGTGCTCGAAGACGGCGCCGAAGCGACGCTGATTGAAATTCACGAATCGGCGCCCGGTGCCGTCGGGCTTTCCGTCCCGCAGGCCGAAGTGATCCTGGGCGCGGGCGCGAAGCTGCATTACCTGTTGTTGCAGAACGTCGGCAGCGAAATCATCCACATCGGCGCGCACCGCGTAGTGTTGGGCGCCAAGGCTTTCGCGAATTTCCCCAGCGCGCATCTGGGCTCGACGATCTCGAAATCGTTCCTCGAATTGGAAATGGAAGGCGAGGGGAGCAAGGGCGTGTTGTATGGCCTGTATTATGGCCTGGGCCAGCAGAAGCTGCACATGGACACGTGGCAGCACCATATCGCGCCGGGCTGCACGACTGATTTGATGTTCAAGGGCGTGCTCGACGACCGCGCGATGGCCGTCTATCGCGGCATGATCCACCTGGAACCCGCCGCGCAGAAAACCGACGCGTACCAGCAGAACCGCACGCTGCTTTTGTCCGACGACGCCACGATCCACTCGATCCCGGGCCTGGAGATCCTCGCCAACGACGTGAAGTGTACGCACGGTTCGACCGCGGGCCAGATCGACCAGAACATGCTGTTCTACCTGCTCAGCCGCGGCGTAAGGATTTTCGATGCGCGCAAAATGGTCATGGACGGGTTCTTCGAGGAAGTGATCGTCAAATTCGATCTGCCGCAAGTTGTCGAACCGCTGCGCAATCTGATCGACGTCAAGATCGCGGCCAAGCGCTAGCACACTTAAAAGGAGCGTTTCGGGATGCCCGAGTTCCACAAAGTCTGCAAGAAATCCGATGTCCCGCTGACCAAGGGCAAAACGGTGCTGGTCGCGGATAAGCGCATCGCGGTCTTTAACTTAGCGGGAACTTTTTACGCGATCGACGACGGCTGCACGCACGCCGACGCCTCGCTGGCCGAAGGCGGTCTGATCGTTGAGGAATGCGCGGTCGAATGCCCCTGGCACGGCGCGCAGTTCGACATCAAGACGGGCAAGGCCAAAACGCTGCCCGCGGTTGAACCTGTTGCAACGTACCGCACGCGGGTCACCGGCGACGATGTTGAAGTGGAAGTGTAGTTCGCTCCGAAGGAGTCAGCGCATGTCCGCCAATCTGCCTTCCGAAACCAAGCCGGGCACGTCCGCGCCCAAGGTCGAGTCCTACCCGCTCGACGCGCGCCGCATCGCCCAGGACTTCCCGATCCTCAAGCAGAAGATTCACGGCAAACGCCTGGTGTACCTTGATTCCGGCGCGACGTCGCAGAAGCCGCTTAGCGTCATCGACGCGATGAATGAGTATTACCACGTCAGCAACGCGAACGTGCACCGTGGGCTGCATGTGCTCGCCGAACGCGCGACCGAAATTTACGAATGCGCGCGCACCCGCATTTCCTTCTTTATCAATGCCTTTCGCCCCAGCGAAATCGTGTGGACGCGCAACGCGACCGAAGCCCTCAACCTCGTTGCGCATGGCTATGGCCGAAAATTCCTGAAGGCCGGCGACGAAGTCGTGATCTCGCGCATGGAACACCACGCGAACATTGTTCCGTGGCACCTGCTGGCGCGGGACAAAGGCGTCGTCGTCAAGGCCGTCGAGCTCAACGCCGACGGCACACTGCGCCTCGAAGACCTCGACCGCTTGCTGGCTTCGGGCAAGGTCAAAATTGTCGCGCTGACACATGTCTCGAACGTGCTAGGCACGATTAATCCGATCGCCGAGATTTCCAAAAAGGTCCACGCGACCGGCGCGATCTTTGTGGTCGATGGTTGCCAGGCTGTGCCACACCTGCAGGTGGACGTGCGCGCGCTCGGCGTCGACTTCTACGCGTTCAGTGCGCACAAAATGCTCGGCCCGACGGGCTTGGGCGTGCTCTACGGCCGCTACGAACTCCTCGACAAGATGGACGCGTTCATGGGCGGCGGCGAGATGATCGAAGAAGTGACCATCGAGCACTCCACCTATAAGGAACCGCCGCTGCGCTTCGAAGCCGGTACGCCGGCGATCGCGGAGACTGCAGGTCTGACGGCGGCGGTCGAATACTTGGGCCGCCTGGGCATGAAAAATGTGCGCCAGCACGAACAGGAACTGATCGTCTACACGCTTGATCGCCTGAAGAGCGTTCCGAACCTCAAAGTCTTCGGCCCGCCAAATCCGGAAATTCGCGCAGGCGTGTTCGCGTTCGAATTCGAAGATATCCATGCGCATGACGTGGCACAGGTTCTCGACGCCGAAGGCATCGCCGTGCGCGCGGGCCACCACTGTGCGCAGCCGCTGCACGAATGGCTCGGCTCGCCGTCGACCGCACGCGCCAGCGTCGGCGTGTACACCAGCACGGAAGACATCGACGCGCTCGTCAAAGGCCTGCTGGTGGCGCGAAAGCGCTTCGCGTGAGACGGCCATGACGCAAACCGAATCCAACGAACCCATCGCCCGCGCGGCCTACGAAGAACTGGCCGATCTGTACGCGGCAAAAATCGAGACCAAGGCCCACAACGCGTACTATGAGCGCCCTGCGACGCTCGCGCTGCTTCCTGAAGTGAAGGGCTCGCGCGTGCTCGACGCTGGATGCGGCCCTGGCAAGTACGCCGAGATTCTTCTCTCTCGCGGTGCGGCTTCGATTCTGTGTCTCGATGCGAGCGAAAAAATGCTCGGCCATGCCAAAGCGCGTAATGGCGACAAGGTGGAATTCCGCCTCGCAGACTTCGGCCAGCCGATGCCATTCCTGGAAAGTGCGTCCTTCGATCTGGTGCTCAGTCCGCTTGCCCTCGACTATGTTAAAGACTGGCACGGCGTGTTCGGCGAATTCTTCCGTGCGCTCAAGCCCGGCGGACGCTTCGTCTTTTCGCTCAACCATCCGTTCCTGGATTACATGAACGAGAAGTCGGAAAATTACTTTCATACAGAGCGCACGGGCTGCACGTGGTATGGCTTTGGCAAACCGGTCTTCGTGCCCACGTTCCGGCGCCCGCTCTCCGAAGTTTTCTCGCCTCTGATCGATGCGGGCTTCCAGATCGAAAAAGTCGTCGAGCCGCTGCCCACCGAGGATTTTCGCCGCGAAGCACCGCAAGACTATGCGAAGGTGTTGCGGCGGCCGTGCTTCATTTGTATTCGCGCGCGAAAGGCGTAGGAGCCCACCATGGCTGACGGACACAACGAAGAGAAGAACCTCGACCTGCTTTACCGCGAGGTCCTGTTCGAGCACTACAAACGCCCGCGCAACAAGGGCCCGCTCGAACATGCCGAGATCGTGACCAAGGGCAACAATCCGCTCTGCGGGGACAAAGTCACGTTGTACGGGAAACTCGACGCCGATGGCAAATTCGAGAGCGTGCACTTCGACGGGAAGGGTTGCGCGATCTGCATTGCCAGCACTTCAATGATGACCGACCTGATGCGCGGCCTGACGGTGGAAGAAGCGCAGAAGTGGGCAGAGCGCTTTAAAAAGATGATGCGCAGCGACGAGAAATTCGAAGCTCCCGCCGAGCTACCCGATCTCGAAGCACTTGAAGGCGTGAAACAGTTTCCCGTGCGCGTAAAGTGCGCGACGCTGGCCTGGACCACCCTGGCCAACGGCATTTTGGCCTATAAGTCCGGTCAGAGTGCCAGCGAAACGAACACTGAAAAGGAAGCATAACCATGCAAACCGTCGATCAGATGCGCGAAGCGCTGAAGGAAGTCTTCGATCCGGAAATTCCGATCAACGTCGTCGACCTCGGACTGATCTACAAGATCGAGCAGGCCGACGGCGGTAAAGTGAACGTGGACTTCACCGTCACGAGCCCCGCGTGCCCGGTTGGCGAGCAGCTCAAGGCCCGCATCCACGAAGTCGTCGCCAAGCTGGAAGGCGTCACGAGTGTCGAGGTTAAGCAGGTGCTCGATCCGCCGTGGAACAAGGACAAGATGACGTTCGAAGGCAAGCTGCAGGCCAGCATGATGGGCTTCGGCTAAACGCAGCTTTAGCGTTTTGGAATGATGCTGTAGGCGCAGCGCCTTGCGCCATTTTGAATATGCTCCGTGCGCTCGACGCTCACGCGCGGGCCGAGCAACTCGCGAAAGATCTCCAACTCGATTCCGCATAAACCCAGGCACGCCGCCGCCGCGGTGCAGACCGGGCAATGATTTTCGACAAGCACCAATTCGCCATCCGCGCCGGTTTCCAAGCCCGCCAGATAACCTTCCGCCGAACGCAGTTCCGCGAGGGCTTTGACGCGCTCGCGCAGGGAACCGCTCTTCGGAAGCTGCTTGCGATACTGCTCGACGACCTGCTTGCGGCGCGTCTCGAGAAGCTTCTCGACGCCCTTCTCGCCAAACGTGCTTTCAACGGCCTTCAATAATCCCACCGTTAATTCGGCATGCGAATCGGGAAAGCCACGGTCGGCGGCACGCGTGAGACGCCATAGCTTTGCGGGCCGGCCAATCGGCCGCGCCTGAGGCTCGTTGGCGACGAGGCCCTCCGCTTCGAGCGCGTAGAGATGCTGCCGCACCGCCATCGCCGTTACGCCAAACTCCGCGGCAAGGGTGTCGGCGTCGGCTGGACCGCTGGTCTTCAGGCGCTCGAGAAGCCGGTTGCGCGTGCGCGCTTCTTCCGGCGGGGTAGTGGGCTTGCTGGCCATGTGGACATTTATAAAGAAATATATTGACAAAGTCAAGCGCGGAGGGCTATAGTCTTTCCAAAGACGAGGCTTTAGAAAGTTGCTGGCTGAGGCAAAACTTTGAAAGGACCGCAACCATGGCCGACCATGTCGTGATCTTCGCCACCAGTCTCAGCCCCAATTCGCGTTCGCAGATTCTGGCGCGCGAGGCGCAGCGCATGCTCGAAGAGAAAAAAGTGAGCGTGAAGCTGATCGACATGCGCGAGGGCGAAGCCCCCGAAGAGGGCCGCGAAGGTTGGTGGTCGGGTGAGGTGGCTAAGAACCTGCGGGCGGAAGCCGCAAAGGCCACGCACATCCTGTTCGCGGTACCGATTTACAACTACGCCGTCTCGTCTCAGAGCAAAGCGCTGCTGGAGCAGTTGAATGCGGAAGTGTTGGGCGGTAAGTCCGTCGGCTTCCTGATTTCCGCGGGCGGCAACAATTCCTATATGGCGGTGCTGGGCTTCGCGAATTCACTGATGCTCGATTTCCGTTGCTGGATCGTGCCGCGCTTTGTTTACGCCACGGGTGGGGAATTCGAAGGCGACGTCCCCGGTCAGAAGATCAAGGAACGCATGGCGACATTGATGCAGGAGCTGTTTATGAAGGTCAACGCACCGAAATAAATCAGCCGCGCTTGGCTGCGCCGAGCAACAGCAGGCGGTGTTCCATATCTTTCAACGGCATCAAGTCGCCCTTCTTTGAAGCGACTTCGATGCCTTTTTTATAAACGGCCGCCGCGTCGGCTTCGCGGCCCAGTTTTTCGAGCGCTTTACCGTGGGCGAGGTACGCCGGCGAATTGTCCTTCTGCGTCTCGCTGGCCTTGGCGAAGGCGCGTTCCGCGCCGGCGTAATCTTCGAGCGTCAATAGCGCGTTGCCGAGCCCAAAGAGCGCGAGCGGGTCTTCCGCGTCGATCTCAAGCACTTCTTCAAACATGGCCTTTTTGCGTACGGCGTCTTCCTTCTTTGCGACGAGTTCTTCGGCGGCTTTCGCTTCAGCGGCTTTTTCGCCGGCAAACTGGCCGAACTTCTTCACCGTGGCCTGCGCCTTGTGGTTCTCCGCCGTCTCCTTGTCGCCCAGGCGCATATAAAAGTAGGACAGATTGGTGTGCACCATCGGTTCGTCGGGCGCGACTTCTTCCAGGCGTTTGAAGATGTCGATCGCTTCGTGGAAGCGCTCCGACCGTCCCAAAATCACGCCGAGGGCTTCGTATGCTTCGTTGAAGGCGGGGTCGAGGCGCAGCGCTTCTTCGAGCAGATGCACCGCCTCTTCATCCTTGTGGTTGCTGAAAAGTTGAAGCGCGCGGTCATGCAGGAACGCCGCGCGCGATTTGCGGTCCGCCGCGCGGTAGAACGGCAGCATGCGCACGCGCGCTTTGAGCGCGCCGGACGCGCTCGGAATTTCGAGCACCTGGTTTTGCGTGCGGTGGTTGCGATCAAGAAACGCGAACGCGATCGGCGCGCCGAGGGTGGGGGAGTACGTGCGCGAGGCCCACTGGCCGGCCTTCTTTCCGTCGGCGAGCACGAGTTCCGTGCCTGGTGCAGGCAGCGCGGCGAGAATATCCGCATTCGCGCCGTCGAAGATCAGCCCGCGCAGCGCCTGATTCACCGAACCGTACGTGCGGATGCGCGCGATCACTTCCTGGCCCAGATAGCAGCCTTTGCTGTAGCTGACGACTTCCTGCTCCAGGCCCGTCTCCGGCACCACGCGGTCCATCGGCAGCACGTCGGCGCCAATGCGCACCTGCCCGGCTTCGACGCGCAGAATCTCCAGCACTTCTGCGACGTTTACACCTTCAAGCACCGCCAGACCCGCGTCCTTAGATGCTTGTGCCAGTCGCATCTCGAAGGCTTCGCACGCGTCGGGACTGTTCGACGGCAGCGCGAAGAGATAGCCCGGGTCGCCGGTCAGCGAGCGGCAGATCACGAGCGTCTTGTCCGGTAAGCCGTCGCCAGCGAGCACGCGCGAACTGCCTTCCGGCGCAGCGGCCCAGTTTTCCGCGCCGCTGGCGCGCAATGCCGCGACGGCCACCGCGGGCGCTTGCGGGCCTTGCAGCGCGAACCAGCGCAATTGCTCCGACACGTCTTCGAGCTTCGCGTCGGTGAAATTATATTTGTCGAGGTCCGCCTGCAGCGCCGCGACGCGCGGGCGCTCGAGCAGCAGCAGCACCGCGTCGCCCGGCGCGTAGTCTTCAGGCAGGCGGTGCGTTGAAAAGAGTTGAACCAGCGTGCCGGCCTTGGTCGCGCGAGCGTTAAAGTTCCCTGCGCCCTTCGCCAATCCGGTCACGTCGTTGGTGATCTGACCGTGCAGAAATTCCGCGGCTTCGGGCCCGCTGGTGAGGATCGCGCCGGGATTATCCAGCCACGTGCCGTTGGGGTCGCGGCCCAACGCCGCAAACAGACCCGTGTTGCGGGCCTGTTTTGCGAGGTCGAGCGCTGCTTGTGAGGGAACCGCCGCTTGCGCGGACATAGTTTTTAGACCGAGAACGACTCGCCGCAGCCGCAGGTGTTCGACGCGTTCGGGTTATGGAACACGAAGCCCTTGCCCTGCAGGCCCTTTTGGTAATCGAGCGTGATGCCGCGCAGATAGATCAGGCTCTTGCGGTCCAGGAACACGCTGAAGCCCTCGGACGGGATCACCGTGTCGCCTTCCTTCTTCTGATCGAACTCCAGGCGGTATGAAAACCCCGAGCAGCCGCCGCCCTTTACGCCCAGCCGCAAGCCCAGTCCAGGCTTGCCGTCGGCTGCAATCAGGCGCCGCACTTCTTCCTGCGCGTTCGGCGTCAATGCAACCACGGCCCCGTTTGCATCCGGAGCCGCCTTCGGCTTCGGCGCGGGAGCCGGACTTTCCGCGGGCTTCGGCGGCGAGACCACCGCCGCCGGCGCGCCGGAGTACACTTCGCCCAGCTTCTGGACCTTCGTCACCTGCGCGCGCGGAATCACCAGACGTTCGTGCTTCTTCCAGACGCCAAACTTTGCCGCGCGCTGGACATACTGTTCCTTCGAGCGCCCGTCTTTGCCGTCTTCGTGTTCGTCCGCGTCCAGCAGGATCACCTGGCGGTCGTCCATGTCGTCGCAGCGGCCCACATATACCTTCGGCCCCGCGGTATCGACGACCACCGTGATCCCATGCAACTCGGATTTATTATCGTGAAAGGTACCCATGTTTGAACTCCTTACTTCGCCGCTGCGCAAATCCCGTTGAACGCCTGAACCAATCCCGCCGCAATGTCCTGCGGGCTGCGGCCTTCGATGCCATGCCGCGGCACGAAGTGCGCCAACTCGCCGTCCTTGAAGATCGCGATGCACGGGCTGCTCGGCGGAATATCCGCGATATAGCTGCGCATCTGCTTAACCGCATCGACGTCCTGTCCGGCGAAGACCGTCGCGATGCGCGCGGGCTTGGACTCGTTCTTCAGCGACAGCGCCACGCCGGGGCGTGCGCCGCCGGCCGCGCAACCGCAGACCGAATTCAGCACGATCATCGACGTGCCCGACTTGTCCTTCATGAACGCATCGACGTCCGCGGGCGTGCGCAGCTCTTTGATGCCCAGGTTCGTCAGTTCTTTGCGCATCGGCGCGACCAGTTCTTCAGGGTAAGGCATGGTGTCGTTCTCCTTTAGTGTGCTGACTCTAGCACATCCATTCGCTTCCCATCATACTAAGATCCCCTGGCAAGGCAAGGTTTACCGCACCGGTGCAATTCAGTTTAGCGGCATAGGCTTACAGCAGCGAACTGTTTCATTTCTTCCCGTAGTCGCGCGTTGACAGCGCTCTTGTTGCGGTGCTAGAATCACTTTTGGGGCAGTCTAATTGTATCGGTAAGCGAGGTATTGCGTGTCGCTAGATCGTCTGAGGCAGCTCGCCGGCCAAATCAAGGCGAAGCAGGAGATGGACAAGAGCCTCGAAATGGCGCAAAAGCGCCAGCGTCGCATGCTGCCTACCATTCCCAAGCTTCAAGGCATCGATTTTCACGCATTTTACCAGCCCGCGACCAATCTCTCCGGCGACTTCTACGACTTCATCCACATTTCTCCGACCCAGATCGGGATCGCGCTGGGCGACGTCTCCGGTCACGGCATTGAAGCCGGGATCATCATGGGGATGGCCAAGAAGGCGCTGCAAATCTACGCGCAGGGCAAGACCAACCCCAAAGATCCGCTCTCGCTGACCAACACGGACCTGGCCACGGACCTCGACGGCGAAACTTTCGTTTCCGCGTGCTATGGGATTCTGGACACGGGTGCGCGCAAATTTTCTTTTGCCCGCGCGGGCCACAACCCGCCGTACCTGATCAATCCGGCGCGCACGCCCACGATCACCGAGATCAAACCCAACGGCATGGTCATCGGCGTCGACAAGACGGGCAAGCGCTTCCCGTCGGTCTTGCAGGAACAGATTATCGATTTGCAGCAGGGCGATTTATTGATGTACTACACGGACGGTGTCGTCGAAGCGCCGAACCCCGAACGCGAAGAATTCAGTGAAGAGAAGCTGAAGGAACTGCTGCTTCGGAACCACGCGCATCCGGTCGCCGCGATTATTGAAAACGTGGTCGATTCGGTGATGACGCATATCGGCACCCGCGAGCAGGAAGACGACATCACGCTGATCGGCTTTAAGGTGCTGTAGTTTCAATGTTCAACTCAATTCCATGAGTCGTTAATGCCGCAGAATATTCCTACCCCCAGCCCCACATTCGAAATGGTGGTCCGTTTTGTCTCCACGAGCCAGAATGGAACCATTTTTGTTGGCTATCAAGCGGATGCGGGGGGCAGTATGCGCAATGTCGAATGCGAAATTCATGCAAACGGCACGCTTTGGCGCAAGGTCATCATGGAAAATTGGGTGCTGCTTAACCATTCAAATCCGAAGCCGTTATGCGGTGTTTCCACAAAGGAACAATTGCCCGAACTTGAAAAGATGATTGATCAGATGGAAGTTAAATTGATTCGTCGGTAGTTGTCTGAGCAGTTTTGCGACATACGATTCTCTCATGCACACGCCTTGGTCCCCCACTCAAGCCCACAACTGGTACGCACGCCGACCCTGGCCCGTCGGTTTTAATTACGTGCCGAGCTGCGCAGTTAATTCGATCGAATGCTGGCAGGCCGAAAGCTTCGACTTCGCAACTATTGAGCGCGAGTTGGCCTGGGGCGGGCGGTTGGGCTTTAACACGGTGCGCGTCTTCCTCCCGTACCTCGTCTGGCAATTTGAGGCACATAGCTTCAAGGCGCGCATCCACCAGTTCTTGAGCGCCGCCAGTGCCAACGGTCTCTCGGCCATGTTCTGCCTCTTCGACGATTGCGCTTTCAACCGCAAAGATCCGTGGCTGGGCAAGCAGGACGAACCCGTTCCCGGAAAAATGGCCACGGGCTGGACCGCCAGTCCCGGGCAGACGCTGGTCAACGACCGCGCCGCGTGGCCCGCGCTGGAACGCTACGTCCGCGACATCGTCGGCGAATTCGCCCAAGATCCGCGTGTCTTTTTGTGGGACCTGTACAACGAACCCGGCAATGAAGGCCAGGGCGAGAAGAGCCTTTCGCTGGTTCGTCATGTGTTTGATTGGGCGCGCGCCGTGAGTCCCTCGCAGCCGCTGACGAGTGGCGTCTGGAATTTTGCCCCGGAAAATCGCACGTTAAACGAAGCGCTGCTGGATGCCTCCGACGTCGTCACCTTTCATTCGTACGCACCCCTTGATGGCGTCGAAGCCATTGTCGCGAAGTTGCAGGCGCGCAACCGGCCAATTCTGTGCACCGAATACATGGCGCGGCTTTGCGACAGCCGCTTTGCCACGCACCTGCCGTACTTCAAAAGCCACCAGATTGGCGCCCTGCATTGGGGCTTGGTGAACGGGCGGATGCAGACGCAGTTCCCCTGGCCGGCGCTGCAAGCGCTGCACCCGGATGCGAAAGAATGGTTCCACGATCTGCTGCACCCCGACGGGCAGCCTTACGCTACGGAAGAAATCGAAATCATCCGCGCCTGCACCGGCGCCACCCGTTCGTATCCGTAAGCGCTGGTTGTTCTGGCTCTCACCTCCAGCTTTGGTGCCATAGGCTGCGGCTGTTTGCGGCCGGTGCTATCACAACAAGCCGCAACGCGCTTGCCTACTGGTGGCGCGCACGCGCGATTGGCATAAAGTGTCGGGCGCAATAATTTGCGCAGGCGTATGGGTGCGCTGGCGCATAAGGGTTCATGCTAGGGAACGCGATGGCGATTCAAGTCTTCCTGCCGACGAGTCTAACGCCGGGATTCCCGGCGCTGTGCATTTCCTGTGAGCGCAAAGACAAGCTGGCCGCGTTTAGCTTCTTCGTCGACCGGAGAATGATGAAGCTGACCAAGGGCAAGGGCCGCGAATTGTCTTTCCAGATTCCGGTGTGCCCGGAGTGCCGCGGCAAAATCGAAGCCGCGATCAAGTTCGATTACTTTTTGACGAAGCTGCTGATCGGCGTGAGCCTCGGCGCGGCGGCCCTTTCCGCCGTGGCACTGTATTTTGCGCTCGCGGGCACCGACACCCGTTCCAACGTCGCGATGTCCGTGGCGTGCCTGTCGGTGCTGGCGGGCATTGGCATCGGATTGCTCGCGCGGATGGTAATTCCCGCACCGGATCCGCTGCCCTTTGCCATTTACCGTGTCGTCTTGGTGCACATGGAAGTGCTGTGCTGCATCTTCCACATGGAAGAATTCGGCCGGCAGTTTCGCACGATCAACCAGGACGATTTAATGAGTGTGAAGAAGGAACTGATTCCTTTCGATGGCGACGTGCGTCCAACCAAACGCTTCCGCCTGAGTACGCTGATCATGGCCACATTCGCGGCCGGATTCTGTATTTGGGCTGACACCGAGATTTACGACACGCTCCAGATCGAATCGCGCGGCGGCAACATCGCGCTTTTTTTTCTGATCGCCTGGTGCGAAGTATTTCTGCTGATCCTGCTGATGAACTTCAAAGAGACAGGCCGCTTCACGTCGCGGCGCCGCTAGTCTCCTCCTTCCAGCCCTTCGACGTCTTTCTCGCCACGCTTGGTCCACCAATTAAAGGAGACCTTGCGCCCGCCCTGATAGGCCTGGCTCCAGCGCACTTTGTACCCGCGGCAGTCAATGTGCACGTGGCAGCGCACGGAGAACTCGCCATCCCATTCGTACACGCCGATGCCGCCCGGCACGACCGCGCCTTCCTTTTCCAAGTCCGCGCAAGCTTCGGCGATCAACAGACCGTCGTTGCGGTCGATCTTGCCGTCACCGTTCAGGTCGTCCATTTTCAGGTCGTGGTCTTCATCGATGCACAGATCGACGGCATCGCCGTAGCAGTGGCGGCTGTAAGTCGCGCCGCCAATGTGTTTGTTGTAGTCCGGCGTGCGGAAGCCCGAGGTGATCCAGAAGCGCGTGACCTTGACACCTTTTTCCCGCAGGCGTTCGCGCAATTTGACGAGCTTCGTGAGTAGATCGCGGTTGACGGGCAGCTCGTCGGTGTGTTTTTCGGGCAGGATGGTTTTGTGGCCGTCGGCTTCGTAACGTTCCTTGAAGGCCACGAGCTGGCCCAGCAACAGGTCTTCGCCGATGGGCAGGTTGGCGGTGCGTTCGTCAAGCTTGGCGAAGAAGACCGGCGGGACGTAGCGTTCGGCATGGTCCTTGACTTGCTTCGTAGGCGCGTCGCCCGGGTCGAGGTAATAGCCAATCGATTTGCCATCGACCATGGCGCGCGTGCGGTCCTTCTCGCGCTTGAGTTCCGCGGTGTCGAGGACCACGACTTCGAGCACGCCCCCGTTGCTCCAGCGCAGCGTAAACGCGCCGGGCCGGGTGGGCGCGCGCAAGGACAGGCGGTCGCCGTCGGTCGAGAGACTCTGTGTGCCGCCGCCGCGTTCAAAAAGCGAACCGGCGAGCGTGAACTGTCCGGTGGCGCCTTCGGGCAGCGCCTGGACGCGGAACTCGGCGCCTTCCGGCACGAAGAAAACCTGGCCCGGCTTGAACTGGCCGTCAAAGGTCGCGGTCTGCAGCGTGGACTTTCCGGAAAGCTTGATCGACCAGGATTCCAGATTTTGCATGGCGTCCGCAGCGGCCGAGACCGCCGAAGCAGGTGTGGTGGGCGAAGGGTTCGTCGCGCGCTGTTGCGCGGCGTAAGCGCTGTAGACGCCCCAAGCCAGCATGATGCAGACCGTAAGCGCGGGGAGCGCGATTACTAAGGTCTTTCTCCCCCAAGACTTAGGGTGCCGTAAGGTCTCGCTGACGCCGGTCCAAAAGCCCATTCGCCAAGGTCGGTTTTCGTCGCGTTGCCATTGCCAGTGCATGGGAGCCCTCTTTGGTGGCCGAATACCACTTTGGGTATCGGCTTAGGGCGGTTTCAGCCAAAGCAATATAAAGGGAGTGGCTGAGAAGAGTTATTCATGCTTGACTTTCCCTCATAATAACCGAACATGGGCGGCGTCCTTAACTTAAAGTACCTTACTAAACTTTGCGGGAGGTACCCATGTTTCGTCGCAACCTGCTCATGAGCATTGGCAGTGGCCTGTTGGCTTTCAGCGCCGTGGCGCTGGCTGAAGATGCGCCGCCGCCGGATCCGAGCGTCGCGCCTGCCCCTGCGGTTCCGCCTGAAGAGAAGAAGCCCGACGAAGCGAAGCCGGCGGAAACGCCCAAGGCCGAAGAAACCAAGCCTGCGGAAACCAAGCCGGCCGAGACCGCGAAGCCTGCCGAAGAAGCCCCTAAGGCGGAAGTCGCGAAGGTCGTCGACATTCCAAAGGATGACAAGAAGGAAGTGAAGACCGATAAGGACGGCCGCGCTCCGGTGGTCGATCCGGATCCGGAATACGCGGCGCGCACGGCGCTGGCCAAGGCCCGCGCGAAGGCCAAGGAAGAGATTGAAATCCGCGCGCTGGTCCGCCGCCTGACCACGCCCGGCTGGAAGGAAGCGCAGGGCGATCTGATCGCGAAGGGCACGATTGTCGTGCCGTACCTGATCGAAGCGATGGCCGACACGAACGCGAAGAATTTCGAAGCGTATTCGTACGACCTCCAGGCGCCGATGCAGGCGACGCGGCAGCGCCCGATCAACGAGATCGCGTACGAAGTGCTCTACAACCTGATCTCAAATCACACGTCTTTCGATGGCGAACTGCCGGGCCGCGATGCGAAGGCCTGGGCGGATTTCTGGACGGCCAACGCGGATAAATTGCTCGCGCACGAGTAAGCGCGGGCCGAAGGGGGACGGACCATGCGCGTTTATGCGTTGGTATTGCCGGCGTTGGTGCTTTGCGTCGGATTGCACGCCACCGAGTCGCCCGACGACCTGCAGCCGGTAAAGCCGATCCAGGCTCAACCTGCACCCGCACGCACGAAAGTCTCCAACACCGACGAACCCACGCCGCCCGTGGGCGCGTCCATGCCCGGTCCGAGCGATGTGCCTGCGCCCGGCCGCATCACGCGCGCCGAAGAAGAAACGCCGCCCACGCCGGTGACCTCAAAGAACCTGCCCAAGGGCAGGGAACCGCAGGTCGACCTGATCGGCGATAAAGTCGACGCCGCGCCGACCAAGACCAAGGGTGCATTCCAGGTCGACATCGAAGACTTCGAACCGCCCGCCGGGCCGATTTCGCCGCGCGCGCTCAAAGTCTACCGCATGGTCGCGGACCTGAAGAAGAACACCGACCAGCTCGCCACGGACATCGAGAACAAGGGCGTCGAGAAGACGCGCATGAGCTACTGCGCCGAAGCCGTGGAAAAGACCATCACCGATCTGGCCGGCGTCTGGGCGGACAAGGGTGACTTCCGCGATGCGTGCGCCTCGACCAAGCGCGCGGCGCTGGTGCTCGAAGAAGAGCTGGACAACGAGATCCGTGAGTGGACCCACGTGCGCTGGTCTTTCAACGCGTACCAGAAGCTGGTCAAGGCGTTGCGCCGCGACGCGGTTGCGTACGCGAATCTGGAACCGGCGCCGCTGATCGTGAAGAAGGACGGCAAAGAAGTCATCATGGACGCGCCCGCGAATACCGATCCGACCGTGGCGCGGAAGGAAGCCGCCGACGCGCGACGCAAAGAGCTGGAAGCCCAGCGCAAGCGTCTGGCCAACGATGTCGAGAACCAGCGCAAGGCCGAAGACGCCCTGATCAACGACAAGATGCGCGCCGGCGAAAAGTAGTCCCACCCGTTCGGACGCGCGTTATAACGCTGCGCATGTACGCGATCCTTTCGTTTCAGCTTCCGGAAGACCCTGAACAGGCCGATCTGGCGCTCGAGCGCCTGAATGCGGTCTTCCAATTCATCAACGAAGACAAGGAAGAGCAGGCCATCGATCCCGATAACCACGCGGGCAACCTGGACGACTATCCGGACTGGCTGAAGAACTCATTCGCCGACCGCGGCCTGATCAAGACGCTCGAAAAATTCAACGAATACGAACCCGGGGAACTCGACGGCCAGTGGGACCTCGAGACGTGGTACGAAGACCTGCTGAGCTGCGAGACCTTCAATTACCGCATCGAGCGCGACCCGGGCGGCCTGGGTTACATGCTGTTCGTGCACGTATCCGAAGAGCATTACGGCGGCGACCAGGCGCATGCGTGGGTCCTGATGGCCGCCGGCGCGCGAAAGGTGCGCCTCGAATCGCTGGTTCGTGAAACACAGGACGACGAACGCGGCGATGACGAGAGCGACGACGATTACGAAAAGCGCATCGCGCAACTCAACCCCAACTAAACAATGCGTGGAGACGGGCCATGAAAATCCTGCTCATCGGCGGCACCGGGATCATCAGCGAAGCCGTCACGGAACTGGCCGTGCGGCAGGGCCATGAGGTCTGGCTCTTGAATCGCGGACAGAGGCTGAAGGACCTGCCGGCGGGCACGCGGCACCTCAGCGTCGACAAAAATGACCGGTCCGCGATGAAGAAGGCGCTTGAAGGCCAGCGCTTCGAGGCGGTTGCGAACTTCATTGCTTTCGTGCCGGAAGATGTGCTGATGGACGCGGAAGTGTTTCTGGGCAAGACCGCCCAGTACCTGGTGATCAGTTCGGCCAGCGCGTACCAGAAGCCGCCCAACCATTTCCGCGTGACCGAAAGCACCCCGCTGCACAACCCATTCTGGCAGTACAGCCGCAACAAGATCGCGTTGGAAGACGCGGCGCTCAAGCTGTATCGCGAGCGTGGCTTTCCGGTCACGATCGTGCGGCCAAGCTACACGTACTCCAAGCGCTTTGTGCCGGGCAATTTGTTCAGCCTTTCGTTCGCGATCTTCGAGCGCATGCGCGCCGGCAAACCGCTGGCCGTGCACGGAGACGGGCAGTCGCTCTGGCAGATGACCTTCAACGAAGACTTCGCGGTGGGCTTCAATGGGCTCCTGGGCAATCCGCGGGCGCTGGGGGAGTGCTTCCACATCACCGGCGACGAAGTGCTGACGTGGGACCAGATCTTTCACACGATGGCGCGGGCGTTGGGCGTCGAAGCGAAGCTCGTGCATATCCCCGTCGAATTTATCCGCCGCGCCGATCCCGGCAGCTACGATGGTCTGAAGGGCGACAAGATGTACTCGCTGGTGCTCGACAATTCGAAGATCAAGAGCGTCGTCCCGGAGTACCGCGCCAAGATCCCCTTCTACGAAGGCATGTGCCGTTGCCGCGATTACTTCGACAAGCATCCGGAAGCCGCGGCGGCGGGCAAAGCGGGCAGCGAGAAGCTGGACCACCTGCTGGGGCTGTGGGAGCAGGCGCTGAAAGTCGGCGGGCCAGCGTAGCGGGCCAAAGCCTTCCTCAAACCGCCTTCCTTATTTTTGTCCGGCAGCGACCGCTCGCGCGTCCGGCAATTATTTCCATTTGGACCGCGGGCGAAATATTCCCTCCAGCCTAAGTTGCGGCACGCACGGCACTTTCATTTCCAGCCTTAGTTCGGCCCACGATTCGCGACACGTGCATGCGTGTGTGCGGGAATTGCCGTCAGTAGGCGGCAGCCTTGTGAAACAGTGGCAGACCGGCCCTCAGTTTCCCCTCATTGCGGCCGACCTGCATAAGGTGCAGGACCACCACGCACACCTGGGATGAAGACAATGGCTAGCACGGCTCCAATTTCATTTACTGGTCTATCAAGCGGCTTGGACACGGCTTCGATCGTCACGTCTTTGATGGCTGCCGACCAGGACGGCCTGACCAAACTCACCGACAAGCAGACTTCACTCCAGCAGAAGCAAAGCGCCTACAGCCTGTTCCGCTCAAACCTGAGCAGCCTGCTGACGACCGCAAGCGCGCTGACCAGTGGCTCGCTGCTATCCCAGATGGCCACACCGATGGACTCGAGCTTGCTCGATGCCAGCGCGGCCTCCGGCGCGATCGTGGCGAACTATAATGTCACGATCCTGCATCAAGCCACGCAATCCAAGCTGACGGGCACTTCCGACCTGGGCTTGGGCGTCGATCCGACTGCACAACTGAGCAGCGCCAACGGGCTCGGTGCGACGTTCACCGCAGGCACGATCTCGGTGAATGGCCAGTCGATCACCATCAACGCGACGGATTCGCTGAACACGGTGCTCTCGAACATTCAGACCGCCACCGGCGGCGCCGTGAGCGCGAGTTACAACGCGGGCACGGATAAAGTCACGCTGACGAGTTCTTCCGGCCCGCTGCTGCTGGGCTCTTCGGCCGACACGAGCAACCTGTTTTCGATGCTGCGCGTGACGAGCGACGGCACGGCGACGTCGGCGACGAGCACCGCGGCGATCGGCGGCCTGAACATCGGCCAGCCGCTGAATCTGGGCGGCGCCAACGACGCGCGCCTGCGCACGGCCGTGACCGCGCCCGGAAACGCCGGCTCCTTCACCGTCAATGGCGTGAGCATCTCCTACGATCCGACCGACGACACCGTGGGCTCGGTGCTCAACAAGATCAACAACTCCGCGGCGAACGTGAGCGCGACCTACGACAAGCTGCTCGACCGCGTGGTCATCACCAGCAAGACGCCTGGCGCTTCGAACATCGCGGTGCAGGACGTCTCCGGGAATTTCGCCTCGGCGCTGGGCCTGATGGGTTCGACCGTCGTGGGCTCGAACGCGCAGATCCAGATCGACGGCGTGAACAACGACCAGCCGATCACGAGCACGGACAACATCTTTACCGAAGCCGAGACCGGCATTGCCGGGCTGACGCTGACCGTCAAGGCCGACAGCGGCTCAACCCAGGTTGCCGTGACGCCCGACCAAAATGCGGTGGCGGCGAAAGTGCAGTCCTTCGTCGATCAGTACAACAAGTTCGTGACCTTTGTCGGCCAGGCGACCGCCGTCAGCGGAACGGGAACCAACAAGACTTACGCCCCGCTTTACGGCGAAGAGGAAGTGCGTTCCGTCTCCTCCAAGCTGCGGGAACTCGTCGGCGGCATGGTCAGTGGCGCGACGGGCGGTCCGATCACGCTGGCGGGTCTGGGCATTGGCACGACCGGAACCTCGGCCACCTTGAGCTTCGACAGTTCCAAGCTGGCCACCGCGTTGACCAACAATCCGAACAACGTCCAGTACCTGATC
>Ga0265314_10001587_pt1 | contig 24993 bp, 15 predicted proteins | sample 4126metaG_FD_203106 | JGI IMG/M metagenome (GOLD analysis project Ga0265314, IMG submission 203106) | Rhizosphere microbial communities from Carex aquatilis grown in University of Washington, Seatle, WA, United States - 4-1-26 metaG | ecosystem: Host-associated > Plants > Roots > Rhizosphere >... | reverse complement strand
ACGCAACCGTCATTGGTCATCGTCAAGACCGTGATGGCCTACGGCGCACCGGACCTCGCGGGCTCGTGGCACGCGCACGGGAACCCGCTGGGCGTCGACGAAGTGAGGAAGACCAAGCGCAACCTGGGCTGGCCCGAGGAGCCCGCCTTCTTTGTCCCGCCCGAGGCGCTGGCGCATTTCCGCTCCGCGCTCGAGCGCGGGCGATCGCTGCAGGAGGGTTGGAGTCGGCGATTCGCGGACTACGCGAAGGCCTTCCCGGAGCTTTCCGAGGAGATTCGCCGCCGCTTCGCCGGCGAGCTTCCCAAAGGGTGGGGCGCGAGCCTTCCGCAATTTCCGGCCGACGCGAAGGGCCTGGCGACGCGGAAGGCGTCGGAGGCAGTGCTGCAAGAGATTGCGAAGACCGTGCCGGAGCTTGTCGGCGGGTCCGCCGATCTCGATCCGTCGACGTTCACCTGGATCAAGGAAGCCGGCGATTTCGAGCCGCCGGCGCAGCCGCACGAAGGCGTGCAGGGGACCATCGGCGGCGGCTGGGGCTACGCGGGGCGCAACATTCACTTCGGCGTCCGCGAGCACGCCATGGGCGCGGTGGTCAACGGCCTCGTCTATCACGGCGGCTTCGTTCCGTTTGGCGCGACCTTCCTGGTCTTCGCCGACTACATGCGGCCGCCCTTGCGTCTGTCGGCGATCGCTCACCTGCGCTCGATCTGGGTCTACACCCACGACAGCATCGCGGTCGGCGAGGACGGACCCACCCACCAGCCCGTCGAGCAGATCGCGAGCCTGCGCGCGATTCCCGGGCTGATCGTGGTCAGGCCGGGTGACGCCAACGAGACGCGCGTCGCCTGGCAGGTCGCCGTCGAAAACAAGGGTGGCCCGACGGTGTTGCTGTTCTCGCGCCAGAACGTCCCCACGCTGGATCGTCGAGACTTCGCGTCGGCCGAAGGTCTGCGCCGGGGCGCGTACGTCCTGAACGAAGGTGAGCGCGATCCCGAGATCATCCTGATCGCGACGGGCTCCGAGGTGCCGCTGATCGTCGCCGCCCTGCCCCGGCTGCGCCAGGACGGCCTGCGCGTGCGGCTGGTTTCGATGCCGTCGTGGGAGCTGTTCGCGGCGCAGGACGCCGCCTACCGCGAGCAGGTCCTGCCGCGCGCGGTGAAGGCGCGGCTGGCGGTCGAAGCGGCGCGGTCGTTCGGCTGGGAGCGCTGGGTCGGGACGGAGGGCGAGGTGCTCTCGGTCGATCGCTTCGGGGCCTCGGCGCCGGGCGAGCGTGTGCTCGCGGAGTACGGCTTCACGGTGGACAGCGTCGTCGAGCGCGCGCTGGCGCTGGTGGCCCGGACCTGAATCGAGACGACTCCCTTCTTCCCGGGCCCGCCCTTCGTGACTAAGGAGCAGAAAATGAGCAAGGGTAACGGCGGAGGTCGATGGCCTGTGCTGCGCCAGGCCATCGAACGGGATGGGTTGGGGCTGGGACGCACGTCCTGGTCACCTCGCTCGCAAGCGTTGCGGCCACGCACGGAGGAAGCGGACCGCGTCGTTCGCTCCGTCTGTCCGTACTGCGCCGTGGGCTGCGGCCAGCTCGTCTACGTCAAGGACGAGACGATCACCGACATCGAAGGCGATCCGGCGTCGCCGATCAGCGAAGGCTGTCTGTGCCCCAAGGGAGCGGCGACGTTTCAGCTGGTGACCGGAGCGCATCGCCCGGAGCGGGTGCTCTATCGCAAGCCGCGTGGGACCGAGTGGACCGAGCTGCCGCTCGAGACCGCGATGGACATGGTCGCGGAGCGGCTGCGGCGCACGCGCGAGGCGCACTGGCAAAAGGAGACCGACGACGGCCGGCCGGTCAACCGGACGCTCGCGATCGCGCACCTCGGCGGCGCCACGCTCGACAACGAAGAGAACTACCTCATCAAGAAGCTGTTCACCGCGCTCGGCATCGTTCAGGTCGAGAACCAAGCACGCATATGACACAGCTCCACGGTCCCCGGTCTGGGGATCTCGTTCGGGCGGGGCGGCGCGACGTCGTTTCAGCAGGATCTGCAAAACGCCGACTGCATCGTCATCCAAGGCTCCAACATGGCCGAATGCCATCCGGTCGGCTTCCGCTGGGTCATGGAGGCGAAGCGCCGGGGCGCCACGATCATCCACGTCGATCCGCGCTTCTCGCGCACCAGCGCCGCCGCCGACTTGCACGTGCCGATCCGCGCGGGATCGGACATCGCGTTCCTGGGCGGGATCATCAACTACATCCTCGGCAACCAGCGTGAGTTTCGCGAGTACGTGGTGGCCTACACCAATGCGGCGACGATCCTGCGCGAGGACTTCCGCGACACCGACGAGCTCGACGGCCTGTTCTCCGGCTGGGACGAGAACCAGCGGCGGTACGACACCGCGAGCTGGCAGTACGAAGGCATCGACGGCGCCGTCCCCGCGGCCGGGCACAAAGAGGTGTTCGCCGAGCCGGGCGCGGGCGCGACGCACGTGCGCGGCGTCAAGATCCTGAACGAGCAGCGGGATCCGACGCTCGAGCATCCCCGCTGCGTGTTCCAGGTGCTCAAGCGCCACTTCGCGCGCTACACGCCGGAGATCGTCGAGGAGATCTGCGGCGTGCCCGGCGCCCAGTTGCTGCAGATCGCGGAGACGCTATGCCAAAACTCCGGACGCGAGCGCACGAGCGCGTTCTGTTACGCCGTGGGTTGGACCCAGCACACCGTCGGCGTGCAGTACATCCGGGCCGCGTCGATCATCCAGTTGCTGCTCGGCAACATGGGCCGCCCCGGCGGCGGCATCATGGCGTTGCGCGGGCACGCGTCGATCCAGGGCTCGACCGACATCCCCACGCTCTACGACCTCTTGCCGGGGTACTTGCCGATGCCGCACGCCGGGCAGGCGCAGAGCCTGGACATGTACCTGGACAGCAATCGCTCGCCATCCGGTTGGTGGAGTGAGCTTCCCAAGTACGCCGTGTCGCTGCTCAAGGCGTGGTTCGGCGAACACGCGACCAAGGAAAACGACTACGGCTTCGGTTACCTGCCGCATCTGACCGGCGATCACTCCCATCTCGAGTTCGTGACCGAGATGGCCGACGGCAACGTCAAAGGCTACTTCGTCATGGGCGAGAACCCGGTCGTCGGCACCGCGCATTCGTCGCTGCACCGCAAAGGCCTGCGGCAGCTCGAATGGCTGGTGGTGCGCGATCTCGCGCTCATCGAGACCGCCGAGTTCTGGCGCACGGCGCCCGAGATCGCGAGCGGCGAAGTGCGGCCGGAGGACATCGCCACCGAGGTCTTTTTCTTTCCGGCCGCGGCCCACACCGAGAAGGACGGCTCGTTCACCAACACGCAGCGCTTGCTGCAGTGGCACCACACGGCGATCCACCCCGCCGGCGATCGCCGCAGCGAGCTCTGGTTCATGCATCACCTCGCGAAGCGCGTGAAGGCCGCCTATGCGCGCTCGTCGGATCCGAAGGATCGCCCGATCCAGCAGCTGGTCTGGGACTATCCGACCAAGTTCGCGTACGAAGAGCCGGACGCCGATGCGGTGATGAAGGAGATCAACGGCGTCACCATCGCCGACGGCAAGCCGGTGTCGAGCTTCACCGAGCTCAAAGACGACGGCTCGACCGCGAGCGGCTGCTGGATCTACAGCGGCTGCTTTAAAGACGGCGCCAACCAGACGTCGCGGCGCAAGCCGCGCTGGGAACAGAGCTACGTCGCGCCCGAGTGGGGCTGGGCGTGGCCGGCCAACCGCCGGCTGCTCTACAACCGCGCGTCGGCTGCGCCCGACGGAAACCCCTGGTCGGAGCGCAAGCGCTACGTCTGGTGGGATGCCGAGAAGAAGGAGTGGACCGGCGAGGACGTGCCGGACTTCATCAAGACCCGCGCGCCCGACTACCGCCCCGCGCCCGACGCACACGGCATCGACACCATCGCCGGCGACACCCCTTTCATCATGCAAGCCGATGCGCGCGCCTGGTTGTTCGCGCCGAGCGGGCTCATCGACGGGCCGCTTCCGGCGCACTATGAGCCGCAGGAGAGCGTGGTCGCGAACGCGCTCTACGCGCAGCAGCGCAATCCGGCGCGCGTGCAGTTCCGCCGCGCCGACAACCCGTATCACGCAGCCGCAGGCGATCCGCGCTTTCCTCACGTGCTCACCACCTTTCGCGTGACCGAGCACCACACGGCGGGCGGCATGAGCCGCTGGCTCCCCTGGCTGAGCGAGCTGCAGCCCGAGATGTTCTGCGAGGTCTCGCTTGAGCTCGCGCGCGAAGTGGGGCTCGAGCCAGGCGGCTGGGCCACGATCCGGACCGCGCGCGCCGCGATCGAGTGTCGCGTGCTGGTCACCGAGCGCATACGCCCGCTGCGCGTCCGCGGCCGCACCTGCCACCAGATCGGGTTGCCGTATCACTGGGGCGCGGTCGGGCTGGTCCGGGGCGCCGCCGCGAACGAGCTCCTGTCGTTCGTCGCCGATCCCAACGTCAACATCATGGAGGCCAAGGCGTTGACCGGCTCGATCGAGCCCGGCCGCCACGGCCGAGGACCGAGATGAATGTGAATGTGAAAACAAGCGGCGAAACTCTTCGAGAGCCGGCTCCGCCGGTCGCAGTCGGATCGCGCCAGCGCGGATTTTTCACCGACACCAGCGTCTGCATCGGCTGCAAGGCCTGCGAGGTCGCGTGCAAGCAATGGAACCAGCTGCCCGACGACGGCTTTCGGCTGAGCGGTCACTCGTACGACAACACGGTGCAGCTCGGGGCGTCGACCTGGCGTCACGTGGCGTTCATCGAGCGCCCGGCAACCGAGGGCGCCGGACCGGGGAACCAGCCGTTCGGGTGGTTGTTCTCGTCGGACGTCTGCAAGCATTGCCAGCGCGCCGGGTGCCTCGAGGTCTGCCCCACCGGCGCGATCACGCGCACCGAGTTCGACACCGTCTTCGTGCAGCCCGACATCTGCAACGGTTGCGGCTATTGCGTGGTCGGCTGTCCGTTCGGCGTGATCGAGCGCCGCGAAGAGGACGGGCGCGCCTGGAAGTGCACGCTCTGCTACGACCGTCTCAAGGGCGACCTCGAGCCCGCGTGCGCCAAGGCTTGCCCCACCGATTCGATCTTGTTCGGAGACGTCGTCGATTTGCGCGCGCTCGCGCGCGAGCGGCTCTCGACCTTGCAGGCGCGCGGCACGCGCAACGCGCATCTCTATGGAATCGACGCGCACGACCAGCCCGGCACGGGCGGACTGAATGCGTTCTTCCTGCTGCAAGAACGGCCCGAGGCCTACAACCTGCCGCCGGACCCGGTGGTTCCGACCGAGCATGGCAAGGTCGCGTGGCGATCGGCCGCGGCCGCCATGATCGCTCTCGGCATCGGTCTGGTGCTCGCGGTCGCAGGGGAGGGGCGATGAAGAACGACGCTGGCGCGCTGTCGACGTACTACGGTCTGCCGGCGATCAAGAAGCCGGTCTGGAAGCCGTACGTGCCAGCGTATCTCTACGTTGGCGGTACCGCCGGCGTTTGCGCCGCGCTGGCCGCCGCGGCGCAGCTCTTCGGCGGGCCGCGCCTGCGCCCGCTCGTTCGACGCGGGCGCGCGCTCGCCGCTGCTGGCGCGGTCGTGAGCGGGCTGTTCCTGATCCTCGATCTCGGCCGCCCCTCGCGGTTCTTGCACATGCTGCGCGTCTTTCGGCCCACCTCGCCGATGAACGTGGGGAGCTGGGTGCTGACGTCTTTCGGTGGGGCGAGCACCGCGGCCGCGCTGTTCGGCTGGCCCGTCGCGGGCGTTGCCGCCGGCGTGCTGGGGCTGCCGCTCGCGACGTACACCGCCGTCCTGCTCAGCAACACCGCCATTCCCGTGTGGAACGGCGCGCGGCGAACCATGCCGCTGCTGTTCGCGGCGTCGGCCGTCTCCAGCGCGGCGTCGCTGCTGGAGATGCTTCCCGGTCACGCGAGTGAGCGTGCGCTCGTGCGCCGGATCGCCGCGGCCGGCAAGGTCGCCGAGTTGATCGGCGCCGCGGCGCTGGAGCGCGAGCTCGCGACGCGAGGCCCCGGCCCGATCCGAGAGCCGCTTCGTCGACGAGCGAGCGGCCGTCTGTGGCGCGCCGCCAAGCTGATCACCGCCGCGAGCGCCGTCCTCGAGCTCCTCCCGCGACGCCGCCACCACGAGGTCGCCGCCGGCGTGACCGGCACCGTCGGCGCGCTGTTGCTTCGTTTGGCCATCGTCGCCGCCGGCCGCGCGTCGGCGAGCGATCCGCGAGCCACGTTCGAGCCGCAGAGGGCGAGCCGCGCCGCGCGAACGGAGCGCGCCGCCACGCTCCGTCCGACCGTTCCCCAGGCCGCGAACAAGTGAATCGGCCCGTCGACGTTGCGGCGCGACGCGAAGCCGATGCCGAGCCGGGTCGCCGCCGTTAACGACCCCGCCAGCGAAGCGACCAACGCCGTGCAGGGGGCTGCTAGCGGGTCTTCTCTAGGCTCTCGATGAGGAAAAGGATTTCGGCGGCCATCGAATAGTTGAGATCCGGGGCGTCGGCGAGCCTGCGGTCGCGACTGCCGGCGACGATGGCTTGGAGGGCTTGGATGAAGGGTCGGCGCCACGCGGCGCCGGAATCGGCGGCGAGTCTCTGGAGAAGCGAAACAGCAGAGGCTGGGTCGCCTGCGCGCAGGAATCGCGTCACGTCGAAGTTGAGGCGACCCACTCCGTCGTGGTTCTCGCCGCCAGCGCGGCGATATGCGAGGAAGCTAGAGATCGCATTGTCCTTCGCTTCCGCAATGGCAGCGCGGTTGCCGGCGTCCGTCTCAATGTCGGCGAGGATGGCCCAGGATTTCCATGGCTCAGACGCGTGGCCGAACTGAGCGTCGCATTCGAGCGCCCGGCGGATTTCCCGTCGCGCTTCGTCAAGGCGGCCGAGCTTGTGTAGGGTCCTGGCGAGATTGCTCCGGCTGATGCCTTCGTGCGCGATATCGCGAATCTCGACATACTTGTCCGCCGCTTGCTGGTAAAAGGCGGCGCCCTCCTCTGCGCGACCGAGGGCATCGGTGTACAAGTTTCCCAGTTGCCCGAGCGTGGCCGCCTGTCCGGGAACATCGTCGAGCCCAACGGTGATCGCGAGCGATTTGCGATAGGCATCCTCAGCCGCTCCCGGCTGCCCCGCCTCTTGATACGCCATGCCGGTCATATGCCAGGCCACGGCAACGGTGCGCGGTTCGTCCAACTGGGCGAAGCTCTCGCGCGCTTCGGCATACGCCGACAACGCCTCGGAATAGCGGCGCTGATCTAGGCGGACGGTTCCAAGCTGGTTCTTGCCGATGGCAATCTGGCGCTCGTCACCGAGTTGCTCGGCGCGTCGGATGCTCTCTTCGTATGCCGCCGCCGCCTCCTCGAGCCGGCCCAGGTCGATCAAACAGTTGCCTTGGTCCGCGAGGCAAACGGATGCCATCCTCTCCGAGCCCGCGATGGCCTCGAAACGTTGGCGGGCCTCGTCCAGTAGGGGAAGCGCCTCTTCCGCATTGCCTGCCGTGTTTAGCACGCGGCCTAGGAGCCAGCAGGCCACTGCGAGATCATAGTTGGCTAGAGAATAGGGCTCCTCCCCCGCCTCCCGAACTCGGCGAAGCAGTTGCTGCGCACCCTCCAGCGCGTTGCGCGGCTGCCCGCCAGCCAGCTGCTGCTCGATGCGGCTCCGAGCCGCGTCGAAGCGCGCGTGGCTCCAGGCATCACCCAGCGCCGCCGCCGCGTCGCGCGTCCGCCCCACGTGTTCTACCAGCCGCTGCTTACCCAGGTCTTGTAGAAGCGAGCAAAGCGAGGTGGCTATACCGATCGTCGCGTCCGCATTCCCCCCGCGCTGCACGAGATCGAGTAAGGCAAACAAATTCGCTAGCTCAAGCACCGTCAGTGTCGCCGAGACCTCGACCTTCTTTGCCCGTCCTCGTAGGAGGAACTGGACATACCCCTGCATCGCCCCGATCCACCGGTCTATGAGCATCTCGCGTTCCGGTGCATCTATTTTTCCCCACGTGTACGGGCAGAGCGCGGGATTTAGAGAGAGATGGTTATAAGGATCCGGCGTCGCCAGCCCGGTTTTGACTAGCTCGTCCGCCAGCGAGGTCACGTCGGCCCGTTCCCACTTCATCATCACACGGAGGACGTCCAGATCGACTCCGCCGTGAAACACGCCGAGCACGCGCGCCCGGTCTCGGTTCACCGGCGACAGACGGCGCAAGGAAAGCTCTACGCTGGCGAAGACCGACTTCTCCCGGCTGCCGGGGAATGCCTTCTCCATCTCTGCCATCAACTCGACGAGCGACTCGTGGGTCTCCACCACGCCGCGGGCGCGCAGCGACGGAGCCAGCAGCGCGAGCGTGCGGGCGTGGCCGTTGACGGCGGCCACGAGTTGCTCGATCTCCTCGCGCGCGGCATCTGTCGAAGCGCCGACATCATTACCGGCGGCGTTCAGCACGCGCTCGACGAACTTCACCGCATCGTCGGGATGGAGGTGGTGCAGCTCGCGGCGCTGCCGCTCGCCGTCAAATGGTGCCGGTAGCGCCTCGCGACTGGTGAAGATGAGTCGCGTATCGCCTTTCGCATTCAGACGCGCGCAGAGCTCGAGGATCGCGCCAAGTACCTCGCGCGCATCTTCCGAGAGCGCCTCGGACAACTCGATGAAAGGTGGCAGGAGAATGCTCTCCATGTTGTCGACCACGAGTAGCGTCGCCTGCTCGGCGAGCGCGCGCTCGATCGGCAGGATCGCCGTTTCAAGATCGCCGAAGGTGGCGACGGAGTAGTCCGGCCCCACGAGTTGGCGTCCGAGGGCATCGACGACGGCGGCGACATGGCTGTGCGTCTCGACGGAGACAAATGCGGCACGGCGGATTTGATGGGAACGCACCATCCAGCGGGCGAGCTCGGCAGCGAGCGCGGTCTTGCCTTCGCCGCCTTGGCCGCGTAGCACGGCGTAGCGCTCGTGCCGTAGCAGCCGTTCCAGCGCGAGCAGGTCCCGACTGCGCCCGACGAAGCCGGTCTCCGGCGCCGGCGGCAGCCCGCCGAGCCGGGCGATAAGCGCAATCTGGAAGTCTTCCACCGTCTGTTTTGCGGGCGTGGTCTTGAAGAGCTGCGGGTCCTCTTTTTCTTGGAACAGCACGGGTACGAACCAATCCTCCAGTCGCAGCTCGCCCTCGCCAAAGACGCGTCCGCGAAACGTGTCGTCCTTGAGCTGTCGCTGGCCTTCGAGCATGGCGTCACCCACGCGCTTACCATCAGCGAGCGCTTGATAGAAGGCAGCGACGAAGCGACGCGCAGTCTCGACGAGGACGCTGTGGCTCATGGCGACCACCGAGGCCACGCCGACCTTGAGCAGCTCGGAGGCCACAGATTCGGATGCCTTCTCGGCCTGCGCAGTCTGGCAGGCTTCGAGGAAGACGAGCGGGATACGGTGATCGCGCAGCAGCGGGCCGAGGTCGTTGGTGAAGACCGTGACGTGCCTGCGCTTTTCGAGCTTGCCGCTGTCTTCCGGCAGCTCGAAGCACAATCCGCCGAGACCGACGGTGCGATCGTAGACTCCGTGCCCATCGAAGTGGACGACCTGGTAGGGTTTCTGGGCGCTTTGGGCGCGGTCGAGCTCCGCGCGGAGCGCAGGCAACGTGGGCGGGCTGAGGACGTGAATCTTGACCAGGCCCGGGAGCTCTTCCATCGCTTCAACCAGCGGCAGCGCGCTCGCGCGGTGATCGATGTAGCCGCAAGCATCGTCTTCCGGCCTGGCGGTGACGAGCAGGATGCGGATCGGTGCGGCGACCACCGGGACATCGAGGACCCTCGTATTCGGTAGACGACGGCGGACGCGCGTGGGCTTCGCGCCTTGAAACAGATATCCGTCGCCGTCGTGGAGCAGCTCCCATGGCGCCTTGAGAAATTCCGTTGCCGCTTCCTGGGCGAGCTTGACGTCGGCGTCGGGAGTGCCGGCTTCGACCGTGGCGTCTACTTGAACGGAGAAACGGCGTCCGACGTGGACATCGAGGTTGCCCCAGGCCTGCATGACGTTGGCGGTGTAGGCCGCGGGTATTGCGGCGTCGTACAGCTCGCGCCCCCACTTCACGAGATCGCCCTCCACCTTCTGCGCGCGGTCGCGGAAGTAGTGACTGGGCCATATCGCGTATTTCTCGAGATACCAGGTCAGCTCCCCCGCCTCGATCGGACCCAGGGGAGCGACGAGTCGCCATTGCTGGGTGCTGGCGACTTCGCGCTGCCCGGATGTCGCGGGCTCGTAGACCAACCGGGCGCGGGCGGAGGCGCGGCGCTTTCCGTCTTGCACGTGAAACTTGAGGTCGGTGAGCTCGAGGACGAGCTCCTCCAGCGGCTCGGCTTTGGGCTGTGGCGCGGTCGCGGGATCGGCGGCGAGTCGCTTTCCCATCGCGACGAGCAGTGCATTCATCGCGGCATCAACACCGCCAGCGTCGCTGCTCACGGGGATGTAAATGGGTTCCTCGCCGAAGAACTCCTCCAGTACGCCGAGCCTGGTGCCATCGAGCGAGAGCGGGATGACGGGGAACTTGTCCCGGCCCCGCTCATCCCGAAGCCTGATCGCGTGACGCAGTTCTTTGCCGACCCACTTGGACTGCAACGCGTCTGTACTGACGGCGACTGCGTAGCCCGACGCTTGCTCGATGGCCTTCTGAACCTCTGCCCAGAGTAGATCGCCACCGCGGAGCTCGCGCGAATCAATCCAGCCATCCTCTCCCTGGTCGGCCATCGCCGCGCGGAGCTCGCGTACAAACGAGTCATCCCGCGAGCTGTGAGAGATGAAGAGCTTCTGGGTTCCCATGGCCAGTTCTTGCAAGTCGGCAGGACTTCTACGTCACCGGCAACGCGAACTTCTTTACGCAGTCGGTGACGACCGCGAGCGTGCGGGATCCGCAGGGTCCCCTTGGACTGGCGTTCACCAACGCAGTAACGAACGAACCAGAAAATCTTTCACAAAAGCAAGCCGCTCCCCGCGGGAGAAGCCGCCGCACGCCAAGCAAGCCGCCCCCCGCGGGAGAAGCCGCCGCACGCCAAGCAAGCCGCCCCCCGCGGGTTTCGCGAAGCGCGCTCGCGAAGCGAGCCGCGGAGAAAGAAACCCTCCTCCGGACGAGAGGTCCCGCGCGAAGCGCGGGCCTCGATGCTCCGGAGGAGGGTTTCGAACCCCCGACCCGGCGGTTAACAGCCGCCTGCTCTGCCCCTGAGCTACTCCGGAATGGGTGGGCGCCATTATGGGGAGTGGCGTCTCTCAGTCAAGCCGGACGTGCAGGGTCCGCGCGACTTCCTGCCACCGCCCGCGGCCTGTCCGTTGCCTCAGGGCTGGTGGCTCGGTTTCCATCGCAAGAGCTTGGCGGCGTTGTCGAAGTAGACCTTGCGCAGGATCGACTCGGACAGGCCGACCCCGTCGATCTTCCAGCGCCCCTGGATCGGCGTCGGGCTCTCGAACTGGCGGTCGAGCGTCTCGAAGTAGCGCCAGGTCTGCGTGAAGAAGCGGACCTCGTCGGCGCGCGTCGGCGGGTTGGCGCCGTTCGAGCCGTACATCATGTCGTCCTGGCTCGCCCCCACGCCGGTGTCGGTGCCGAACAGAATGCGGTCCTGGTATTTCTCGTAGAACTTTCGCATGCGGTCCACGGGATGCCGTCCCATCTCGGGCACGCGCGCGGCGGTGTCGATGTAGAAGTTGGGGTACTTGTCGAGCATCTTGGCGACGCGCTCCGGGTCCTCGGGGTCGTTGCCGAAGTGCACGGCGATGAACTTGCTCTTCGGGTGCCGCGCGACGCGCCGCTCGAACGCCTGGTACAGCTGCTCCCACGACGGCACGGGCTCGCCGTAGAACGACCACTCGGGGTGCGCCTGCAGCTCGTCCCAGCGTTCGTTGTCGGGGTTGGCCGGCTTCCAAAAAGCTTTGGGATCGCCGACGTGGATTGCGATCGGCATCTCGAGCGCCCCCGCCTTCTCGAACAGCGGATCCAGCCCCGGGTCGTCGACCGGAATCAGGTGGCGGCGGTCCGCTGTCGGGTAGCCCAGGCCCAGGCCCTTGGGGATCTTGAGCCCGATCGCGCCCAGGTGCTTCGACTCCTCGAGCATCGCGGCCATGCCCACGCCGTAGTCGGCCCGCACGCGCACCAGCCGGAAGTCGGCGTTGGCGAAGACGGCGATGCGGCCGCCGCTCTTCTCCGCTGCCGCCAGCTGCGTCTCCAGCATATGCCGTGGCGGCCCGGGGAACATGCCCGACAGGTTCACGCCGCCGTCGATGCCCCATTCGTCCATCAATCGGACCGTGCGCGGGATGCCGTCGGGCGCGAGGTGCATGTGCACGTCGATGCGTGGCAGTCGCTTGGCGCCGGCGCTGGTTCTCGGGGCGCCGGTCGTGTCGGACATCGCGGCGGGCGTGGCCGCAGGCGGCGTCGCGACCGCGCTGTCTGGCCGGTCGGCGGCGGCGGACTGACGCGCGCCCCGACACGCACCGCCGAGCGCCAGCGCCAGCGCCATGCCGAGCAGCCTTGCCGCGGGCCGCAGCATGGATCCTACGGCGTTTCGGCGGCCGGGGGTGTCTCGGTCTTGGCGGGCTCGGCGGCCGGCGCGGCGGGCTTGTCGGCCTTCTCCTCGCCGCTGCCCTTGGCTTCGCCGGAGCCCTGCGCCTTGCGCAGCTTGACGGTCACCCGCAGGCTCTGCCCAGGCCCCTTACCTTTGACCCAGTCCGACGCGCTCACCATGTGCTCGTAGGTCTCGAAGCCTTCCTTGCGAACCGTCAGCGCGTGCGGCGCCGCCGGGTCGATATCCTTGCCCTGGAACGGCGTCTTGCCAACCGCCTGGCCGTCGATGAGGACCTCCGCGCCCGTCGGCAGCGAGATCACGCGCGCGATGTTGGCGCCGTCGTCGGCGCCATCAGCGGCGTCGTCGCCCTTGGCGGCCGACGCTCCTTTTTTGTGCAGGAGCGGGCGCGGCCGCTTGTTCGCCTTCACGGCCGCCGCCGGCTCGACGACGGCGACCTTGGTGTCGGCCGGCTTGGCTTCGGGCTTCGCTTCGGCTGGTTTGGCCTCGACCGCGACGGCCTCCGCGGGCTTTGGTTCGCCCGGCTTCGCCTCGCCAACCTTGCCTTCGCCGGGCCTCGGCTCGCCTGGCTGGGCTTCGCCCGGCTTTTCACCGGCTTTGGCTTCAGCAGTGGAATTCGCGGCTGCCGGTTCGGTCGGCGCCGCCGCGTTAGGGGCCGGTGGGGGCGCAGCGGCTGGCGCGGCGTTGTTGGCCTGCGCCGGTGGGGCCGCTTCTTGCGACTCGCGGTTCGACAGCTTGAACGCGATCCCCGCTGCCACCGCCGCGCCGACGAGCACGCCGATGACGATGGCGGCCGTCGGCTTCTTCTTCGGCTCGATCCGCGGCGTGGCGTGCGGCGTGTTCATGCGGACCGCGGACGTGACCGCGCTGATGCGCGCCGACGCCGGCACGGTCTGCGCGAGATCGCTCGCCAGGGTTCCTGGTGCGGGGTGCGGTCCGACCACCGGCCGAGTGCCAGACAGGCGTCCCGGCACCGCCGCCGCGGCTTCGGCACCGGTCGTGCCGTCGGGCGAGGTCGTTCGCGAGGCGACGGCAGCGGCACCACCGTCGGGCGAGGTCGTCCGCGTTGGTGCGGCTTCGGCCCCCGCGGGCGTGCCCGGGGGTGGTCCCGCGGGGTCGTCGAGCGATAGCTTTGGCTGGGGCGGCGGCGTGGGGACGCGACGCGACGTCGCCGTGATCGTGGCCGCGCGCCCCGCGGCGAGGTCGGTGAGACCCAGCGCAGGTCCACCTACGTTCGTCGGCTGCTCGTTCGAAAACTCGGGCAAGCCGTCAGCGATCTGCGTGCGCTCGCTGTCCTCGAGAGCCGTCGGCACGGCCGGCGCATCCGCCGTGACCCGCCCGGAGCCCTCGTTGCTCGCCGGTTTGAGCGGCACGGGGGACTTTGTGCGCGGGGCGCTCCCGACCGGCCCGAACGTGCTCAGGTTGGGCCCGGTCGCCAGGCGTCCGAGCGCGCTCTGGCTCTCGAGTGTCGGCAGGGCACCGCCTGCGCCCGGCGTGCCGGCCGGCGGTTGCGCCGTCGGCGACAACGGCGCCAGCGAGGACAAAGGTTGCGTGGGGCGCGGGATCGGCGACCTGGTGACGCTGCTCGGCGACGACGCGGCGAAGGGATTGTGGGCGGGGGACTGCGGACCCGGGATCGATCCCGGAGGCGCACCCGGCGGTGGGCTGCCCGCGGTCGGCATGCCCAGCGCACCCGGCTCGACGGCGCTGAACGTGCTCGACGGCCGCCGGGTCGGCAGCGCCGAGACGCCCGATTTTCCCGCCACCGTGTTTGCGTTCGGGCCGCTCGGCTCGCGCTTGACCTTGTCGGCCAGGATCCGGTCCAGCACCGGCTGACTCGCGGCCGAGAGCTTGTCGAACCGCACGCCCATGCCCGGTGTGACACCGGCACGGGACGGATCGTGCTCGCGGATCCAGACCACCGTTCCTTCGCCCGCCATCAGCGGCGACGTGTCCTGAAGCTGGAAATCGAATCTCAGGTGCGTGCCCACGGCCAGAGGCTCGCGCGTGCGGATGAAAATCCCACCTCGACTTACGTCGACCGCATAGCGCTCGACGAACTGCTCGATGGTTTCGCTGCGGAACTTGATCCGCAGGTTGACCGGAACGCGCGTTTCTTTCGACGGGGGTTGTTCCATCTGCATCACTCGGCGTGTGATGACACCGCCCGGCACTATAAACACTTCGGATTGCCCTTTGCAAAGGGCTAACACCGCCTGGTATACGCCAAGCACCAGAATGGCGCGCACGGCTGACCGAGAGGCGCGACCGGTGCAAGCATCGGTCGACGATTTTCGTCGGTCGCGCAGGCGATTGACCCGAATCGCCGCGCGGGTTGCCGTCGCTTCGATTTCGCTGAGCTGGCTCGCGATCCTCATTCTTCCATCCCCGTCGGCGCGCGCGGCGACACCGCCGCCGTTGCGCGCGCCGCACGCGGCGGTCGCGTCGGACAATCCGCTGGCGTCGGCGGCGGGCCTGTCCTTGTTACAGGCCGGGGGCAACGCGATCGATGCCGCGTGCGCGACCGCGCTGGCGCTGGGCGTGGTGCACCCGTTCGCGTCCGGGATGGGCGGCGGCGGCTTTGCAGTGGTCTACATCGCGAAGGAGAAGAAGGTCTACGCGCTCGATTTTCGCGAGCGCGCGCCGGCGGCGATTCGCCCCGAGAGCTTCTTGCGTGATGGGCGTGCCGATCCCTCGCTGTCGGCGACGGGCGGGCTCGCGGTCGGTGTGCCGGGAGAAGTGCGCGGCCTGGGTGAGCTGGTTCGCCGCTGGGGCGCGCTCCCCTTCCGTAAATGCGTCGAGCCGGCGCAACGGCTGGCGGCGCGCGGATTTCCGGTCTCGTGGCGCCTGGCCGATGCGTTCGGGGCGCTGGCCGAGAAAAAGACCGCGCCGCCGGGGGCCGCAGCGAACGCCCCGCCGGCGAGGGTCGATCCGGCGTTCGAGTCGATCTTCGTCGGCAATTCGGCCGGCAAGCTGGGCGGCAAGCTGCTGACGACCGCCGATCGGTGGAAGCGGCCGGATCTCGCGTGGACGCTCGAGCGCTTGCGCGCCGGTGGCGCCGACGCGTTCTACAAGGGCGACATCGGCGCTGCGATCGTCAAGGCCGTGAAAGACGGCGGCGGCGTGATGAGCGCCGAGGATCTCGCCAGCTACACCGCCACCGACCGCACGGCGCTGGAGACGTCTTATCGCGGGCTGCGCGTGCTCTCGATGCCGCCGTCGTCGTCGGGCGGCGTTGTGCTCATCGAGACGCTCGGGATCTTGTCGGCGCGTTATCCCGACGCGGCGGCGTTGACCAAGCTCGGCCGCAACTCGTCGGCGTACCTGCACGTGCTGGCCGAGGCGTTCAAGCACGGGTTCGCCGATCGCGCGCGCCAGCTGGGTGACACCGACTTCGTCACCGTCGACCTCGCGCACCTGGCGAGCCCGGCCTATCACCGCGAGCTCGCGGCGCGTATCAAGGACGACGGCGTGCAGGCGCGCGACAGCTACGGCATGCCGGGCGGGGCGGCGGCGGTGCACCGCGATGGCGGCACCACGCACCTGTGCGTGATCGACGCCGACGGCAACGCGGTCTCGCTCACCACGACGGTGAACCTCGGCTTCGGCGCCCAGGTGGTCGCCGGCAAGACCGGCATCCTGCTCAATGATCAGATGGACGACTTCTCGTTGGAGCCGGGCGTGCCCAACGCGTTCGGGCTGGTCGGCGGCACGCAGAACGCGGTCGCGCCGCGCAAGCGGCCGCTGTCGTCGATGACCCCGACCATCGTGCTCGACGGTGACCGCGTGAAGATGGCGGCCGGCGCCGCCGGTGGGCCGACGATCATCACCGCCACGACCCAGGTGCTGCTCAACGTGCTCGACTTTCATCTGGACGTGCAGGCCGCCGTGTCGTCGCCGCGCGTGCACGATCAGTGGGTGCCCGAGGTGCTGAGCTTCGAGCCCGACATCGTCGTCGACGTGCGCCAGGGCCTGGAGAAGCGCGGGCAGAAGCTGCGCGAGACGCCGCGCATCGGGGTCGCCAACGCCATCGTGCGCACCGACCGCGGGCTGGAAGCCGCCGCAGAACCGCGCAGCTCCGGCGCGCCTGCGGGATACTGATCGCATGCCCGCCCGTCGCATTCGCAAGGTCTTGATCGCCAACCGTGGCGAGATCGCCTGCCGGGTGATCCGCGCCTGCCGCGAGCAGGACATCGCCACCGTCGCGGTGTTCTCCGAGGCCGACCGCGGCGCGCTGCACGTGCGCATGGCCAACGAAGCGGTCGCGATCGGGCCAGCCCCCGCGCGCGAGAGCTATCTCGTGATCGACAAGATCATCGACGCCGCGAAGCGCACCGGCGCCGACGCCGTTCACCCGGGCTACGGATTTCTCTCGGAGAACGCCGCCTTCGCCGAGGCCTGCGCCGCCGCGGGCGTGACGTTCATCGGGCCGCCCCCGTCGGCGATCCGCGCGATGGGCGGCAAGACCTCGGCGCGCGCGCTGATGCAGGCGGCGGGCGTGCCGGTCGTGCCCGGCGACAACGGTCCCGGCGGCAAAGGATTCGCCAACCCCGCCGAGGCCAAGGCGGCGGCGGCACGCATCGGCTACCCGGTGATGCTGAAGGCGGCGTCGGGCGGTGGCGGACGCGGGATGCGGCTCGTGGACAGCGAAGAGAAGCTCGAGGCGGCGCTCGCGGGCGCGCGGCGCGAGGCGCTGGCGGCCTTCGCTGACGATGCCGTCTATCTGGAGAAGGCGATCGTGCGCCCGCGCCACATCGAGATCCAGGTCTTCGGCGACGAGCACGGTGGCGCGGTTCATCTGTACGAACGCGACTGTTCGGTCCAGCGCCGCAACCAGAAGGTCATCGAGGAGTCGCCGTCGCCGGCGATCGACGACGAGATCCGCGCCCGTATGGGCGAGGTCGCGGTGCGCGCGGCGCGGTCGGTGGGCTACGTCGGCGCGGGCACGATCGAGATGCTGTTCGACAGCGCCTCGCGCCACTTTTACTTTCTGGAGATGAACACACGCCTGCAGGTCGAGCACCCGGTGACCGAGCTCGTGACCGGCGTCGATCTCGTGCGCTGGCAGCTGGCGGTCGCGCAGGGCGAGCCGCTGCCGATGACGCAGGCGCAGATCCCGCGCCGGGGCGCCGCGATCGAATGCCGGGTCTACGCCGAGGATTCCGTGCGCTTCCTGCCGTCGCCGGGAACGATCACCTCGCTGCGCGTGCCTGGCGGTCCCGGCATTCGCGACGACTCGGGCGTCGTGGCCGGCAGCGTGATCTCGGTGCACTACGATCCGATGATCTCCAAGCTGTGCGCCTGGGCGGACACGCGGCCGGCGGCGATCGATCGCATGCGCCGCGCGCTCGGCGAGTACCACGTGGGCGGCATCCGCACCAACCTCGGCTTTCATCGACAGGTGATGCGCCACCCGGCGTTCGCCGCCGGCGAGTACGACACGGGCTTCATCGAACGGCACAAGGCGGAGCTCACGCCGCCCGAGCCCGACGCCGCGACGGCGGAGCTGGCGGCGATCGCGGCCGCGGTGGCGGCCGATGCGAACGGCGTGGGCGGCGGGAGGGTGGAGCTGGAGACGCGGGAGCCTTCGAAGTGGCGCCAGGGTGACTGACCGGCGAGCGTGTTCGTGGGCGAGTTCGAGTTCGTGTTCGTGAGGGGCTCGCGGTACGCGAACCGCGGCACGCGAACCGCGCACGCGAGCCTCCGTCGAACACGCCCACGCCCACGCCGACGCGGCGAGCCGGATCAGAAGAGGCTCTGCTGGCGGCTGTCCTTCTTCTTGCCCTTGTTGCCCTTGCCGTCGTCAGGAGCTTCCTGCCGGGGCGGCGGCTCGGACGGACGAGGCGCGCCGATCATCCCTCGCAGGCGTTCCAGGTTGCGCTTGAACGAGGGCAGCTTGTCGGGTCCCGACGGCGTCTCCAGCACGCCGGGGACGCGCGCGAAGCGCGGGTCGTTGACCAGGCGCCAGAACGGCAGCCTGCCGAGGAATCCGTCGCCGATCTCGGCGTGGCGGTCGACGCGGCTGCCGGCGGGCGACTTCGAGTCGTTGAGGTGGAACGCCTTCACCCGGTCGAGCCCCAGCACGCGGTCGACCTCGGCGAAGGTGCGGTCGTAGCCTTCGTCGGTGCTCAGGTCGTAGCCCGATGCGTGGACATGGCAGGTGTCGAAGCAAATGCCGACGTCGCCGCCCGCGGCGCGCGCCTCCGCCAGCATCGCCTCGACCTGTTCGAAACGACAGCCGAGGCAGCTGCCCTGGCCGGCCGTGACCTCGATGAGCAGGCGCACCCGCAGGCCGCGCGTGCGCTGGTGCACGGCGTCCAGCGACGCGGCGACCATGCTGATGCCGTCGCGCTCGCCGGCCCCCAGGTGGGCGCCCGGATGAAGGACGACGTATTCGAGGCCGAGCTCCTCGGCGCGGGTCATCTCCTCCTCGAGGGCGGTGCGCGACTTCTCGAGGATCACGGGGTCGGTCGCACAGAGGTTGATGAGGTAGGACGCGTGGGACAGCACCGGCCCAGGCAGCTGAGCGCGCTCGGCGCGAAACCGCGCCACCTCGCCGGCAGCGAATGGCCGGGCGCGCCATTGCGCGGAAGGTCGAGCGAAGATCTGAATCGTTTCGCAGCCATCCTCGAGCGCGCGCGGGATGGCCGTGAACGCGCCGCCAGCGACGGACTCATGGGCACCAAGGAGCATCCCGCCAGCATAGCGCAGCTCGCGGGGGCGCTCTGATCCGTGCTCGGGCTCTGCGGACACCACCACATGTCGGGGTCATCCTGAGGCCGCCGAGGCTGCGACACGTCAGCCGCTTAAAAGGAACCAGCCAACGCTTGTAACACTTGCGATAATTCGAGCGTATTTTTTGGTGGAACGGCGAGAAATTGATTACGACCGACAGAATAATCGTTTCGGAGGGCGTTTCATTGTCGCGTTTGGGTGGGGTCCCATGAATTCTCACATAGCTGACCGGGCCGGGTTTTTGGCGGCGCTCGCGAACGACGATCCGGAGCGGGTTCAGGCCGAGGAGCACGCGCGCAGTTGCGCCGCTTGCCGTGAAGCTTTCGCGGAAGGGCTCGGGCTGGTTGCATTGCTCGATGAATCGCAGCCGCTGACGCCGCCGTCGCCGGCTTTGCTGGCGCGCGCGGCGTCCGCCATCGAACGACAAAGCGCGGGCGAAACCAGCGTCAACCGGCGCCTCATCGCGGGATCGGTGATCGGCGTTCTCATTGCGTGGGCGTTTCAGCTCACCGTCGGAAGTGGTTTCACTCCCGACCTCGATCACGCCGGCGCGTCTTTGATGGTGCTGGGGGTGGCGTTGGCCGGCGTCACCATTTTGCGCAAACAACCCAAAGTGACCATTGCGTTGGTTGCCGCCACTTCGTTGGCAATGGTCTGGGTCTCCGGCACCGCTGCCGGGCTGGCGCCCGGAATCGGCATTCGTTGTTCCTTTCGTGAGCTGTGGGCCGCCGGCCTCACCTGGGTCATCGCGGGCACCGTGGCCCGGCGAGTCGATTCCCCGCTCGGTCGCTGGCGGCTGACGGCCATCGTCGGCTGCGGTGCGCTGGCGGCGCTCGCGGGCCAGCACCTCGCTTGCGAGGTTCCCCATGCGCATGGTCACCTGCTACTATTCCACTTCGGGGCGGTGTTGCTGGCCATCGTGGGGACGTTCGGGACGAAGGTCGTGACCGGTCGGCAGGGAACGTCGTTCGCGACGCGCTGAGATTCGCTCCGATCTGCGGTCGGGTTGCCCTCAAGTAGTCGTTTCTACTCGCGTTTGACTTGGTCTGTAACATCTTGATCGAGATCGACGTACTTACGGACGGCTGAGCGGAGAAACCACGGAAGAGAAGCTGATGGCTCTTTACGCTGAAGGCGACGGTGCCGCCTTCAGGCGGCTGTTCGAGCTCATGGCACCTCGTATCCGCGCGTTCTTCCTGCGTTCCTTTTCGGACGCCGCGGTGGCGGACGATCTTACCCAAGCCACGTTCTTGAAGCTGCATTCGGCGCGCGTCTCCTATCGCTCCGATCGCCCGCTCAAGCCCTGGGTCTTCACGATCGCGGCCGGCATCCGCGTCGACGAGCTGCGGCGTCGCTATCGGTTGCCGCGCCACGTGGGCGAGGCGGATCTCGAGACCATCGAGAGCGCGCTGGCCGTCGAGTCGCCGTCCGACGAGCAAACCAACACCGCCAACCGCACCGAGGCGGTGCGCGCCGCGATCAAGCGATTGCCGGAATCGCAGCGCGTGGTCGTGCACCTGCATCGCTACGAAGAGCTGACGTTCGAGCAGATCGCGCAGGTGCTGGGCACGACGCCGGGCGCCGTGCGCGTGCGCGCGTCGCGCGCGTACGAACGTTTGCGCGAAGAGCTGCGCGCGTACATCACGCGAAGCGCGTAGCGCGCATTCGGCGTCGGCCAGGGTAGCCGATGTAACACTCGCGCGCGCGCCGTCGTACTGAGGGGGCGATCCGACAGGGAGCCGTCGCCCGTGGCCTGGTTCGCGCCGCGGGCTGTGGCTCGACGTGTACCTGCCGGACGCCAGCAAGGCCCGCGCGCGCGGGAAACCCTAGGAGGTCCGAATGTTCAAGAGGACGATCAAGATCTTATTGGCAGCCAGCGCGATCGGCGCGCTTGGATGCGGGGCGCCAGAAGAGGACGTCGCGTCGACCGAGGGCGCAGTGCTCGGTGATGCGCTCCCTGGCACCAACGGCGCCACGTTCGCCGCCGCGAGGACCAACTTCGCCGCCACCGAAAACAACTCAGACGGTCTCGGACCGATCTTCAACGAGCACAGCTGCGGCGCTTGCCACGCCAACGGCGCGGTGGGCGGCGCGGGGCAGAACATCGAGCGCCGCTACGGCACGCTGACCAACGGTGTGTTCGATCCGCTGGCCAACACGGGCGGCTCGCTGCGCCAGCTGTTCAGCATCGGCGGCTTCAACGTCGGCGGCCTCAACTGCAACTCGGGCGTCGACGCGAACCCGGCGCCGGGCGCGACCATCTTCGGCGGCCGCTTGACCACGCCGACCTTCGGCCTCGGTCTCGTCGACTCGCTGCCCGATGCGCGCTTCGACACGCTCGCCAGCCGCGAGCCGGCCGCGATCCGCGGCATCGTCAACCGCTTTGCCATCGCGCTCGCCAACCCGGCCGACTCGTCACAGCACGTCGGCACCACGCGCGTGGCCCGCTTTGGCTGGAAGGCCAACGTGCCCAGCCTGGCGCAGTTCGCCGCCGACGCGTACGTGAACGAGATGGGCATTACCACCTCGTCGTGCAACGGGGGCGTTCCCAACCTCGCGTTCGCGACCGAGAACCGCGCCAACCGCGCGGCGACGAACGCGATCATCAACGGCTGCCCCGACGACGCGGTGCCGGGCACCGACGACGACTTCGCGAAAGAGACCAACAACTGCGCCGGTGGCGTGAACGAGCTTCAGGACGACGTTGCGAACTTCACCTTCTTCATGGCGCACCTGGCGCCGCCACCGCCGGTCGCGATCGTCGCCGGCACGGCGCAGGATCGTGGCCGCACGCTGTTCAACTCGACGGCGCTGCAGTGCTCGGGCTGCCACCGCAACGACGCCGACATCTTCGTGTCGACGTCCGCGGGCGGCGTCCAGGCCGGCATCGCGTTCCAGCCGTACTCGGACTTCCTCGCGCACGACATGGGCACGCTGGGTGACGGCATCGGCATCAACGCCGGCGACAGCGTGGCGGCCACGCGCCGCATGCGCACGGCGCCGCTCTGGGGCCTGCGCTCGCGAAATCTGTTGTTGCACGACGGCCGCACCACCGATCGCGGCGCCGCGATCACCGCGCACAACGGTGGCGCGAACGGCCAGGGCACCGCGGCCGCGGCGGCGTATGGCGCGCTGACCTCGGCTCAGAAGAGCGACCTGCTCGCCTTCCTCGCCACGCTGTAGTTCGAATCCGATCGCCCCGATCGGTTTGGCCGCCCCGCGCAGTTGCGCGGGGCGGCTTTTTTTTGCGCGCTGCGTGCCCCATCGCGTCTGTGGCCGTGTGACCTGTAACACTCTCTCGCGGTCTTCCGTACTCATGGACCAAGCCGGTTGGAGCCCGGAGCCGTGAATCCGCGCAATGGGCGCGACGTGACGGCCGGGCTGGAATTGCGTCCGCTCGACGCCACCGGTCTGTCCCCGCAACGGGAAACCCCGAGGAGGTACGAATGCTCAAGAGAACCTTGACCGTCTTGTGGGCCGCGACCGCGATGGGAGCCGTGGGGTGCGGCCAGGGCGCCGACGACGTCGAGTCGACCGAGGGCGCGATCCTGGGCGATGCACTGCCCGGCACCAACGCCGCGGCGTTCGCCGCCGCCAGGGCCAACTTCTCACTGACCGAGACCGTGCAGGACGGCGCCGGCCCGATCTTCAACGAACGCAGCTGTTCGGCGTGTCACTCGAACGGCGCGACCGGCGGCGCCGGCCAGAACATCGAACGGCGTTACGGCCGCGTGGTGAACGGCCTCTTCGACGCCATGGAGAGCACCGGCGGTTCGCTGCGCCAGCTCTTCGGCCTGGGCGGCTTCAATCCGAGCCCCGGCCTCAACTGTCAGTCGGGCGTCGACACGCTGCCCGCCGGCGCGACGATCCGCGACAGCGGCCGCCTGACCACGCCGCTCTTCGGCCTCGGCCTGGTCGACTCGCTGCCCGACGCGCGCTTCGATACGCTGGCCAGCCGCGAGCCAGCCGCGATCCGCGGCATCGTCAACCGCGTGAGCATCGTGATGGCGAACCCGGCCGATGCGTCGCAGCGCAACGGCGCGACCCGCGTGGGCCGCTTCGGCTGGAAGGCGGGCGTGTCGAATCTGGGTCAGTTCTCCGCTGACGCGTACCTGAACGAGATGGGCATTACGACGTCGTCGTGCAACTTCGGCGTCGCCAACCGCTCGTTCGGCACGGAGAACCGCTCCAACCGCGCGCCCACCAACGCGCTCATCAATGGTTGTCCTGACGACCTGGTCCCGGGGACCGACGACGACTTCGCGACCGAGGAGAACAACTGCGCCGGCGGCGTGAACGAGCTGCAAGACGACGTCGCGAACTTCACGTTCTTCATGACGCACCTGGCGGCGCCGCCCGCGGTGCCGATCGCGGCGGGCTCGGCGCAGGACCGCGGCCGCACGTTGTTCGGCTCGGCGGCGTTGCAGTGCTCGGGCTGCCACCGGTCCGATCCCGACATCTTCGTGTCGACGGCGGCGGGGGGCGTTCAGGCCGGCATCGTCTTCACGCCGTACTCCGACTTCCTGGTGCACGACATGGGGACGCTGGGTGACGGCATCGGCAACACCGGAGACACGGTCGCGGTCACGCGCCGGATGCGGACCGCGCCGCTCTGGGGCCTTCGCTCGCGAAATCTGCTGCTGCACGACGGCCGCACCAGCGATCGCGGCGCCGCGATCGCCGCCCACAACGGTGGCGCGAACGGCCAGGGCACCGCCGCCGCGGCGGCGTATAGCGCGCTGACGACAGCGCAAAAGAGCGACCTGCTGGCGTTCCTGGCGACGCTCTGAGCGTCGGCAAACAGCTGTTCTAGCTCACGGCGGCTGTCCCGCAAGAGGCGGGGCAGCCGCTTTTTTGTGGGCTGATTTTGTGCGAGCCGCCGACCGACCCCACGTTGACAACCCGTCGGGTCTGCCCGAAAGTGAGGCCGTCCGATCTTCGACTCTGCGGCCGCAAGGCCAGAAGGAAAGCTCAATCATGGCCTCCGCGTCCGTCTCCGCCTCATCCTCCTCCCCCGACCACGGCTCGTCGGAAGTGACGACCCTGCTCGGCCGCGGCAGCGAGTTCGAGGGCAAGCTGTCGTTCGAGGGGACGGTCCGCATCGACGGCAAGCTGGCAGGCGAGATCTTCACCGACGACGTCTTGATCATCGGAGAGGGCGCCGAGGTCAGCGCGGAGATCAACGTCGGCGCGATCGTCATCGAGGGGACCGTCCACGGCAACATCCAGGCGAAGCGATCGGTCGAGATCCGGACGCCGGGCCGGGTGCGCGGCAATATCATCACGCCCTCGCTGTTCATCGAAAAGGGTGTGATCTTCGATGGTCAGTGCCAGATGGAGCCCAACGGCTCGTCGGCGGCCAAGACGCGCCCGGGCCCCACCGCGGTGACGGGTGCGGCGGCAGACTGAAAAACGTCTTTCAGTCATTGACTCGCACCCTTCTATTTGATAACGGACCCGCGGGTTTTTCTTATATGTCCTTTTCGCCACCTTTCGTTGCTCTCGTTCTCGTTCCGGCGCCTCAGTCGCACGAGCCGCAGCTCATCGATGTGGACGGCACGATCTTCGTTCAGCTCGGGATCTTCCTGCTGGCGGTGGTGGTGTTGTACCGATTCCTGTGGAAGCCGTACCTGCGCGTGCGTGACGATCGGGTGACGCGCGTCGAGGGCTACCGGCAAGAAGCGCTGCGGATCGATGCCGAGGCCGAGGCACGC
>Ga0265314_10001586_pt1 | contig 25010 bp, 10 predicted proteins | sample 4126metaG_FD_203106 | JGI IMG/M metagenome (GOLD analysis project Ga0265314, IMG submission 203106) | Rhizosphere microbial communities from Carex aquatilis grown in University of Washington, Seatle, WA, United States - 4-1-26 metaG | ecosystem: Host-associated > Plants > Roots > Rhizosphere >... | reverse complement strand
CTTGAATGTGGCCGGCACTTTGGGATTCGACGCCGAGGCCGGGGTGCTGTCCATGCCCAGATCCGCAAGCATGTTTGCGATGTCGCTGGTCGAGGTGTGGTATTGCACCACGATCTGGCCATGCGTGGCGGGCTGGACCGTCAGCGCCGCGGCGGCGGTGCGCTGGTAGCCAAAGCGATTGAGCGTGAAGGCCAGGTCGAGTTCGTGCGTGCCGCCTGGATTGAACTTCACCGTGTAAGGTTTGTTCAGGAAGAACCCGCTGGCAAAAAGCTTCGCGCCTTGCGAAGGCGGCATGTTGTAGTCGGCGGCATTGAGCACCATGGTCAGGTAGCCGGACGCCGGCGCGAAGGTGACCGAAGCGGTAAAGTGCGCTCCCGTGTTGGCCAGTGCGCGCTTGCTCACCGTGTAAACCACCGGCGCCGAAGGGATGCTCTGCTGGCCGGATTTATCGGTGACCACCAGCGTCACGTTAAAGCTGCCCGCCTTTTCGAAGGTGAAGCTCGGACTGGTGCCCGTCAGCGTGGCGAGCGTGCTGCTGTCCGAATTATCCGTGACGGTCCAGGTATAGGTGGTGAGGAGCGCGATGCCATCCAGGTCCCCCGCGGCTGGGTTGGCGGTCGAGCCGGTACTGGAGAAGGACGTACTGAGCGGCGCGGTCCCGGAGGTCGAGCCGCCCGCGCTGGCCACCGCTGTGGGCACGTCCAGCACGCGGATCAGCGTGGTCGCGCTGGCCGTGGCCAGCAGGGCGTCGGTGACCGTGACTTTGGTCGTGAAATCAAACGCCCCACCCGGATACAGCGCAGCCAGGGAAGGCAGCGGCAGGCTGTCGGATTCGGTGTGATCCGTGCTGCCATTGCTCGTGAAGTCGTAATCGACCTGGTAGGGCTCCGTGCCGCCCGCGACCGTGGGCTGCAGCGTCACCGTCGCCCCGCCGGCGGGCAGATAGGTGACGTGGTTGGTGGCGTCGATGGTGCCCTGATCGACGGCGGTCACGCTCAGCGTGGCAGCCGTCAGCACGTTGCGGCTGCTGACCACCGCAAAAGACTGTGGGCCTTGCGGCACGTTGAAGCCCGTAACCAGGATCGTGTAGGTGCCCGGCGGCGGCGAGAGAATGTCGACCTGCTCCACGTTGTCCACGGAATTGCGCACAAGATTGGTGCCGGCGCTCAGCGGATTGCCTGGGCTTGGGTTGAGGTGGTAGGGCAGCACGTGGGTGCCGTTCGGTTCAATCACTTCCAGATCCAGGTCGTTGACCAGCGAAATCGTGGATGCGGGGTTGCCGAAATAGTCCATCCAGGCCAGCAGGATCTTCAATTCGGACTGCGTTCCGATCGTGAAGGTGAACGTCTTGGTCACGTTGGTGGTGACGGAATCCTCGTACCAAACTTTATCGTTGGCTGGGCTGGCCAGTTGCGCGTCGATCATGTCGCAGGCTTTTTGAATATTCACGATCCCGAAACCGTACTTCGCGTTGGGGCCGGGGCTGCCAAAATTCGTGGCCGTGTTGAGCAAAAGCGCCTTGGTCAGCGCGCTGGTGGGTTCCGCATTGCCGAACTTCGATTTGTAGTACTGAAAGAGCAGCGCGGTCATGCCCGCGACTGCGGGTGCGGCGAAAGACGTCCCAGACTGAAACTGGGTCGTAGCAGAATTGTCGGAGAGATTGGTATTGCCCTTTAGTAGCAGGACATGTTCGCCATTGGCGGCGCAGTCGGGTTTGACGCGACCGTCGCGCATCGGTCCAAAATTCACGAAGACAAAACTAGAATTCCCTGGAGTGAGCGAGGCCAGACCGGAAACCGGCGGGTGCGTGGCGTCGCCCGCGCGCGCGGCGCCCGCTGCCGCGGTGACGTCGATGTTGTTCTTGCCGGCGCACAGGAAATCGATCGCCCTGGTAGGCGAAGGCGGCCCGTCTTCGCCGCCGGCAAAGATCACCACCAGTTCATTCGCCCGCGCGGCCGCGTCCCAATTCGCGGTATTGCTGGTATACGTGGAATTCGCCGTGCCGGTTGGGCCGTACGAGTGGTTCGATACACGTGCGCCTTGACCCACGGCGTCGACCAAGTCGGTGGTGAGGAGGAAGTCGTCGTTGCCTGGCGGGCCATCCAAATCGTAGCCCAGAATCGTGACGTTAGGTGCCACGCCTTTGGGTCCACTGGTCCCGTCGCCGCCCACCACGCCGGCGACCGCGGTTGCGTGGTTCACATCAAATTGGCCCGTCGAACCCGAATTGCGATCGGTGAAGCGCGCAATGTAATCGTCCACGGGCTTGATGCGGTCGACTTCGCGCACCGCGACGGTCACGCCCGTGCCGTCGAGCAGGCGGCCCGTGTCGCGCACCGCGGGCACGTTGGCCTGCGCGTCGGTGTTGGCGTCGCGGGACTTCGGCGGGCCGGGGTAGGGTTCGATGTAACTGGTTCGCGATAGCGCCGCGAGGGCTTCGATCCCCGTGCGGTCGGCGTACAGCACGAAACGCGGACCCAACACGCTGGTCGGATAGTCTTTCAGGTTCGCGGCGACGAGTTGCGCGGTCCCGGCGAAGTCGGTCATCTGCGAGCCCGGATGCGCGAGCAGCACGTAGCGCGGCAGGTCGCGGTCGGTGAGCGTCGGAGCGCCTTCGTAGACCACCGGGCTGAGCTTGTCGCGCGGATCGAGCTTGGACATGCCGCGCACGCCGGGATCGGCGCGCAGCGCGCTCAGCGCGTCGCCGCCGCCGCGCGCGGACCAGGCCGTGCCGCTCATATAATCCACCAGCACGACGCCCTGGCGCGCCAACTCGTCTTTGCGCGCCTGCGAAGGCGGTTCGTGGAACTGCACCAGCACGGTCTGTTCGCCGCGGCCATCGACCACGTCCGCGGCCTTGGCCAGCGGGTCGGGCAGGATCGCGCGCGAATGCAACTGGATGATGTAGCGTTCGTGATCGCGCAGGTCTTCGCGGAATTTCCAGGCGCGCGGCGCATCGAAGAAGCCGTCGCCATTCTTGCTGGCTGAAGTCAGCGCGCCGCCCCAATGCGGGTAATCGAGCTGCGCCACGGGCTCGGCAGGCTTGGGCTTTTGCGGAGCGGGGACTGGCGGCGCCGGCTGAACCTGCGGTACGGCGGGCGTCAGGTTTGGCGCGGGCGCTTCGGGGACTTCCAGCGCGGGCGCCGGCGTTTCGGGGGCTTCAAGCTGGCTGGAAGTCGTGGGCTGGGCCCGGAAGTAATAAAGGAGCAGGCCTAGGCCACATAAAAGGAACAAGGCAAGAAGCAGGCGGTTGCGAGTCTTCCGCGGAGCAAAGGTCATCCAAAGTCCTCGAGCAGAGATGTATGCTCAATGTGACCAACCAAGAGGTTGGTGAAGCCGCTTCTTGCCTAACTTCTGAACATAGCACGGAATGGACGCCCTAAAAGGGGGAATCTGCATTACGAATTCGCACTAAGGGCAAACGAGGGAAGGGAGTAAGTGAGGGTAAAAAAAAACCGGAGATCTTGCGATCTCCGGTCCATTAGCCGCAGCCAAAGCGAACTTGTGGGGGGGTTGGAAGCTCGCCCGACCGCTGCTAAGTTCCCAGTTCCGGTTATTCTCAACTTCTAGTTGGTAGACGCAGGATTAATACCACATGTGGGGTAGGTTGGGAAGGGAAAAACACACTAATTTTCCTAAGATTTAGCTAAATAACACTAGGGACTGTTATTATTGTGGATCGGTGCGAGGGCCTTGTTATCTGGAGTCGAGTTCCATAATTGCTTATTATTTATAAGGTTGTGATTTGATGGGGGGTATTCACGCGCCGAACGGGCTAGGCAGCACAATCACATGCGCCTAATCCACGCTTGGCTCGAATTAGGGCCTGGGCAAAAACACACCCGGCCGGAGCAGGGCCGCTCCAGCCGGGGTGTACCACGTTGAAAACCGCTTTATGGACGCTTAGGGCTGCTGTTCGTACTGGCCCAGCATGACCGAGTTGCGTTGCAGCTTCCAGAACTTCGACTTCGGCACCTGGTGCCAGAAGTCCAGGGTCACGCCATGTCCGGCGCCGGTGTTTTGCAGCGCGTTGAGGAACTTCAGGGTCTCTTCAATTGTGTTCGAATCGAAGTGCAGGTCGTTCAGCGCCTGGATGCAATCGCCGGTGTGCAGGCCCGACTGCTCCGCCGGAGAACCGCGCAGCACGCCCGCGACCACCAGGCCTACTGGGGCGCTGCAGTCCTTCGCTTCGCCTTCCTTCGGCGCTTCAACGCGCAGGACCATGCCCATCAGCGCCTTGCGCAGGTCTTCGGTGGCTTCGCCTTCCGCAAAAGTCAGCGAGCCGTGCGTCTTCAGGGCTTCCTGCAACTGTTTGATCAGTTCATCGCGCTTCTCGGCATCGTAAACCATCGGGCAGACGATCAGCTTGTCGCCATCCTGGAACATCAGCTTGAAGTACGTGCGCGAAAGCGGCGCGTGCGGCAGTTCAGGTTCAGGCGGAATGATGTCCTTGGGCGTTTCCACGGGATTCGGCGCGGACACCTCGTTGGAGATCGGGTACAGGCCCTTCGAGTCGTAGCCGATTTCCGGATCCACATGGGCCGTCGATTCGGTCACGATTTTCTGCGTGCGCTTCTTGGTGAGGAACGGAATCACGAGCGCGACGGTCAGCATCGCCGCGGCGGCGCTGGCGGTGGCAATGCCCAGCCAGCCGCGCCAGTTGCGCAGTACGTTGCCGCCCAGCTTGGGCAGGACGCGCACCGAATCCGGAACCACGCGCGCGGGCGTGGTCTTCAGCTTCTCGCGGACCTTGGCGGGATATTCGGCGAAGTGCTGCGGGCTCGGTTCGCCCACGGAAAATTCCGCGAAGGCCGCGCCGGTTTCGCTCAGCGCATCCAATTCTTCGCGGCACGGGCTGCAGCGGTTGACGTGCGTTTCCAGCGCGGCGCGGCGCGCGGCATCGGAGAGCGGGTGTTCGGCCGGCGGCGTTTCGCCACGGCGGACATCCAGCAGGTCGCTTAAAAGCTCCTGCGCCTGAGAGCACTGCATGGCGGACTCACCTTCCGGCTGCTGATTCACCTAAGTTCCCCTCGTCCCACATCCACAGTTAGACGCCGCGATTCCGTGCGCCTTCGCGCAATCTGAAATCACGTCCCCGCTCAGGCGTGGTATCCCGCCCGTCTGAGTTTTTCTTGAAGCTTGCGCCGCGCGTAGCTCAGCCGCGACCAGACCGTACCTTCGGGTACGTTTAAGATCTTTGCGATTTCGCCATGACTGAGGCCTTCGACTTCCTTTAAGAGAAATGCTTCGCGGTGCTTTTCGTCGAGGCTATCCAGCGCGTTCTGCAGGCTGGAGCGCAACGTGTCGCGTTCGATCATCGAGAGCGGTTCGTCGCGCGAGCGCACTTCCAGCGTGCGGATCTCTTCCAGCGTATTAAGAGCCGAGTCCTGCCGCGTGTTGCGGCGGTAATGATCGTGAATCAGGTTCAGGACAATGCGGTAGAACCAGGTTTTGAACGCGCCCACGCCTTCGATCTCGTGCAAGTGGCGGTACAGGCGCACGAGCGCTTCCTGCGAAATGTCTTCGGCCAGATTGGAATCGGCGACCGAGCGCAGCGCGAGGTGAAAAGCCATCCGGCCCGCCAGCGGCGCCAGTTCTTCAAAGGCCTGCTCGTCGCCAGTGCGAAAGCGTTCGACCAGCGCCATAATGCGCTGATCCTGAACCGCACGATCTTCGCGAGCCATCAACCCGCCTTTAGTTTCAGAGGAGCCCACCGCCTCGGCGCTTTCCAAAGCGCGCCGGGGGCGCAGTCGCGAAGAGCCTTGTCCAGACACGCTATGCTCGCGATCCTCTTTGTGCGGGCCCGGTTCCTTCCCGCGCCCGCGAACCATCCTAAAGGATAACGCCTCTCGGGCGTTCGCTTCAAGCTCAAACCGGCTAAGGACTTGATGTGCGTGCATGCGGCCCTTCCTGGTCTTTTGTGGCTTTAGGTCAGACGTCGGCCGCGCAGCGACCTTCTAGAATTCCCCGCGATCCTTTGGACCAGCGATATTTAGTGTGCTGATTGGTAGGCTTATTGCTGTTTTTGAGGCACTGGCAGGATTTTATGAACCTCAATCCAAACCACCGAGTACCCATTTGAGGGAGAATACAGGAACCTCGGCCCTGCGTTGACTTTCGAGGTTCTCCGGGCAAACTGCGTTTCTTGCTTCGTCTTCCGTGTTGGAAATGGGCCACGGCAGGGGAGTCAGACGCCGTGAATATTGAAGGCGACCTTAAGAAGACCAGTCTTTTCGAACTCTTTACCGTCCTTTCCGACCAGCGGGCGACGGGCATCCTCACTATTGCCTCCGAACGCGGGGCCAAGCATATCGCGCTGGCCGAAGGCGAAATCACCGTTCTCAGCGAAGGCATTGAAGAGCGCACGCGCCTGGGCGACCTGCTCGTCGCGCGCGGCCACCTGACCGAAGACAAGCTGCGCGAGGCCCTCGAAGAACAGCGCAAGATCGACCCCGCGCCGCGCATCGGCGAAATGCTCCTGAAAAAGGGCCATGTCAAGTTCGATCAGATTCAGGAGACGGTGAAGTTCCAGATCGAAGAAGAAATCTCCGACGTCTTCACCTGGAAGGAAGCCTCGTTCCGCTTTCAGGAAGCCGAAAGCGTCCAGGAGCTGGCCTCCCTTTTGGAGAAGGCCGCCGGCGACGTCGAGTCCCGCGCGCTCTCGCTCTCCATCGATCCGCAGGCCCTGATTGTCGACGCCGCGCGCCGCCTGACCGAATGGGAACTGATCGAAGAGCGCCTGCCCTCGCAGTATCTGGTCTTCAAGCTCACGCCGAAGGCCGACGAGAATTTCAAGAAGTCCAGCGAGACCACCCAGCGCATCATGCGCCTGATCCGCGAAGGCCGCACGCTGGAATCGATCGTTAAACGCACCGGGATGGGCCGCTTCGAATGCTGCAAGGCCGTGATCCGGCTGATCGACGATGGCCGCATCGTTCCATATCCGGGCTCGGAACTGAAGGCCCTCGCAGGCGACCACCGCTTCCAAGGGCGCTTCGAAGAAGCGATCTTCATCTACCGGCGCCTGCTTGAAGTCACGCAAATCGAGGACGACCGGAAAGAGCTGGAACGCGGCGTCGAAGAGTGCACGCGCGCGCTGCACCGCAGCCGCGCCGGGCAGGAACGCGATGAAATCGGCCTGGGTCCCAGCCACAAGGAAGCCGCCGCCGCCTACCGCCGCCGCCGCCGCATCATGCAGCTTCTCGCCGCGGGCGTGGCGGTGATCATTATTGCCGGCGCGTTCTCATACTACCTTTCCACGCAGCGCAAAGAGCCGCTCGCCGAAGTCTACTTCAAGGCCAATGCGGAGACCGAGAAGGCGCTCGCCGAAGGCAACTTCGAGCAGGCCATCCGCACCTGGCACGATTTCTACCAGTCGCTGCCGGACAAAGAGGACACCACGGGCAAAGCCTCCCGCGAGCGCCTCGCGCGCCTGGTCAGGCTTTACAATCTGCACGTCGAAGCGCTCTTCGCCAACGCCCAGCAGCTCGAGGCCAAGGCCAAGTGGGCCGAAGCCGAGGCGGGTTATAATGCGATCCTCAAGGATTTCCCGCACGCCAACCAGACCGACAAAGTCAAGGAAGCACTCGAAGGCCTGGCCCTCAAGAAGGAAGCGCAGGCGCAGCAACTCGACCTGGCCCAGCAGCGCAAGATTCTCGACGACGCCAAGGACCTGGAGCGCGCGCGCAAGTACGAGCTGGCCAAGGCCAAGTTCAAGCAGGCCTCCGAATCCGCGCAAGCCGGGAGCGAAGTGCGCCTCGAAGCCGAGATGGGCCTCAATCATCTCCAGGAAATCGTCGACCGCGCGCACCTCAATATGAGCTTGGCCGCGCAGTCGCTGCAAAGTTCGCAGGCCGAAAAGGCCATCGGGCTGTACGAAGCCGTGCAGACCGAATGGCCCGAGCTCCCCGAAGCCAAGGCCGCCGGCCAGCAGCGCGAAACCCTGCGCGCGCGCCAGACCCAGTTGCAGGAAGGCCTGAACATGGCCCTGGCCGCCGAAGCGCGCGGCGCGGGTTCCGACGCCTTCACGCAATACAAGCGCCTGCGCAAGGACTTCCCCGAGTTCCAGGCGGCGGTCGCACTCGATGCGAAGATTGCCGCCTACGAAGCCCGCGCGCAGGACGCCGCCAAGATCGTCGAAAAACTCAAGGCCGCCGAAGCCGCCAACCGCACCGGCGAAGTCAAGGCGCTGCTCGACGATCTGCTCCAGAATTACCGCAGCTATCTCGAGAGCGTCGAAGTGAAGGTCAAGGTCCGCGCCACCTCGGTGCCTCCCGGCGCGACCGTGACGGTCAACGGCGAACCGCTCGGCGTAACGCCCCTGACCGCCGCCGTGCCGCTCGAACGCCCGCTAAAGATTAAGTTCGAACTTTCCGGCTACGCGCCCAACGAACGCGCCCTGGAACGTCTCAGCGTGAAGGACCTGGACCTCACCGCAACGCTCGAACGCGCCGCGTTGCGCGTGGAAAATCTGCCGGGCTTTCCGCGCGCCGAACCGCTGCTCGTGGGCGGCAAACTGTACGTCCCGGCGGGCCGCCAGCTCGTGGCGCTGGCTCCGGCGGCGAAAGAGAAACTCTGGACCTCGCGCGAACTCGTCGACGATGCCGCCATCAAGGACGCCGGTCCCGATGCCGCGGCGCCATTTGGCCAGGAAAGCGGCTGGTGGGACCTGCTGGCCCCGCCTGTGGCCTACGGCCCCGATGCGTTGGTTGTGGCGCGCTCCAGGAGCGTGCTTTCGATCAAGCTGGCCGACGGCGCCGTCTCGGAACTGCTCCAACTGCCTGCCGTCCCCGTGGGCGCGGTCTTTATGGAGACCTTCTCCGGGCGCCCGCTGGTCGTGGCGGCGTGCCTCGACGGCCAGGTCCGCGCGTACGAAATTGCTTCGCCTAAAAAGCCGCGCTGGGAAGTTGCCGTGGCGCCCGGCGGCGGCGACCACGCGCTGGGCGGGCCGTTCTCCGCGGGCGCCGGCGCGGTCGCGGCCTTCAGCAAGGGCGGCATCGTGACGGCCTGGAATCTCACCGATGGCCAGCAACGCTGGACGCTGGACCTCAAGTCCGGCCTGGCCGGTTTTGCGCGCGATGAAGCCCGGGACGACAGCGGCGTCTGTCTGGTTCTGACGGACAAGGGCGGCATGATCCTGGTGGACTTGGCGCACGGTAAAAAATTGTGGGCGTATGCGCCGATCGAGCCCACGCAGCGCATGGCTTCGGCGACGCTGGCGGGCAAGGAAATCTACGCGGTCACCGTCGAAGGCGTGCTGAAGCGTTTCCCGCGCGAAGCCACCGGCGCGCCCGAAGCCGTGTGGGAAATGCGCCTCGATGCCGCCGGCCCGGCGCCGCTGCCCGTGGCCGGGACGATTTTTGCGCCCAGCAATTCGGGCTACATCTTCGCCATCGATCCCAAGGACGGCCGCGTCAAATATCGCTTCAAGATCGACGGCACCCCGCTGCGCATCGTCGCCGACGGGAAGCTGCTATACGTCTTCTCCGACCGCCAGACCGTCACGGTCTTCGCCGCCGAGTAGTTTGAGCGCGCGCCGGCCCGCCTTGGCGCTGCGCCCGAAAACTTCACATTAAATCAGACGGGCCTTGAGGTGTGCCTCAAGCTTTGCGCGCCCGCGTAAAACCACCTCAATGGGCACAAAAAATCCGGGCCCTTGCGGACCCGGTTTTCTGCTTGTGGACTTGAAAGCGGCTGCTTACGGCGTGGAGAACTGCGTCCCGCGACGGACCAGCCGCGTCGTGGTGCTCTGCGAAGGCAGCGAATTCGAACCGCCGCTGATCTGAATCGTGAGCGGCAGGAAGGCTTCGAAGCGCGGATCGCTCGACGCATTCAGCACCGGCGGGATGCCGAACGGACTGCCTGTGGTCGGGTCGTACGTCACAAATGGCGTCTCGCCCGTGACCGTCCAGAGCCGCTGGTTGAACGTGATCTTGAAACCAGTGGGATCCGTGCCGATGAACTGCGGGCCCGTGATCTTCCTGAACTGCGCGGCCGGTACGCCGATGCTGTAGCTGCCGATGGTCACCGTGGTGGTCGCGGCGCCGGCGGTCGGGTCGTAGGTCTGCGGCGGTCCCTGGAACAAGTCCGCGGTGAACGTCACCTTCTGCAAGAACGTACCGTTCGCGGCCTGCGAGGTCACCAGCGACATCGACGTGATCTGGAAATGGTCGGTGGTCGGCGGCGTCAGCGCGTTGCCATAGGCGTACGAGCCCGTCGCCGAGCGTCCCACGGCCACCTGGTTGAGCACGGTTCTGATTTTCGCTACGGCGGTGTACGACGGGCTTGTGCCGATCACCAAGGTCAGCGTCAGGTTTTCAGCGGTGTTTACATGAACCGCATTGCTGGCACCAGTAATCGTGGCCATGTCAAGTTGCGAGACCTGTACCGTGAAGTCTCCTGTCAGCGGGTTCAGGCTCAAGCGGCCCAAAGGCGTCGTAATGGTGGTTTCCGCGTCTGTCCAGGTGACCACCAGCGGATTGGCATTGGTGGTCACAGCAGAAATGGAATCCGAGCCGGCTCCTGCAATCGTGAACTGAGCGGTCGTGCCGCTCAAGTTGTAGGAATTCAGGCCCGCGGCTTCCAGCGCAGCCAGATTGATGCGCCCAGTAGCCTGGAAGGGGTCGACTTGGTTCGAACTGGCATGCAGTGCCCAGTTGATCGAGTACGACGCATTGTTAATGCGCATGTCCTGGCCGCCGCCGGGTACACCTGCCGCCGGGTCCAGCACGGTGACGGTGATGCTTGCCGGTGTGCTGGTGGCGGGCTGGGTGTCGGACACTGTCAGGGTGACGGTATACACACCGGGGGTATTGAACGTAACCGGTCCAGGCGCAGCAAGAGGCAGAATCGCCGGCCCGCCGCCTGAGGTCCACACCCATGCGTTCACCGACGGGCCTTGGATCGTGTACGAACCTTCACCCGAGAACTGCGTAGTCAACGGCGCGTAGCCCGTCGTCGGGCCCTGCGGCGTGATCACCGCCACCGGGTTACCCGTGGTGCCGTAGGTAATGTTTACGATGGCCGGGACCGAATCGACCGTCCCGTCGTTGACCTTGAAGGTAAACGAGTCGGTGCCCGATGCGCCGCCGTTGGCGGTAAACTTGAAGCCCTGCGTGGTCGATGTAACTGGCGCCTGTAGGACCACGGTGCCCTGTGCCGGTGCTTTGACGATCGCGAAGGTCAGGGGATCGCTATCGGGATCGCTGCCTGCCAAGGGGCCAGGAGGCGCGGTGTAGGTCCCGCCCGGCGCCACAAAGAAGCCCTGCGGAATGGCTGTTGGCGCGTTGTTGGCCGAGATCGTGAACGTGTACGGCGGCGAACTCGTATCGACGCCGCCATTGGCCGTCCCGCCGTTGTCCTGCAGCGTGATGCCCACGGTTGCGGTGCCCGAAGCGCCGGGGATCAGCGTGAAGCTCAGCGCGCCCGAAGTGCTGATCGACGGCAGCGAAGCAAAAAGGGTTGGATTGTCATTGCTTACCACATTGAAGTGTACCGTCTGGGCGACTTCATCCGTGGCCGTAGGTGGGCCGGGCCTGATGAACGTGGCCCAATTGGCGATCGTCTTGGGGATGCCCGGCTGGCCCTTCACGTTGGGCCCGCCCGTGAACTGCGGCGCGTCGTTGACCGCCGTTATGGTCAGGAAGAAGGAAGTGCTGGCCGTTTTCCCATAGCTGTCCGTGGCGGTGATCGTGATCTTGGTCACGCCGCTCCTGTCCGCCGCGCCGCGAATCCCCAGCTTGCCCGTGTTGGTATTTACCGAGAACCCCGCTACGTCGGTCACCGAAGAGCCGGAGGTGACCGTTGTAACGGGCAAGTTGGGCACCAACGTGGTCGAACTTGAGAACGTGTAGGTCAGTTGCGAATCCAAATCGTCGAAGTCGTCAAAGGTGTTCCATAGGTCGATAAAGGGCGTGAGTTGCACGTCTTCCGGCGTGGTCTGGTTGGCGATGGTGTGCGCCACCGTCACGGGCCGGTCGGAGATAAACACGTCCTCCACCCCATTAAAGTCGTTGGGCACCAAGTCACCCGCCGACGCGGTAAAGATCACGTGCCCGTTGGGCGCGACGTACGGTTCCGGTGTGTTTTCGCCCTGATTTCCAGCCGCCGTGTTTGTGTCGTTGAAGCTGCACAGGATCGTCAGGCCGGTTGTCGTGGCCGCGCCGCTATGCAGTTCCGTCGGCAGGAACTGCCGCACGAAGGTGTCGCCGCCGCCGTTGAAGTCCGGCACCGGCGTGAGGTTCCTTGAAGTGCTGGCGAAGGCCACGTACACGAAGTCGATCGTCGTGGGCGTGGCGGGGTTGGTGCGGATGCCGATGCACGGAAGGTCACAAACGCCGTCACCTTGGCCGCCCGAGAGGATCGTGATTGCCGCCGAGACAAGGGTTGTCACGCCCACATGATTTTGCGCCAGCAGGGCGGGATTCAGCATCTCGCGAATGTAAATATTGGGGAAGCCGCTGGTCGGAGCGAAAGTCGCGATCAGGTCCGAGCTGTTGCTGACAAAGGCCACGTAAACACCCGAGCCATCCGGAAGGGCCGCGATGCGCGAAGTCGTCGATGTGCCGTTACTGGTGCGCAGGGGCGAACCGATCTTCGAGAGGCTGACCACGCTGGTGAAGCCGGCATTGGTCACCGTCTGCAGACTCACGTCGGACATAATGCGCACGAATACGTCATTCTGCGTGCCGTTTCCATTGGGGAAGGCGATCATATTCTGTTTGTCCTGGACCTTTGTCGGCAGCACCAGCCCTTGTGCGGTGCTTTCCCAGCAAACATATATTTCGTCACTTGCGGGACTCACCGCGAGGTCGGGTTTGAGACAACTCGCGTCAGCTTCCGAGGAGACGCCGTCTTCAATGCTGACCAGATTGGTCACGCCCACGCTGTTGCCCAAGTCCACGTCCGTGCGCAGCATGCGCCGCACGAAGATGTCCGAAAGGCCGTTGTGCACCGCTACCGAGGCCGAGGAAATTGTCGAAGCCACGCTCTCGAAGGCGCAGTAGACGGTCGAATTGGTGACGACCATGGACGGGTAGTCCGAAATTCCGTCCCCGGCGTCGGTATTGTTGGCATTGCGGCTGACTAGGTTGGTCACACCGGGGGCTATGTCGCCCGACAACGTCGAGACCAGCTTGCTCGCGTCGAACGAGCGGATGAAAACGTCATCAACGCCGTTGGTGTCGGTTACCCCAGTGCCAGTGATGGTCAGGTCGCTGGCCGCACTGATGAAGCACACGTACACGTTCAGGCCATCCGGGGACACCTTGATGATTGGCGGAAGATCGCCAAAGGTGGTTGAAAAAATGATGCCTTGGGATTTGCCATTCCCTTCGGTCGGGGGGACCACATTATTGTTGACACTGACCAGCTTGGTTACGCCATGGTTTCGATTGGCCGGGCTGACGCTGTCCAAATCGCTGAGCAGGATCGTGCGGATGAAGACATTTCCGTGGTTGAGCGTGGTTGTAACGTTTGTGGGCGCCAAGTTGGCGGCTTGGCTGACGAAGGCAATGTAGAGCCGCGTCCCGTCCGGGCTCATGGTGATCGATGGGAGGTCCGAGTCGCCGTTACCGCTGGCTGTGTTGTTGTTGGTGTTGACACTCACCAGCGCGGTGATGCCAAGTTTCACATCGCGCACATAGACCTGTTGGAACCCCGTGAGGGTGGCCAACTGGCTGGGGTCGAGCAAGTTGAACGCGTTGCTGACGAAGACCACATAGCGCCCATCGTCGGTGCAGGCCTGGCGGCGGTAGTTAAAGGATTCGGGGAAGCCCGACTGCACCGGGGCTGGCGTGGCCGAGACCAGCGCCACGTTTGGATTCACAGTCGCCGCATCGGCCGTGAAACTTCCTAAACAAACCGCCGCGATCAAAGCCAGAAGTGCATTCTTAGTCCGGAGCATGCTTTAAGTCCTCGTTTCGGTGACCCTAAAAGCCATGTAAAAGACGAAGAAGGGTAGTCCCAAATTTTCAGGAATCAACCCTTCACTTTGACCGAATTTAGCCTAATTCGGCCCTGCGGTACCCCTAATCGTCGAGCTTCAATTCGTCCAGCTTGCCCTGCTCTTGGTAGATGTGATAAATCAGCTCCTTGGCGCGCGTTCGCACGGCCTTGTTTTCTTTGAACTCCTTGAGCAGGCCGCGCAGGATCGTCTCGGCCTTGGCGTAGTCCTTGTGCCGCTTGGCGTAATCCGCCTGGCGCAGCGCCACGTCGGCTTTCTCGTCCGGCGTCTTGGAGAGCTCTACGGCCCGGCCCAACATGGCGACGGCGTCATCGTCCTTGGCCAACTGTTCGAAAATCGACGCCAGCGAGACGAACTCCCACGACTGCGTCGCGATCGGGGCAAGCTTCTCCTTTAAGTAGGCCGCCGCTTCGTCCTTCTTGTTCGAATTCACGTAAAGCTGGGCGATCTGGAAGCCCCATTGGCACTTGGACTCCTTTGGCGCGTTGTCCATGAGCTTCTGGTACACGGCCACGGCCTTGTCGAACTGCTGCGCCTGTTGGTACAGTCCCGCGACGCGGATCTGTGCGGAGTTGTCCGTCGGGCGCAGCTCGGCGATCTGTTCGGCGAAGACCACCGCCGCGGCGGGCTCGCGCTTGTAGGTCAGGTAGGCGACGATCAGTTCCAAAAGCCCCGCATTGCGCGGGTCTTTTTCGAGCAACGCCTTGGCTTTGGTGAAGTCCGCTTCCGCGCGCTCGGGCTTGGCCTGCCAGATGCGCATGTAGCGGTTGTGGATTTCCTGCGGCAGCCACGCTTCCGCGCCGTTTTTGTCGCTGACCGCGGCGAGCAATTTCTCAAGCAGCGCCGTGGCTTTGTCGTATTCCTGCGACTGCGTGAACGAGTCGACCAGATTGAGCGTCGCGCGGATCTTCTCGATGCCCTCGGGCATGTCGGTGAGCGCGGATTCCTGGATCTCGCTCGCGCCCTTCAGGTCGCCTTTGCGCTGCAGCGCCGACGCGAGCAGGTTGCGCGCGCGGGTTTTCATCGGCAGGTCTTTGGCGTGCTCGATGGCTTTGCGCAGGAGGTCCTCCGCGCGGTCGACGGCCAGGTAATTCAGGTGCACCTGCGCGAGGTCGCAGAGGTACGCCGGGTTGGTCATGTCTTTGACGTCCGCCGGCGCGTCCGCGGGCGGTGCGGCCGGAGTGGGCACGGGCTGCACGGGCCGGTTCGGGCGCGGCTTGAGACCCGGTCCGGGCGGCGGCGCAACCGGCGCGGTCGTCGCCTGAGGCGGTGCTGGAGGGGTGGTGGTGTCGGGTTCTTGAGCGCGGACGAAGGAACTGAACGAAAACGTAAATACAACCAATGACAACACCAGGTTGTGCATAGCCACTCGCTCCCTAAAACGGCTCACGCTATTGACGCGTAAGCGTATTAATCTCACGGCAAATTTTTGGACATCTTCGGGCCAACATTCCAAACCGCGCAGCCCATACTCTTTACTGCGAAAAAGAACTTTATCCGCAGTCTAAACGCTGACTTGCCCCTTACGGCCCAGCCATTTTCGATGCCGCTTCAAGACCGGCTGCACATTGCGCTTTAAGAAGCGCTCCGTCTGCTGCGGCGCCAGACCCACATACTTTGCCGGATCGAGAATCTCATTCAAGCGATCCTTCACGTTCTTGAAGGCCGCGTCCGCCGCGATCCGCGAAAGCAGATCGTTCGGCTTGCCCTGCCGCTTCACCGCATCGGCCGCGGCCTGGCTGTGCCGGCGGATGCGTTCGTGCAGGTCCTGCCGGTCGCCGCCGCGCTTCACGGCTTCCATCAGGATGTTCTCGGTCGCCATGAACGGCATCTCGGCGCGCAGCCGCGCTTCGATCACCGCCGGATACACGACCAGATTCTGCGCCACGTTCAGGTAAGTCTCGAGGATCACATCCGCGCACAGGAAGGCTTCGGGCACCGCGATGCGCTTGTTCGAAGAATCGTCGAGCGTGCGTTCGAACCACTGTTCCGCTGCCGTCTGCGCCGGGTCGAGCGCCAGGAGCATCAGATGCCGCGACAGCCCCGTGATGCGTTCGCAGCGCATCGGATTGCGCTTGTAGGCCATGGCCGAGCTGCCCACCTGGCCTTCTTCGAAGGGCTCCTCGACTTCCTTTAAGTGCGCCAGGAGCCGCAGGTCGTTGGCGAATTTGTGCGCGCTCTGCCCCACGCCCGAAAGCGCCTGCAGCACGATGTAGTCCAGCTTGCGCGTGTACGTCTGCCCCGACACCGCCAGCACGCGCGAAAACCCGAACGCCTTCGCGACCTGCGCTTCGAGCCGCTCGACCTTGGCCATGTCGCCGTTGAACAGCTCGAAGAAGCTGGCCTGCGTCCCGGTCGTGCCCTTCACGCCCAAAAACGGCAGCACGTCCTGCACGCGCAGAACTTCCTCAAGGTCCAGGAGCAGGTCCTGAATCCAGAGCGTCGCGCGCTTGCCCACCGTCGTCGGCTGTGCGGCCTGGAAATGCGTGAAGGCGAGCGTCGGCAGCGCGGCGTATTCTTCGGCGAAGCCCGCGAGCGCGGCGATGATGTTTACGAGTTTCTGCGCGACCAGGTCGAGCGCCCGCTGCATCTGCACCAGGTCGGTGTTGTCGGTGACGTACGCGCTGGTCGCCCCAAGGTGGATAATCGGGCGCGCTTTCGGCGCCTGCTCGCCAAAGGCGTGAATGTGGCTCATCACGTCATGGCGCAGCTCGCGTTCCTTCGCTTCGGCCACGTCAAAGTTGATCTCGTCGAGATACGCGCGCATCTGCTCAAGCTGCTCATTGGTGATCTTGAGGCCCAGCGCCTGCTGCCCTTCGGCCAGTGCCAGCCACAGGCGTCGCCACGTCGAAAACTTGAACTGCGGCGAAAAGATGAAGGCCATTTCCGGCGAACCCCAGCGCCCGGTCAGCGGGTTCTCAAACGCGCGGTAATTGCGTGCGGGCTTGGCGGATTTCGAGCCGCCCGCCGAACCGGCAACAGACGTTGCTCCGGAAACCGCCGCCGCGCGCGCCTTGCGGGCTACGCTGCCGGACGCAGATGCCGCGCGCTGAGCCGACGAAGCCGATGCGGAACGGGTGGGGGAGGCCGGCTTGTTTTTGGAGCGGGAAGCCATGTTGACTATGAGCACCTTTCCGGAGGGAATGCGAACAGGCCTTGCGCCACGGAATTTCAGGACCACGTCAGCGCAATCGGTACCTTTCTCTTAGCCCATTCCCGCCCGATCTCAACCCCCGGCAACGGTTCTAACGTCGGAAGAATCTGGAGTGCCAAATCGAACCCGTGCATGCTTCACAATCTGATGCACCCCATCGCGTCTTCTGGTAGCTTATATGAAGAGCTCAGAGGGCCGCGTGTATGCCAATTTGCAGAAATATGTTCCCGTTTGCAGCCCTGTTCCTCTTGGCCTTTAGCTTTGATGCGCTACATGCCGAAGACGAACCACCGCCAAAGATCGATCTGGAGCGCCTCAAGCAAATTCAGGCCGACCTTAAAAAGGTCGAGAACGAATTTAACACGCCTGAAATGCGTCTGATGATGGCCATTAACAAAAACAAACTGGACGAGGTTGAAAAACTGCTGGCCGAGAATCCCGGAGTGGCCAATGCGAAAATATTAAATGAGACCATCACCGCGCTGCAGTTTGCAATCAAGAAGGGCAACAAGGAGGTGATTAAAGCGCTTTTGGATCACAAAGCCGATCCGAACGGTACCGTCCCGCATTTCGACCCGCCGCTCCTGAGCGCGATTTCTGCCAAAGATAAGGAACTCGTGGCCCTACTGCTCGAATACAAGGCCGACCCCAATGCTCGGGATTTCCTGGGCAAGTCCGCGCTTCAAGTCGCGCAAACGGAGGAACTCAAGGACCTTCTACGGAAAGCGGGCGCCAAGGAGCCTCCCGCTGTGAGGCAGGAAGACCAGCCGCTTTTTGAACTCGCCTACAAAGGCGAGGTCAAGGCCCTCGAAGCCGCCCTGCGCGAACACCCGGAAGCCATCCAGGCTCACAAAGCGACCAGCGGCTTTACGCTTCTTCACAGTGCGGCGATTGGCAGGCAAAAAGAGGTCGTGCTGATGTTGCTTGAGCACCACGCCGACCCGAACCTTCAAGATCGTCACGGTAGCACTCCGCTTCATGTGGCCGCAGGCGAAGACCAGGTAGAAATCATTGAACTGCTTATGAAATACGGCGCGCAACTTGATGCCAAGGATCAGATTGATTGTACACCATTGCGGGAAGCTGTGGAGTTTGGCAGGGTTAAAGCCGTACGTGTCCTGTTAGACCTGAAGGCTGACCCCAATACCAAGGACCGCTCAGGCGAAACCCCACTTCATTGGGCTTCGGCACACGGCTACGCGAACCTCGTCACGCTGCTGTTGGATGCGAATGCCGCAATTGATGCCCGCAACATTCAGGATGCCACACCACTTTTCGTCGCGGCAAAGGAAGGCCAAAAAGAAATTGTGCAGGTGCTCCTGGAACGCAAGGCCAATCCGAAACTCACATCCGAGGGCCGATCGCCGCTCGAAGTCACCTATAATTTGGAGATTCAAGAGTTGCTGCGCAAAGCGGGAGCCACTGGCAACCCGCCTGATCCGGCCCAGGCCGACCCGCGCGATGCCGTCCGGCGCGGCGATCTCGCCTTGCTGAAGGAAATCTTGAAGGCCAACCCGGGTGCGGACAAAGCTACGGAAGAGCGCCCATACACGTTGCTCTATGTGGCGGTTATGAGCGGAAATGCAGATATCGCGGCGCTATTGCTCGAAAACAAAGCCGACCCGAATTCCGTGAATTTGGAAGGTGCAACACCTTTGCATCTCGCGGCGGCGATGGGCAAAGAAAAACTTGTGGATTTGCTGCTGAAGTTCCATGCCGAACCCGGGATCACCGACAAGAATGGCCGCACCGCGCTGCTGATGGCGGCATCGATGAATATGAAAAGTGCGGTGAAGCAGATGCTCGAATTGAAAGCCAATCCCAATTTGAAAGACAAGGATGGAAAAACGGCGCTGCAATACACCAACGATGCCGAGATCAAGGAACTGCTGATCAAAGCCGGCGCGAAGGAATAAGGCGCGCGTCGCCGACTAGCTTTTGCTGTCGTAGCTGAAGGCCCCGGCTTAAAAAGCCGCGGTCGGATGCGCCCGGTTCGGAATCAGAAGTCGTTCATTCGCGGTTCGGTTCGTCTTTACCTGCGCATCCGTTTCGCAACCCGCTAAAATCGAGCTCATGCCGCAGCCTCCCGAACGAGCTTTGGCCATCACGGGCATGACCTGTGCCTCTTGTGCCGCGCGCGTACAGAGCGCGTTGGAGCACGTCCCCGGCGTGCTGCAGGCGCAGGTTAATTTCGCCACGCGCGCAGCCCTGATCGAAGGCACCGTCGCCGAAGCCGACCTGGTCAAGGCCGTGGAAGCCGCGGGCTACGGCGCCATGCCGCTGGAACACGCGCACGACAGCGCCCGGGAAGAGCTCGTCCGCGCGCGCTCGGCTTTTTTGTTTTCCGCTGCGCTGGCCGCGCCGGTCTTCGCCCTCGGCATGCTGGGCGTGCCGGCTGAATACGCCATGCAGGCCGCGTGGCTCAGTGCCGCGCTGACGACCCTGGAACTCTGCCTGCCGGGCCGCGGCTTCTTCATTCGCGGTGCCAAACTCGCGCTCAAATTCCAGACCAGCATGGATACCCTCGTCGCGCTCGGCGCCGGCGCGGGCTATGCCTTCAGCCTGTACGTGCTGATCGCGCACGGCCATACGCATCTGTACTTCGAATCCGCCGCGGTGATCGTCGCGTTGGTGCTGATGGGTAAATTCCTCGAAGAGCGCGCGCGGTACGCCGCGGGCGACGCCGTGCGCAGCCTGATGGAACTGATGCCCGCGACCACGATCCGCTTGCGCATGGATAAAGAGGAAGAAGTCCCCGTCCCGGCGCTGGTCAAGGGTGACCGCATTTTGCTCAAGCCCGGCTCGCGCGTGCCGGTGGATGGCGTGGTCGAACGCGGCGAAGCGGCCCTAGACGAAGCGCACCTGACCGGCGAACCGATGCCGGTGACGCATTTCCCCGGCGACCAGATCAGCTCCGGCGCGATTGTGGTCGAAGGCTCGCTGGTGATTCGCGCGCTCAAGATCGGGAAGGACACGTCGCTGGCGCAGACCACCGCGATCGTCGAACGCGCCATCGGCACGAAAGCCAATGCGCAGCGCCTGAGCGACAAGGTCAGCGCCTGGTTTGTGCCGATTGTGCTGCTGCTCTCCGCGGTCACGCTGGGGGTCTGGCTGCTGTTGGGCGCGGACGCCGAAGGCGCGATCCTGCCCGCGCTCTCGGTGCTCCTGATCGCGTGTCCCTGCGCGCTGGGCCTGGCCACGCCGGTGGTGGTGATGGTCTCGGCGGCGCGCGCGGCGCAAGCGGGCATTCTGGTGCGCAGCGCCGCGGCGCTGGAACGCGCGGGCGGCATTCAGGTGCTGCTGTGCGACAAGACCGGCACGCTGACCGCGGGCCGCCCCGAAGTCACCGCCGCCTACCAGCTCGGCCGCGATCCACTCCCTGAAATCGGCCCGCTGATTGCCGCCGGTGCGCGCTTGAGCGAACACCCTCTCGCGCAGGCGTTGCGCCGCTGGGCGGACTCGAGTTCCGGACTCACAACGCTGCCGCTGACGACCAGTTTTCTCTCCACCGCCGGGCAGGGTTTTCGAGTGCGCGTGGGCGGACGCCGCCTGACCGTCGGCAGCCCCAGCTACGTGGCCGCCGATACGGGCATCGAAGCCTATCACTACGAACCGCAGCGCCTGCCGCCGCACGCCACCGCCGTTGCGGTCGCGCTCGACCGCAAGCCCGCCGCGATCTTTGGGCTTGAAGACCGCTTGCGGCCGGGCTCCGCGCAGGCCGTTAAGGAACTCCGCGCCGCCGGCATCGAAGTCCGCGTCGCGACCGGCGACCGCGAAGGCGCGGCCCTGAGTATCGCGCGCGAAGCGGGCATCGAAGCGGCCTTTGTGCGCGCCGACTTAAGCCCGCAGGACAAATTCAATCTGGTCGAAGAACTCAAGATCGCGAAGAAGCGCGTGGGCTTCGTCGGCGATGGCGTCAACGACGCCGCGGCGCTCTCGCTCGCCGACACGGGCTTTGCCATCGGCACCGGCGCGGCCGTGGCGATGCAGGCCGCGGACATCACCCTCAAAGTCCCGGACCTGTCCAAAGTGTTGGAAACCGTGCGCATTGCCCGCGCCGCGCGCCGCATCATGATCCAGAATCTGTACTGGGCCTTCGGCTACAACGTACTCGCAATTCCCGTGGCCGCGCTGGGCCTCTTAAATCCCATGCTGGCCGCGGGTGCAATGGCGCTCTCGAGCGTCTCGGTGGTCCTGAATTCCCTGCGCCTGCGCGGCAAGCACCGCCTGGTGCTGTCGCCCGCGCCGCACGCCGCTCCTTCTATTGCACCGCCGCCGCCCCCGGCCAAGCCGCATGCCCAGGTCGCGCCGGCGCCTGCGTTGGCGCCGCTCGCCGCGCCGCCTCCGCCGCCCGCCACGCCCGTGCCGCCGGCCTCGGTTGCCCCCGCGTCCGCTCCGCTTGCGGCGCCCGCGGCTCCGCCATACGCTGCACAAGTTCCAAGTGCTTCAACGGCTTCATCCGCGCCGCCGGCTTCCGTTACGCTGGTGGTGACGGGCATGACCTGCGCGCACTGCGTTGGCGCGGTGCAGAAGGCGCTGCTCGGCGTCGCGGGCGTCGCGCAGGCAGAAGTCGAGTTGTCCCCCGGGCGCGCGGTGGTGGCCTACGACCCCGCGCGCGGCAAGCCGGAGCAAATGACCGAGGCCGTCCGCGCCGCGGGGTACCAGGCGCAAATCACCTGAGCGGAACTTCGCCTTGCGCAATGTCTGGCTGTTAACGTTCGTCGTCCAGCTTTACGGCTTGTCGATTGGCCTCTTTCAGGTGGCCACGCCGCAAGCCTGCCAGCAGCTCAACATGACCTCCGACAACTTGGGCCTTACGTGTACCCTCGCCGCGGTCGGGTACGTCACCGGCTGCCTGTTTCTGGGCCAGCTTTTTCGCCGCGTGCGCGGGAAGTACGTGCTGATTGGCGGCGTCGCGCTGACTATTTTGAGCGGCATTCTGATGGCCCGCGCTTCGACGGTTCCGGAAGCCTGCGCCGCGCAGTTGCTCTCTGGGATCGGGCAGGGCGCGTTCTGGCCCTTCGCCAGCGCCTGGATGCTCGATTTCCAGTCCGAAGGCGCTTCCAAGACGCGCATCCTGCGGCACTACAACCTGGCCTGGACCAGCGGCACTGCGATCGGTCTGTTCGCGGGCGGCTGGATCTGCGGAAGCGGTTGGATCTTCGAAACGTTTTACATTTCCTGCGGCGCGCTTGTGCTGGTCCTGGCGCTGGCGTGCAAGCCCAACTCGACTTCCGCGCAGCGCGTCGGCGGGGAAATCACCGGCACCGGCCATGTGCTGGTGCGCACGCCGGGGGCGCTCTTTGCGGCTGCGATCACGCTCAACCTGATTGCGCTGGGCCTGCGCACCACGATTCAAAATAATTATACGGAACTCAACCACGCCCTGGGCTTCGGCGCCGAACGCATGGGCATGATTCCCGCCTGCATCATCGTGGGGCAGCTCTGCGCCTTCGGCTTCGGAAAAGTTTACGAACCCTTCCTCGGCATGCGCCGCACCTACTTCTTCATCGCGGTCTGCCTCTCCGGCATCGCGGTGACCTTCGCGTACGTGCAGTCCCTGCCCGTGCTGATGGCCGCGACCTTTATCTTTGGGCTGGTCCTCGCGATGTCCTTCCAGACCGGCATCCTGGCCGCGACCACATTCTTCAAATCGCCGCGCACCGGCACCACGGTCCACGAAGCCGTGATCGGCAGCGGCAACGGTGCGCCGATCCTCTCGGGCCTACTGATCCAATTCGGCAAGAACGCGGGCTGGGAAGAACTCGACGCCCTGCGCGCGCCGTTCATCGTCTTCGCGCTGCTCGCGCTGGTGCTCTTCGCCTTGCAGCAGGGCCTGATCACCAGCCAGCATGCCGCGCGCGTGCTTTTGCGGCCCGCGCCGCCCGCCGATTCTTTCCCGAAAGTGGACCAAGTCGCTCCCCTTTCGACTTGAGCCTGCCGATACCATCTCTTACGATTGGCGTTCAGTAAGCAATCAGGGCTGGTTTGGGCATTTGCGGAGCACCGAGTGGCGCGTTGGTACTATTACCCCGGCGACGAAACGAACGTCCTGCAGAAGGTCCGTAACCGCGTCTTCCGCAAGCCCGTCCCCGACTTTCCCAAAACCGTGCTGATCGAAACGCAATTCGGCTGCAACGCCGGCTGCGTCTTCTGCCAGTATCCGCAGCTCAAGGACGAGCTCCCCCGCGGGCGCATGTCCAACCAGGTCTTCGAAAAAATCGCCAAAGAGTGCGCGGGCCGCGGCGTCGAACGCTTCATCCTGTGCCTCGACAACGAACCGCTGATGGACGCGTCGATCGTCGAAAAATACGCGCTGCTCAAAAAGCACTGCCCCGAAAGCGTGCGCAACCTGACCACCAACGCGTCGCTTTTAACGCCGGATAAAGTCGAAGCGCTGATCGGCGCCGATCTCGTCAACGAAGTCTTCCTCTCGGTCAACGGGATCACCAAGCCGACCTACGAAGCGCTGATGAAGCTGCCCTTCGAGCGCACGATGAAGAACCTCGACGCGTTCTGCGCCTGGCTGCGCGCGCATCCTGAAATCAAGAGCAAGCTGCGCGTGCGCATCAACGTGGTCAAGACGCGCATGGTCGCGCCGGAAATTCCGCAGATGCAGGAACGCTGGGAAAAGCAGGAAGGCTTCGAACTCCACGTCATCGACATGGACAACCGCGGCGACCAGCTCGACATGAAGAGCGCCGATTCGGTCAAGAGCGACGCCGACGACATGCACCCCAACACGACCTGCCGCCGCCCGTTCCACACGATGGTCCTGACGTGGGAAGGGCAGTCGGTGATCTGTTGCGTCGATTACAAGCGCGAAGTCAAGCTGGGCAACATTCACGAGCAATCGGTCTACGAAATTTGGAACGGCCCCTGGGCCACCAAGCTGCGCAAAGAATACCTCGCGCAGGATTTCACCAACCTCAAGCCCTGCCAGACCTGCAAAATTAATAGCTAGCGGGTGCCATTGGCACTGACGCCGCATCAGCTTGCGATCCGTGGGTGCCATGGAGGAGCTTGCTCCTCCATGCGTCGTCCAGAGAGCCCCAATCCGCGGATGTGCGTCCTTAAATGGATTCGATCCGCCGTCTGAGTGCCACTGGTCGCGGTCATTTGCGACCGGTGCCGCCGTTCAGCGCTCCCCAATCTGCGGATGTGCGTCCTTAAATGGATTCGATCCGCCGTCCGGGTGCCACTGCGTCGCGGTCGTATGCGACCAGTGCGCCGCCGTTGGCCATTCGGATTGAACGCAGCTTGCGTGTCGTTGCCGTTCACGCTGAAAGCGTGACATCTTTTCAGCCCAGGGCACAGCGACAAATGCGAACGCATTTGTCGCGACGCCCTGGGAACCGATGCCCTAGAACGCGCAAGCCCTGTAAGGGCGCCACAAAAACCACGACAAAAGAATCCTCGGCTGATTGCCTCGGTTGCCTGACGGCCACGTCGTGAGGCTTTTCCCTCTTTAACGGCCTTACCCAGGGCGTCGGTTCAATGCGGGCGCATTGAACCTTTGCCCTGGGCTAAAAAGATTTCACCCTTGCAGGGTGAGTGACTGCCAAATCAGAACGATGCGTTTGTGTCGTTGCCGTCGCGGCTGAAGGCCGCGGCTAAAATAGCCTGGGGCAGCGCCACGCGCTAGCGTTGCGTCGCCCCAGGTCAGGCCGTCCCAAAATCCAAATCCTCACGCCGTGGCCGTCGGGCAAGTGCGGCGATAGCCGCGCAATTTGTTGCCGTGTCGTGGTTGTTGCTGTTCGCCGTGTCGCTCTTCGTTCAACGCCTAGCGCAATTCCCCGCACCCCTCCGGGGTGCGCTCCGTAATAACGCGTGTGTTCCGGGGGGGTGCGGTCCGCTTCGCGGACCTTGCGCGCCGCCGTTTCTCCGCACCCT